>Ga0222681_1000019_pt1 | contig 67218 bp, 61 predicted proteins | sample AntAcemetage1006_FD_179844 | JGI IMG/M metagenome (GOLD analysis project Ga0222681, IMG submission 179844) | Saline water microbial communities from Ace Lake, Antarctica - #1006 | ecosystem: Environmental > Aquatic > Non-marine Saline and Alkaline > Saline | place: Antarctica: Ace Lake... | reverse complement strand
AATCGAAAGCACAGATGGAAAGAACTCGAAACGAAGCATTCCAGGAAGAGCCTCCAGATGATGGTCGATTATGTTTCCCGGACAAAGCAGATCCGTGAGGCAATCTTATCAGGTGGCGACCCTCTGATATTAAATATCGAAGCACTGGGATGGTTTCTTCACTCTCTGAAATCCATACCACATGTTGAAGCAATCCGCATAGGAAGCAGGATTCCCGTTGTGGTTCCTTGCTCAGTTTAATCATCCACAAGGAAGTTACTCCTGACGCTGCCTTTTCCTTTCCCTTTTTGTAGAGAAATTGGGGTCAAATCTTTATCATTGAATTTATGGGGATTTGGCGGTTATGGCAAGATTCGCGGTGATAATATTAAAGAACAAAGATTTGACCCCCCACGCTTTCTCAATCATCTCCTGCTTGTTCACAAATCCCTTTCTTTTAAATGTAATATAGTTTTCCTTCGTGTCCATTTATCATAGCTCTTACCGAGTTTCCATAAAACACACAAATAATGGATTGTCCTTTATCTGTTTCGGATGGCCTCTTTAATATCCTTAGCATAGCCGGAAACGATATTCACCATGTTATTTTTGTCGCTGTTTTCATCGATCAGCCGGACAAAAGCGCTTCCGATGACGATACCATCGGCATAGGGCGCAAGTTCACTGGCCTGCTCCCGTGTGGATATGCCGAAACCCACAACGACAGGCAATGTTGTTATGCCCCTTATTCTTTGCATCTCTCTTTCAATGTCGGAAACCTGTGGTTTTGCGGTTCCAGTTACTCCTGTAATTGAAACATAATAGAGAAAACCTGTGGCCTTTTTGGAGATCTTTTCGATCCGTTCGGAGGGGGTCGTCGGTGCAATAAGAGAAATGAAGTCGATTCCCGACCTGTCCGTATATTTTCTCAGTTCAGCGGACTCTTCCGGCGGAAGATCAACAACCAGGATCCCGTCGATGCCAGCGGCCTTTGCCCTTTTTGCGAATCTTTCATTTCCGTAATTCAGGATAGGGTTGTAGTAGCCAAAAAGGACTATCGGGATATCGCTGGACTCTCTTACAGATTCTGCCATATCAAGGATTCTGGAAAGTGTTGCCCCGTTTTCCAGAGCCCTCCGGGAGGCAGCCTGAATGATGGGACCGTCGGCCGTTGGATCGGAAAAGGGGACCCCGATTTCGAGAATATCCACGCCCGCACTATCCAGACCAAGTATTATCTCCCTCGTTTTTTCCAGGTCAGGGTCTCCTGCCGTCAGATAAGCAACGAGTGCCTTCTCTTCTCTTTTCTTCAAATTTCTGAATTTTCTTTCAATCCGTCTCATGGCTAATGGACCTCCATTATTTCGTTAATGGTTCCCAGATCTTTGTCCCCCCTGCCTGACAGGTTGACAACTATTATTTTTTCTTTGTTCAGGGTAGGGGCCAACTTCATGGCATAGGCGATGGCGTGGGCACTTTCCAATGCGGGGATTATTCCTTCACATTTTGACAGTAGCATGAAGGCCTCAAGAGTTTCATCATCGTCTATCGTTACGTATTTGGCCCTGCCAGTTTCGTGAAGGTAGCTGTGTTCCGGCCCGACACCGGGGTAATCGAGTCCCGGAGCGATAGAATGTGCGTCATTTACCTGACCGTATTCATTCTGAAGAAGATACGTTTTATTCCCATGAAGCACCCCGAGCTTTCCTGCAGATATGCTTGCCGCGTGTTTGCCCGTGGCGATCCCGCTTCCCGCGGCTTCCACACCGATAAATGCAACTTCAGGGTTATCTCTGAAGGGATAAAAAAGCCCCATGGCATTGCTGCCCCCTCCCACGCAGGCGATGAGTACATCGGGGAGCCTTCCCTCTTTTTTCAGGATCTGCCTCTTTGTTTCCTTGCCTATCACAGTCTGGAAATCCCGTACCATCACAGGGTAGGGATGTGGACCTGCCGTGCTGCCGATTATGTAGAATGTGTCTCTAACACGCGATACCCACTGGCGCATCGCTTCGTTCATGGCATCTTTAAGCGTTCCCGTTCCGGATGAAACCGGTATGACCTCAGCACCCAGGATTTTCATGCGCAGGACATTAGGCGCCTGCCTTCTTATATCCTCCACGCCCATGAAGACCTGGCATTCCATTCCAAAGAGGGCCGCGACCGTTGCGGTTGCCACACCATGCTGACCGGCCCCCGTTTCCGCTATTACCCTCTTTTTCCCCATCCTTTTCGCAAGGAGGGCCTGTCCCAGGGTGTTGTTTATCTTGTGAGCGCCCGTATGATTGAGGTCCTCCCGTTTCAGGTAGATCCGGGCGCCTCCCAGTTTTTCCGTGAGTCCCTTCGCAAAATAGAGGGGAGTTTCTCTTCCCGAATATTCATGAAGATAGGATGCGAGTTCTTTTCTGAATGTTTTATCTTTTTTTGCTTCGTTATAGGCTTTTTCCAGTTCAAGAAGAACCGGCATCAGCGTCTCGGCAGCGTAGCGCCCCCCAAAGACTCCGAAATGGCCTTTTTTGTCGGGCAGTATTTTTTTCATGTTATCACCTTTTCTTATTTGAGTTTCATGTATCAAATTTGGCAGTGATCATTAAAGATCACTGCCTCTTCTCTATCAGTATGTCGACCATTCTTATGCACAATATCAATAATCTTCCTTACCTTATCATGGTCCTTTCCCCCCGGTGAGGATTCAACACCGCTGTTAATATCCACCGCGCCGGGGTGTACAGTTTCGATAGCCTCTATTATGTTGTCGATATTTAGACCTCCGGAGAGTATAAGTGGGTGCGATTCCCTGATTTTTGAGGCCAGTCCCCAGTTTGATGTTTTTCCCGTTCCGCCGTAGAGCTTGGGATCATGAGTATCCACAAGGATGGCTCTTACAGGGTAATCTTTCAATGTTTGAAGATCACTCTCCGTCCTGGGTGAAAAGGCCTTGATCAGTATGGATGTGGGAAATTGACGGCAGTACTCAGGTGTTTCATTCCCGTGGAGCTGAACAAGGTTGAGGCTGCAAAATTCAACGATTTCCTTGATCTCATCGGCACGATGATTGACAAAGACTCCGACCCTCGTTATCTCGCCCGGAATGTTTTCAATGATCTCTTTCGCCTTTTCCGGTGATACGTACCGGGAACTTTTGGGGTAAAAGATAAAGCCCAGCGCGTCGGCCCCGCTTTCGTAAACGGCAAGGGCATCATCAAGGTTTGTGATCCCGCAGATCTTTATCTCCGTCATACTAAAAACCCTCTCAGCTCTTTGCCTATATCAGGTACCTTCATCAGCGCCTCGCCAATAAGGAAAGTATGGATTCCTTTTTTCATTAAAGTTTCAATATCTTCTCGCGTCTGAATGCCGCTTTCGCTGATCACGATCCTGTCTCCGGGAACATAAGGTGCCAGTTCCAGACTGGTCGTCAGATCGGTGGAAAAGGTCTCCAGGTTTCTGTTGTTGATTCCTACAATCCTCGCACCCGCGGCAAGGGCCTTGTCCATCTCTTCCCTGGAGTGAACCTCGACCAGAGCTGAAAGACCCAGCGATTCCGCTAGAGCTATAAATTGCCTGAGCGTTTTCTCTTCCAATAGACTTGCAATGAGAAGAACGGCATCTCCTCCGATGATCCTTGTCTCGTAGATCTGGTAGGGGTCTATGATAAATTCCTTTCTCAGAAGAGGGAGGGAAACCGTTTCCTTTATTTCCGAAAGATATGAGTTTCTCCCCTCGAAGAATTCTTCATCCGTAAGTACGGAAATAGCCGCGGCGCCATTTGCTTCATAAATGGAGGCAATCTTGAGGGGATCAAAATCTTCTCTGATCCTTCCTCTGGAAGGGGAACTCTTCTTCACCTCGGCAATGATAGAGCAGTCTCGACCGCTGATCGCCTTCTTGAAATCACGGGGAGAAGGCAAATCCCTGACGGCTTTTTTAAGTGCCTCAAGGGACGTTGACTCCTTCAGGTGATCAACTTCTCTTTTTTTTGTTTTTATAATCCTGCCTAAAATCATTGTGTTTCCTCATCTGTTGGAAAGTTCAATAAGGGCCTGTAGTTTCTTGATGGCTTTTCCGCTGTCGATACACTCTTCGGCTATGGCAATTCCTTCCTCAATGGTTTCGACCTTTTCTCCCGCCACGATGGCGAGAGCGGCATTGAGAAGGACAATCTTTCGACACGCCCCGTTCTTGCCTGACAGGGTATCCTTCGTGATTTGCGCGTTATGTGAGGCATCGGCGCCGAGGAGATCCTCTCCACTGTATGTTTTACCGAATATGTCAACGGGGTTAATGTTGTAGGTAGTAATCAATCCGTCCTTCAATTCGGAGACCCGTGTCTCACCCGTCACTGTGGCTTCATCGAGACCATCGGAGCCGTAAACCACAAAAGCCCTTTTTGTCCCCAGATTTTTCAATACACCGGCAAACATCTCCGTCAGGCTGGGATCATAGACTCCAATGAGCTGGGATGTTGCCCCTGCGGGGTTTGTCAAAGGTCCAAGCATGTTAAATATGGTTCTGATTCCGATTTCTCTGCGCGGGCCGATGGCATATTTCATGGCGCCGTGGAGTCTGGGGGCGAAAAGAAAGCCGATGCCGATTTCATGAATACATTCTTCAACAATTTCCGGTGCTACGCTAATATTCACTCCCAGTGCCTCAAGGACATCGGCGCTTCCACAGCCGCTGGAGACGGCCCGGTTTCCATGCTTTGCCACGGTGATGCCTGCCGCTGCTACCACAAAGGCGGCGGCCGTAGAGATGTTGAAAGTCTTCATTTCATCTCCACCCGTTCCACAGGTATCCACGATAATGGATGAACGTGCATCGATTCTCGTGGCCTTTTGTCTCATGATTCTGGCGGCGCCGGTAACCTCTGAGACCGTTTCGCCCTTGATCCTTAGGGCGGTGATAAAGGCCGCGATCTGGGCTGGTGTTGCCGCACCTTCCATCACTTCATCCATAACTGCCATCATCTCCTGTTCTTTCAAATTCTCTTTATTAACTACTTTTCCTATTGCTTCTTTAATCATTATAAAAATTTCCTCCTTTAATTTTTACTCATTTCCAGAAAATTCCTGATAATCCGTTTTCCATTCGGTGTGAGGATTGATTCAGGATGAAACTGTATTCCCTCTACAGGATATTTCTGGTGCCTGACACCCATGACTTCTCCCTCCTCCGTTTCAGCGCTGATTTCAAGGCACGGCGGAATGGAATCTCGATTCAGGATCAGGGAATGATAACGACCCGCGATGAAAGGGCTGGAAAGGCCCTTGAAAATCGTTTTACCATCATTGATGATTCCGGAGGTTTTCCCGTGCATGAGACTGTCAGCCCTGACGACATCGGCGCCAAAGGCATAGCCGATAGCCTGGTGACCCAGGCAGATTCCCATGATGGAAATTGTTTTATGGAAATGCTTGATTATATCCACTGTGATCCCCGCTTCTTTCGGCGAGCCAGGACCGGGAGACAGGAAAATCGCATGTGGATTCAGATCCTCGATTTCTTCAATGGTGATCCTGTCATTACGGTGGACTACAACTTCTTCACCAAGCTGTCCAAGATACTGAACAAGGTTGTACGTAAAGGAATCGTAATTATCGATCATTAAAACCATATTTTCTTCTCCATTAAAAAATTTTGGTTATTTCAAATTCCGATGCAACCAGTCTGATGGCCTGCATCATTCCCTCGGCTTTATTGACGGTCTCCTCATATTCAGCATCGGGGTCGGAATCTGCGACAATTCCCGCGCCCACCTGAATGGAAATCTTTCCATCCTTGACCACAATGGTTCTTATGGTAATGCACAGATCCATATTACCTGTGAAACTGAAGTAGCCGACTGCTCCCCCGTATGGGCCTCTCCGGGTTTGCTCCAGTTCATCGATGATTTCCATAGCCCTGATCTTCGGCGCTCCCGACAGGGTGCCTGCCGGAAAGGTGGCTTTCAGGACATCGAAGCAATCTTTACCCCGGGCCAATTGAGCCTGAATATTGGAGACGAGGTGCATGACGTGGGAATACCGTTCAACGACCATCAGTTGATTGACCTGAACGCTGCCGATCCGTGCAATCCTGCCCAGATCGTTTCTTCCCAGATCGACAAGCATGATATGTTCCGCTCTCTCCTTTGGGTCCTGCAGAAGCTCGTCGGCGAGCCTCCTGTCTTCCTGTTCATTTTCTCCCCTTCTTCTCGTTCCGGCGATGGGCCTGAGTTCCACGTTTCCTTCTTCAAGACGGACCATGACTTCCGGGGAAGACCCGATTAGGATGAGATCGTCGATCTTCAGGTAAAAAAGATATGGGGAGGGGTTGATATAGCGAAGAGCCCGGTAGAGATCTATGGGATCCATCCCATTTCTCATTTGAAACCGTTGCGAGAGGACAATCTGGATTATATCGCCCGAAACGATAAATTCCCTGGCCTTTTTAACCATGTTCTTATATTCATACGGCGTCATATTGGACTGAAGAGAGATATTCCTTTCCGCCTTTTGAGGGTGAGCTTCCTTTTCGAGGGGAGCTTTCACCATTCTGACCAGTTCTTCGATCTTTTTGATGCTCTCTTCATAGAGCGCGAGAAGGTCTTCTCTGCTTTCGGTGAATGCACAGGCCACCACCTTAATGGTGTGCCGGACATTATCAAAGATCATGAGAGTGTCGGTTATGAGAAACGCGGCATCATCGGCATTTAAATCATCCTCAGTTCCGGCGGGAAGCCTTTCAAGGTATCGCACCATATCGTAACCGAGAAATCCCACTGCGCCACCGTAAAACCGAGGGAGACCATCCACAGGAACGGGTTGGTACCGTTCCATTAAGTCCTTCAGAAACTTCAGAGGATCTCCACCGTGCTTATGGCGTTCAATGTTCCCTTTTTTCTGAATCAGGACATCCTCTCCTCTTACACTGAAAATTATGTGGGGGTCAGATCCGAGAAAAGTATAGCGCCCCCATTTTTCGCCCCCCTCCACGCTTTCCAGAAGAAAGGAGTGAGATTCTGAACGCAGTTTCATGAGGGCTGAGACAGGGGTTTCCATGTCTGCCAGAACTTCCCTGAAAATGGGGATCAGATTTCCCTTTTTTGCAAGTTTTTCAAAAGTTTCAAATGATGGATTGTACATGTTAAATTTACCTCTCTTCTTAAAATAAAAAAGGCCGTGATAATTTCACGGCCTTTTTTTGCATGCAACATTTAGTGATAAAAAACAAAAAAGCCGCGGAGATTCTGAGAGATTCCCCACGGCTTATTATCTATTTAATTTAAGATTTTAGCGGCAGACAAACCCCTCCTTTGAGTTTTGCCACCACCAGTTTATCTTTACCATTATGTATCTCATGCCTGCTCACCTTCAGTGCTATACTAAAAATATAGTCTCATATATAACAATAGTGAAAAATCATGTCAACAGGTTTTTACGAAAAATACCGGAAAAATGTTATTTTGCTTTCACTCATTAAATATCTCACAATGCAACAGTATAACAAAATACACTAAGGAGACACCTCCCTAACCATGGCGTCCTGAAATCGCGCAGGCCGCAAACCGGCCATCGTGGCTCATACTGATGTCGATTGCGGTTCTTTTTCCTCCGGCATATATTACCGGGGGTCCAAGGCCGCAACGCCCCTTTGAGCGAACGATCTCTAAGCTTTCCAAGTCTTCTTTCAAATAGCGAGACATCTTTTCTCTGACCATATTCCGAACAAAATCCGATTGATAATCCGGGGCAATCTCAGGATGGAGTATTGTTTGGACATCCCACACGATAAAATTCAGGCTTTTGTCTGTCGTTGCGCCGATACAGTGGACATACTCACTGGTTATACGAAACCGGACGAATACCGGGCCACAGGGGGTTTCAACGGTGCCCGATTTGGGCAGGGGGGTATCGGACAATTGTACTGCATAGCGCCCGGGTGAAGAGGAAACGGCAGGGTGTGTTTTACTCATTGCCTTATATCCGGTTTCTTTTCCCGCCCACAGGCTCCATAGCACTATGTCAGGTTCATCGCTGTCGAGAATTTTGTGCCGTTCATCCGTCGTGAATACCCTGTTTATGAAACGGATATCCCGGCCCTTCCCCGTTGCCTGAGGATCGGCAAGATCCACAATATCATTGCCTATCAAAACACTCTTTCTCCATTCGAGCCAGCCGTTCCACTATCTGCCGTGCACAGTTTCTCTGCGCTTTCAATCCCCCGTTTTCCATATCGGGAATGAATGTCTCTATTTTTCCGGTAAAACGTTCGCCAAATTTAGGAATGCTACTGTACGTTTTCTGACCATCCCCCCGAAGATAGACGCATAGCACCCGGCAATCGTCGGCATGGGCGATCAGGCGACCCGCCCCATAGGAGAAATTCTCCGTATCCACACGTCCTGTCCGGGAACGTCCTCCCTCAGGAAAGATGAGCAGGCTTTCCTTTTTCCCTAACAGGTACTGACAAGTATCCAGGGTGGCTTTCATTTTCCCCCTGTCTCCCCCCCGGTTGACGGGAACACACTTTGTCAAATAACAAATAATGGTCAGAAATATGTTGCTCTGAAAATTTGTCTGTTCCGGAAGATTCCAGGGAAGTAACCGGTACCACAGTATATAACGATACAAGGGCGCCATGGCATAAGCCACGATAACGGAATCTATCATGGTCATGTGATTGGGACATATAACCCAGGGACCCTTGTGTTGTTTAAAAAGATCCCGGGCTGTCTTCCTCATCTCGCTCAGCTCTCGTACGCGGTACCCCATGAGCCTTACGGCAATAAACAGAAGAGGACCAACAATAACAACAAACAGGCGCCCCATCAGATACTGCAGGTACAGGAGACATTTTGTTGTCCTTTTCATGGATTGCCTTAATTTAACTTTTTTTGTAAGATATCCACAGCGTTTCCGATGGTCCTGATCTGATCGGCATCATCATCATCAATTTCAATGTCAAACACATCCTCGCATTTGATGATGACATCCACCAGACGTGCGGAATTGACCTTAAGGTCATCAAGTATATGCGTCTCCTTTGTCGCATTCTCCAGCAAAACCGGATCCTTGACATAGGGGGTGAGGATAGTAACCATCTCTTTAAAAATCTGTTTTTCGTCCATTCTTTTTCTCCTTATAACTTTTGTTTTTAACTTAAAATTCGTAACTCATTTCATTCTTCCCATTTTTTAAAAATCAGGCAGCTGTTCACATCTCCAAAACCAAAACAGGCCTTGGCGATGATTTTTAACTCCGGAAATTCCATTACTGTGTGAGGAATCTTGTCCGCATACGCCTCAATGTCGGGATGCACATCTTCACAGTTGATAGATGGATGCAAAAAGCCATTATGCAACTGCAGAACAACAGCAACACTCTCAATGGCACCCGCCGCTCCGAGACAGTGACCAATCATCGATTTGGTAGAGTTTATGTATGGAAAATCCTGAGGATCTCTATTGAGGGCTCGTGACCAGTTTCTGATCTCCCCAGGATCGGCAAATGTCGCGGTCAGATGACCGTTGATTGCATCTATCTCATCAGAGACCGTGTTTCCATCGGCGAGGGCACCCCTGATGCAGCGCTGCACCCCTTCCGGATTCGGCGCGGTCATGCTGCCGCCGTTGCTCTGACCACCGCTATTAACGTACCCTCCACGTATTTCCGCATAAATTCTGGCACCCCTGTTCAGGGCGGTTTCCAATTCTTCAAGGACCAATACAGCCGCTCCCGCACCGGGTACAAAACCGTTTGCGGAGGCACTCATTGGGCGAGAGCCTTTTTCCGGCTGATCGTTGAACTTGCGTGCGATGACGCGCATGGAATCGAATCCGGCCCAGATATACGGAGACACTCCTTCAGACCCTCCTGCCAGCATCCTCTTTGCCTGTCCCGTTCGTATTTTCCACATTGCATTTACAATAGCCTCTGTTCCCGTACTGCAGGCGGCGGAGTTCGATGTGACCTGGTTTCCGAGTGCCAGCAGACCCCCTACACGGGCGCTGGTTCCGCTGTTCATGACCTGTTCAACAATCCTGCTTCCCATTCGGCGCGTTTTACCTTCGTTGACCATGGGAACAACTCTCTCGGCAATCGTATCCATACCACCGATACCGCACCCGAGAATGGCTCCTGTGTCCCAATGCACCTGATCGTTATCGTCATCAGACAAGGTAAATCCCGCATCACGCCACGCATCGACGGCGGATACTGACACATACCCGATATTATCGTTCAGAGACATAAGCTTTTCGTGGTCAAAATAGCTCTTGCGAATATCATCAAACCCCTCCGGCATGCCCCCTATCTGGCAGGAGAATTTCAGTTCCTCCAACCGGGGAAAGAATCGGATTCCCGATCGCCCATCGCGCAGGGCCTGTTCAAAATTATCCAATCCATGTCCGTTCGGCGCCACAACGCCCATTCCTGTTATCACCACTCTATTTTTCATTAAAATTAACTCCCCTTCCGGTCAGTACTGCGTGACATACAGATTCCCCATTCTCTTTTTCCATACTGACCTTCGTTTTTAAATTACCTCTGCGAAGATAGATTTTTTCACCGGTAATAATAACCCGTTCTCCGGGACTTACGATGCCGTTGAAATCGCATTCATCGACCATGGTGAAAAGGGTTACCAACCTCTTAATCTGATCGGACGAATTGCCTTGCCACATAAGCTGATATATACCGAAGGCAACAACCCCTGTCTGGGCCATCGTTTCAATCAAAATAACTCCCGGAGTAATGGGGTGCCCCGGGAAATGCCCTTTATAGAAATATTCATCGTCCCGGAAGCGGTATGTTCCGATAATATGATTTTCATCCATTTCCAGTATGTCATCGATAAAACGAAACGGACGCTGTTGGGGAACCAGAAGAAGCACACCTTCAATCGTTTTTTTATCAGCCGCCATACAGCCCCCCGTTAACGTGAATGACACTTCCCGTAATGTAAGTTCCCCTGCCAGCAAGAAAGGCCACAACATCGGCTATTTCTTCGGGATGACCCATCCTCCCCAGGGGGATATCCTGAAGGATCTTTTGCTGTACGTCATCCGGAAGATTCTTCGTCATGGCTGTATCAATAAATCCAGGGGCTATCGAATTGACGAGAATGTTCCTCCCCCACAATTCCTTCGCGAGAGACTTGGTAAAAGCGTCAAGTGCCGCTTTCTCCATCGTGTACGGGATCTGTCCGCCATTGCCGGTATGTCCGACCACACTGGAGATATTGATGATTCTTCCGCTGTCCCTGCGGAGCATAAAAAGACGCAGTATCCGTTTGGTCAGGTACCAGGCACCTCGCAACATTGTCCGCTGAGAATCAAAGTCTCCGATCTTCATCGAATTAATATCGCTGTTGATCGATATACCGGCACTGTTGACCAGCACGTCCACACGCCCCGCCTCACTCTTTATGGTTTGTGCCATCTTTTCCACTTCATCCACATCGGCCAGATCCGCTTTCAGGAGAAATCCATCTTCTATGTGAGACAGGATTTCTTTCGCCTGCGCCTCACTTTTCCGATAATGAATCCCAACTCTAAACCCATCGGCAGAAAGGGCTTTGCAACACGCGGCGCCGATGCCGGTTCCGCCTCCCGTTACAATGCAAACGGGTTTTGATTCTACAATATTCATATATCCCTCTTTATAATTCCACCCTTGGAATTGGGTGACATCTTCGGATAATCGGGGTAGACAATTCCTCTGAAGACTCCCGTTCGGGCCTTTTGAATGGTCATTATCAGTTCATCATCCACGAACACCTTGCCATCTCCTATAACAACGCTTGAGCCCGAATCCTTAAGATGCGAAAACCGCCTCACATCAATTTCAAAACGGACCGTTTTGTTGTACGGTCGTATCTGTCCGTTGAAAGAGATGTCCTCGCAGCCCAGCGCCCTGCCACCACCGAGTCCTCCCCGCCAGCAGCAGTAAAAGCCTAATAATTGCCAGATTGCGTCCACGCAGAGACAGCCAGGCTGTACTGGGTCTCCCGGCATGTGGCACTGAAAATACCATGCGTCCATCCGTATATCCTGCTCGGCGATAATAGATCCCCTCCTGCCGTCACTTTTTATCGAAAGAATCCGATCAACCATGAGGAAAGGGGGCGCGGGCAGACGAGCATCGAAATCTTCAGGCGGGTCATCGACAAATCGCCCGTACGCAAAGGCGATCAGATCGCTCAGTTCAAAACTTCCTTTTTTCATAAATTCAGAGTATTCCACTATTTCCTCACTTTACAGTGGTCAGTGGTCAGTGGTCAGAAAAAACTGTTCCCTGTTCACTAATCACTGTATTTTAAGCATCATGCGGACCCACGTAAGCCCCGAGCCAACCACGATTAATGCTATATGGTCTCCGGGACGAAATCTGTCCCAGTTTTGGCTCAGGACACACGGAGCGCTTGAGCCTCCAGTATTGCCGTAATCCACAACATTGTGCCAGTGCTCTTCTTCAGAGATACCGCACCTCTCGCATACGGTTTTCAGCATTCCGAAGTTTGCCTGGTGCCCCACAAATTTAAATTGCCCTGAATCTATTTGGTAAATCTCCTGTAATTTTCTGAGAGATTCTGTTGTTTTACGAATGGCAAAACCCTGAACGGCGCGTCCGTTCTGTCCGAAGTGTCCCATGTGGGAGATACACACAGTGTCCCATGATAGCGGGTTCGAATCGGCAAAGAACGCCTCAAATACCATTTTTGAAGGAACTGAGGTAGACACAACCGCGGCACTGCTACCATCACCAAATAACGGAGCCACCTTTCTGTCCGAATAGTCAACCGAACGCGTAAAACTCTCAGGGTTGACAACCAAGACGTAAGGCGGAAGCGCTTCCGGTTTCATATCGGACAAAAACTTGAGCTGCATTCCAAAGGTTGAACATGCGGAATTAAGATCAAAACAGGGAACATCTATCCCCAGCTCTGCCGCCACGGTGGCTGCCTCGGCTGGTGTCACATAATCTGGTGTTGAACTTCCGGATATAATCATTCCCACATCTTCAAGCTTCACGGCAGCGCGTTCCAAGGCCAGACGTGCTGCAAGGGCTCCCATTTGCGCATTCGTGTACAGACTCGCCTCAAATGCTGCCCGGGGATCTCTGTTTTTTGTAGTTTTTATATAATCCAGGGGCAAGCTCGTGCGGCGGGTACGTATCCCAACACGCTCCAATATCCACTGCTCACTGCTTTCTATATCCAGTTCTTCCAAAAACCGGTTTGTAATCACATTTTCCGGGTGAAAGTGACCTAACCCATGAAGATACAACATTTTTATACCAACTCCCGCCCTATAATCATATCCTGCACTTCTCTCACACCTTCATATATATCAATGATCTGGGCATCACGCAGCAGTTTGGATATCTCGTATTCTGACATGAAGCCGTAACCACCGTGAAGATGAAGACCCTCTTTAGTACAAAACAGGGCCGCTTCCGCCGCAACGTTTTTCGCAAGAGAGGCATAGATGCCCCTGTCATCGGCCTGTTCCTGAACCTTAAATGCTGCCTTCATCAGGGCAAGATCGGCCAGTTCCACTTTTTTCCACATTTTGACCAGTGTGTCTCTCGCTACGGGCATATCGCAGATCCTCTGCCCGAACTGTTTGCGCTCCTTCGTGTATTCCAGTGTAATATCAAAGGCCCTTTTTGCAAGCCCGACACCAATTGCCGCGACCATGGGCCTTGCGTAATCGAGGACATCAATGGCATATTTGAATCCAAGCCTTCTGTTTCCGATGATCTGATTCTCTTCTATAACAACATCCTCAAACTTTACCGTTGCAGTATTCGAGAGGCGCTGCCCTAATTTATCTTCCGGTTTGCCCGTTATTACAGTACCTCCTCCGGGCAAGGTAATCTCCCTGGCATCGGACGACTGAGAAGTAACTTTTCCGTCACGAATCGATTCGCTGGGAATAATAACACAGGCCACCATCATGCTGCCCGGTTTCCCGACCTTGCAGAACACCGTAAATTGAGAGGCGTACGAAGCATTGGTGATGAAGCACTTCTCCCCGTTCAGGACATACTTCCCGTCGTCCCTCTTTTTGATATAGGTAGTCATGGCGAGATTATCAGACCCTGCGCCCGGTTCTGTCAGGCAGAAAGATGAAATGATGGGAGCTTCGACAAAGGGCCGGAGAAAGGCCTCTTTTTGCTCCTCCGTTCCATTCTGTGCAATGACAATATTGGCGAGATCATTACACATTGCCGATGTCGAGATTCCTGTATCACCATAGGACAGCTCTCTGATAATCAGTGCCGTTGAAACTATATCTACCTCATACCCTTTCACCGATTCTGGAATAGAAAGATTTAACAGGCCGACCTTCCATGCCCCTTTGATTATATCGAAGGGAAAGGTATGATCTTTCTCCATTTCCATAACCTTCGGTGTTATTTCGTTTCTGACAAATTTTCGAACCGTTTCCATGTACATCTGCTGATCATTGGTAAGATCAAAGTTCATGTTTTATTCTCCTGAAAAATTTGTATTACCCCATCAGGCTTCCACCTGTTCGCTGATATAAATTCCAACGAGTCGGGATAGTTTAAAACACCTTTATCTCTTTATAAAACGGGAGTGGGCGAGGGTTGAAAACCACTTGTTACGCGCCGGTAAAAACTTATTTAGCGCGCCACGGCTTTTTCAAACACCCTCTGCGCTGCTGAAAATCTCGTAATGGACTGACATGCCAGATCTATGGTCTTGAAAAACCCTTTAAGGGGACGGCCCGGGCCTATCTCAAAAATTGAATTCGCCGAGGCGGCAAGGGTCTCCATGTTTTTCCTCCACTGCACTGTGTTGCTTATCTGAGACACCATTCTCTCAACAATTTCACTTGGGTTGTCCGAATGGAAAAAACCGGTGAAATTTGAAGTCACCCTTTTTGCGTTGGCAGGCTTTATTCTCGCTTCTATGTTACCCAATATTTCCCCAAAAGCCTCTTTTATCGTATCCATAAAACGGCTGTGAAAGGGGGCACTGACATTCAGGGGGATAAAACGAAAAGACTGGCTGTCGCCTACAGATTCCCTAAGCCTCTTTTCCGTTTCGGACATTGCGCTGGACATACCGCTTACGACAACCTGGCTGGTACAATTATCATTTGCAATGTCTATCGGGAGTCCGTTCAATGCGCTTTGTACTACACCCATATCCAGATCATTTGCTACAATCGCAGCCATACCTCCAGTTCCCACAGGTGTCGCGCTTTGCATTAGACGCCCCCGATCCCAAACAATCTTCAGAGCTTCAGAAAAAGGAAGAACTCCCGCGGCAACCAAAGCCGTATATTCGCCCAGGCTGTGCCCCCCAAAATATTCAGGAGCAAAATCAAATAGAAATTGAAGCCCGCGAAACATGGCAATTTCTGTGGTAAGTATGCAGGGCTGGGCATATTCGGTCAGATTAAGTCTTTCGTCTTCGCCAAAACACATGGCAGCAACATCCCATCCCAGAATTTTCGAGGCCTCAAGGTAGGTGTCTCTGCTTACCGGGATGTTATCATAAAAATCTTTCCCCATACCGGAATGCTGAGAACCCTGACCGGGGAAAACAACCGCTGTAGTTTTTTTATTCATCGTAAACAAATCCTCCTTTTTGCTGATTAAGCACAACTCCACGATGCTTACCCTCTAAGCATCATCCATGCCAGCAGTAGAAATAAATCCTGTCCCCTTACAACAACTTGAGATGCTTATGGATTCATATATTAATTATTTTGAGTACACGGCAGAAAGGGGTTGCGAAGTGCGTAGCTCTGTTCCCACTGGGAACTGTTTTACGCACTGAACCGGCAGAAGAGTTGATGCCCTCTACAATTAATTTTACGGTTGTCAGAGCAGCCTGAAGTGTTATAATAGTCCCTCGTTGAGGTTTTTCTTCTCTCTGATCTATAGCATCAACATAACATTGGAAAAGCGTCGTAATTTGTTCAATCTTGAGGATGTCATAACGGCTGAAAGTTACCACTTTATTTTTAGCCGGTTGCAAGTTTTATAAATGTATTACATCTGATTGGAAACTTATGGAAACCTTCGCCCTGGCGGCAATCAGTCTTACAATTTCTATTTCTCTGTTCATCAAGCAAAAGAGGTCTCCTGCCCAGCTCTCTTTTGCCTTCCTGTGCCTTGCCCTGTTTCTTCAAAAGACGGGGACATTTTTCTACGGGATTTTTGGCGCTGATTTCTGGAAAGCCATCAGCTATCTGGGGGCATTATCAATTCCGCCATCGCTGATTGCCTTTTGCCGTTCCTTTTTAAACCGGCAAAAGTTCCCTTCAAGGAAAATTGTAATATCAACCGCATCTGGCAGTTTCCTGCTTACAGCCATTTGTCTCACGCCGTGTTACGATTGGCCTTATCTGAATCTCGTCTTTTACCTGTATCTCGGTTCCGCCATGGTTTACTGCTACACAGCGCTTATTGATTCCATTAAAATGAAGGGGTCGGATATTGAAAGGGAGAGATTGATTTACGTAGCTATTGCCTGCGCCCTGGCGGCAGCTTTGAGCGTTTTCGATATATTTCACTCCTATGGCTACGACATTCCCTCTATGTCCAATATCGCAATAGCCGTTTTGATCTACTTCACTCTGATAATTATAACCTACTCCCGCCTCCCAGAGCTTCACGAGATTATGGTTAGAGCCCTGATTGTCTTTGCCCTCGTGTTGTTTGTGACCATCATATTTTACCTCATTACAGGTCTGTTCGGAAAAAATACAGTCCTCCCGCTAAACAGCGTTTTGATGGCATCTTTTATAATCGTCATTTTTATAGATCCGGCTAAACTGATCCTGAAAAAGATTGCGGCCCGTTTCTTCTTTGAGGGCAGAGACGTATCTGTGTCACTTTATGCCATTGACGAAGAGATAGAAAAAGAAAGATCAATGCTCCTGGAGGAAATGTCAACCGGCCTTGCCCATGAGATACGTAATCCCCTGAGTTCCATAAAGGGTGCAGCCCAATACCTCAAGTCAGAGGTGGGATCTGCACAGAACCATAAACTTCTCGGTATTATAGTAGAGGAAACGGACAGATTGAATAGCGTTGTGTCACAGTTTCTCAACTATGCCAGGCCTTATTCAATGAATGCGGAAGCGCAGGATATAAATCGTATCGTAGACAAGGTTATATCACTGATCAAGGCAGCCGGTTTACCTGAAAATATAGTTATTGAAAAAAATCCAGACCCTGATCTACCGGACGTAAAGATGGACGGTGAACAAATGATACAGGTTGTCCTGAATATAGCGCTTAATAGCGTTGAGGCAATGTCCGAAGGCGGTATCCTGAGCTTTGCTACTGCCAAAATAAAAGATGATGGAGACAAGACTTTAGAAATTGCCATCCGCGACACGGGTTGCGGAATAAGCAAGGATGAGCTAAGAAACATTTTCAAGCCCTTTTTTACAACAAAGAAAAAGGGGGCCGGGCTTGGCCTTTCCGTATGTCAGAGGATTATAAAGAACCACGGCGGCCGTATAGATGTGGAATCAACACCCGGCAGCGGAACGGTCTTTTTCATAAGAATCTGATTCGTTTAAATACCTTGACAGGGAACAAATCACGTAATAGTTATTGCAGGTTATAAAAATTAACTCAAATAAGCCACATATGAAAAAGATACTGATAGTTGACGATGAACCAAACATGCTCCTTGTTTTAGAGGCCATGCTTAAGAGAGAAAAGTACGAGGTCGCTACGGCATCCGAAGGTCTCGAAGCGCTCGAGTTGCTTAAAAACGATGATGTGGCTGTCGTTATTACGGATCTCAAAATGCCGAAACTCGACGGTCTCGGCCTTTTGAGTGAAATAGAAAAAAATTATCCTTCAATTCCGGTGATTGTCATTACCGCCCACGGCACCATAGCAACAGCGGTAGAAGCACTGAAAAAGGGAGCATTTGACTATATCACAAAACCCTTTGATCAGGATGACCTGAAAAATGTTATCAGCAAGGCCTTTAAAACCAAAGCCTTGAATGAAAACGAACCGGCACTCTCATCCGATGAAATAGACCGCCACGATATTATCGGCTCCAGCGAATGTATGGTGGAGATGTATGATCTTATTGGAAAAGTAGCTCCTACGGCCACAACAGTCCTGATCACAGGTGAAACAGGCACAGGCAAAGAACTCTTCGCCCAGGCAATCCACAGAAACAGCCCGCGCAAAGACAGTCCCTTTATTAAAATCAATTGTGCGGCTATCGCAGAAAATCTGCTGGAGAGTGAGCTTTTCGGCTTTGAAAAAGGGGCCTTTACGGGCGCCGTTCACAGAAAACCCGGCAGATTCGAACTGGCCCACACAGGCACCCTGTTTCTTGATGAAATCGGAGATCTGCCGAAGGATATGCAGGTAAAAATCCTCAGAGTTATCCAGGATCAGGAATTTGAAAGGGTGGGCGGCCTCCGGACAATAAAAGTTGATGTACGGCTTATTGCGGCTACAAACAAAACCCTCCTGGAGGAAGTGGGGGAAGGAAGGTTCAGGGAGGATCTGTATTACAGACTGAACGTATTTCCTATAGATATCCCCCCTCTGAGAGAAAGAAGGGGAGATATAGGTCCCCTTGCCGATTTTTTCCTCAAAAGATTCAACGAAAAACTTAACCGCAAGATAGAGCATATTGATCCGAAGGCGGAAGAGTTCTTTTCACACTACGGCTGGCGGGGAAACATCAGAGAACTGGAAAACCTTATGGAAAGACTGGTGCTGCTGACCACAGGCGATACCATAACCCTTGAAGATATTCCTGCGGAGATTCGATTTTCCTCAGCGGCTCAAACGTCCGGCAGTCCCGCCAAACCCAAAAGGTCTTTCAAAAATATTCTGAAAGACAAAACGGAACGACTGGAAAAGGACATGATCATGAGGGTCCTAGAGGAATGCGGCGGAAATGTCAGCAAAGCGGCCCTGCAGTTAGGTCTGAGCAGGAGGGGGCTTCAGCTGAAAATGACAAAATACCATCTGCGAAGACAGGATATTTAACGAAAAAAAGAAGAAGAATAGGGGGACATTTGCGATGTTTGTAAGAAGCTCCGCTATGCCGAGACGTCGGCATTATAATAGGAAGTAACTTGCAGCACAGCTGCTCAGGTATCAAACACCAATCTGTGTTTTTACTGTATGGGTAGGGGAGGTTTTAACCTCCCTTCACTGTCGGGCGACTGAAGTCGCCCCTACCCAACCGTCTGGCAAGAAAGGGCTATCCCTGTTTACGATACATGCCGCATTATAAAGACGTCTCCCCATATTCCTTCGTCGCCTTCCTTCCTTATGATTTCAGGTCGGGATACTTCCTCCACAAAATTATATCTTCTGGCGGACGACAGGATATAATCCCTGCTGTGGGCATAGCGTCCGGTATGGCGCAGCACATATCCATCTCCATCCAGGGTTTCCGTTGAAAAGGCAAGCCAGGCGCCCTTTGTGGCGCGTCTGTCAACCGACGCGAAGAAAGTCTCCATGTCACCGATGTATATGCAGACATCGGTTGCCACAAACAGGTCGTACTGTTCAACGGTCTCATCCAGAAATTCTACAATATCAGCAACATACAGAACATCGTACAGGTTCCTACCCTTCGCCTCGTTTATCATCCCGGAAGAGAGGTCTACTCCGCTGAGACGGCCCGCAACGGAACGGAATTCCACCCCGGACAGACCTGTGCCGCATCCCAGATCTACCACATTCCGAAAATGCGGCCCGTCTTCAAAAAGATTCGAGAACATTCCCCGGAGTACCTTGGGAATCTTGTAGCCAAGTTTATCGATAAGATGGTCATCAAAGGTCTTTGAATATACGTTGTACATATCCACGATATACTGTCTCGGAGCGATTTGCGTGGTATGTCCCGTCAGGGCAGCCAGGAGATGTTTCGCGGACAGATTGTTTTCATCCAGCTCAATCGCGCGCCGATAGGATGCCACGGCCTCTTCAAACATTCCCTGTTCCCTAAGCGCGTTACCGAGGTTATAGTGCGCGAGGGCATGGTCCGAATCAACCAAAATCGCGCGTCGGTAGGATTCTGTGGCTTCCTTTACATCACCAATGCTTTTGAAGGCCACGCCTGCGTTGTAATATGCGTCGGCGTAATCGGGATGTATAGCTGTAACATGGCGGAAGCACTCAATGGCCTCATCGAATCTGCCCAGGTCCTTGAGTATCTTGCCGAGGTTGTTATATGCCCCGGCATGCTCCGGATTAATTGCGATAGTCTGCTTATAGGAGGCAGCCGCGTCATCCGCCATGCCCCGGTCCCTCAGCAGGTTCCCGAGATTGAAGTGCGCGGCGGCGTATCCCGGATTGGCGGTGATCGCGCGCCGGTAGGATGCGATGGCCTCGTCTGTCATCTTCCGATCCTTGAACACGTTGCCGAGGTTATAATGAGCCACGGCGTGTCCCGGGTTGAGTGCAATCGCGCTTCGCAATGACGCGGCGGCCTCGTCAAGCCGGTTCTGTTCCTTCAGGACAACTCCTAGATTGCAACTCACATCCGCGTCCGGCGTTAGTGCAAGTATCCGGCGGTATCCCCGCTCCGCCTCTTTGAACCTTCCGGCCTTATGATTCCGCACGGCCGCGCTCAAAAAAGTCTGAAGTTCCGCGTACCGACTCTTCGAGGGTTTCCTGTTTGCTTTTGAGATCATTTATCGCGGTCTCGCCTCGTAATCATTTGTGACAATAATATCTGCCTGCTCCCTCAATCCCTGTATGATTCGATGTTCTATCTCCAGAACCCTCAAAATAAAGTCAAAATCCTGATCAGGATCGCGGGCCAGATTTCTTTTCTTCACAGCGGCTGTTCTTTTCCGGTAATCCGATTCAAGAAATACCTTCAGGGTTGCGTTTTTCAGGGCAAGACCATAAGTCAGATCAACAAGAACAACATCCACCCCGGCAAGCGCGACCGGCACACACGCATATCTTCTCGAAGCAAGCCTTCTGCAGTCAGATGGTACAAAGACCTTATTTACACTCCTGTCAGCGGCATCTCCCAGTATGGAATCCAGACGCTCCAGATCCACTTCGCCCGGACCTACATACTTTTCTAACTCCTTTTTTGAATACGCATCAAGACGTGCCTGGTGGTTTGCCTCCGGCGCCAGCTTAAAGAAGGAATCTCCTGCTATTGTGGCACCCTGCATCTTTACACCCCTTAGAAGATACCTCATGTATTCCGCTATCTCGGTTTTTCCCGCCCCTGATTCTCCACCAAGCACAACAATTGTCCTCTTTCCCTCGCTTTGGAGATCGTTTGTCTGTTCAATAATATAAGATAGCAGACTTTTCGCGGCCTTTTCATGCTGTGGTTTGACCTTCGGAGGATCTCCCCGCCAGGTGAAAACCGTCCTGTGATAGGCACGTCCCTCTCGTTTTCTCCGTATTATATCCCCGTCAACGACGTCGCCGGGAATTTTACCCCGGCAGAGAGAATCTATGATCTCACCCTGCCGTGTTCCTATGGCCTTCCAACTGAAGGTGTCCAGCGCGAGCTTACGTCCATCGGAGGCGATCTTTTTCAATGCGCCTTCCTTGCGCATAATCCCGATCAATTTCCGGGCGGCAGCGCGCGGATCATCGGGCCTGACAACAATAGCGTCACGACCATCCTTTATCCATTTTGTTATACCCGCCTCCCTGGAAATGACAACGGGGGCGGATGCCGCCATGGCCTCCGCTACTCCCATGCCGAATGGTTCCATAAACTGCATGCCGATATAGGACAGGCAGTGGTGCGCGAGAACCGCTAGGACACTCCAGGGCTGGCTGGGAAGCCTTACGATATCTTCATTTGTCAATTTGTATTCTGTTATTGTATCCGCAACATGTTTCTCAACAGACACCTCTTCGGGCAGGGGTTCTCCGGGAGATCCTCCTACAAGCACAAGTTTTATACCTTTCATAAGCCGGGGATCAAAGTCCTTTGCCTCACCAAAGAGTTTTACCACCCCCGGGACATTTTTCGCTTCGGAGAAACGCCCGAAATAGATGAGATACCGGTTCGGAATCAGGCCATATCGTCCCAGTGTTTCCGTTCGGGAATCTTCGCCGATATCAAAAAAGGCCTCACCGGCACCGGCCGGCATGACAATATTGGGAAAATTACACCCATAATATTTGTTCAGGATGGCAGGCTCCCTGAATGTGTTCGCTATCTCAAAATCAGCCCCTCTGAGGGATGCCAGCTCAAAATCTTCCCTTGTTCCAAAGTTGTATTGCCTGTCGAACCACATGCCGGGATCATCCGGGTTCAGTCCGAGTGAGATCACCTTGTTTATTCCGAGTGAATGGGGGATTACCACCACCGGTATTCCCAGCCTTTCTCCCACCTCCAGCGCACAGGTCATTCCGTCAGCGTAGTGTCCCATCACGGCATGGGCTCCGAAGAGGGCTGACACAGCCACTACATTTTCCGCTAATTCCGGCACAAGCGGATAGATATCCTCCTTGCGCACGAACTCATCTCCACCCGCCGGGATCCGGACAAGCCACAGGTTTTCAGCAAACCGCTCCACACGCGGATAGGGCTTGAAATACCTTGCAACAATTATTACCTTTCTTCCCTCCTGTGCCCATGTCTTTGATACCTCCAGCACATAGTAGGTCTGCCCACCCGTATCGGGGACACCGGCAGGGGGCGGGTCTCCCCAGTAGCCATGGGTCGAGACCATTACTATCTGTTCCGCACGTTCTGGAGTTTTCCCGCTGAGAGAAACAGGAATGCAGCTTTCCTGGAATATCCCGAGGTATTCCCGCAGAAGATTCGCAGACAGTCCATACTTCAGGGCCAGCGTTTCAAGTCTCCGTTCATCCATATTGTCTCTCCCTTTGTCATAATAGTGCGCCATTCCCATATCGTTGCAATTGTCCAGTAAATGGTATATTTGTCAACCGAAAAGATATAGACTCGGCATGGAACAAAAAATGCCGGCAAATAATGGAGTGACAGTATGAAGACAGTTAATTTTTCTGTCGACGGAAGGATTGCCCTAGTGACGGGTGCGAGCAGGGGTATCGGTGAGGCAATTGCCATGACACTGGCGGAATATGGCGCGCGGGTTGTCCTTGTCAGCAGAAAGCTGGACGCGCTCAAGAATGTAGCGGAAAAGATCGAAAAGACCGGAGGGGTCGCCATTCCCATTGCATGCCATATGGGAAAACAGGATCAGATAGTGGATCTTTTCAGGGAGGTAAAGGACAGGTTCGGCAGGCTTGATATCCTTGTCAATAACGCCGCGACCAATCCCTATTTCGGCGATATGCTGGGGGCTGACGAAGGGGTCTAGGATAAAACCAATGATGTCAATCTTAAAGGGCCCTTCTTCATGATACAGCACGCGGCGAAGCTCATGACCGAACCCGGGGGCGGGTCCATAGTTAACGTGTCATCGATAAACGGAATAAACCCCGCGCTTTTCCAAGGCATCTATTCTATTACAAAGGCCGGACTGATCAGCATGACGAAGGCTTATGCACAGGAACTCGCAAGCGCAAACATCAGGGTAAACGCGCTTCTTCCCGGGCTTACAGAGACAAATTTTTCTGCGGCGCTGTTATCAAATGATGATATCTATAAATACGCTATAGACAAGATACCCATGAACAGGCACGCGCAGCCCATGGAGATGGCGGGAGCGGTATTGTATCTTGTATCCGACGCCGCATCCTTTACCACGGGGATATGTATCGCATGTGACGGTGGAATGCTTATCTGAGTGTCACAGACAGGGGCGGCTAGCCTCGCCGCCATGTCATATCTGATTTTTCTGTGCCATCTCAGCACATCTTGTCATAACGAACTTGAGAAAGATGTCACAGGTGTCCTTCCATTCTTTATTTTGAAAGCGGCGGGCGATATCTTCGGAATTTGAATAGTCACATCCGGACAGCGTACGGCAGTCCGTGCTTCCGAATTGTTTCAGAAAATCACGGTAGAGGCTCTCCACCGACTCAATGGCCCTGTCCCTGTCGGATGCGTGTTCCTCCGGCACCCCGTCCCTGCCATTCCCGCATTTGAGGCCGATGGCGACGCTGCATCCTATCAGAAGACCACAGGTTGTCTGGCCCGTCGATATGGCACCCATGTATCCGGCCGTTGCCCATGAAGCAGAAGCAGCCTTTGGCAGACCCCACATGTCCTGCAGACCCTGCAGGGTGGCCTCCGCTCATGTATAGAGGTGCATCCTCCTGAACGCCCCGGAAAGAACCTCGTCAAACCCGTTTTTCTGTTTCATGCTGTAGTCCCCTCTCAGGCGGTTTCTAACTGCTTTTCCGGAATCGTAAATCGCCAGGCACAGAACCACTCTTCCGGATGGGAATCCGGCGGGCATCCGATGCACTCGGTGTGTATCTCTGAATCAATACCTTCCGCGAAACGGCTGTACTCTACCAAGCCAGCGGACTTGCAGGGATAATCGTCAAGGCCCCTACGTTTCCGTGCCGACTGGACGCGGCAGTCGTTCATCTGGAAGACGATGCTGTTCGGACCTTCCTCAATTATGGTCTGAACGTTTACACTCGCGTACATCCGGAACTTCAGCGCCGTTTTCAATCCTTCCATACCCGCGTGCTCGGGCAGTTCCAGGAACTCTTTGATGGACCAGGCCTCGAATGGCGAAAATCGCGTCCAGCAGGAATCGTTGCAACGTTTGGCGTCATTCATTCCACACGCAGATTCAACAGACTGGAACCAGATGCCGTCGCCCGCGATCCAGTTTGTGCCGAGGCTGCCCATTAATTCAAGAAGCTTTTCTCTCGGCATATCCAGCAACGGTCCGGGTATCCCGTCTTTCATCTCGAAATCCAGGACGCGCGAAAGTCTCTTCATCTGTGCATCGCAGCTACTGCTGTACGCCGACTTCATTATGTCCAGCGCCTTTTTGAATCCCATCTGGTGCTCCACCTCCCTGAACCAGAGGGTGTGATGAACCATAGTGCGGTGAAACATATCCATGATAAGTCGCGCCATATCTTCATGGCTCAGATCTTCGACACTCTTTATGCTGTTATCCATTTATAACGATCCTTTACGTTATCCTCTGTATTTCAGGGCTTCCATCCTGTCGTCCGGAACTTTCCCGCTTATTCTGCACCCAATCCCCTTCAGGTTGGGCGTGCCGTATTCTTTGCCGAGTTTTTCCGCAGAGGTAAGCATATTAAGGTTCGATCTTTCCCATCCATACTGAGTCTCCGGCGACTCCCCTGGAAACCACCACCCATGAGATGCATTAATAATCCTGGGATCGATAGTATCGGTCAGACTTGCAATTTGAGTAATTTTCCCATTCCTGGTTTCAATAATGACTTCATCACCTTCGTTTATACTATACTTTTCAGCCGTCTCTGGATGAATTTCGACTTTCGGGTGTGGTCTCATCTTTCTCAGCTTTTCGATCCACCGGTAGGATGAATGGAGATAGTAACGACTCTTGGAACTCGTTAACAGGAGAGGATAGTCCGGGTCATCATCTTCCGGAAGACCCCTGAATTCGGGCAAGGGATTTAATCCGAATTTCTCAGCCGTACTCAATCTTAATTCCACTTTGCCGGTAGGAGTTCTAAAGCCCTTTTCTTCGTAAAGTTTGAATCTGTCAGGACCCTTCAGATAACCCTTTTCAACGAACTGTTGGTATGTAAGGCCCGCAGGTTTGACAATGTCTTCCAAAAATTCTTCGTAATCATCCTTCCAGAGTTCCGGAGGGCTGACGAGTTTGCCAAGTTCGTTCATGATTTTTATGTCAGGCCAGCATTCTTCCGGGGGATCAACTATTTTAGGCCGCGCCAAAATGATACCGTGTCCGAGACCATAATGACCGATATCATTGATTTCAAACTGGCTTGCAACAGGAAAGACAATATCCGCCATGGCCGCCGTTGGGGTCATAAACAGGTCGGCAATTGCTATGAAATCAAGTTTCATAAATGCATTATAGGTTCGCCGGCTGTCGGCATAGGATAACATGCCATTCGAACACATGGCATAGAATCCCTTGACCGGGTAAGGAACACCTTCAAGAATGGCCTTTTGAAAGAACGTCGGTGCGATGGTCATCAGTCTGGGGATGACGTGATGATAAGCGCTGATCATCTCTTTCCTCTTATTCGGAATAAGATCGGCCCGGACAAATGGTCCCAATCCCATGATCTTCGGGTCATGGGCCGCGACATTACCACCTGCGGCAGCAAGATTGCCCGTTATCGCCATTAAACAGATAAGCGCTCTTACTGTATCAAACGTATGAATATTATGTTCGATGGGATTCCCCCACTGGATAACAGCCGGCTTTGATGTGGCATAAAGTCTTGCCGTCTTCCTGATAAGATCGGCAGGAATCCAGGTTATCCCGGAGACTTTTTCTGGTGTATATTGTTTGACGTGTTCTGCGAGATCTTCAAAACCATAAGTCCATTTTTCAACAAATTTCTTATCATATAAGGATTCTTCAATGATAACATTTAAAAATCCCAGAGCAAGTGCGTTATCCGTTCCCGGTCTTATCTGAAGCCATTTCTTCGACTTACCGACCATATCAATCTTTCTCGGATCGATAACGACCAGCTCCGTCCCCTGTTTCAGTTGTTCCAGGAGCAAGCTGCATATCTCCCCCTCTTCATTTGTAGAAGTGATATTGCTTGCCCACAGGATGACTAGTTTGCTCTGGTGATGGAGATCCGCCACAGGATAAAAACCACATGTATGAACACCTGTTATCTCACGGGGGGCATGACATACGTCCTGTGAGGCGATAACATTAGGGGAACCAAAAAGATTGGCAAGGCGGATCAGGACAAAGTGTTCCAGACCCTTGGGCATACCGACACCGAAAGCAACTCCCTTTGGCCCGTATTCTTCTTTTATCTTATTCAGGCTTTCAGCCGTGTATTGAAGGGCCTCTTCCCAGGAAATCCTCTCCCATTTTCCTTCGCCCCGTTTTCCTGCCCTTTTCAATGGATATTTAAGACGATCAGGGTGCGTGAGACGGTCAGGTGAGGCCACTCCCTTGGGGCATATATATCCCTTGTTTAAAAATCCGTTTGGATCTCCCTTGACTTTTACAATTTTGTTATCCTTGATACCGACCAATAAACCACATCCACCGTGGTCCATTCGCGCACAGTGGGTTTTCACCCAGCGAATATCATCTTCCATCAAATACTATCTCCAGTTTAGTGCCCTTTCCTCTTTTTCAGGTGTTCTAACCGTTTCTGTCCATCATTCGACAAAATATTTTATTAAAGCCAGTTAATTCGAGCCTTACCCAATTTTCTCTTTTTGCCCTAGCTTAAAGACATGTGGAGAATTGATGTTCTCTACTTCAAAGGCTTGAGGTTGGCGTGGGCTATCCACTTCCAACCTCTGTCAGTCTTTAAAAAAACGCTTAGCCGGGGTGCCAGTTTTCTTGAAAGCCGCTTTCCTTCAATTGTTTCCGCTACGGAAACAAAGTAAGTGACAACAATAACTGGCCCGTTCTGAGTTATCTTAATATTGCTCAGGGTGTATTTACCGAGCTTTAGACCTTTGATAACGTTTAGCTCTTGCTCACTATTATTGGCCCCATACTGGTGGACAGATTGAAAACCTTTAGCAATTGTCTTCTCGATTCCCTCCATATCTACTTGTTCCATATCTGTCCATAATTGGTGCAAGAGTTTTTCACCAACAACCCTTTCAGTTGCAACTGCCTGATTAGTCAGGACAGTCAGAGTTGCAAACGCAAAGATCAAAATCATCATTACTGTCAATTTCAATGCATTCATATCTATCTCCTTCTAATGATCACCCAAACATAACGCTAAAATCAGTCGATACTGTCTGCTGGATTTGTCTTGTTATCTGGCCTTTACAGCTGCCTATAAAATAATTTGCATAACCCTTGGATGAAAGGACTATTCATTTTCTTCATCATCCAGATTTCCGCAATGCGCTTGCTCAAGAACCCCATAGTAGGAAATGAATGCGCTAAAAACAAAATACTATGCAGTCTGATTTTTTTCTGAATTATAAGCGCCCATTCATTTATCATCTCTCCTGAACCTTTACCAACAATGCTCACGCCAAAAACCTTACCAAAAGAATTTGTGAAGATCTTAACAAAACCAACGCTGACATTCTCCGCAATTGCAGCACCATAATCCTCATATTTTGCAATATAAGTCTCGTACTTAATCCCTTTTTTCTTAATATCTTCTTCTCTCATTCCAACATACGAGACTTGGGGTTCCGTAAAAACTGTCCATGGAATAACATAATTTTTATACTGGAACTTTGCAAAGGGACTTACAGCATTCATAATTGCAAACATGCCCTCATGCATTGCGGCGTGAGAAAGCATGACACCTCCATTACAGTCTCCTACAGCATAAATATGTTTGACAGATGTCCTGTATTTCGTATCAACCTCAATGGCCCGCCTGTTGTATTTGACACCTGCATTGTCCAGTTTCAGTCCATCAAGCTCAACCTTCCTTCCTGCGGCCATCATTAATTTCTCGGATTTAATACAGAGGCCATCCTCTGTGCGCAGGCATATCTCGTTACCCTCATTTTTTATGCTTATTATTTTTCTTGAATTATAGACCTCAATACCTTCTTTTTTAAAAACATCTTCAAGTAAATCGCCGGCTTCTTTGTCCCCAAGAGGTATAAGGTGCTCATCCATCTGTACAATAGCGCACTTGGTGTCAAGTCGGGTGAATGCCTGAGCCATCTCACAACCGATGGCCCCGCCACCGACTATCGTCATGCTCTCAGGGACTTCAGCCAAATCAAAGATATCTAAATTAGTCAGCATATCTATATTGGAGATACCATCAATCGGTGGCACCATAGGTTCGGTGCCGGTTGCAATAAATATCTTTTGGGCAGAGAGCGATCTCTCGCCAACCCTGATCGTATGCGAATCGACAAAACTTGCGTATCCCTCATTTAAAATGAGCGTCACTTTGTCAAACATCTTCAATGTTTTTTTGCTGGAAATATAGTCTAAATAACCATCTATTTTCGAGAAAGGAGATTTGATATCCGGCATTTCGCCCTCCACCAAACCCATCTCCTTGAGCCTTGATATTGAATGCCTTAATTTAGAGATTCTAAGCAGTGATTTACTGGGAATACATCCTACATTCATACATTCTCCACCAACTTTATTCTTTTCAATAGCACAGACTTTCAGGCCCATTTCTGCCCCCATTGCAGAGACAGCCATCCCTGCAGGACCTAACCCGATACAAATTAAATCAAAATCATATTTCATATATTTTCCCTCCTTGAAAATCAGGGGTCAAACCTACACTCTTCACAGTTTTAATTTTTTCTTTACGATATCAATTTTTTTACTTAATTCGTTATTTCTTTTCAGTTTATCAGAAAGCCTGCTGCTTGCCTGAGACACACCTGATTCACTAACACCAAAATATTTACCGATTTCTCTGAGCTTCAGTCCGCTATACCTGTGGCAAAAATAGAGCTTTATCTGTTTTGCCAGTCTATCCTCTGTTTGAATAACCGAATCAACTATATTTGATATTGTATCGATATCAGGTCTGTCAATATCAACAAGTTCTTTTAGTACCGGCAACTCACGATCTCGGGATTTTTCTTTTAAAAATGTATCTTTGATTTCTTGTGCATATTTCGGGCTACCCAAAATTATTGAATAAATAACATTTGTAAAAGGGCTGCTATAATCCTCTTTGGCTAAAGAATGGACAAACTCCTTATAATTTTTTTGCGAGGCTGAAGGCCTTTCCCCAAAATAACCTAGAATAAAATCTCTGTAAAGCCATGCCGGCGCTTCCTTTTTGTCAGTATAATATATACAGCTGGACCATTGATATTCTTCAGGTGTTTTAACCATTCGCGCACGTACAGGATTCAAATGTATATAGCGGGAAAGTTCTTTTGCATATTCATCAACTTCAACAAGTATTGACTTGTATCTGCCCTGAAACAGGTGCCCGTATCTATCATGTCTGATGTTAAAATAAGTCGTATAGGAACTGTTAATATGCTGCATGATCTTTGAAAGATTACCATGCGGTGTTTCTATTAAAATGTGGTAATGATTGTCCATGAGACAATAAGCATGAATAACAGCGCCATAACGATTTGAAGCGGATTCGAGATAAGAAAGAAATTTCTCTCTGTCTTTTACACTTTTAAAGACAGATTTACGTTCATTGCCTCTTGCCGTTACATGGTAAAATGCACCTGGAAATTCTATTCGTAATTGTCTGGCCATAAATCACTCTGTCAATAGTAGTTAAAGATAGTGGGCGAATATCATACACCTCCGGGGTTGTCAAGAGTGTAGGTTTGACCCCTTTTCCACTTTAAAAATCCATATTCTCCAGATTTCTGTATCCCAGGATCATTGGAAGAATCCCTGCGGCAATTGTTGCAATCAGTGACACTGTCCACGAAAAAATCAGAAACAGGTGGAAGGTATGCTTGGAGATTGCTCCGTGTATCTCGAAGCTGAAATAAGGAACGGCAAAAAGAATGATTATAAAACTTACATAGAAAAGGGCGATTATAAAATTCAGGGTTCCCCCGAATCCGGATACGATTTTTGCCGAATTGTCCTCCTTGAAGTTGGGATAGATGGTGCCCAGCCCTATCGACAGACCTACAAGACCAATGCTTGCCATGGCAGCCAGACCGCAGGATATGTACATAAGAGAAGCCCCCGTCTTGAGGATAATATTGGTTGCCACCATCAAAAACTCGCTTACCAGGAAAACTCCTGCAAAGTTTATGATAAATTTCTGGATTATAAGACCCCTGAAGGTTATTGGCGCGAGACCAAGAATCCAGAACCTGTTGCCTTCGAGGCTTATCAACGGGAAGAGAAATCTCACGGTAAAACCGGCCAGGACAAGGGCGGTAGCTGAAAGGTTAAGAAATGTAACAATCATTTTCCAGTATATATTGTCCATTATCTGCGGCATGTTTCTGAGATTAAATATATATATAGCCAGTATGGCAAAATAGATCAGAAATTGTGACCACTGTCCGAAATCCCTGAAAAATATCTTTATGTCTTTGGTTATCATTGCCGCTGTTGGTCCGGGTATAAAGGAAAGAGACCGGAGCGCGTGGTTCACCAGCCCCCTGTCAGGCAGATTATATTTTTTGCTCTTTCCGCTCCCCGAAGACAACCACCCGGAATAGAATATTTCCCCCGCCATGAACCAGTTGATCTGAAGGAAGAAAAGGGCCGTTGTGGTGAAGGCTAAAAAGTAGAAAAGACCGTCCCTGAAATTGCCTATGCTTAGATTTATAAGTGATTTTGCCATCCAGCAGCCGGGGAACAGGGGATGTTTAAAGATTCTGATATGATAAAGAAGATTGTCAAGAAAATAACCGATTTCGTTTCTTGTAAAGAGTGTGGAGGCTATGTTTTGCTTATAGTGCCAGTAGAGGAGGGCCGCCCCTGCACAGAGCGTGATAGCGAGTATGTATTTGACCGTATGGTAATCGACGAACCTGACAGCCGTCAGGACAATAATAGACGCGATCGCGGCAGGGAGCGTTATAAAGGTCACAAAATAAAAGGGGATGAAGAGATAAAACCAGAAGGACACATCCTTTATGAAGGCGTACGCGAGGATGAATGTTACCCCGAGAAAGAGGAATGCCCATGAACCGAATATGACAGACTGAAAAAAACGGTAAAAGAGGATGACGCGTGTATCTATCGGTTTTGAAAAGAGGAACGCTACTTCTTTGGATGAGTAATAGGTTGCATAGCAGATGATTACACTGCTCAATGTGAGCATTATAAAGAGCACCGCGGAAAATATGTATATGGATTCATCGACAAGCGCCGGGCCGATAATGGGAATTTTGTAGAAGAAGGAAAGTCCCTCGTAAAACAGCGCGAGCGAGCCAAACCAGAAAAAGATGATGCCGGCGGAGATAAAGGCAATCTTCAGCCTGGGCTCACTTTTAATGCCTGTGATATTATTCCTGAGTATCCAGAGCTGGGACATTAAGATCCCTTTTAATCCCTCCATCCAACTAATCCTCGGCAGTCATTTTGAGAAAAATATCTTCCAGCCCCTCTGTTTCTTCGGAGGATCTTTTTATCTCTTCGACGGTCCCCTCACTTATCAGCCGCCCCTTGTGAATTATACCAACACGGTCGGAGATTTCCTCCGCCAGGGTGAGAGTATGCGTGGACATCAGTATAGTTGTTCCCCTGTCCGCGCACGTCCTGAGGATATCTTTTACAAGGCGTATACTTTTGGGGTCTAATCCAACCATCGGTTCATCGATAATGATCAGACGGGGATCTGTAATGAGCGCGGAACAGATAACGATCTTCTGCCTCATTCCGTGAGAATAGCTTTCCATAAGCTGGTTCCCGTAATCCTGCATATAGAAGATCTTCAGCAGACGTTCGGCCTCATCACGGTAATAGTCCCGGTCAAGTCTGTACAGCTCTCCGATAAAATAGAGAAATTCTCTTCCCGTCAGCTTTTCATAGACATAGGGTACATCCGGAACAAAACTTATCAGTCTTTTCGCCTCTGTATTTTTCTCTGCCATATCGTATCCGCCGACCGATACTTTTCCTGATGTTGGCCTGAGGAGACCCGCGACCGTCTTCAGGGTAGTCGTTTTGCCTGCACCGTTAGGGCCGAGGATGGTAAAAAATTCTCCCGCCGGGATGCTGAGCGTAAGATTATCCACCGCAAGCGTATCTCCAAATTTTTTTGAAAGTTTTTGAATTTCAATCAAGATATAGCTCCTCTTCCTGCTTGATTTTTCTTACTTACACCGGTTTCAATGCCCGGAACCAGCGACCTTCAGGATCTCGATATTGATATTCCCGATTGCGAGAACTATCTTTGCCTGAGATGATAACCCGCCTGACACCAGTTCAAAATGCGTCGCATCGGCAATATCCTGCCCCAGGGCAGGGTCAAGATGCACCCATTTACCGATAAATACCTTCGGCCATGCATGGTAGTAGAAGCCATCGTTCATATAAACGAGACCCGCGCACATCTCGGCTGGTATACCGCATGCCCTTGCCAGCGCCACGAAAAGTACCGTATGTTCATTGCAATCTCCCTTTCTGCTCTTCAGAACCGAGGTTGCCACAGGCACTTCAGGGGTAAAACGCTTTTCGATATTTTTATATACCCATTCGCCGATCTTTTTTGCCACATTCCATCTGTTTTTCTCATTGCCGGCAATCTCGGCAGCCTTTGCCCTGATTGCGGGGTTATCGGAATCTATCCAGATCGATGGCCTGAGAAATTTCCTGAAACTTTCTCTGTCGCGGGACAGCTCCATAACATCTTTCGCGGGAGGAAATATTGATGAGATCTCTATGATACCCGTGTGAGAATCGATCAGCTTCTGCCTTTCTCCGTCAAAGTCAAAACTTTTAAGATCGATCCCCGTTACCTTTATTTTCATGAAGTGTGTTTCGCGCGGATTTTGCAATTTTCTTTTGGTACTTACCGATACATCCTTTAAAAGATCCACGGAATCTCCTTCCGATTCGGCAAGATGTCTTTCGATGGTTTTTTTGTCTTCGATCTTCATTACCCATCCGTTCGGCGTTTCCTCACGCACAACAAGACCGTCCCGGTTGATCCACGATCTGGAAACCAATCCGGCAAATCTTGTTTCCATGACGAGATCGCCATCTTCCTTTCCTACAACCTCGGCCAGGACTTCTTCAGTGTTCAGGGTCAGGGGGTTAAGAATGGTTAATGTGTAGGAATCACCGACCTTTAAACCTTTGCCTCTGTATATTTGCAGGATGCTCTGATCAAGAAAAAGATCATCTTTCAGATCAAAGGCCTTTTTGAAGGTGGTATCGCCATACATGATTTCCACCAGAAGCTGATTGTCCAGCCTCTCGCCCTTTAGAATTATATCCGTCAGTCCGGCAATGGTGGTCTGAAAATTGACAAGTCGATAGTCGGAATCGAGCTGCTGAATCGTCATCATCGACAGGGCCTTCGTCTGGTTGAACATTTTAAATCTCAGGTAAGACTGGGAGTTAATGCGGTATCCCGTTTCCCATGGAGCAAGGATCGTATGGAGATAACCAATCCATTTGTCTTTTATATAGATCCCCTTCCAGGTATCTAACTGTATATTTTCCGGCATGAACTCTCTGATCGTGGTCTTTTCAAAATCACCTTTTATCAAACCCTCCTTTTCAACCAGGAGAAACATCATACCTGCCCAGGATGCGATGATCAGAATGCTGATAAATATCTTTATTAAAGGTCCTTTTCTCAATGGATTCCCTTTTTTCATTTAAAAGTCTGTCATTCCCGTGTAGGCGGGAATCCAGTAAATTCAATATGTTCTGGATGCCGGATCAAGTCCGGCATGACATTTTTGGGACTTTTTACAAAACCGTTTTATAAGGGATATACGTTTTAGAATGATTATTTGCAAGATATGTATTTTCAGCACAAGGGAGAATATACGGGGAATTTCAGGACAGTGGAATAACGGTGAATATAAAAGCGCTCCAGAGGGAGTGGGAAATGATGACAGGCGACAGATTGCCGAGGCGCCAGTACATGGCCCCCCAGAAGGCTCCGGCAACGGCGGCCGCCCCGATAAGCATGAAGTTGAATGACCATATATGAACACCGGCATAGACGGCGGTAGTGAGGAGCCAGCCCCTGCACCCCCCGAAACGTTCCATGAGTCTGTCCTGCAGGAAACCGCGCCAGTAAAGTTCCTCGCAGGGACCCGTAATGAAAAATAGCAGGAGAAAAATAGTCCACATGGGAACGCCTTCTCCCTTGCCATATACACCTCCTATCTGACGCTCCGCGAAGGGAAAGATGACCGATGAGATTTCTTTTCCGGCCCAGAAGATCAGATACAGCGCCACGGCGGAGATGAACCCAAAAAACAGTGCCCTCGCATCGATATGAAACCGCTCTTTTCTGATAGGTCTTATCCACCAGGATAGTGCGGCAAGCGAGGATGCCGAGATTGTAATCTTGATCCAGAAGGTGCTGAAGGTGAGGTAAAATGTGGCAAACCAGAGTACATTAGCGAGGATAATCGTTACCAGTAACGGCTTCCATGAAGTCTCGGTTTGTTTCAAGCCAGCCTCCCGATGATAAGTGAGATGAGGAGCAGGATGCCGAACACCGTGTTCAGTTTTGCCGTCTGCGCATCGGCATCAATGGGAGGATTTTTTATAATTTGGCGCAACAGCCTGAAGAACAGCGGAACTGAAACGAGTACCATCAGAGACCAGAGGTTCAGGGGTCCCGTAAAGGCCATCAGGATAACCGACACGTAGGCAAATACTACCAGTATTACATATATCCATATGCCCCTCTGACGGCCGGTTATGATCGGCAGGGTTTTTATGTCTCTTTTTTCGTCATCCGCGGCATCTCGAATATTGTTGGCGAGTAGCACCAGGGCCACCAGCACACCAAAGGGAAGCGAAACCCAGAAGGCATCCATGCTCAGGGTCTGCCGCTGAACAAAGTATGCTCCCTCGACCATCAACGGCCCCCACATCAGAAAGGTTGATACCTCCCCTAATCCTCTATATTTATACCTGAAGGGAGGCGCCGTGTAAAACAACCCGGCAAAGGCCCCCGTCATCCCTATTATCAGAATTATCCATCCCCTGGTTACAGCGAGAAAAATACCAATGACCGCCGCGAGAATGAAAAGGCAGATCGCTTCGATCATCACTTCCATGGGCTTAAGCGTTCCTTCAACCAGTGGATGGGGACGGTACTGCGCAGTTGACACCTCAAGGGTATCGACTCCGCTCAGAACATCATAGTAGTCATTAAAAAGGTTTGCCGCGGCGTGCATGAAAATTATACCGGCAAGGGTGATCAGGTAAAGAAACCATGAAAAGCCGCCATCCATGGCGCCAATAACGCTCCCCACGCTCACTGAGACAGCGGTCATCGTAAAGGACCACGGTCTGCTCGCCAGAAACCATATCTGGTAGCTATTCATCCTGTTTTTTCTCCTGTATTTTCCGTTAAAATGTATATCCCAGCGCTGTCATTTCGAAAGAGTTTTTACGCCTGAGAAATCCTGGATTTTCCCCTGTAGTCGAAATGATATTTCTTGATTGAAACGACGTTACATGATCCCGGGAGAAAAAACGTCATATACCAGCAGTTCATTGCTCACATCGAATATCCTGTGTTTCGTGTTTCGTGGAACACGAACGACCACATTTTTTTGAAGTTTCAAATTCCCGATACCATCTATCCATATAGTCGCTTTTCCGACTAATATAAAAAGAATGTCTTCACTTTCTTCGTGGATATGTTCCGGTACTTCGACCCCGACAGGGATTCTTACCATTATTATGGATGGGCTGTCCTTTCCAAATTGCCCCGTCGTAATTATTTTTTTTATGAAAACATCTTTGACCGCGGGGTGATTTTCCCACGACAGGTTTTCCACATTAAAAAGGGCCTCCATGACAACCGCCTCTCGGGGTCTTAAAAAGATATCCATTCCTCAACCGGAAAAGGGGCACGGCACCAACCGCAACCCCTTGATTTTCATGGTAGGCGGTACTGGATTTGAACCAGTGACTTCTACCGTGTGAAGGTAGCACTCTCCCGCTGAGTTAACCGCCCAGAATTCACCTCGCTAATATCCCAAAGAAGCTCTTTTTTCAAGATAAAAAAATGCCTGTGCCATTCGTACATAATATGACGTTTCGGGATTGCGTGTATATACGATTTCGAGGTATACTTGTTCTACCTCAATAGTGAGGCTTGTTTAAATTTCGTATTCCTGCCATCAGACAGGGGAAGGGGGGTTCAGTCATGAAAACCAGCATAATATTCACGGGTACAGGGCCCATTCTTATTATGACCTCGTACGAGTCCTTAACCAACTCTGATTTTGTAGAAAAGCTGGCGGCAAAGGGGATAAAAAAATTCATTGCTTCTGATCTACCAGTAGAAACGGTAAAGAAAAGGTATGGCAAACACTTCGACATCGTGATGAACGATCTGTACCAGGAAGATGATCTGAGGGTCCTTGACTATAACGGACACAGCATCTTCCTGAACTTTTCCTTCGCGGAAATGGGCAAACCCGTTTATTACGAACCTTGAATTGAATCTTCTCTTAATCCCGCTTATACGGGATTAAGAGAAGATTCAATTGCCCGGCAGAGAATGCCTCAAAACTTCCCGTGACGTCCGGTTCCAGCGGCGAATCGACCTGCACCCGTTTCCGTCTCACCGCTGGAAATGACCCGCAGGCCCATCTGAATTTCAATCTCCATCGCCTTATCAAGAGGCATGTTAAATCCGCGATAAACCGCTTCTCTGTCACTGCACATACAGCGCTGAGGAAATTCAGCGATTTCAGAGGCGATCTTTTCCGCCTCTTTCCTCGCTGTTCCGGTCTTTACTACCCGGTTTGCAAGCCCCATGGAAAGGGCTTCTTCTGCGCCCACAGGTCTCCCCGTCAGGATCATATCGAGGGCCCTGCCCACTCCTATAAGCCTTGGCAGGCGCTGTGTTCCCCCATCTATCAAGGGAACTCCGAATCGCCGGCAAAATACACCCAGAATCGCGTCTTCCTCTACAACCCTCAGATCACACCAGCATGCCAGTTCGAGTCCTCCCGCCACGGCATACCCTGATACAGCGGCTATCACAGGTTTGGACAGCATCATCCTGCTCGGTCCCATGGGAGCATCTTCTGTCATATTATCACTCAGGTGATTTGCCGTTTCCATATTGTCGGAGATTGCCTTCAGATCCGCTCCTGAGCAGAAATTGCCCCCATTCCCGCACAACACCGCCACAGAAAGATCATCATCTCTGTCGAACGAGCGAAAGGCGTCTGCCAGTTTATCGGCTGTGCTTCTGTCCACCGCGTTCCGCACATCGGGACGATTGATAATTATCGTGCAGATACTGTCCTGTTTTTCAATCAATACTTCCATGCTTTCCTCCCCTACAGGCAAACACCCTGTTACCACACATCCATTGTTTCCAAGTTGTCTCGGTAGTTGCGCCATTACAGACTGTTTTATCTTTGGTCGCATTTCCGGCAGGAATACTGCCGCTGAAAAGATTTGATCCAGGGAAACGTTCCCTCCAGACCTATTCCCCTTACAATATTTATTCAATAATTATTTTTCTCAGACTTGCCAGTCCAGTGCCCGTAAAACACACAAGTCGCTGAGACCAGCAAGTGCTTTTGTGCTCACTCATAGAATACGCTCATTATCAATAGACGCGCCTGCTCCCGTGTCGATAACCCAGGACTTCCAGGGTGTCGTTGATTACCACAAACGCATGCGGGTCAATCTCGAATATCAGGTCCTTCATGCGTGCAAGCTCCGTCAGGGAGACTATACTGAAAATTATGTGCTTGGATTTGTGGGTATATGCACCCTCTCCTTCGAGAAAGGTTACCCCCCTGTTGAGGTGTTTTAAGATCTCCTGAGCCAGCAGATCAGGCTGGTCCGAAATGATAAGGATCTGCTTGCGCTGGTTGAAACCGGTTATCACCGCATCGATAACCTTCCCCATGGTAAAGATATAAATCAGCGTGTAAAGCGCCATCTCCAGGGAAAATATTATTGCTCCTCCCACAAGAATTACGCTGTTGAACAGAGAATAGGTCCACCCAGGGCGGATTTCCCATTTCTTGTTGAGATAGACCGCAAGGATAGCCAGCCCGCCGCTCGAACCGGCCGAACGCAGGATAATCCCTACGCCAATCCCGCAGATTATTCCTGCCAGGACAGCTGCCAGTATCTGGTTGTCTATGTTAAACAGCGAAGTAGAAGGAATCACACTGGCGGCAAAGGAAAAGACGGCAATTCCAAAAGCTGTATAGTACATAAAGCGCCGGCTCACACTGAACCAGCCGAGCAGAGCAAAGGGTATGTTGGCAAGGAGATAGAGGAAGCCCACGCCGATATGGGGAAGAAGATAGTGAAGAATCAAGGATATCCCCAAGGCACCACCGGACAGAAATTGTTGTGGAATCAGTATCGTGTTAACTCCAAAGGCCAGAATGAAGCTACCCACTGTGAGCAATCCGAGATTCATCAACAAACTTTTGGTAGGAAGAAATCTTTTGATAACCTCTGCTTTGTTTTTTTGCGGATTTTCGCCCATATTCGTTCTCCCTCAAAGCACCTTCAACTTTTCCAGAAACAACTGTCCACCGGCTGTGGCCTCTCTGATGGCATTCTCCGAGCCAAGAACTTTCACTAATCCGCTCTTTGCCACCCTATCTATTACATCCGCGAACCGTTTGAAATCTTCTGCAGTTGTAGAAAAGATTTCGTCCCGCGTCCGCTGGATGTCCTCTTCGGTGTTGCCTGTCAGATAACGAATCATTGAGGCATACCCCCTGGCATCGGGAAACATATACGCATCCATATCCCCTATGGCGCCGATAATTCCCTTCGTAAGCTCGTCATTGCTCAGATCACAATTACGCAGAAATCCGGCCGTTTCGTCGAACGCCTCGATGGTTTTCAGAAGATTCGGGTCACGGTACGACAGAAAGGTCAGCACACCGGAAAATTTATCAAAATTACAGAATGCCCCGTAGGCTCCCCCCCGTACGCGTACACTGTCCCACAGCCAGGAAGCCCTGAGATAGCGGGTAATAACCCTGATAGAGCCGTGATAGGTGTAACCTGATCGGTAAAGATTCGCTCCCTTGCCCACATAGTTGATCTGAGAGGGAACGATAAGTCCCTCATGCTCAGGAATATTCATACCAGTCGAAAAATCTCCGGGAATACCAGCCTCTGCACCTGTTGATCCTGCCGGTATTTTGCCTGTAAAGTCGGTAAGATGGGGCCGTACTTTTTTCCAACCTGCTTCGTCAACGGTAACGTTGAATAACATAGCCTCTCTGTTTACAAGGACATGCCGCATCTCCTCAAGGGTAGAATAAACTGAAGGCCAGTCTTGATCTATCCTGCCGGCAAGTTCACGGAGAAAAAAGAGATAACTTACCCCGCTTAACTGTTCCGCCAGCCGGCCGGCTTCGCTGAAGTGTGCCCTCAGACGCAGGTTAACTGCCTGATGCCCGCCGGGTACCAGTTGCTGCTCCTGCCGGGCCTTTTCTTCCAGAACCATCTGCCTGAAACGCTCCCTGTTATCCAGCGCGACATCCATAAGAAGATCCCTGATAATATCAAAAAGTTCCCCCACCTGCGGAAGTATCGCCTTTCCGCAGAGGAAAAGCCTGGCCTTGGCCTCTTTTGTATCATTAGCCCCTGATATAAACAGGGATGGATGAATCCCCCCTGTCTTCCGGTCGATTCTACGGGAAATCTCAACATAATCTTCCTTCTTTGTACCCATTTCAAGGAGCGCCCTGCTGAACAGGGGAATATACTGGACATATTTGCGGAGCAATGGGCGCAAATCTAGGCCGATTTCGATGTACACGATATTGTTTGTCGATATGTCATGGTACAAAACCGTGGCGCCTTTTTCCTCCAGAACGGTGATCGGTATCGTCCTGTTTTTCTTCTCCAGCTCGCCAAGTTTCAGAGTCGGGATAGTTGCAAGAGCTGCCGGGGAATCCGGCGTTTCCTGGATTTTTTTGAGCCGTTCGGCGTTTTTAAAGATATTTTCCAATTCCTCCGGACCGGCAGTCTTGCGCACATCATCGAGTTTCTGCCTCTCCGCCGCATCCATCTTGTCCTTCAGATTCGTATCCGGTTCCATAACAACAGTTGTGCGATGTGGATTATCCAGGAAATATTTCCTTATCATACCTGCAAAGAATGATCGCTCCGAAGCAATATGAGCCTTGACCTCCGACATGAGGGGCTCAAAAGAGAGTAACGTAAGAGGATCAGCATCATACAGCCATGTGGTCATCGCTCTTAACATCAGCACCAGCCCGCGAGGGTAACTGCCTGTGTTGTTTTCACGCAGGCCGAATTCTATGGTATTAACGGCCGCCTCCACTGCATCGGGCTCAATGCCGTCGGATGCCAATTCTTCCAGTGTCTTCAATATCAGTGCCTCGACAGCATCCGCCTTCCCGGCGCCAATTCCTTTCAATCCCACAGAGAAAAACAGCTGCCGCAATTCTCCCTCCATTCCGCCTCCTGTAATATCCTCTCCCAGACCAGATTCAATGAGCGCCTTGCGCAGAGGAGACCCGGGAGTACCGAGAAGGATATATCCCAGGATATGGAGCGCCATATTTGTGACGGCATCTTTTGTCTCGCTGAACATCCAGTTTACCGTCATCATGGCCCTGGACGAATCATCGCCAGAGGCAAAAGAACGCACAATCCGCCTGGGACTGTCAAATCGCGGCTGGATATGTACCACTGAATCTATTTCTATTTTTTTGTAATCTTTCAGATAGACATCTACGAGGCGCAACCTCTCTTCCGGGTCATCATCGCCGGCAAAGAAAATGCGTGCATTGGAGGGATGATAGTACCTCCTGTGAAAATCTCTGAACTGTTCATAGTTCAGATCGGGGATAACCGCGGGATCTCCCCCGGAATTCAGTCCGTATGTCGTATCGGGAAACAGAGACTGTTGTGAATATTCGGCGAGAAGGCTGTCCGGAGATGAGTTAGCACCCTTCATCTCATTGAAAACCACACCCTTGTATGTCAGGGGGTCGTCCCGCTTCTCCCTCTCGTAGTGCCATCCTTCCTGCTGAAAGATCTCGGGCGTAATGCGCGGGTAAAAGACCGCATCGAGATAAACATCTATAAGGTTGTAGAAATCCTGGATATTCTGACTTGCCACAGGATAACAAGTCTTGTCCGGATAGGTGAATGCGTTCAGAAAAGTCTGCAGAGATCCCTTTAATATTTCCACAAAGGGTTCCTTCACCGGATACCTGCGGGAACCGCAGAGGACCGAATGTTCCAGAATATGGGCTACGCCCGTCGAATCACGGGGTGGTGTCCGAAAAGTGATACCAAACACCTTATTCTCATCATCATTTATCATCGATAAAATCTCGGCGCCCGTCTGGATATGCCTGTAAAACCTTGCGAGCGTCTTCAGCTCAGAGATATACCTTTCCTGTAAAAGCTCAAATCCATAAGAAACTTCTGTCATTGATTCCTCCAGTTTTTTATTAGTAAAACTCAAATTTGACAGTCTCGTAAGAAGTCAAAATATGCACAATTTTGTCATTCCCGTGAAAACGGGAATCCAGTTTTTTTAAATAGTTATACGCTTCTGGATTCCCGTTTTCACGGGAATGACAAACTTTTTACAAAGCCATCAAATTTAGTGGTTTATAAAAAGTTTATGGAAACCGGTCAACTTCTGATTATCATAGAGTAAAAACAATTTGAAGAAACGCAGTAGAGAGGGTTATCCTTTTCAGCAATATCAAAGGGGGCAAATAAGCCCCTTTCCCATGTTCTCTCTGTGCGGGAAAATCCGACTTCTTGGGAAATCGTCACTTATCGTTCAGGAAAAAAAGCAGCTTGTCTGCAGCGGCGGTCGGCGTTGTTGTTCCCTCTTCCACTTCTTTCTCCATTCCCGGCATTATCTTTTTGACATAGGGATTTTTATAAAACCACTCGACAAGACCTTCTTTTACCAGAAACCACATCCAGTCAAGCGTCTGCTTTTCCCGATTCATCTCCAGCTCTCCGGTAGATGACTTTTTTCCTCTGTGTTCCAGGACCGTATCCCATATTTCATGTATGCCCGTTAAATTCAAGGCGCTGCAGGTAAGGACAGGTGGAAACCAGTTGTGGGAAGAAGGGGCTGAAAAATGAAGGGCTGCCTCGCACTGCTTTTTTGCAAAATTTGCCCTTTGAATATTATCGCCGTCCGCCTTATTAACGGCAATGGCATCAACGAGTTCCAAGACGCCTTTTTTCATTCCCTGAAGCTCATCTCCTGCCCCGGATATCATTAACATCAGGAAGAAATCAACCATGGAGGCCACCGCAACCTCGGATTGACCGGAGCCTAACGTTTCGACAATCACTACATCAAAGCCGGAGGCCTCACAGACAAGTATTGTTTCTCTGGTCTTGCTTGCAACGCCCCCGAGGGTACCTCCCGAGGGAGAAGGCCGGATAAAGGCATTTTCCTCAGCAGAGAGTTTTTCCATGCGGGTCTTGTCGGCCAGAATACTTCCTCCACTCCTTATGCTGCTCGGATCAACAGCAAGAACAGCCACGCTATATCCTTTTTTTATCAACAGCATACCGAGTGCCTCTATGAAGGTGCTTTTCCCCGCACCCGGCACCCCCGTTATCCCGAGTCGTATCGCCTGCCCTGCGTGAGGGAGCAGTTGATCGATAACAAGCCGCGCCATTTTTTTGTGAGCAGGGAGCGTGCTTTCAATCAGTGTAATGGTCTTGGAAATCATACGCCTGTCATGTTTCAGCACACCCTCTATATAAGGCTGAATATCGTTTGATATCATGTTCTCTGCTCCAGGATGTTTAGAGTCCTGTTTGCGGAATCCAGAATGGGTGTCCCCGGACCAAATATCGCCGCCACACCTGCATCATAGAGAAAATCATAATCGCTGTGGGGGATTACCCCACCGGCAACTACCTTGATATCTTCTCCGCCCTCTGCCTTAAGGCTTTCTAAAAGCTGGGGAATAAGGGTCTTGTGCCCGGCAGCCAGGCTTGAAACGCCGATGACATGAACATCATTTTCCACAGCCATTCTGGCCGCCTCCCCCGGAGTCTGAAACATGGGACCGATATCCACATCAAACCCAAGATCCGCATAGGCGGTAGCGATCACCTTGCTCCCCCGGTCATGACCATCCTGACCCATCTTGACAACAAGAATCCGTGGCCGTCTGCCTTCCCTATCCATAAAATTACTTGTTCTCTTTTTTACAGCGGCGAATATTTCATTGTCTGTATATTCAGAAGCATATGCCCCGGATATACACTGGGTTGTCGCTGTATATCGTCCGAAGACTTTTTCCATGGCGTTTGAGATCTCTCCAACCGTTGCCCTGGCCCGTGTGGCAGATATTGTCACTTCCAGAAGATTCCCCCCGGATTCGGCACAGTTTGTTACGGCCTCCAGGGCCTTCAACACAGCGACAGGGTCTCGTTTTGCCTTCAGCTCTTTTAATCTCGCAACCTGCTCATCCCGAACAGCCTCCGATACTTCACGAATATCATCAAGGGACTCTTCCTCTATCTGATACTTGTTCACCCCCACGATCACATCCAGACCCTGGTCTATCCGGGCCTGCTTTCTGGCCGCCGATTCTTCTATTCGCATCTTTGGCATTCCGGTTTCGATGGCCTTGGCCATCCCGCCCAGCTCTTCGATCTCATCAATAATCTTTCGCGCCCCCCGGATAATCCCATCTGTCAGAGTCTCAACATAATAGGAGCCGCCCAGCGGATCAATAGCGTGACATGTTTGAGATTCTTCCTGAACAATAATCTGAGTATTCCTGGCAATCCTGGCGGAAAAATTCGAGGGTGTGGCCACAGCCTCATCGAATGAATTGGTGTGGAGAGACTGGGTCCCGCCCAGAACTGCGGCCATACATTCAATGGTGGTGCGTACGATATTATTATATGGATCCTGCTCCGTCAGACTCCAGCCCGATGTTTGGCAATGGGTCCTGAGTATGGCGGATTTCGGGTTTTGAGGGTTGAACTTGCTGATTAGTTCGTACCAGAGAAAACGGGCGGCTCTCAACATGGCAATCTCCATGAAGAAATTCATCCCGATTCCGAAAAAAAATGAGAGTCGCGGCGCAAACGCGTCTATGTCAAGCCCTGCGTTAAGGGCTGCTCTCACATATTGCACCCCATCGGCCAGGGTAAATGCGGTTTGAAGTATGGAGTTTGCTCCGGCCTCCATCATATGGTAACCGCTTATGCTGACGGTATTATATTTGGGCATATTTTTCGAACAGTACCCAATAATATCGGACACAATCCGCATGGAAGGCTCCGGCGGATAGATATATGTATTACGTGTCAAATATTCCTTTAAGATATCATTCTGAATGGTGCCCGCGAGTTTATCCTGGGTCACACCCTGCTCTTCTGCCGCAACTATGTACCCGGCAAGAATTGGTAGAACGGCGCCGTTCATGGTCATGGAAACCGACATCTTATCCAGCGGAATCTGATTGAAAAGAACTTTCATGTCCTCCACAGAATCTATTGCAACGCCGGCCTTTCCGATATCGCCAATCACCCTGGGATGATCAGAGTCATAGCCCCTGTGAGTCGCAAGGTCAAAGGCCACCGAAAGCCCCTTTTGGCCTGCCGCAAGGTTTCTTCTGTAAAACGCATTCGATTCTTTTGCGGTTGAAAAACCGGCATACTGGCGAATGGTCCAGGGTCTTCCAGCATACATGGTAGCCATGGGACCTCTGGCAAAGGGCGGAAGTCCTGGAAGTGTATTAACGCATTCCAATCCCTCGATATCCTCGGCAGTATACACGGGTTTGACCTGTATTCCTTCGGGTGTATTCCAGTTGAGTGACTCAAGGGGGTTTCCCCTCAACTGTTTCGTTGCAAGTTCTCTCCATTTTTTTATATCAGGATGTTCTGACATAGTATAATTTCTCCTATATCTGAGCTTCTATAAAGGTATATTTCCATGTTTCCTGTAAGGACGGTCTTCCTTTTTGTTTTTCAACATCTTCAACGCGCTTATTATAACAGGCCTTGTTTCTTTCGGTTCAATAATCTGCTCAATCATCGCATGTTTGGCTGCCTGGTAAGGGGTGGCAAATTCCGCGACATACTCATCTTTTTTCTTCTGCTTGGATTCTGAGGATTCTTTCCGGTATATAATGTCCGCCGCACCGTCGGCTCCCATCACGGCAATCTCGGCCGTCGGCCATGCAACAACCATGTCGGCGCCGGATTCACCGGAACACATACCGAGATAAGAACCACCATAAGCCTTACGGATTACAATAGTTATTTTCGGCACCGTCGCTTCCGGATATACGTACAACAGCTTGGCCCCATGTCTTATTATTCCACCAAACTCCTGCCTCGTACCGGGCAGATACCCCGGTACATCGACAAAAGTAAGTATGGGTATATTAAAGCAGTCACAGAACCGGATGAAACGGGCCGCCTTATCAGATGCATCGATATCGATACAACCCGCCAAGAATCGCGGCTGATTTGCTATGATTCCAACAGAAGAACCATTCATTCGTGCAAAACAGGTGATCATATTCGGGGCAAAGAGCTTTTGACTTTCATAGATTTCACCATTATCGACAACCATCTTTATCAATTTTTTCATATCATATGGACGATTGCTGCTTTCCGGTACTATTGTATTAAGTTTTTCTTCCATGCGACCTGCTGGATCATCACATTTGATAACAGGCGGTTTTTCATTGTGATTTGCCGGCAGGTAACTCAACAATATTTTGATTTGATTGATGCAGTCCTCATCGGTATCCGCCATAAAGTGGGAAACGCCACTCTTCTGGTTATGAGTCATTGCGCCTCCAAGTTCAACAGCGGAAACATCTTCACCGGTAGTGGCTTTAACCACAACAGGACCGGTAATGAACATCTGCGCGTAGTCCTGCTTGACCATATAGACAAAGTCCATCAATGCAGGTGAATAAACTGCTCCACCCGCTGACGGACCCATAATAGCACATATCTGAGGGATTAATCCGGATGCCATTGTGTTTTTGTAAAATATTCTTCCGTATCCGGCAAGGGAATCGACCGCTTCCTGAATTCTTGCACCGCCGGAATCATTCAGCCCGACTACGGGACAACCGGCAAGCATGGCTTCTTCCAGACACTTTACGATCTTAGTAGCATGCATCTCACCGAGAGAACCGCCTATTACACCAAAATCCTGCGCATAGGCAAATACCGTTCTCCCGTCGACATCACCATAACCTGTTACGACTCCTTCACCGAGAATCTCTTTATCGGCCATACCAAAATTCACGCATCTGTGTTCAACAAACTTATACAGTTCCGTAAAAGTGCCTTCATCAAAGAGCAGGGCCAGTCTTTCGCGGGCAGTTAATCTCCCTGTTGCATGCAATTTTTCGACAGCTTTTTCTCCGCCACCGGCCTCGATCTTCCTTGCTTTTTCCTTCATTAATTCTAATTTTTCCTGATTCGTCACTAAACTTATCCTCCTCCTGTAATGACTCCAATATTTTTTAAAAAACCGAGGCTTTAGTATCATGTCAATCAAGGCATATAATTGCAACCGCAGAAAGAAATCTAAAATTTCTCAGTCGTGAAAACTCCTTCGAAATGACAGGGTATCGCTGACACAACTTTAGTCTCTCTGACACAATTCCAAAAGGATCCCGTTCGTAGCCTTGGGATGTATGAAAGCAATCTTTGTACCACCCGCGCCACGTCGCGGCGTTTCATCAATCAGCCTGACCCCTTTGCTTTTCAGTTCTTCGAGAGCAGCTTCAACGTCATCGACTCTCAGTGCTATGTGTTGTATCCCTTCACCATTTTTGGAGATATACCTGGCAATGGGTCCATCCGGAGCGGTCGATTCCAGTATCTCAAGCTCGGATTCTCCAACCGGCAGGAAAGCGGTTCGTACCTTCTGCTCTGTCACTTCTTCGGTTCCAACCAATTTCAACCCCAGCATCTGCGTATAGAAATTTACACTTCCGTCTATACTGTTGGCCGCGATACCAATATGATCCACACACAAAATCTTCATATAAAATCTCCTCAAAACAGGACTATGCCACGGGTAAGGTCTCTTAATGTGACAAAAATTCGGCTTGTTCTTATTACTTACCACAATGGATTTGACATACAAAGTATTTTTGTAATGGGAAAATGGTTTTTACTTGACCTCACACAATATATGGTATGATAACAATATCAGAAAAGATAATGAAATAAACAAAGCAGTGGTTGGCAAAACTTTTTAATGTGATAGAAAGCGCGTCATGGATACGGAAACGAAAAATAGGAAATTACCTGTTATCAGAAGAGGCTGGTGCAAGGGGTGTGGAATTTGTGTTGAGTTTTGTCCACAGGATGCTTTGTCAATGGATGATATGGGAAAGGCTATACTTGAATATCCAGAAAAGTGCAATGGCTGTGGAATGTGCGAGCTACGCTGTCCTGATCTTGCGATTGAGCTGGAATAGAATATCTTATTGACCTTTTTCTGATACCTTATCCGACTGAAAAGCAAGACAAAACTAAGCATCTATTTAGTAAGGAGGTAATTTTCGAAGTGAAGAAAGATGTCAGGTTTGTTCAAGGTAATGAAGCTTGTGTCAGGGGAGCTCTTTATGCAGGGCTTGATTTTTTTGCCGGTTACCCGATAACCCCTTCCACAGAAATTGCAGAGCTGCTCTCGCGTCGTTTGCCCGCGAAGAGAGGAAAATTTATTCAGATGGAGGATGAACTTTCCTCCATGTGTGCCGTAATCGGCGCCTCGCTTACAGGGAAAAAGGTTATGACCGCAACCTCGGGACCCGGTTTTTCCTTGAAGCAGGAGGCCCTTGGTTTTGCTGTGATGACTGAAACTCCATGCGTTGTCGTTGATGTTCAGCGGGGAGGCCCTTCGACGGGTCTCCCTACAAGTGGAAGCCAGGGAGATGTTATGCAGGCGCGCTGGGGAACCCATGGAGATCACGCTATTATCGTTTTAACTGCATCCAACAGCCAGGACGTTTTTGCAATAACGGTTGAGGCCTTTAATCTGGCGGAAACCTTCAGGACACCGGTTATTTTGCTTCTCGATGAAGTCGTTGGCCATACGAGGGAAAAACTTATGGAGCCGAGGGCAGGGGAGATTAATGTGGTAGATAGATTAAAAACGTCCGTGCCGGCAGGAACCGATTACCATCCGTATCTGCCAAGGGAGGATGGCCGCCTGCCCATGTCTGATTTCGGAGGTGACCACCGGCATAATGTCACAGGACTGGCGCATGACATGTGGGGATTTCCTTCAAATAAACCGGATATTGTATATGGGCTGATGCACCATCTGGTAGACAAGATTGAAACCCATGTAAATGAAATCACGAGAATAAAGGAATTCTTTGTTGATGATGCGGAATGCCTCCTGATTTCTTATGGGTCCTCCGCCAGAACGGCCCTTCACATTGTAAAAAACAGGAGAGCACGGGGTGAAAAACTTGGGCTGTTGGAATTACAGACTCTCTGGCCCTTTCCTGCCAAACTTGTCAGGGAGCGATGTGCCTCTGCGAATCATATAATTGTGGTAGAAATGAATATGGGCCAGATACTTGGTGAGGTAAAGAAGGCAGTCAAGAATCCTGACAGGGTTTTTCTTGCCAACAGGATCGACGGTGGATTTATTACACCTACCAATGTTTTGAATATCATAAGAATCACCCAGGGGAAAGGGGTGTAGGAAATGGCAGTTAAAGACTATATCAGAAAAAGATTTTTCCCTCATATGTTGTGCCCCGGTTGCGGTCACGGCACTATAATGACTGCCATTATCCGTGCGATTGAGAACCTCGGTTTGGAAAAAAATCATATTGCTGTAATTTCGGGTATTGGATGTTCTGCCCGTATCAGTGGCTACCTCGATTTTCATACCCTGCATACACTCCACGGCCGGGCCCTTGCCTTTGCCACCGGTGTCAAACTGAGCAGACCGGAACTTACAGTAATAGTCCCCATGGGGGACGGTGATGCCTGTGCTATCGGAGGTAACCATTTTATCCATGCCGCGAGACGCAATATCGATGTAACTGCCATTATCATGAACAACAGCATCTATGGTATGACAGGAGGCCAGTACTCTCCGTTGACAGGATACGGAGAATTTGCCACGACCGCACCCTATGGAAATATAGACCATTCTTTTGATGTGGTTAAGCTTGCAACCGGTGCAGGCGCCTCCTTTGTTGCCAGGACGACAACCTATCACGTCAATGCAATGGTGAAGATATTTGAGAAGGCCATTGCGCATAAAGGATTTTCGGTTGTCGAAGTCCTGTCTCAGTGCCCAACACAGTTTGGCCGAAGAAATAACATTCCCAGTGCAGTGGATATGCTCAATGGTTATAAAACCAATACGACTCCCATAGGGAGTAAGGAAAAGGAGAAAAACCCCGATCTCATAGAACGAGGCATATTTGTCCAGGAAGAACGGCCAGAGTACTGTGCTGAATATGACAAAGTTATAGAAAGGGCGTCTAAAGAAAGGTAAATTATGGAAAGACGTAGAATCATTCTCTCCGGTTCAGGCGGACAGGGTGTGATTACAGCGGCCATTATACTGGCAGAGGCCGCTCTCCTTTATGAAGGGTTGAACGCAGTCCAATCCCAGTCATACGGCCCTGAAGCCAGAGGAGGAGCGAGCCGTTCAGATATTATCATTTCCGATACGGATATACTGTTTCCCAAGGTTGTCGAGCCAAACATTTTAGTGTGTCTTACTCAGGAGGCATATGATAAATTCTCCGGGCTTATCCGACCCGGAGGTCTTCTTCTGACCGACAGCCATTATGTCAAACAAAATGAAAAGGTTGATGCGAAGCAGATAGAACTTGATATGTATACAGAGGTTATCGATAAGATCGGGAAGCCAATTGTCTTCAACATATGCATGCTAGGGGTCTTGATTACCTTCTTAAAGATAGTTAGCCCGAAGTCCATAATGAAGGTACTGGAGGTCAGGATTCCTTCCGCTTTTTTACAGATTAACCAGGATGCCCTCGACCTTGGAATCAAAATGGCTGAAAATTATTCAGCAAAGGTGACAGGATAACAGGTGTTATATTTCGCTCTTGGCAGGCGATTTGCCGGTAATTTCTTTTACCGATAAATCGCTTTCCCTGTTCCTGCCCCATCCGGTACGTCCTGCCGGTTGTTATAGAAGACTGTTCGTAAACAGTGGTGTATTATCGGACAGTTTCCTGGATAAAAAGAGATGAAGATGGTTATGACCGGACAAATATTAAGAGAATTAAAAAATCACGCCCCCTTTACTCTCCTCGGTGCAGTTACCGGTATGGTACTTATGGTTCTCTTTCAGCATGTACCCCACACAACTGCCATGAATATATTCTATGTTCTCCATCCAATACACGTTGTTCTGAGTGCCCTTGTCACGGCATCCATGTATGAACTTCACAAATGTGGAGGGGTCGGAGGTAAATGCAATATCTGGATTCTGCTGGTTATCGGTTATGCAGGCTCTATAGGCATTGCCACTATAAGTGATTCCCTGATCCCCTATCTTGGCGAAGTTATGCTTAATATGCCTAACAGGGGTCTTCATATCGGCTTTATCGAAAAGTGGTGGCTGGTAAATCCCCTGGCAATACTGGGAGTAGCCATAGCTTATTTCCGGCCGTCAACAAAGTTTCCTCATGCGGGACATGTTCTCCTGAGCACATGGGCCTCAATCTTTCATGTTATCATGGCTGTGGGAGGTACATTAAACTGGCTGTCGTACTTTGCCGTCTTCATCTTCCTGTTTATTGCCGTCCTGATACCCTGTTGTGTCAGTGACATCGTATTCCCGCTGTTGTTCACGGGAAACTCAAAAAAATAACGGATATATACCCGTTTTCAGGGGAATAAAGCGAAATCCGATGATCATTCAAACTCTCTCAGATGCGAAAATCCTGTCTGAAAAAATCGCCGGCACATTTGCCGCTCCTCGTTTTTACCGGGAGAAAAAGACTGAGATCCGTGAATCTCTCCTTCTGTTTGAAAACAATCCGATAGTCACAGCATGTATTGAGATAATAACCGCGAGGGTAAACTTCTCCGGTCATGGATTGTCTCATGCAAGGAAGGTTGCGATAGACGCGGGGACCATAATTCTCATCGAAGGGCGGCATACAATGGAAGCGGACAATGTAAATCGCTCTGTTGCCCTGGCACATATAGCCGGCATTCTGCATGACATAAAAAGATCAAGCAAAAATCACGCCCGGCGGGGAGCTGAAGAAGCGAAGACGATACTCAGGAAATTTGACCTTACAGATAAAGAACAAACGTCTGTGGTCAACGCGATAGGAAATCACGAGGCCTTTCAGTCATGCACCTCTATTGCCGATCCGGACGCTCAGCTCCTGTCTGATGCCCTGTACGACGCAGATAAGTTTCGGTGGGGCCCCGATAATTTCACGGAAATGATATGGGATATATCAGATACCTTTAATATCCCAATTGAAATTTTATTAGACCATTTTCCCGCCGGATTGAAAGCCCTGGAAAAGATCAGGGATACCTTCCGCACATCTACAGGCAGGGAGTACGGCCCCGACTTCATCGCCCTTGGTCTGAAGATAGGGGAAAGACTATACACAGAACTCCGATAAGAACATCTCCAGAATTCCCCGCCGCAGTCCGGCGGGGAACGGTACTGAAGACCCTAAAAATAATACAGCGCGGAGAGATAATCGTTAACATTCTCGCCGTCTTCCTGCAGTCTTTTGAAATAATCATAAAGGGACACATCTGTATAAAGGTAATCCCTTGCCGTCGTAAGCTTTGTTTCCCATGAATAGAATCTGTATACCCTCCGGCCATCGGGCAGAATCATTATGACCTCATGATCCTGCCACGCCCTCAAATGTGATTTACCCAACCTCGGCACATTGAAGACCGGTTCATCTGTTCTGACAAGGCCGGGCAAGAGCCTCGCCTCCTCCTTGTTCTCCTGTAATATCCTTGCTATGGGGACTCTGAAATCCACTGTTTCGTCCTTGCCCTGGCAGTTGAATGTATAGTAGGGATCAATACCGCAAACCTTGAGTGTTTTCCGCAAGAAGGCTGTTTCAAATTTTCTGCTGTTATAATAGGTAAAGACCTGCTGATTATAGATATTGATTCCCAGCTTTCTTATCTTTTTCACGGCATCCAGGACTTCCGGGCATATCTCGGTGGGGTGTTCGATATGCGTAACTATAGCGATTTCTCTTTTCCCCCACTCGTGGTATTTCGCAAGTATTTCAAGCAGACCGTCATTTATCCTCTGGGGCAGGGTTACAAGTGTTCTGGTTCCGATTCTTATCCTGTCTACATGATCTATTGCCGCGACCTCTCCGATCATCCAGTCAAGGTACTCGTTGTTGAGTGTAAAGGGGTCTCCGCCGGTTATAAGAATCTCTGAGAGATTTTCATCCTCCCTAGCCCAGTTTATCATCTCTTCCACCTTGTCCCTGGGCATCATGGGATTGTCGTCAATATCTGTTATTTCCCAGTTTCTCTGACAATAAACACATATCTGCGGGCATGAATTAAACGGTTTCATAATGATAATCTGAGGGTATCTGCGCGTGACTCCATCTATCGGACTCGTCGCATGCTCACCCATAAAATCCATGTCTCTTCCATCACCCTGATTTGCGAGGACATTGGTGCAATACCTGGGACTCTGAATGACCTGCGCTCGAATGGCGCGATCATGCAAAGTCATCCCTTCTTCATTAAAAAGCGACAGATAATGGGGTGTTATTTCAAAAGGAATATGATTTTCCGTCGCCAGTCTTAACCCTTCCATTTCATCATCATTCAACTCGACAAGAGCAGACAGTGTCTCGATGTGTTTGATGATGTGTTTCATGTGCCAGAGATAATTTCCCCAGTCTTCTTCTCCAGCCCCGAAATAGTTCAATATCTTATCTTTCAGTTTTTTCCTCTTTTTTACCAATTTAGGATTAAGTCCAGTTCTGTACCGCCCGAAATATTTTCTCATCATTTTCCCGTAAGCATCTAGCTGGGAAGATCGTTCAATGGCAGCGCCTCTTCCTTCTTTCTGCTTCAGGAGCTCGTGGTGTTGAGAATGTTTTCCATAGCTTCCCCTGATACCCTCCAGCAGGGCAACGTATTCCAGCAAAAACCCCTTGCTTACCTTCTCAAGAGCTCCTTTTTCATCATTCGCAAGGTTATACAAAAGATTCATAGGCGAGACCTGCGTAAGATGTTCGTTTTCTGTCCGCATTGTATTTGCGAGCACACGGATACATTCCCTGGCATTCCTTCTCTCTACAACATTAAGATCCGCAAAGGGTGTATCGGCTTTCATGTTGTATAGATCTCTTCCGAAGCGATCAAGATAATCGAAAAATACATACCGGGCTTCTTCCACATGTCTGGCATTGCGAAGAATACCCTTGAGTCTGGGTTCAGTTTTCCATATCCTTTCGAGAAGTTTTTCCTTTGACAAATCAATCAATCTTTTCATGGGAACTGCCTCACTTGATGTTTTATAATTGTTAACGGTTTATCCCGACTCGCCGGGATTTACGGTTGAAAAACAGAAGCTTAAAATCAATATCCAAAATGTTTCGATCGCTACATACTTTATCGGAAAACTGTAAACTGTGAATCGACAACTGTGAGCGGTTACGATGTTTTTACCTACCAGATCGTTACTATTGGCAGGTCACGCATGGTAACCAGACCGGGCTGTGCCTCAAATACACGCCGCACGGCATTAACCGCAATGGCCACTGTCGCGATGTCGCCATTGGTGCCCTTCATCCTGACTTCCAGATCCGGTTTCCCGGTAATCAGGATGATATCTTCATCCACTTTTTCATCCAGCGCGGCTATGAAGGTAAGGGTCATAAATTCGCCCTCACCGGTATACCCGCGGGCTACCTGCTTAAGTCCCCTTACTTGACCGGGCTTTACCTCAAAGTAGTCGGTTTGGACTAGAGAATCGGCTACTACCGGTTCGATACTGGATTCATATTTTACCAGATTTCTGCCTAATGTGGAGAAGACCATTCCCATGGATTCCGGAAGCCCGACATGTCCCATGCGTCCCGTTTTCGTTTTTGCTCTAAAGTCTTCCACCGTCATTCCTGAACCTATCTTTGCCTGGAATGGTCCACGCCGCAACGAGGCATCCTGGCGACGCGTCACGTCGATGCGATCCACCCGCTGACAGATAGCCGTGAGATTAAGGGGCAGTGAATCCATGATAAAACCGGGATTAACACCCGTGCCCAATACTGTTTTGCCTGCATTTCTAGCGGCAGCGTCTATCCTAGCGGCGGCATCCGGGTGAGCCAGCCAGGGGAACGAAAGTTCCTCGGATGTTGAGACAATATCCAGGCCGGCTCCCAGGATTTCCATAATCTGAGGCTCAAAAAAAGCAGCAAAGGAGCCGGTAGTGTGAAGCACCACATCCGCCTCTGTTTTCTCCAATACCCGGGACAGGTCTTTAACCACGGGGAATCCAACAGGACTGCTGAGACCGATTACCTCACCGATATCCCTGCCTGTCTTTGTCTCGTCAACCTCCACTCCACCAACCAGTTCTATTCCATCCCGCTCTACAACGTGGCGTGCCATAGCGCTGCCGATAGGTCCCAATCCATATTGCACCACCCGTATTATCTTACTGCTCATCTTGTTTCTCCTCCAGATTTTTCTTATTTCTCCTGCCTTGAACTATATAAAGAAATGCCAATATGGCGATTCCTGCCAGATCACTGTAACCCTCCGGGGAAAGAAGCGTAAAGGCGGCAATTGCAGTAAGCGCCCTTTCGAACAGAGTTGACCTACTCCTGAAATATCCTATCACTGTAGCTCCAAGGGCCACCACTCCCATCAGCAGCGTTATGAATATATGTGCGAATCTGAGATAGTCAAATGAAGCTTCAGGGTCGAGAAGCGTCGGCAACCACAAAATTATGGGAGCGGACACAATAACAAAGGGCACAATAAACCCTGCGGAAGCCAGCCCGAAGGCGGTAAATCCCGTTTTGAAAGGATTGGCGCCGGAAATCCCCGACGCCGCGTAGGCAGCGAGAGCGACGGGCGGAGTTACATCCGCGAGGACGGCATAAAACAGCACAAACATGTGAGATACCAGAGGGTGAATGCCCCACTGCATAAGCGCCGGAGCGGCTATCATGGACGCTATAATATACTGGGCCGTTGTGGGAATTCCCATGCCGAGGATAAAACATGCCACGGCGGTAAGCACAAGAGTGAAGAACAGTGCGACAGAGTTCGCGCTCAGGAGATGGAGTATATCAAGGTTCATAACAATAGACGTTATCACATGGGCAAGTTCAATGACCGCGGCGGCAAACTTGAGTCCCAGACCGGTAAGAGTTGTCGCTCCCACAATAAAGCCTATACAGGCAACCGCCGCTCCGATGGCAAGGGCATTTTTTGTTCCCAGTTCCAGGGTTTCCATTATATCCGGTATTCTCATCCTGCTTTCCCTGTAACAGACCCCTATCGCGATAACCGTTGTTATTGCCCAGAAAGAGCAGAGAGATGGCTCCAGTCCCCATGCAAGCAACACCACAAGGACAGAGGCAGGCAGCAGACCGATAAGCCAGGAAGACCTGTCTGTCTTCTTGAAGGCATAGACGCTTCCGACGGCAAGCAGGGCAAACCACACAATCGAAAAGAGGGAAAGATGCTCCAGGGGATTTGCCCTGACCAGGACAGATGGGATCGCCAGAAAGATAGTGATCAGCAGAGGATATGTTTTCCTGTGTACCTGGCCTGTGGCAACGGAAAAAAAGATCCCCCAGAAGGCGGCCAGAAACGGGCTGCTACCTGTGACCAGGAGATATATAATAATAACAAGGGGTGTCAGCAGCAGCCACCCATCCTTTATCACCTTCCACAGTTTGGGCAGCGTCTCTCGTGGAAGCCCCTGCAGGCCCTGTTTCTTGGCTTCGAGATGCACCATGGTGCCCACAGCAAAGAAATAGAGTATGGCGGGGACAACAGCACACGCGGCAATCTTGATATAGGGTATCCCCAGAAATTCCGCCATTATAAATGCTGCAGCGCCCATAATAGGTGGCATCAGTTGACCTCCCGTCGACGAAGCCGCTTCAACGGCTCCGGCAAACTGGGCAGGATAACCGACACGTCTCATGAGGGGAATCGTAAACGCCCCAGTAGTGACGGTATTCGCTATGGAACTCCCGCTTATGGAACCCATGAATCCGCTGCTTATAACGGCAACCTTGGCGGGACCACCGGCAGACCACCCGGCAATAGCCATCGCGCAATCCATAAAGAACTGTCCCAGGCCTGTCTTGGATATAAAGATCCCGAACAATACAAAATGAAACACAAAAGTGGCTACAACCCCGAGCGGAATACCATAGATGCCCTCCGTGCCAAGATACATGTGCTCAATGATCCGCTGAATGGAATACCCCCTGTGCGCGAAAAAACTGAGTCCGGGAATATCAATAAAATAGGGACCCAGATAACAGTTTAGCAGAACAAATAAGGAAATAATGGGAAGAGGAGGCCCTATACTGCGTCGTGCCCCCTCCAATACCAGTAAAATGGCAAAGGCGCCCACAACAACATCCATCTTGAGAGGAAGCCCCGCGCGTATGACCAGACTATTAAATTCCAGAAATATATAAACAGAGATAAAAGATGCGAGAATTGCAAGAAATACATCAAAATAGGGGATATTGTCCTGTTTATAGCCGAAATCTGCGCTCTTTACCAGGGCAAGCAGTGCCCTGAACCACTGAACAGCAAAGAGCAATATCATGCTGAAAAATACACCAAACAGGAAAACGCTCCAGAAAAAGAGGGATATGCCGGAATTATCAAATGATTCTCTAAGGTGCATATACTGAAAACCGAGGCGCGCACCCCAGGCCAGCACGACGATCATTATGGTAAATATAACAAAATCTACATATACAAAAATCCTGTTCGATAGGAACTCCCTGCGCTTGAAATAGATGACAAACAGGAATACTGCTGCCGACAGGATAAACGTGGCATATCCTGAAAGTTCCAGGATCTCGCGAAACATGGCGCCGGCAATGGCGGCACCGATAATACCGTAGATGACATCATAGACAAGATGTTTCCTGGATTCCGTCTTGTCTTTTCTTATCGTATAAAGAAAAAACACAAGTGGCAAGACGAAGGCCAAGTGAAAAGCCCTATGTCTCCACTCCTGAAAAACGCCGAAGCCGGCCGTATAAATATGAAATATCGAAAGAACCTGCGTCATAAAGAAGGCAAGCTTCAGCGTAATGCCTGTGAGCTTTCGGAATCGAAACTCAGGATCGTATTTGGCAATTTCTTCTATGTCTTCAGAGATAGTCACCGTTTCCTGCGGTTCCATATAAAGTGTCTCCTATGTTTTTGCCCTCAAATACAAAAATTTGATAAATGGCAGTCTTTCTACAATCACTCGCAAAAGGGTATCTCCCGCGAGAGAGGGGAGTTTAAGCATCTCACCATCTCCCAGCGTCAAGGTGTTGTCGTATTTTTTATTGACCCACAGGTTAAGCTCCGGTAATACCCTGTGCATGTCGGAGATACGCAGATGATCCCCATCGATATAAAGCTTTTCATCTCCGGAGAGGGTAGTTGGAAGGCCGGTATTACAGGAAGAGAAGGTCGTTTCATAAAGAACGATCCTGAAGTTTTTGTCTATTTTGAAATATTCCCGGACAGGGGACAATTCAACCGAATGAATATATTCGGTTGAAAATATGTAATCTGGGCGGATTATCTGAATAAAGACCGTTCGATTTTTCCTTGCCGCCTCTATTCTCAATACATGACAGGGAATAAGAGATAAGAGAAAGAGGCCTGCAATAGAAGAGAGAATGATTATTCTTTTCTTATCCATAAAAAAGACCGGGCACCGGAAAACCGGTGCCCGGATACCTCCTGAAAGATCAATTTCTTGCTATTTTATCAAACCCTTCTCCCTGTAAAATTTCGCTGCGCCCGGATGAAGGGGAATCGCTACGCCGTCAAGCGCTGTTGCGAGGGTAACATCTTTACCCTTGGAATGGGCCTTCGCCATAATTTCAGCTCCGCTCGGAGCCGCGGCAGCCTTGCCACCCTTTTTACGCAGGACAAAAGATCCCTTATCCCACAGTGCCTTTGTAAGGTTGTAAACCATCTCTTCCGGGACGGCAGCATCAACAACCCACTGAGCCATCGTGGTGATGGTGGGAATATCTGTATCCACCCCTTTGTAAGTGCCCGCAGGGACAATGACCTTTGCATAGAAGGGATGCGCCTTGATGATCTTTGCTATGGTTTTGTCATCCAGCGGAACAAGTGTAATATTTGATGTTGTGGCCAGCTCTGTAACGGATGCCGTGGGCCATCCTGCTGTAATGAACGCCACATCGGCCTGCCTGTCTTTCAGCCTTTGGGTGGCGCCAGCAAAGCTGAGCCAGTCTACACCGGCGAAATTATCATAGGTAAGGCCGAGACCTGAAAGAACCGCCAGGCAGTCCACTTCGGTTCCACTTCCTCTGTCACCAGGGACCAGCTTTTTCCCCTTCAGATCCTTCGCGTTTTTAATGCCGGCTCCCTCTCTGGCAATAATCTGGATTGTCTCAGGGTAGAGAGAGGCGATGGCCCTCAGGTTTTTAACGGGTTTTCCATCAAACTGCTCGACCCCGTTATACGCATAGTAGGCAACATTGTTCTGCACGAACCCCGATTCGATCTGGTGTGTCTTTATAAGGTTGCAGTTCGCGACAGACGCGTTACCCGACTGGGCGGTAACAATAACATTGGGGAGTTTGTTGGACAGTGCCTGAGCCAGAACCCCCCCCAGGGGATAGTAAGTGCCCCCCGTGCCACCCGTGGCAATCGCGAAGAAACTTTTCTTCGCTGCAAACGAAGGACCGATAAAGACCATTGACAAAGCCACAATCAGCACAACAAACAGTACAAGGTTTCTCTTCTTAAACATAACGCCTCTCCTTTCAAATAGTTTTAACAGCCTGACATTTCTTTTCAACAGAACGCACATTATTCTAAAAGATAAAAGATTTACAGGCCATTGTCAAGCTTTTTCAGGCAGGATGTCATCGCCAGAACATGGCATCATATGTGATAGCGAGCACCATCCGGAAAGGGAACATCCTACAGAACCATTGCGGGAATAAAACATTTGACAATTCGCCTGTTCCGCCTATAAAGAAGACTGCTAAAAAAGAGTACTGGAGTGAATTCTAATGAATTGCTTTTTCAATCCCGACGGGGTGGCAATAATCGGCGCCTCGGACAATCCCGCAAAAGGCGGATATCACATCCTTAACAACATATCCGGTGGGTACAAAGGCAGGATATATCCCGTAAATCCGAAGCATGATTCGATCCTCGGAATGAAATGCTATCCCGATATCTCATCCATCCCCGGTGATGTTGACCTGGCCATATACTTCATCCCGGCCACATTTCTTCCCTCTGTCATAGACGAATGCGCGAAGAAACATGTCAGGGGAATCATTATTGAGTCGGCGGGATTCGCGGAAGTGGGTGAAGAAGGAAAAAAACTCCAGGAAGAATGCACGGCCCTCGCCTGCAAATACAACATAAGACTGTGGGGACCCAACTGCATGGGTCTTCTCGACGGTCATTCGAGGCATGTATTTTCCTTCATGTATACAGATGTATGGAAGACGTTGATGGTCCCCGGAAACGTTTCGATGATCGTTCAAAGCGGCTTTCTCTCCGCTATCTTTCTCATGATGATACTTGAGCGGGGGGGGATGGGTATCAGCAAGATATGCTCTATCGGTAACAAGAGTGACGTCAATGAAACCGATTTACTGGAATATCTGATAGATGATCCCCTCACCGGGGTTATCGGATTGTACGCCGAATCCATTGTCGATGTCAGGCGTTTTATGAAGCTGTGCCGATCCACCACGAAACCCGTTATTGTTCTTAAGGGGGGGAGAAGCCCATCGGGAGCCCGCGCAGCCGTGAGTCACACAGCCAGTCTGGCTGGTAATTACACAATCATGAAACACGCCTTCACACAATCAGGTGTGATACCGGCGTATGACTTTAACGAACTTATGGACCTTCTCCGGGGTTTTTCCAAAACCGGATACCGCAAGAGTGATGGTGGAACGGCTGTTATTACCTTCTCGGGTGGAGGAGGAATCGTCACCGCCGATTTCATGCATGATCTTGATCTCCCTCTGGCCACGTTATCCGAAGAAACCTTGAAATCCATAAAAGAGGTGTTCCCAGACTGGATGGATCCCTCAAATCCCGTAGATATATGGCCTGCCGTCGAAAAAAATGGAATAGAGGCCGTTTACACAAAGGTGGTGGACGCCGTCATGCACGACAGGGGAGTGGACTCTCTTATCGTACACATCTTTTCAGGAAACTGTGACAGCGGTATGTTTCGCCATCTGAGCAGGCTGAAGGAGGAACTGGCAAAACCTGTCATCGTATGGCTGGCGGGGGTGGGAGAACCCTTCCACGCATTCAAAAGAGGTCTGGAAGAGATGGGCCTCCCCGTTTTTGAAGAGATGGGCCGCGGGGTACGCTTCCTCCACGCCGTGAAACAGCATTACAGCAAAAAACCCTACAATTTTAGCGGGTCCGGATTGTAATGACTGAAACCCTGTACCCTGGGGCATATGGCATCTGTTCTTATTGCCAAACCACTCCCGGGAACTTCACAACTTTTTCTCCAGGATCTGAGCTGCTGTATGAATCATATCCCACGCCCCGCTAAAATATGGGCTGTAGGCAAGATCCATGTAGCCGATCTCGTCAAGTCCTATCCCTGACCACAAACATGCGGACAGGACGTTAATACGGCTCACCGCTCCGCTCTGTCCCACCGCCTGCGCGCCCAGCAATTTCCCCGAACCCCTGTCCGCGATCAGCTTGAGTCCAAGTTTCTGCCCTATATTCATGGAGCGCGCCACAGGACTTCCCCAGATTACGTTGCCTGCGGGAGAATATCCGCTCTGTTCCGCCATTTTCTCATCAAGGCCGGTCATGGCGACTTCCAGGTCAAATATCTTAAAGGATTGTGCGCCGACAACCCCGGGAAATACCAGGGGATAGCCGGCAATATTACGACCGGCTACTCGGCCCTGTTTGTTCGCCATATCCCCCAGAGGGATATACACCCATTTTTTGCTCACCCGGTTATATGACTCACAGCAGTCACCCACGGCGAATATCTCCTCGCGTGATGTATGCTGTGAAGGATCCACCTCGATGGCGCCGGATTTGCCTGTCGTAAGACCCGCTTCGCGTGCCAGTCGGGTATTTGGCTTTACACCCAGGGCGAATATGATAATGTCGGTCTCTATCCTCCCTTTGTCGGTAATCAAACACAGTCGGGCATCTGAGCCTTTCTCAACGGCAACCGGAGAATTATGGGCGATAAAGGATACCCCGTTTTTTGTAAGCTCTTCCAGTACCATCCCGGAGAATACCGGGTCCCATTTTTTGACAGGAAGTTCACCCCTGTACACGATACTGGTCTCAAGATCGAGATTCCTCAGGGCTTCGCTCATCTCCATGGCGATAAACCCGGCTCCGACTATCACCGCCTTGCGGCAGTCGTTCTCCTTTATATATTTCCTGATATTGATGCCATCTCGCAGGTTTTTCAGTGTAAAGATTCCATCCTGCATCGTGCCCGGTATATCGGGTAAGGTTGCTTCAGCACCGGTCCCCATGACAAGGACATCGTATGACAGCCTTTCGCCGCCCGTCAGCAGAATCTCGCCCCTGTCGGCCTCGATACCCTCAACATGGGTATTGAGTCTCACTTTTATTCCCGTCTCTTCAAATTTTTCGGGGGTTCTCGCGATAAGCTTTTTTGGATCTTTGATTACATCGCCGATGTAATAGGGCATGGGTCAGGCGGCATATGAAACGAATTCACCCCTCTCCAGCATCGTTACATCCAGGGACGGATCTCTTCTCTTGGCCTCCGCGGCTGCGGAAGGTCCCCCCGCACCACCTCCAACTACTACCAGTTTTTTGTTCATCCGTTTTCTCCTCGCCCTTTTTTTATAAGAATGACGGCAATACCGAAGATAATCATCGTAATACAGAGTATCTGCCCCATGCTGAGCATCCCCGCGATAAGGCCCACTTGGGGATCCGGTTGTCTTAAAAATTCAATACAAAAACGCACAGATCCATAACCGATAAGATACAGGCACAATAGAGATCCGTCAAACCAGCTTTTTTTTCTGACACTCCACAGGATCGCGAAGAGAAATATGCCTTCAAAAAAGGCCTCATAAAGCTGGGATGGGTGCCGAAGCCGGAAAAGAGGGTCCAGAGGGAAATACATGCCCCACCATACATCCGTTACGCGCCCGTACAGCTCCCCATTTAGAAAATTGCCGATTCTTCCGAATGTATACCCGAGCGGTATCGCGGGGCAGAAAAGATCCGCGAACCGCCAGAAATTTATCTGGCGCCGACGGCAGAACCAGACAGATGCCACGACAATACCCGCAAGACCACCATGGTACGACATGCCACTGATTCCAACAAACCGGAACCCGCCGGAAATGTCAAAGGGAAATATAATGTAAAGGGGATGCGCCATGTAGTATTCAAGATTATAGAAGAGAACATATCCCAGCCGCGCCCCTATCAGAAGGCCCGCTATTGCCCATACAAAATAGTCCTGGATAGTTTCCTTAGACCAGTCAATGTTCTCGTCTTTTATTCTGTAGATGACAAGCAAATAGACAATGAAAAAGGCGACAAGGTACATAAGCCCGTAATAACGGATCTGAAAGGATCCTGCCTCCAGAAACGCCGGGTTGATATGTTCCGGAATATGTTGCCAGAAATTGACTATTTGGTTCACTGTAACCACCTTTTATGTCTGAAGCCCCGACCCGTCGGGGCATGAATCAGCTTCAGGTAAAAGGGGACCCTCCCCCTCCCGAACAGGATTGACAGGATCCCTGCAAGCCGACAGGGGAGGACACGACCTTATCGGCATTTTTCTCGCCACATCCGGGACATTCTATATCGCTGTCATTATCACTCGCGAACCGGATTAATTCAAACTTATTACCACAGTCTTTGCAGACGTATTCATAAATCGGCATTTTTCTTCTCCTCAAGAATATTGATTTAGTATGCCTGTCCCTTCAGTTCATCAACATGCAGCGAAGCATTGTGCGCAGCCGTCGCCCCATCGCCGCAGGCGGTTACTACCTGCCTCAGGGACTTGCTGATGCAATCTCCACATGCGAAGATACCTTCGGCCGATGTTCTCATGTCTCTATCTGTAATGATATACCCTTCCTTATCCAGATCGACAACTCCCTTGATAAAAGCCGTATTCGGTACAAGACCAACAAAGATAAAGACACCATCGACAGGAAGCTCTTCATGACGATCGGAGGTTTTTATATTTCTTATCCTTACCCCGGTTACAACATCCTCCCCCAAGATCTCCTCTACGGTGGAATCCCAGGCAAATGTGATTTTTTCGTTGGCAAAGGCTCGCTGCTGAAGTATGGCCGTCGCGCGCAGGCGGTCTCTTCTGTGAATCACTGTAACCTTTGAGGCAAATTTCGTCAAATAGAGGGCCTCCTGGATGGCGGTGTCTCCGCCTCCTACTACGGCAACTTCACTGCCCCTGTAGAAGGGAGCATCGCAGGTGGCACAGTATGATATTCCTCTGCCGATAAATTCCTGCTCCCCCGCTACTCCCAGACTGCTCCAGGCTGCTCCTGAAGAAATAATAATAGAAAAAGTCCGATAGACATTATCATCGGTTATAATCTCCCATTCTTCAACATCTCCTGATTTTTCTCTGTTTATGCGGTTCGCCTGTTCCGGTCTGATCTCCAAACCAAACGAGATTGCCTGCTTTTTGAACGTATCGTTAAGTTCAAAACCGCTGATCTCAGAAACACCGGGGTAATTTTCTATCATATCCGTCATGGTTATCTGGCTGGCCTGGGCATTTCCCTCCAGCAACAGAACTTTCATGTCGGCCCTGGCCGCGTACAGTCCCGCGGTAAGTCCACCAGGTCCTCCTCCCACAATAATGGTATCGTATGTATCCTCCGGTATGTTTATATCAGGCATTATTCACCTTCCTTCCCTAAGAATTTATAAATCCAGCTTGTATCTATTGAAGTTCTCCTCAATCCCGTATACGCGGGATCTCCGCTTTTGCTCCGACAGTTGCGGGGAATGCGCTTACTGTCTAATTCAATATCCGGCTGTCGGAAATCGGTTTTTAGAACAGAAGCAGCTCTCTCTTTTTCTACTTTCCGAACCACTACTTCAAGTTAATCATATTCTATATTTTGTCAAGCACTGCCCATACCTGAACTCAAAATTGCTGTTCCGAGTGGCGTCTTTTTATTCTTCCCCCCTATTCATCCCTGATTCTATTGAGTTATGAGGCTTTTCGTTCAAGATCAAGACCTGCGAAAAAATAGCCGCAGGTGCCCCGCAGGAAATGTCCTTGGGGTGCATATAGTTGATATTCCAAGGATTATTTTTGAGCATAACGCAGAGATCGGGTGAAAAGGTCATTAATCAGCAGAATCATCCCTTGATACAGCCGACGGCTCTGAGCCTCGCGACTTTTCTGGATAGACCAGCCCGATGGACAATGTTTACAACGTCTTCTATATCTTTATATGCGTCGGGCATTTCCTCGCGAATGGTTTTTTTACCCGCAGCCATAACCACAATGCCCCTGTCGGCCATCTCTTTTTCTATTGATCTGTTTTTGCTCTCCTTCATCGCCCTGCCACGACTCATCACACGCCCGGCACCGTGACAGGTACTGCCGAATGTCTCCTCAAAGGCCTTCTCTGCTCCCGCAAGTACATAGGATCCTGTCCCCATATCCCCCGGTATCAGTACCGGTTGGCCCACCTCGCGATAAACATCCGGCAGGGCAGGATGATGTGGGGGAAACGCCCTTGTGGCTCCCTTGCGGTGCACGCACACCTTCTTTATCACACCAGCGACAGGAAATTCTTCTATCTTTGCAATATTATGAGATACATCGTAGACTAGTCGCATTCCCATTTCGCGTGGAGACATCTGCAGTGTCTTTTCAAAAACCTGCCTGGTCCAGTGCATCAGTATCTGTCTGTTCGCCCAGGCATAATTGGCGGCGCATGCCATGGCAGACATATATTCCTTTCCCTCATCAGAGGCAATATACGCGCAGGCGAGTTGCCGGTCAGGCAGCGGAAAAATCATTCTGCTGCTGAGCTTGACCATCCTCGAGAGATAGTCGTCGCATACCTGGTATCCAAAACCCCGTGATCCTGTGTGAATGGCGACGGCAACCTGGCCCTCTGCCATCAGTCCGAATGTGGAGGCAATTTTCCTGTCAAAAATCTCCTCCACAACCTCTATCTCCAGGAAGTGATTCCCGGACCCAAGTGTTCCCAGCTGTCTCCTGCCCCTCTCAAGGGCCCGCTCGCTCACGCAGGAGGGGTCCGCCCCATCCATCCTGCCGCGATCCTCAATAGTCATCAGATCATCACCGGAACCGTACCCATGTTTCACCGCCCATCCGGCTCCTTCCCGCAATACTCTTTTTTCTTCATCCACAGAAAGCTTAACGGAGCTTTCAGATCCCACTCCGGCAGGTATTCCCCTGAAAAGGGCGATAACAAGATCTTTCACTCTGTTTTTGATTTCGTCGAACTGGAGATTTGTTACCATGAGGCGAACACCGCAGTTTATGTCATAACCTACCCCTCCCGGAGAAACAATCCCATCCTCCATATCGAAAGCAGCAACACCACCTATTGGAAAACCATAACCCCAGTGAATATCAGGCATGGCCAGGGAATGTCTTACTATGCCAGGAAGGTGTGCCACATTGGCAACCTGTCTGAGGCTTTCATCTTTTTCTACACTTTTCATCATTCGTTCATCGGCATAGATAATTCCGGGAACACGCATGCCACCCGTAGGAGGTATGATCCAGCGGAATTCGTCAAGTTTCTCAACTCTGATATCAGACATCAAAAATAACCCTTCCAATCCATCTTCCTGAAATCTTTCTTATCTTCACACGGTGGTATGTAACCGCCTTTATCTCGATATTCATACGGTGTCTCCCCCGTGCAAACGGTTCCCCCCTCGCTGTCCCTTCTATATGAAAGTTGTCCATCCCGGAAACCGTAAATTCTTTTAACAACAAGCCTTCACCGTAGTACATGTACAATATTTCTCTGAGAAAATTTACCAGAAGTTCCCCCAAATCACCACCTTCAGCGAAAATTTTCTTTTCTTTTCTTACACGTACAAGGCTTACGTCGGTCATTATATCAAAAACGGCAAAGGCTGAATTGCAAAAGAGTTCCTCCTTATTTATTCCATATATCTCTACTCCCAGATCGGCCGTATGATCAAATACCCTGTAAGGCGGGAATGCTGCCTGTCCTCTATTTTCATTCATACCGGATACCAGCTTTTTTAAAGTATAGAGAGAAATGGAAGCGGGGATAGGGCGATTTTTGAAATCCAGATTCAAATCGGAACTTCAGCCTGACTAC
>Ga0222681_1000016_pt1 | contig 73245 bp, 73 predicted proteins | sample AntAcemetage1006_FD_179844 | JGI IMG/M metagenome (GOLD analysis project Ga0222681, IMG submission 179844) | Saline water microbial communities from Ace Lake, Antarctica - #1006 | ecosystem: Environmental > Aquatic > Non-marine Saline and Alkaline > Saline | place: Antarctica: Ace Lake... | reverse complement strand
AAAGAACAGATTAAAGGGATAGTAGTCGAATCAACGTATAACTGGTACTGGCTGGTTGACGGGCTGATGGATAACGGCTACCAGCTTCATCTTGCCAATCCTTCAGCAATCAAACAGTATGAAGGATTAAAACATTGTGATGACATAACCGATGCTTTTCACTTGGCAAATCTACTGCGACTTGGCATTCTGCCTGAAGGCTATATTTACCCCAAACAGGAACGACCTGTACGAGACTTGTTAAGAAAGCGGATGCACCTTGTGCAACATCGAACTGCTATGATATTGAGCTTTCAGAACCTGGTTGCCAGAAACCTTGGCGGTAAGATGAATGTTAATACAATAAATAAGCTCATCGAAGAAGATCTGCAGGATCTGTTTGAAAATGAATACCTGGTATTGTCTGCCAAAGCCAGTATATCAACAATTCATTTTATGCGATCACAAATAATCCATCTGGAGAAAGCAATCCATAAAGCTGCAAAAGTTAGAAATGAATACAAACTGCTAAAAACAGCACCGGGCATAGGGAAGACCTTGTCACTAACTATAATGCTTGAGACGGGGCCCATAGAAAGATTTAAAAAAGTGGGCAATTATGCATCGTACTGCCGGTGTGTACAAAGCAACAGGTTTTCTAACGGTAAGTCAAAAGGAAAAGGGAATCGTAAAAACGGTAATAAGTATTTGTCCTGGGCATATGTTGAAGCAGCAAACCTCGCTTTGTGGAACTATGACTATATTAAGCGGTACCATCAAAGAAAGACGGCTAAAACAAATAACGTAGTAGCAATAAAGGCTATAGCCCATAAGCTGGCCCGTGCCTGTTATTACATAATACGAGATCAGAAGGAGTTTGATCCATTGAAAGCCTTTGCGTAAGTAAATGGCTGCGGCAGTGAACCAAAGTTTTGGCTGGTATTAAACCAAAGTACGTGATTGGAAATCTGTCGCATCCATAATTATTTATAATGTCATGGTGAAAATTGCATGACTGGCTGTTTTGCCCATGCCGTGAGCCAAAATTGGTTGGACTTTGAGCCACTAAACGTGAGATAGAAAAATCGATTGGACATGGTATGGTACTGAAGGTTTTCTGGGGCATAATAATATGCCAGGGGCTACAGACAGCTAAATTCTGATAGTCTTGATCCTGATGGGTGCTTGGTGCGAAGCAGAAACTTCGTACTAATAAAAAAATGAAATAACAGGTGCAAAACAAAAGCGGCAGGTTCATCATGGTAGGAATAATGCAAACAAAATAAGGATTTTTGTAACAGGAGAGGTGTTTTTTATTGACATTGACCTTTTAATGGGTGCCATTAAGTTAAATCTGTCCGTTGTTCAGATAAAAATTGATAATAATAGCTTTCCAGCGTTGATCAGCAATTCTGAGTGTTACCTCTTGTCCTTGAACAGGTCAGTGTCAGATTAAATCTCGTCCCTGCCACAAGGTCTGTCCGGTCAAATCCAGACTTTCACACTTAGCTACACACAGAGGTCTCCAAGGCTGTCAATAAGGTAGGTGGGCTTAACCCCAAGTTGATCGCTTTTTGTTTTACTGTAGCTTACAAATGCCGTATCGATTCCCGCGCTTATTCCGCACTGAATATCAAAAATTGAATCTCCTATAAAAACAGATTCTTCTTTTACCGCACCCAAAAGAGACATTGCCTTAAGTGCCGGTTCTGGTTCCGGCTTGTGCTTTTCAGTCTCATCCGGTGTGATTATAATTTCAAAATACTCATATATTCCAGTCTCTTTCAAAAAGATGGAAAGGGAATTGATCTTTCTTGAGGTAACAATAGCCAGTCTTTTGTTTTTTTCTTTTAAAGCTTTGAGAGCCTCTTTGACTCCGGGAAAAGGCTTAAGATAATCTTTATATATTGAAAGCTGAAAACGCATATGTTCTTTCTGCATTTCATTATATTGTTCATCTGATAAAACACCCAGATGAAGTTCAAACTGACTACGAAGGGTCATGCCGATACTTTTTATGATCTCTTCTTTTGGTTTTTTCATATTGCCGTATTTATCAAGACTGTAAATAAAACACTGGCAAATAAGTTCTGTGGTGTCAAAAAGGGTGCCGTCTGCATCAAATAGATAGTAGGTGTAATCTTTCATTAATGAATTCCCGTCATAGAATAAGTATTAACCGAGTATTGTAGACTTTTATTGCCTTTTCCGCAAGCCGAGATTTTTATTGACAAGTTTAGAGGTTAAAAGATAGTTTAAAAAAATAAACCCGTCGGATAATATCTCTTTTTTTTTAAAAACTTAATTTAAATGTCTTCTATTTTGTGTAAAAAATTCATTTCAAATATTTTCAATCTTTCAGTATTTTTTGTTCGGACAAAAATACTGAAACAAAGAGTACCTCTTCTTGCAAGTTTCAAGCTGCTTTATCAGTGCAACCTTTCCTGCCGGATGTGTCCTTACCATTTAAGAAAGAATGAAGAAAATTCCCGAACCAGTTTTGACGCTGCAATAAAGGTAATCGACCGGTTAAAAGAACTTGGCTGTCAGATCATTGTCTTTGAAGGTGGCGAACCGCTTCTGTGGAAGGACGGGTCACATACTTTTTCTGATCTGGTCTCATATTCAAAAGATAAATTTCTATGCACAGCGATTACTACGAATGGAACCTTTCCCCTTGACGTTCCGGCTGACATTATCTGGGTCAGTATTGACGGAACAAAAAAGATTCAGGACAGGCTGAGGAGCAACTCTTTTGACCGGGTTCTTCATAATCTCAACAACACCACTCATCATAAAGTCTTTATTCACTTCACGGCAAACAGAGAAAATCAGCATGACATGGAACCCCTTTTTATCGCACTTAATAAAATAAGCCGTGTAAAAGGAATAACCCTTCAGCTGGTCTACCCATATAAGCAGGGAGAAGAAGACCTTTCCCTTTCTTATAATGAACGAAAGACTGTTATTGAAAAAGCTATAGAATTAAAAAAATCCGGTATCCCTGTTTTAAATTCCGCAAGCAGACTTAAAGCCATGATCGATAACACCTGGAAATGTCATGACGGCATTCTTATAAATGTGGATCCTGATGCCTCGATTACTTCAGGGTGTTATGTTAAAAATCGAGGAGAAATATACTGCAAAGACTGCGGCTTTACTCCGGTGGCAGAAGCATCGGGCGCGCTTGATCTTTTGCCGGGTTCGATCCTTGCCGGCTGGAAAATATTTTTGAAAAACTACTAATATAATACCTTCATTAATGTTTTAGGGGTTTCAATAACCTATGGATAATAAAATCTTCACCATACCCTCTTATAAGGGTACGACGGTTCAAGGTTAACGGACCATCAACAACAGACAAAAACCCGATAAATGCCTAGGATGCGTGTTTCGCGTTGCAGACTAACCCCGAACCTTAAAATTCATAACCGAATACAAAAAAGAGACGGTATTGATGTTTGAAATATACAGATTACTTTTGCTTTTATAATTTTGTTTTTTACTTGAAACCTGGAACCCTTTTTTTAACAAACCATGTCTTCTGAAATGTCTGCCGTCCAAAAATCAAATCAGTGGCCAAAGCGCCTCAACCTGATCATTCTTTTTTTCACCAGCAACCTGATCTGCTATATGGACAGGGTCAACATCTCCATAACCGCGCCTCTGATCATGAAAGAATATAACTGGGATGAGGCTACCCTTGGTATTATTCTATCCTCATTTTTTCTCGGTTATACGCTGCTGCAGATCCCCGGAGGCTGGCTGGCTGACCGTTTTGGCGGAAAAAAAATTCTGACCATAGGTGTCCTGTGGTGGTCTCTGTTCACCCTAATCACACCCCTTGCCAGAACCGTAACGGGAATGGCATCTGTAAGAATATTAATGGGTCTGGGAGAAGGGGTTAATTTTCCTTCCATTCAAAGCATTGCCGCACGCTGGGTACCTGCCGGTGAACGCTCAAGGGTAATGGGTTTTATTCTGTCCGGTATTTCGCTGGGCAGCATTATTGCTTTTCCTTTGGCAACCCTGATCATGACAACGCTTGGGTGGCGCTGGGTTTTTTATTTCTTTGGTCTGCTGGGTCTTGTCTGGTGTGCTTTCTGGGTTTGGCTGGCGGTAAACACACCCGAAGAACATAAAACAATTCACCCGGACGAGCTTGAAACCATTTTGGCAAACAGGCCCGAGCTTCCTCCTGTCAAAAACGTTCCCTGGAAAGAGATCCTGTCCAAAGCACCGGTCTGGGCGCTTGTTATTAATCACTTCTGTGTCAGCTGGGGCTTTTTTTTGTTTCTGACCTGGCTGCCCACCTATTTGATCAAGGCCCATGGTTTTTCAATTAAAGAGATGGGGCTTTATTCCATGCTTCCATACATTACCATGGTAATCGGCAGTAATGCCTCCGGGTGGGCGGCAGATTACTTCATCAAACGATATGGCAATATCACCTTTGTCCGAAAAACATTCCATACCATTTCTCTTGTGGGGGCCAGCATGATGCTGATCCTGCTGGCTCAGGCAACCGATAAGGTAACCGTTATACTGCTGCTGTCTTTGTCTCTCGGCCTGATGTCAATGACCGGCAGCACAACCGGACCCAACTCAATGGATATTGCACCACGGTATTCCGGAATCATTATGGGAATGCAGACAACGGCAGGTAATATTGCCGGAATAATCGTTCCGCTGGTTGTGGGCTGGATCGTATCAACAACACAACGGTGGGATCTGATCTTTTATATCGCTGCTGCTATTATGCTCTTTGCAGCTATCGTGTGGAACCTGTTTGCAACAGGAAAACAGGTGCTTGAGTAATTACGCAGGCCTAAAAATGGCTGGACTTCGATGGGTCTCCGAAGACGACCGTAGAAAAATGGGGCCCCATTTTGACCGTGCCGCCGGAATAGGTGTTTTTGTGGACTTGAGGCGACGCAGGTCTGATTCCCGACAGATCGGGACCATTGTGGCGCCGACCGCAAAAAGACCCATTATAAGGAAATCCCGTTTTACGGGGCCGGTCAAAGGGTGCCTTTTCTTTGGTACTTGAGTCACCCAATACCGGGTGACCGCTACAGCTCTTTGGAGAAGTGAAGAGTGTAACATTCGCCAAGGCGAATCAAGTAAAAGAAAACCCTTTATTCAAAAAACACTTACTCTCCCCTAAAACAAAAGCTATTTGAGGCTTGCGGCTGAAAACCGTGTATTTATAAAATAAGACGGTTTAAAAAACGAGATCAAAAACCCTGCGGGTTCTTTCTTCTCCAAAGACATCGATCATAAACGGATATCCGGGATCGTTTGCTTTCATCAGCTCTCTTGCCGCCATTTTCCTGTTTAAGCAGTATTCCTGCTCTTTTTTATCAGCAACCGGAGCAGCCTGCTGGATAATCCCGATATATGAATTAATATATTCAATAGCTGCCTCCGGCACCCTTGAAATTCCTTCATCTGAAATCATGGCAACCCGGTTAAACGGAGAAAGCGTATATACTGTCTTTGAAGGAAGATCGATTGCTTTATCAACTACGGTGTCGCCAAAAAAGTCCAGAGCCTTTGACTTTAGCCCGCAGAGATTTTCAAGATACTGATCAGCATACCGGGGACGCACAACAATATCATCCAGGGGGATAAAGTCAAAAACCGGCACGTTCATAACAGACGGCACAATGGTAAGGTTACACCACAGAACCGGAAAATTGTATTTATCATCAGGCCAGGCCAGTACTGTTGCTTCTATCACACCGGATTCAAAAATATTGATGGTACAAAAAACAATTTTTTCTAGTTTGTCTGCTTTATAAACGTCGATAATCAATCAAACCGCCGTCTGTCTCTATTTTGTTTATATCCCAACTATATTAAGCTGTTTTACGTGGGCTTAATAAGAAAAACTTTTTCGGAGGCAAGGTTATGAAAGTAAATAAAATTTACGCTTTCCGGCTTTTTTTATTTTTATTGCTGTTTTTTTATTATTACGCACAGCACCCTGCAGAGCAGATGATCAGTGCGACAATCCCAAAGGCGGCTGTCCCGCCTATTTTGGCGTGCCTACCGGCGGTTTCTTTGAATTTAACGAAAGTTTTTTGAAAGATACGGATGATAACATTGACGGATATGTAACCACAGAACCCCTTGCCATTCAAAGTATGCGTCTTAAACACATTAATGATCCGGCCTATGATTTTCGCCGGTTAAAATGGGAAAACCGGCTGCCGGAAAAGTGGGATGAGATGAACAACATTGATGATAATGTGTATCCCGAAGATGACGACAATATCAACCGGCTCGGGTTAACCGACTACCTTTATCTTCCCTTTGGCGATGACTGCAACATCAACCTCTTTGATTCCGGCTGCGCTGAAGTTGATCCCAACGGCGAACGGCAGACCTTTCTGGCCGAGTCCTGTCCCGAAGGGTTCTTTGAGGGCTTAAGCGAGGACAACCGAACCGCTGTCCGGATGCTTACAGCCTGATGATGCCTTTTGCCTGGGAGCTTGAACGCACGCCGCATAACGAGTATAACCGCTACGGTTTTTTTACCCCCGGACCCAACTGGCTTCGGATCTTAAACCCTGTTGTTGTTATCAAGGATTCGGACAATACTTCCGCTGACCCGTACCTTGAGCTCAGGTTTCCGCTTTTCGGAGTCTATAATCCCCTTGGCTGTGCAAAATGGTATTACCAGAACCATGCAGGAAGGACCTTTTCCGAAAGTGATGTTTTACAGGTTTTCCATTATAGCGATTGCCATACCTTCCTTTATTTCCTATAGGAACAAATCAAAGATATCAGCATGTCTTGCAACCGCAGCTTCAATCAGAGGGACAAGGGGAGGTTACGCTGCTGCTTCAGCCGGGAACAGTTTCCCCTCTGAAGCTTTAATGCCCGATAACGAAGGGGAAACGCTTAGACGTGTAGTGAATCAAAATGGCGGTACGCTCAAAGCTTCGGCCGCAGATCAGGGTTTTGTAGGCAGCCAAATCGATTATACAGCAACCCCTGACCCTGCAGATCCGGATGTTATTGGTGACTGGAAGTTGACGCTTCATGTGATCGGTGTTCCTGAGTCAAACCTGGGATATAAAATTATGATTAGCCCTTCACAAATTGAAAGACAAGCGGGGCCTAAAAGACATAAGAGCCTGAAGTTTTTTGCTTGTCCGGAATAACAATGCATAACCTTAACAAACTACAGGGTCAAAACAGTGTGGCAGACTCTTGATTCTTGCCAAAATTCACCTAATTAATACTAAAGCTATTTCCCGGTCTCTTTCATCACCTGTGTATATTCAGCTTATCGTTTTTCATTAGAAATAATACTTTTTACAAACAGTGTTTTTTCAACTGTGCCGGTATTTTATGACTTTTACTTTTTCCAGAGTTATCAGCCCCTCTTCAACAGTCTCATCCAGAAACGGCTGAAGCTTTTGAAGCTTTTCTTCGGTATCAACGATCTCAATAATAACAGGGAGATCCTCTGAAAGTCGAAGGATCTTTGCGGCATGCATACGGCTGTCTGCACCAAAGCCCATAATTCCCCGCACAACAGTTGCGCCCGCAAGGTTAAGCTCCCGGGCTTTTAAAACGATCTGCTCGTAAAGCGGTTTGCCTTTATAGGAATCTGTTTCTCCGATAAAGATCCGCAGCAGTGCTCCTTCTTCCGGTAATTTCATATGGTTACCCCTGTTTAAAAAGGTTGATAAGTGCCTGGGACAGGAAAAAGCCTGAAAACACAACAACTATTCCAAGAAAATTATTAACAAAAAGATTATACAGCGCAAGACCTGTTTCTCCGTCTCTAAAAAGATTTAAGGTCTCTAACATGTAGGTTGAAAAAGTGGTAAGGGCCCCGAGGATCCCGATAAAAACAAAGGTCTTAATATGAGGTGCAATCATAATATCTTCAGACAGACACCAGACAAAACCGGCAACAAAAGAACCGATTAAATTAACCGTTAAGGTTCCCCACGGAAACATGCTGTCTGTAAACGAATGCACCGCACCTGAAATAAAATATCTAAGCAGGGCACCAATGGCACCGCCCCCTGCAATATATAAAAGATTTGTCAACAGAATCTCCTTTTACTTAAACATCTGTTTTGCTTTTTCAAAATAATCATTGTTGTCACATGCTGTAAGCTTTTCAATAAAAGCACAGAAATCCTTTTCTGAGATCAGATTAACCCCCACGGCTTCACCTTCCGCCGCTTTCACCTGTTTTGATATCTCAATAATTTTTCCATTCTTATCGGTTCGGTATTATTACTTCTTCTTACTCCGCATTCTTCGCTGTTCACCCCCACCGTATTTCCTCCTTTTTGAAGTACCCGGGAGACAACCTCTTTATCAAGACAGACATCGCAGTTCAGCCATAAAACATCACCTTTTTCAGCTGACTTAAGCGCAAGCATACAGGCTCTTTGATGTATTTGTGGTCTCAAAATCAGTATTGTACACAAAGGTCAGATCCGGAAACCTTTTAATGATCTCTTCTGCCTTGCTCTCTTTAAGAATATCAACCTGCCGGGCAAGAATTGTCTTTCCGTCAGGAAGCTCTGTTAAAGATTTGAGAAGATCTCTTTTTAATCTGCTTCCAATTCCTGCCGCAGGAATCACTGCTTTCATGTTTCCTCCGAATAAACAATTATGATGGCCTTTTACAAAGTCATTAATTATAACAATGGTTGCATTTTCCCGGACAATTAATTATAAGAATAAGATATCCCTTAAAATCGAGGTAATTGTCAATAGAGAATTGTTGTCAAAAATTAAAAACAAAAGGTATTTTTTTTAGATATTATAAAACATTTTAGCAGAAAGGGCAGATAATGAATATTTTAATCGTTGGACCGAATGGAAGCGGCAAAGGAACACAGGGCGCAGTTGTTCAGAAAAAATTAAATATCGCGCACATTGAATCAGGACTTATTTTCAGAGAGAACATCAAGGGCGGAACGGAACTCGGCAAAAAGGCAAAAGAATACATTGACCGGGGAGACCTGGTCCCTGACGATATAACCATTCCAATGATCCTTGACAGGCTGAAACAGGACGACTGCAAAAACGGCTGGCTTCTTGACGGCTTTCCCAGAAACGGCATCCAGGGAGAAGCCTTAAGTGAGGCACTTGAGAAAGAGGGCATTAAGCTTGATTATGTGATTGAAATTCTCCTTGACCGTGAAATCGCTAAAAACAGGATTATGGGCCGCAGATTATGTGCCAACGACAACAATCATCCGAACAACATTTTTATTGATGCTATAAAACCTGCTGAAAAAGACGGGGGTTTTGTCTGCAGGGTCTGCGGTGGAGAACTTTCCGCCCGTTCCGATGATCAGGATGAAGAAGCCATAAACAAACGCCATAATATCTATTATGACAAAGAGACCGGAACGCTTGCAGCAGTAGCATTTTTCAAGAAACTCTCCGCAGAAAACAATAACTCACCCAAAATTGTTGAGCTTGACGGAAAACCGGGGGTGAAAGAGGTGGGTGAAAGCCTGGCTGCACAGTTGTAATCAAAAAGTTAAATTCTTACGAACAAAAAACCGGGGAAGGTGCCTTCTCCCGGTTTTTTTTGTACTGTTTTATGTTTATTTTTTTATCAAGTGGAAAGCTTATTTATAAGCTCATCAATCGGCGCGGTTGTTTCCTGCAGTGGGGCTGATTTAAGTGTCTGCTCACAGATCGCTATATGCGGCATTGACAGAGCCAGCCCCTGTCAGTCAGAAAATTTCAACCACCACAGCAGGGGAAGGCGTTTAAGATAAATCGTCTCCCCTGGTAACGGCAGAGAAAACGGCGCAAAGCCCTCGGCCGTCCATGTAAGCCAACGCAGAGACGTGTCTTCAAGAGGAACACTAAACTCATATTTTACCTCAGCGGGCCTTTCGTCTGTCGTTACCGTCGTTACCGTTGCGGTAAGTCCCGGCAGCTTTCGCACAAAACCCTTCTCAACAGGGATTCCGGTATTATAGTATGTCTGCGCCCAGGGGCTTGCGAAAAATCCGTTTTCCGGCTTTATGGTAAGCGTTCGGTCATTGTTGCGATGGATTTCAAGAGAGCTGAAATCTGCAGAGAGCAGCCATTTTTTTGCCGGAACGGGATTTCCGAGGGATTCACGGATGTAGGGCAAATAGGTCATCATGAGGCTGGAGGGAACATTGACAAACACCAGACGTTCGTTTTCCACTAAAGGCTCTGGAACCGTCTTTGCAGCCAGCACATTTGGTCTGCCCATAAAGTAAGGAAAAAGCAAAGCGGGTGGAAGAAGGATCGGCGCAAGGAAAAGATGAATGATAACAAATAGTACACCAAGACGCTTTGCCGAAAGGGTGTGCACAAACATGTTTTCTTTTTGATTTTCAAAAAGATTTGCCAGAAAAAGCGCGATAAGCCCCATACCGCCAAATCCCACAAAAAAAAGCATTCTGCCGCTGGGCAATGTCATGCATACCGGCAGGGCTGAGAGAACCATGCCAAGGGTAAAAAATTGAGCAACGCGGTTTGTCCGAATAAAAGGCCAGAGAACCCTTGCAATGAAAGCGAGCACAATCGCGGCAAAGAGCAAACAGACTATCGACCAAAAGGGTGTCATGAAGTTACACAGGACTGCATCCGGCAGTGCAAACTGTGTATATAAAATCATAATAAACCGCTGGGGAAATTCTACAATAAAACGACCAAAATCCCGGCAAGGGTCAAGATACAGCCCCGAATTGACCACCTTATAGCCCAAACGATTATAAATCAGAGACCATAACGTAACAATAATTCCATACGGAAGCAGCGAGGCCATGCGAACAGCAAACTTCCCCCTGTCAATAAACAGCGCGTAGGAAAGAAGATAGGCACAGATAGAAAGGATTGATTCTGCTGTAAAAAGACCAACCGTCAGCCAGAGCACAGCCAGCACAGCACCGGGCTTCCAGTTGCTGCGCCGCCAGCGGTCATGAGCAAGCAATACCAGAAGGCCAATAATTGTCGCAAGAATCGTGCTGCGCCCGGCAAGCCAACCCACACCGATGGCTCTGGTCTCATCCGCAACATACATAAAGGCTGCCAAACCGGCCACCCAGGGAACGGTTATAAAGCGTCTGAAAGCCAGGGCAACAACAGATCCCAGCACTGCATACCAGAGTATACTATGAAGATGCATCAACCCGGGGGATTCGGCAAAAAAAACAAAATCTATCCAGTGAGTCAGACAAGCCAGGGGCCTCCAGAAAGAAAGCTGGAATTCGTCCGGCATCCACCAGGGATAAAGCCCTGTCTCCCGTGCCTTGCGAATTATCTCGGTATTGCCGCTGACAAAATTATACGCATCACATACTGAGGAGGGGACGCCCGGAATATTATTCTGCTGTAGTACTACAGCTCTAATTCCATAATCGTCACAGACAAGACCTGTCCATAACGATGGCAGGGTGAGCACAAAAGCTGTCAGTGCGGTCCACAGCAGCATTTTATGGCTACCGAGCACTATTTGTAATCGAGAAAGCATATTGTTTTTTTTCGTCTTTTTTTAATGATAAGAAACTGCTTTTTGACACGGAAAGTTTATTTCCATCTAGAGCCATCAGAAGATATTCTTTTTAGGGTTAAAAGTGATAACTTACATTTTTGTAAAAACGGGCATTTGCGACCTGTTCTTTTATAACCGGGTCATCTGAATCATTAAAACATTTTACCACTTCATCATATATACTGTTAGCCGCCGACCCATTACCCTCTTTTCCCAAAGCCATTCCCTTATTGCATAAAGCCATTGCAAGCTGCTGTTTAAGCTCAAGCTCTTCTGCGTCTTTCAGCTTTTCCAGCACCGCATCAAAAGCCTTAATTGCTTCGGCCTGATTTCCACGGGCGGAAAGAATCGCTCCCTTATTAAAAAGAGCTTTTACGACCCAAAGCTTTATTTCCGGGGCTTCTTCTTTTTCATAAAGCGCTGCTGTTTCGCCAAGGACACGCACACCTTCTTCATGACTTCCCTGCCGGCTGAAAGTAACGCCCTTGTTCAACAGTGCTTTTAGGGTCTGAACCTTAAGACAAAGATCTTCCTCTTCTCCATAAATAGCAAAAACGCCGTCATAGGTCTTAACCGCATCTCTGTTATTGCCAAGCTGTAAAAGAACAGTACCTTTGTTCACACAGACTCCGGCCACCTGTCTTTTTATCTCCAGCTCTTCTGAATCACCAAAGCGGTCAATAATATCATTAAACAGCGAATGTGCACCGTCAATTCTTCCCTGTTGAGCCAGGATAATACCTTTGTTTGCCATGGCCTTTACAACCCATATTTTTGTTTCCAAATCTTCTGTCTGCTGAAATTTTTCTATAATCTCATCATAAATTTCTTTTTCTTTTTCTTCTTCTCCGTTTTTGCCAAAGTCTATTGCCCGGTTAAAAAGTTCTTCTGTTTCTTTTATCTTTCCCATCTTTTGTCCATTTCCTTTTTATAAATAGCGGCTTCTTAAGAGGCGCCATAACTTCAATAGCATTGTCCGCAAAAATTATCCGTCCAAAACTTCTGTTATATTCAAATTGCCCGGCAATAAATATTTCTTTACATATTTCGAAACATATTTCTTAAACCGGTCTTCCTGTTCTTCATATCCGGCTTTTTTAAGTTTGGTCATATCTGCACAGGTAAAGTACTGATACCTCTCCCGCAGTTCTTCCGGCATTGGAAAATATTCAATGACCGGCTCTTTGTCCAGCCCCTCAAATACGCCGCTTGCAAGATCATTAAAAGTATGTGCACGGCCGGTACCGGCATTAAATATTCCGCAGGCATCTTCGTTCTTGAGCAAAAAAAGAGTGATATCAACAGCTTCATCAACATAAATAAAATCACGGGACTGTTCACCATGCTTCACATCCTCACGGTGTGACTCAAACAGCCTGACCTTTCCGCTTGCTGCGGCCTGGGGACAGGTGTGAAAAACAACACTTGCCATTTTTCCTTTGTGATATTCGTTCGGACCAAAAACATTAAAATATCTGAGTCCTGCCACCTTATCGATCATTCCGTTTTTCAAAACCCACATATCAAACATCCATTTGGAAAAACCATATTTGTTTAAAGGTCTCAATTCCGGAGTCAGATCATCGGCATCAGAAAAGCCAAGGCTTCCGTCTCCGTATACCGCGGCAGAAGATGCATAAACAAAACGGGCCCTGTTCTCAATTGACCATTGACAAAGCCCTATGGAATAATTCACATTGTTTTCAAGCAGGTAGTCCATATCTGTTTCAGTTGTATTAGAGCAAGCGCCAAGGTGTATAACCGCCTTAATCTCCTGTGCCATCGGATCATCCAGAAGAAAATCGAAAAGCTCGTCTCTGTGAACAAATCGGCTATAGTGAAGACCCGGAATATTTTTCCATTTTTCGCTTTCACAAAACCGGTCACATAAAACAAGATCGTTTCTTCCCTGGCGGTTAAGTGCACATGCGACGGCACTGCCGATAAACCCCGCTGCACCAGTTATAAGAATCATTTCAGCTCTTCCTTTCATTGACCCCCCAAAGGGTTCAAGAGGCCGAGGGTTCAAGGTTTCAAGGATAAAAACCGGAATCTCGAAAAAAATTGAGTTCTTTTAAGCGTTCACGATCTCAAACGCTTTTATTCTTTACCTAATGGTTTAATTGTAAGCCTTTTCTGTTTTGAGTAACAGAATTACTGTTTGTATAGTTGAGTTCCGGTTTTTCACTCGAACCCCTGGATCCCGGAATCCCCGGACCCTTTATTTAACAATAAATATCATACTCTTTATCTGATTACAAAATTTTCTATTGCCCTGTTTAGAGTATCATAAGCTTCTGTCATCACCATATGTCCTGCTCCCGGAATAATATCCAAAACACTGTTATTTATTTTTTCCGAAAGCAGGCTTGACTGTTCAGACCTTGTGATTTTGTCTTCCTGTCCGCAGATAATAAGACACGGCTTTTTTATTGAAAGAGCAAGGTCCGACCCCTTAAACACCTTACACGCCATCATGTCCTGATAAAGCGTATTCTTTCCATTTTTAAGCAGCATCTCAAAACCTTTTTTATACTGTTGCTGCGGAACCATACCCGCATAAGCACGATCACACGAAACCTTAACGGCTTTTTCAAAGTCTCTTTGCAAAAGATCAAGATACTCTTTTGAAACATCAAAGCGAAGACTTGTTCCCACAAGAACAAGCCCTTCTGTTTTTTCAGGAAACAGTGCTGCATATTCCTGCGCAACTGCACCGCCAAGAGAATGTCCTGCAAGATAAAAAGAAGAAAGGTTTAAGCTCTCTGCCAGCTTGTTTATCCACTCCGCAGCTTCTTTTGCTGTAGAAAAAGAAACACCTCCCGATTTGCCGTGGCCCGGAAGATCCGGTATGACCATCATAAAAGAACGGTAAAGTCCGCTAAGCTGGTGTTCCCAGACAGAACTTTCTCCGCCTGAACCATGAATAAAAATAATGGTTTTTTTGTTTTTATGAGGTTTTTTTGACAGCCGGTAAAAAAACCTGTTTTCATCAATGGTCACGCAGGGCATAAAACACCTTTTCTACAGATCTGCAAGGTCTGCTGCGAAATAAAGACCCAGCCGTTCAAAAACAGCTCTTGTGGGAACACCGGTATCCGGATTCCATCCCAGAGCGCTGTAAAAATCCTTAATCTGCGTCATGTTGTCAACGGTTATGCTCTTGACCGGTCCGTCTTTTAAGGGCGGATGTCCCAGAACCCGTTTCGGCAGGGAATACTTCTCAATATTTTTGATCCCTTCCCTGAGGTTAAATGCAATTCTTAAGGTGAGAATCCTTTCCCCGATGGTCAGCACATCCTCCATGGTAAAAATTTTCCCCATTACCAGGCTCAGGTATTTTGGAACTGCAGCGGCCGGACCGATATTGTTTGCAAAAAAACATAATCCGGCTGAATTTACCACCTGCCCGAAACAGGAGACATACTTATGGGAGTCGCCTTTACCGGAATACTCATATTTGTCTTTTATCTTCGGATGTCCCAGTTCTGGCGGAACCATCTCTTTTTCTGCAAACCAGGATCCGTATTCTGTGTGCCGGCCCGGCGCAGGTCCGGCAATATAGCTTGCTGCAATCCCGGGGTAAAAACGCGGATCATGAAACGGGAGTTCTTCTCCGCCGCAATGCATCGCAAATTTTTCAGCACCCGTACCGATCTTTTCCGCGGCTTTTTCTATACCGTCAAAAAGCAGTTTTCCGCCAAAATCTCTTTTTTCGGTGATTTGTCTGACCACCTCAACAATGGCTTCATGGTTCCCCCAGGAAAGGTCTAACCCTCCGGTATCTTCCTTTGTTAAGATCTTGTTCTCAAAACATTCTATGGCAAAAGCAATTGTTGCTCCGGTTGAGATCGTATCAATTCCGGACTCATTACACAGGGTGTTAATCAAACAGATCGATTCCGGATTATCATTGCAGCACATTGGCCCAAAGGCAGCCAGCGTCTCATATTCCGGCCGGAAGCCTTTACCGGCATACGGCCCATCCGGAACATCAACCCGGGCCCCGCACACAACAGGACACATCCAGCAGCCATATGCTTTTGTCTTGAATTTAAGCAGGGCTTCTCCGCCGATCTTTTCACTTTTTAAAAAATCATTGACCGAGCCTGCCCAGTTTTTAACCGGAGTATCTCCCTGGAGTACATTGGGTTCAAGCCCGCCGGCAGTTCCCCAGGTCTGAAAGAAGTTATATTTTGCATTTTTTTTGTTATAATATTTTTTAATAAGCGTTCTTCTGTAGATCTTAAGTTCTTCCTCTTCTGCCGTTTGAACCGGCTCTGCGCCGATGGCAACAACCCCCTTAAGCCGTTTTGAACCCATGACCGCACCCAGGCCTGAACGTCCGGCTGCGCGTCCGCCGTCATTTATGATGCAGGACATTAATGATCTTTTTTCTCCGGAAGGACCAATGACGGCAGCGTGAGCTTTTTTACCAAAGCGTTCTTTAAATCTGTTTTCGGTCTCTGTTGCACAAAGCCCCCACAAAGCACCAGCGCTGCAGATCTTAACCCGCCCGCTTTCTATCTGGACATATACCGGCTCTTGTGAACTTCCGGTTAAAAATAACGCGTCAAGGCCTGCCTGCTTAAGGGCAGGACCGAACCGTCCCCCGCTGTTTGCATCACCCCAGCCGCCGGTCTTCGGAGACTTTGCAACAATTGTAAAGCGGTTTCCCCCGATGGCCGACGTGCCGGTCAGCGGCCCGGTCAAAAAACCAAGGATGTTTTCCGGGCCAAGAGGGTCAGCACCGGGTCTCTGGCGGGTAAAAAGATAATAGGCGCCCAGACCATAACCGCCAAGATAATCCGCATATAAATAATCCGGTGCTTCTTCAAACGATATCTGTTTTTGTGTCAGATCGACCCAGGCTATTTTATGGAGAACACCTTTTAGTTTCATTTTATCTCAAGTTTTTTATTACTGTTTGGTTTTAATATCAGGCTGTAAAGACAACCCGGCCGGTCATACAAACCCTCAGCCGGATTGTCTTTATAAGGAATCCCGGCCTGGCGGTATAATATTGGACCGGGTTTGTAAAAACAGCTACTCTATTAATTTTTTCATTTCTGAAATGGTTTTTTCATAATCCGGTGTATTTAAGATTCCGGATCCGGACACGAAAACATCGGCCCCGGCTTCAGAGACCGCTTTGATATTTTCCAAAACGATTCCGCCATCCACTTCAATTGCGATTTCAAGACCTGCTTTTTCTATTTTTTGTTTGAGGTCTTTTATCTTCTGTATCATCGGCTGAATAAACTTCTGACCGCCAAAACCCGGATTCACCGTCATAATAAGTATCATGTCAACCTCTTCCAGAACATGATCAAGCACATGAATGGGCGTTGCAGGATTTAAAGAAACCGCAGCCTTCACACCTTTATCTCTTATGGCCTGAAGTGTTCTATGGAGATGGGTACAGGCTTCTGCATGAACCGTTAAAATAGAACTTCCAGCCTGGGCAAAGGCATCAATATAAAGGTCCGGATCTTCTATCATGAGATGGACGTCCAGCGGAAGAGGGGTCACCTTTTTTACAGCATCAACAACCAGCGGCCCAATAGTAATATTCGGCACAAAGTGTCCGTCCATAACATCGATATGGACATAATCGGCGCCGGCGCTTTCAAGCTGTTTGATCTCTTTTCCAAGTATTGAAAAATCAGCGGATAAAATAGAGGGGGAAATGAGTTTTTTCATTTTAAAACTCCTGGTTAAATTTTGTTATTCTTTCTTTTTGTCTGCCTCTTGCTCAGGTTTTTCCTCGATCTTTTTTTTCTTTAAATCAGAACAGTTATGGATGCAGGGTTCTTTTGTCGCAGGCCTTACTCCTTCAGTCACCCGAAGAACAATATCTTTTATTTTTGAACCTTCCTCTTTCGCTTTTAACTGAAAATTTACCGAATACGTACCCGGCTCCGGAGGAATAAACTCTAAAATCACTGCGTCACAAACCGAATCCAGAGATTTCTTTTTTTTGCCGGGCGGATACCAGCAAAAACCAAAAAAGTCCGTTATGGACCGTTCTTCAGAATAGATCTCTTCTTCTGAACTGTTTAAAATTAACAGCTTATAACCATGATGCTCTGAATTAAACTGCTTTTTATATTCCTCCGCAGAAGAGACCCTGCGCTTAAATGATATTTTAATCCGGTACCACTTGTTTTTTACAGAAACATCAAAACTGTCTATGATTTTTATGTTTTCTTTGCAGCTCTCTTCTTTTAAAACAAGAATCTCTTTTCCCTGAAGTTTTATCCTTTTGTTTCTGATAAACCATAAAACCGTAATAAGCGGAAAAATAAAAGAGAGCAAAATTATTTCTACAAGATACATTTGTTACGCTTTCTAAACATAATAAAAAATCCTGCCTTCGGGAAGATAAGTTCTCTTTATAATACAAAAAAGACTTTCATCATCATTCTTCGACTATCGCAGATCTCAGCTCCGCCGGGAAGAAGAGCATTAAATTCCCGGTTGAATGCTGTGCTAAAGCCCGAAGGAAACCATAAAAATAACCCGGGTATGATCTTTTACGACTATACCCGGGTCTTGTTCATAAACATAATAGAAATCTTTAAAATAAATTTACATATTGCCTGCACTCTCTTTCGTATCTGACATAGAATCTCCGCCAAGCAGAGCAGCATCGATCTTATTTTTGTCAAATCTCCAAGAATTTCCAATACGAAAACCTGGGATTGTTCCCTGTTTTGCATGTTTGTAAACTGTCAAAACTGACATTTTGAGATAGTTGGCAACTTCTTTCGGGGTCATTATTTCGGACATTTTCTTTCTCCTTATTGTTATAAATAGAAAAGCTTTTTTAATTTTGACTTAGTATACACTACTTTACTAAATATAGTATTGTTTGTCAATGTAAAATACTATATTTAGTGGTTACAACTGGGAAAATTAAAGGGCTGTGGGAAAAGAATGTTTTAACGTAGAATTATATAAATTATCGCAATTGACAACGAATTGCTTAATTTTATTCTTCTTCTTCTTCTTTTTCTGCGTTTTCTTTTCTGAGTGATTCAATATCCTTTTCTATAACTAGATACTTTTCTTCAACGTTTTTATATTTTTCATCAAAAGTATTAAACAAAGATTCAAGCTCATCTTCTTCTTTCTTTTCTGCTTCTTTTACTTCTTCTTTCATAGCGCTTCTGCTCTGTTTTCTATTTCCTGACCTTATTTCGTAATAATACCACAAAATATCATATTATAAAAGCAAAAGAATTAATTTAAAGTATAATAAATTTCATCCCTTCAGGCTTTATGTTTATTATAAAACACATCCATTTGAGCTAAAAGGGTCTCTTTGGGAAGCATATCTCCTGAAATAGCATCGGCCTGTATTATTCTCATAAGCGTTGTCCATTCTTCTGAACGGCCCTGTTTGCACACATTAAAAATAGGGCATTTCTGGCACTGACTGCCGTATTCCTCACATAAAAAGATTGGGACAACAGCAGCTTCCAGAATTTCCTGAAAGTGAGAAAGATGAAATACTGTTTCTGAATATTTAAGAATGCGGTCCCATTTTTCAAGAGCCAGATCAAGAGAATCTTCCCCCTCTTCATACCTGCTTTTCATTTCTTCAAAAACCATCAAAACCATTTTTAACCACCCTAAATGATTTATGTGCCGCCTGTTAAATTGTGTGTCATTAAAACGGTTCTGTCAATGCTGCGGCGTTTTATGGGGAGACTTAAGCTTTTGCTTTCTCTAAAAGAGGCGCTTTTTTAATCACCAACAATAAGCCGGTAATTTTTCAGGCAGGAATCATCTGTTTTTTTTATATATTCGGCATTCATTTTGAGCCGGGGCTTCATCTCCCGGATAAAGGATTTTACGATTTTCAACTTTCGTACAGACTTCAAAGACTGTCCCAAAAACAGATATCCGATAAGGATATCTGCTGCCATATCAACGGCTTTCCTTGCATAGAGTTCTTTAATCAGATTATCCTTAACTCTGTTTAAGCGGTCTACTGATTTTGAAAGAAGTTCTCTTGCTTTTTTTAATTTCTTTTCAAGTGCGGCCTGCGGTTTAGGATATTCTTTTTCAGCCAGTTCTTCAAAATACTTTTCCATGGTACCGCTTAAGATACCCCTGAAAGCACTAAGCACCTGAAGCTGTGATGTTCCCTCGTAGATATTTGTTATGCGCGCATCACGGTAATATTTTTCAACCGGATAATCTTTCATATATCCGCTTCCGCCGAGAACCTGTATCGCATCATGGGTTACTCTGTTGCACATCTCGGAACAGTAATATTTTGAAATCGAAGTAAGAAGCATGGTCAGCCGCTCAAATTTTTTAGCATCTTTCCTCAATTTCTTCTTTTCCGCCGGATCAATATCCTGTCTTTCTTTGCTCTTTATGGTTCCCATGGAAAGATCCGCAACCTTTGCCGTATCATAATTAATGGCACGTGATGCTTCGATCGAAACTTTCATATTCACCAGCATCTCAGCCACCGGTGCAAGGGCTTCAATCTTTCTACCGTACTGTTTTCTCACCCGGGCATAGGCCAGAGCTTCATTAAAAGCGGCCTGTGCGATACCGATCGACTGTGCTGCCGTTGCAAGACGGGCGCCGTTTAAAAGAGCAAGAACATAGGTAACCAGCCCCCTCTGACGATCGCCCACCAACTGTGCGGGCGTGTCATTAAAAGACATTTCACAGGTCGGGGAACTGTGAATACCGAGTTTTTCTTCAAGACGCCGGATACGTAGGGTATCTCCCTTTTCACAGAGAAAAAGGCTCAGGCCCAGGCCATCAACGGTTCCGGGTTCGGAACGAGCCAGAACAAGAAGAACTTCGCCGCAGCCGTTGGTAATAAAGCGCTTCACCCCGTTTAGTTTCCAGTTGCCATCCGGGCCTTCTTCCGCTTTCAGTTTTATATTCTGTAAATCACTTCCGGCTTCATCCTCTGTTAAGGCCATTGCTCCTGTTGCGTTTTTTTCGGTAAACAAAGGAAGATATTTATCTTTTAATGCTTCGTCCGCAAAAGTTTCGATGATGCCACTGACCCCTTGAAGTCCAAAAATATTCTGTATTCCGGCATCTGCCTGGGCGATCATTTCTACCAGCATGGTAAAAATAAAAGTGGGAAGGTTCAGTCCGCCATATTTTCTGGATATGGTACAGCCCATTAAGTCAGACTGAAAAAGAGCTTTTAAAGCTTCTTTTAAGGGCTCTGAATATATAACTTTCCCGTCCTTTACCACACTTTCCCGGGTATCCAGCTCTTCACTTAAAGGTGCGATTATTCTTGCAGCGATATCACCGCCCACCTCAAGCGCTCTTTTATAGTTTTCCAGAGCATCCTCAACATTGTTCGGAGCATAATCACAAAGGTCTTTGTCTTTAAAATTATCCTCAAACATACTAATAATATTAGTCAGGTCTGCTGTTTCAAAAACAAACTTAAGATCTTCGTTGTCTGTAAAAAAATTCATTTTTTTCGATATAAAATTATTTTTATTTTCTGTGTTATAGCTTTAAGTAATACGCTTTAATCACGCTTCTCTTTTCACTTCTCTCTGAATTTATCAGTGACTCATGGTTTTGTATATGCTGATCAGTTTTTCAATGCTTTCCTTGAAATCTCCCACAATACCGTAATGTGCAACATCAAAAACAGGGGCCTCCGGGTCTGTATTAATGGCCACTATTTTTCCGGACTCTTCCATTCCGGAAACATGCTGTACCGCACCGGAGATCCCGCATGCAATATAAAGCTTTGGTCTTACAGATATGCCGGTCTGTCCGATCTGATGATCATGATCAATAAAGCCGGCGTCAACAGCAGCTCGGGTTGCGCCGACTTCCCCGCCGAGCATGTGTGCCAGTTTTTTTATAAGCTCGAAGTTCTCCCGGGAACCGACGCCGGCACCGCCGGCAACAATTATATTGGCTCCCTTCAGATCAACTTTTTTTTCAATGAGCATTTGTTCAACAACCCTTGTTCTAACATCGTCTTGAACAAGCTCCGGAGAGACTGTGATAATTTCCCCTTTTGCTGATGCGTCAGCCGAGGGAAGTTTCATCATTCCCTCTCTAATGGTTGCCATCTGAGGACGCGTTTCGGGATTGACGATGGTTGCAATAATATTTCCGCCCCATGCCGGTCTTATCTGAAGAAGAATGTTGTCATACTTTTGTTTTGTTTTGGGCATGGCATAAGAACCGATCTTCAGATCGGTACAGTCTGCGGTTAAGCCGACCTTCAGTTCTGATGCCACTCGGGGTGCAAGATCCCGGCCCTGAGGTGTTGCCGCGACCAGAAAAATCGCGGGCTCTTCTTTTTTTACAAAACGGCAGACCGCTTTTGCATATGCTGTGGTTGTATACTTATCCAGAAAAGGAGATTCAAGCACATAAACTCTGTCCGCACCATAAGAAATAATATCGTCCGCAAGAGAGGAAACCTTTTCACCCAGCAGAAGACCGGACACAGAAACGCCCAGTTTCTGTGCAAGCTCTTTTGCCTTACCCAAAACCTCCAGAGATGCCTCAACAACCCTGTTTTCCTGCTGCTGGATATATACCCAGACCTCTCCCTGCTGTTTCATTCTTTATCCTAAGGTGTTTACAATTCCAAAATCAGTCAAACGTATAGTCTGCAATAAGCTCTGTTAAAAGTCCTGTGATGCCTTCGTCTGTCAGCTCTACTTTTTTATATTCTTTTCCCTTCCGCACAACATTTTCGATCTTTTTTACCATTGTCGGAGACCCTGAAATTCCGCAAAAAGAACTGTCCAGACCGATCTTTTCACAGCTTAGGGTTTCAATTAAAAGTCCTTTTTGTTTAAGTCTGTCAAGGTCTGCTTCCTCGGGCACTTCCTGTTTTGTGACTGCCGTCTTATATTTCATGATGTTTTTTACAGACCAGGGCCTTGGAACATTTGCCGAACCCGTCGCAGTGAGCAAAACAGGCAGAGAAGAGACTATCCTTTCTTTTCCATCTTCAATCACTCGTGTTGCACGGACCTTTCCGGAAACGATTTCCTCTATTTCTTCAACATAAGTAATCTGATTTATGTTAAGTTTTTCCGCAACCTGAGGGCCCACCTGTGCCGTATTTCCGTCAATGGCCTGGGTGCCGCATATCACGATATCAAACGGACCCAGCATCTCTATTGCCCGGCTTAATACATTTGAGGTTGCAAGCGTATCTGAAGCAGCAAACTTTCTGTCGGTGAGAAGAAAGACCCGGTCAGCCCCCCGATAAAGGGCATCTCTTAGGATCTCAGCTGCTGCGGGCGGCCCCATGGTAACAGCTGTTACGCTTCCGCTGTATTTGTCCTTTATCTGCAGGGCCATTTCCAGCGCATTCAGGTCCTCCGGGTTAAAAACAGCCGGCAGGGCAGAACGGTTAAGGGTTCCGTCCGCTTTCATTGCTTTTGGGGTAACCGCAGCTGTATCCGGTACCTGTTTTATAAGAACTGCTATTTTTAGACTCATTTTAGTGTTAAGTTCTATACCTTTTTATTTTTATAATCTATAATACCAAACCACAGCTTATCAGAAGAGAAATTTATAGCAAAGTTAACCGAAACAAGCAAGAAATTTTACTATGTCAGGACCTGTTCCGTCTTATATCAGCCTCTATAAAAGCGGGGAATTAAAAAAAAGGGCTGCGCGCTTAAACAAGATCCTTTCTGCCTGCACCCTGTGCCCCCGGGAATGTAAGGTTGACCGGAAAAAAGGAGAAAAAGGGATTTGCCGGGCCACAAACACGATCCGGATCGCAAAAGCTGTTCCGCATTTTGGCGAAGAACCGCCTGTTTCCGGAACCAAAGGCTCTGGAACAATCTTTTTTTCATTTTGCAACTTACGGTGCTGCTTCTGCCAGAACTATCAGATAAGCCATGAAGCCTTAGGCCAGGACCTTTCAGAAGCAGAACTTGCCCGGAAAATGCTGTCTCTTCAGAAAAAAGGCTGTCATAACATTAACCTTGTGTCTGCTTCACATTTTCTACCCCAGATCATCAGTGCTCTTTTTCTTGCCGTTAAAGAAGGGCTTTGCATCCCCATTGTCTATAATACAAACGGATATGAAAGCATTAAGACCCTGGAACTGTTAAGCGGTATTGTTGACATCTATCTTCCTGATGCCAAATATTCAGATGACAAAACAGCAGAAAAATACTCTTTTGCAAAAGATTACCCAAAAATAAACATGCTTGCAATAAATGAGATGTTCAGACAAACCGGACACCTTAAGCTTGACAATAACGGAATTGCGGTAAAAGGTCTTGTTGTCCGGCATCTTGTTCTGCCGAAAAACCTTGCCGGGACAAAAGATGTTTTTCAAAACCTGAAAAGAGCTATTGGAACAGATCTTTTCATCAGCTTTATGGCACAGTATAAACCCTGTCACAAGGCCAAAGAAGATAAGGACTTGAGCGCTTTTTTGTCAAAGCAGGAATATCTTAAAGCTATTGATATTCTTTTTGACCTGGGCTTTAAAAACGGCTGGACACAGGACTTTGAACCTTCTGACAAAAGTTTTGTGCCTGATTTTGCAAAAACAGATTCCTGGAATTAAAAATAGTTTTTAAGCCCTGTTTTTTTATTTACTTTTTTTCAATTACTTAATAGTATTAATACAGAAGTTCCCGAAGCCATGGATCTAAGACCGATTTACAGGTTATGAAAAATGGCCGACAGGGCAGCTGCTGAAAAGCTGTTGTCTCCCGTGATTGGATAGGGAAATGGATTAAATTTTTCGGACCGGTATCCGCCAATCACGGATACCGGTTTTTTTTATGGGTTTTCAAACTAAAAAGAGAAGAAGATAGAGGTTGTTAGAAGATCTCAAACCCCTTTCAAATAGAGATCAAAGTAGTGGCCTACTCCGGCCTCTATTCTTCTTTCTCTTTTTTAATTAACATGCGCAACAACTGACAGACCAATTGGAATCTCCAGCACCTCAGGTTGAAACGCGACGATAAATTGCTGAAATTTAGTATCAAAACGTTCCTGCATATCCTCTGTTCTGAAATCTCTCCGTCCCATATAAGGAAGTTTATAAAGAACTTTTCCTGTTCCAAGTTTTTTGTTGGTCTCTGTGTCATATATGATGCACTCGGTTCCCAGTTTCAGCCGGTCTCTCCAGAAAGATTCAACGGACAGACGGACCCACAGTTTTTCAGAGCCGAGAATGATCCGGTCCGCATCATTTTGTGAAAGGGTTTCTCCTTTCCTAATATCAAACTTGTAGAGATGTCCGTCAATCGGAGAACGAAGAATTGTCTGCTCCCGTTTTGCTTTTGCAAGATCCAGTTCGCTGTTTGCAACCGTAATGCGCTTTAAGTCGAGTTCATACTTTATCTTTGCCTGGGTAAACTGAAATTCAGAATTAACTCTTGTTTTAAAAAGTTTCTTTGTGCGATCAAGATCATCTTTAGTCAGGATCAGAGATTTCTGCGCAAGGGCGACTCTGGCTTTTGCAAGGTCAGCCTCTTTTTCTTCCACACTGCTTTCAAGGTCGCACAATCGCTGTCCCTTTTTGACCCGGTCTCCCTCTTTAACATATATTTCTGTTACCCTGCGGGAAAAGGGCGGGCTCACAAAAACTTCGCGGCCTTCCGGTTCAACGGTTCCATACACCCTGACCGCAGACGCCCGCAAGTCTGCATCAGCGGCCATCAGCGGCGGCGCTGAAGACCGTTTAAAACTGACCAGAATAAAAACAAGTCCGGCCAGAACAATTATAAAAAAAATAACTGTTTTTATTTTTTGTTTCATACGGCATCACTCCTTTGGGGTTCATTTGAATCATAAACAACAGACCCGTTCTCAATCTTTAAAAGTCTGTCCGCATACGGAAAAACTCTGGGATCATGGGTAACCATTACCATGGCCCGACTTTTATCTTTTGAAATATTTTTTAAGGTATCCAGCACAATTTGACTTGATTCCGCATCAAGCGCCGATGTCGGCTCATCGCATAATAGCAGCGAAGGTTCATTCATCAAAGCCCGCACAATAGCAACGCGCTGTTTTTGCCCGCCGGAAAGCTGTAAGGGCTGAAGATGAAGACAGTCCTGGAGACCAAAACTCTCAAGCAGTTCACCCGCCCTTTTTTTCAGCTGCGGTTTTAGTGCTGCCCCCTGGATACAGCTGGAAACAGTGATGTTTTCAAAAACCGAAAGTGCCGGTAAAAGTTCGGCCAGCTGAAAAACAAAACCGTAATTTTCTCTTCTTAGGTTTGCTTTCATGTTTTCAGATGCAGTTGTAACATCTTTGTTATTAATATAAACCTTTCCAGCGGTTGGCTTTAAGATCAGGCCCATAATGGTCAAAAGCGTTGTTTTTCCACTGCCGGAAGGGCCGGCAATAAGGGTCAGCTCTCCCGGATAAATATTTAGATCGGTTTCATTCAGGACCCGCCGTATTTTAGTACCATCATGAAAATCACGGGTGATGTTTATCATTCTTAAAATTGGGTCAGACATATTAAATTTTCTTTTTTTGAAACTGCATTTTTATTATCGAAAAACAGATGCCGGCTCAACGCTGATTGCCTTTCGAACCGCAAGAAGCGAGCCACCGAGGCAAAGCACTAATGTCGCAAGAGCTAGAACTGGCGCAACTTCTCTTGGAAAATAGCTCGGCAAGGCGGATTCATAGGTCGCATAAAGAAAAAGGGCCAGGAGAAAAAATCCGATAAATATTCCAATGGCAGCAATAATAAAGGCCTGAGAAAGTACGATCACAAAAATATCTATTTTTCTCGCTCCCAACGCCCGCAAAACAGCGAAATCTTTTTGCCGCTGAAGAACACCTGTATACATGGTTAAGGTAATAATAATAATACCCACCAGCGCCCCGATCAGGGTTGAAAAACCAAAGCTTCCGCCCATACCGGTGTTTTTAATATAATAAAACCGGGTTTTCTTTGAAAGCTCAGAAGCAGAAAGGACTTTTGCAGAAGGAAGAAGTTCTTCTATTTTTGAGACGGCTGCATTTAAGTTTTCTTTTGATCTAAGCTTTACAAGCACCGCCTTGCATCGACCCGGCGGTGTATTCAGGATCTCCCTTGCCTTGACAATATTTGTAAACACCATTCTTCCGGCAAACCCTTTAATACCCTGAGTGATGGCTGTTATTTTGGCAAATTTTCCATTTATCTCACAAATATCATTCAATTTTGGATTGCCATACTTGCTAAGGTCAAGTAAATCAAGGGTGACGCCATTATACTGAAAAAAACTTTCGGCCGATCCCTGCGAAAATTTCCAGGGGCCAACCGCCCGGGAGGGATTTCTGATACCCACAACCTGCACGCCTTCATTTCGACCGTCCTTTGTCTTAAAGGAAGCACCGCCGTAAAGAAGCGGTTCCGCCCATAAGACCTCAGAAAGCGCACTGACTCTTTCCAGATACCGCTCAGGAATAAGCCCGGAAGAATTAAGGTTCTCTGTGTTTGCAGAACAGATCCAGATGTCCGTTTCGCTGTGATCCACAAGCACAGACATATAATTAAAAAGGCCAAAAAGAACAGATAGCTGCTGCCCGACCAAAAAAACGATCGCAACAACCCCGATAATCGCTCCGATTGTTGTGGAACGGTCATAAAGCAGTATTTTTAAGGCAACTAAACTACGCATCTTTTTTTATTAGCTCCAAAGCGAGTTGATGTCCCTCAGCAAAATCCTGTACGATTGCATCAGAAAACAAACTTAACCTTTTTTTTGCCGAAACCGCGGCTGTTCCTCCTAGAATAATTTTCGTTTGCGGCAGCAGTTTCCGAATCTCTGTAAGAATCGCTGTTGCTGCAGAAAGTCTGGCAATCATATCAATACTTAGAAATATAATATCGGGTTTTATTTCCAACACGACCTGAAGCATATCAACATGCTGGGAGATCTGTCCCGTAGACCGGACGTCCCAGCCTTTCAGCTTCAGAAAAACCCCCATCACCGCTGCCGTCATGTCTTGTGTTTCTCCGGGCACACACACAGCAATGACCTTGTTCTTAATTTGTTTTTCTTTTTTCAAGTGTTCCGTAAGCTTCACTAAAAGATAACGGCAAATATCGGTTGCAACAAACTGATCCGCAACAGAGATTTCATTGTTTTCCCAAAGTAGGTTGACTTTATTAAGAACAGCAGGAAAAAGCTCTAAAAGGATTGTTTCTGTTGACATCCCCTGTTTCTGCAGAGAAAAAATCTTTTCTGATGCTTTATCCAGGTCTTTTTCGATTAAAAAAGAAATAAGGTGTTCACCGTCTTCTGATAAAACCGGCGGTTTTGTTTTTTCTGTTATTCTTGAACCCGTAAAGCCGTTCTGCAAAAAACCAACAGGTGCGACAAGTTCATTTGCCGCCGAAGTATTAATAAAGGTATGCACGCCCATATCCCATTGTTTGACCAGATGTTCAAAACATTTTTGCGGCATATCCCGGTTTAAAAGAAGGGAAAGAAACCAGAAGTATTCCTTTTCCAGCTGGTCATAAAGATCAAATTCATACACGCCCACAACCGTCTTACAAAAAAGATCGCTCACCATCTGAATAAACAACCGCGTTTCAACCGTCAGAACGCTGTGTCCCAGCCGGGAAGCTGTTTTAAGCTTTTGATCTAACAAAAATAATATTTTTTCTTCTGCTTCTTTATATAGCCTGACCGCTTCTTCAGAAACAGGTTTAAACTCTTTTTCCATGGGCTTGTATTTTTAGATTTTTTGTTATAGTATTTTTTATACTTACTACTAATATATAAATTTTGCAAAGTATTATACCAGACCATTAACTCGGTTTAAACAGGGAGATTAAAATGAATTTTAACAAGGCAACGCTGGGATTTATCGGCGGCGGAGTAATGGCTGAGAACATTTTGAAGGGCATCCTTCAAACCGGTCTGATGAAAAAAAGTCAGGTGATCGTTTCTGATGTAAATGCTTCGCGCCTTACGCTGCTGAAGAAACAGTTCGGCATAAAAACAGAAAAAGATAATAAAAAGATTGTTTCAATGTCTGACATCATTGTCCTTGCCGTGAAACCGCAGAACATGAAAGAGCTGCTTACAGAGGTCAGCTGCTGCTGTGACAATAAAAAGCTTTTCATCTCGATTGCTGCCGGAGTAAAGTCTGCAGCTATTTCAAGAGCCCTGTCCGGAAAGGGCCGTATTGTCCGGGTCATGCCTAATGTAGCTGCAAAAGTACTTGAAAGTGCAAGTGCGGTCTGCAAGGGCCCCCTTGCAAAAGATGATGACATAAAAACCGCATTAAATATATTTAATGCCATCGGAAAAACGGTGGTTGTAAAAGAAGACCTCATGGATGCGGTTACCGGACTCAGCGGCAGCGGCCCGGCATATATCTTTCTCTTTATTGATGCCATGGCTGATGGTGGAGTTAAAGCCGGACTTCCAAGAAAGACCGCACTTGAACTTGCGGTTCAGACTTTCTTCGGCACTTCAAAGCTGCTGCTTGAAACCGGTGAAACACCTGCTACTGCAAAGGATCAGGTAACCTCTCCCGGCGGAACAACCATCTGCGGTCTTCACGCCCTTGAAAAAGGCGCTGTACGCGCAGACATCATCGACGCAGTTGAAGCGGCAATACAAAGATCAAAAGAGCTGGGCCAGTAAAGTTTTATTTTTAGACTAAACAAATATTAATATTTATTTAGTTTCTTTAATCCCTAAAGTGACTCCAAGATTGCCCGCCGTGTGGATCATGGTAAAGCTGCTGCCATCCGGACTGACCATACCGTAAATCGGATCCCCATTATCAGCGCTGTTAAACATGCCGTCCGCATCTACTGTATATGTAAAGCTGCCCGAGGGAAGCTCACTGTTCGAGCTATACTCCCGCTCAAAAGTTCCACCGCCTTCACCGTCAAAGCTTATCCTGGTAAAACCTGACCAGGGAACACTGCTGTAGTCAATAACTCCGTAGGAGCCGCTCAGATCTGCTTCGGACATGGCCACGGATTTTTTAATCCCTAAAGTGACTCCAAGATTGCCCGCCGTGTGGACCATCGTAAAGCTACTGCCGTCCGGGCTGACCATACCGTAAACAGGATCCCCATTGACGGAACTGTTAAACATACCGTCCGCGTCTACCGTATATGTAAAGCTACCAGAGGACATATCACTGTTTGAGCTGTATACCCTTTCAAAGGCACCTCCGCCTTCACCGTCAAAGCTTATACTGGTAAAGCAAGACCATGGAACGCTGCTATAATCGATAACACCGTAGGTACCGATCAGATCTGCTTCGGACATATTATCAGATTTTTTAATTCCTAGTGTAACTCCAAGATTGCCCGCAGTGTGGACCATCGTAAAGCTACTGCCGTCCGGGCTGACCATACCGTAAATCGGATCCCCGTTGACAGAACTGTTAAAGGTACCATCTGGATCTACTGTATATGTAAAGCTGCCCGAGGGAAGCTCACTGTTCGAGCTATACTCCCGCTCAAAGGTACCTCCGCCTTCACCATCAAAGCTTATACTGGTAAAGCCAGACCAGGGAACACTGCTGTAATCGATAACACCGTAGGTGCCGCTCAGCAGAGAATTAAGGTTGCAGTCTTTGCATCCAACTACCAAAAACATCAAAATAAAAATACAGCTGAGTAAACAAGTCTTTTTCAAAATGGTTTGTTCTTTCATGGGAGATCCTTTCAAGTTGTTTAATAATAATTATTTAATCAAGCTAAAAACAAAATATACACTAAAACATTTAAGTTTTTAAAGACTTATACTTTTCAACTGAAACCATAAGAAACTTTACTGCTAAACGTCAATCAAAACAACTTATTTTACGATCGCCACTAATGGTTTTACGAAAAGTATACCGCCATAGAGAGATCTGTATTTTAGTCTTCAAAGAGCTAAAGATTTGTACGGTTTTTAATAAATATGCACTCTATTCTTCAGGATGAAGCTCAAATGTAATGTAATCGGTAGTTCCGGAGCGGACATGCTCTACACGACTGGCGAGTTTGTTGAGAATGATCAGATCCAAATGTTCTCCCGGTTTGATGTCTTCTGGAAGCACATCAACATCGACAATGCTTGCGTTAAGAACAACATCACAAACAATGTAGTCCCGAGCAGAAAGATATACACTGAATTTTACCATAAGACCACTATCGGGCTTTTGATCGCACATAAAGACAAATAACTCTTCAGCACAAAGACGCAGACGTTGCTGATCACGCACGGAGAAAAAATATTTTATCTGAGTCTCCTGCTCAATTGTATCAAGCAATTGACTAACCTTCTTTTTGTCCAGTTCTGTCAAAATCTCAACCTTACCTTTTAACAGAAAATTCGAGATGACTGTCAAAGTAAGAGCACAAAGTCCCCCTGCGGCCATTCCATTTGAAAGAAGCTGTTCCAGAAAACCAGAAAACAAATTGTTAAGCAGCAGTTTTTGCTGACCGAGCAAACCAACAAGAAATGAGATACCAACGATGATCTGCGAAATGCGATCCTGAGATCTTGATGCGAGACTAATCCCCGATACAAACAGAAAGGCAAACATGAATATCGTGATTGGAATTAGAACGGCATTTGGAATAAGTAAAAACAGCGCCGAAGCTTTAGGCGAAAAGCCTAGAAATAAAAGCATTAACACCGCCATACCACCAACCCGTTTAGAAGAGACCCGAGTAATTTTCAGTAAAGGTATGTTGCAGCTGTATGTGGTGTTTGAAAGGCCGCCAAAAAGACCGGCCAAAATATTACCAAGGCCGTCGGCATAGAGCGCCCCCCTGACTTTTGAATAATCGTTTTTACTGAATTTACGATAGGAAACCGATTCAGCGGCCATGGTGTCGCCAAGAGTTTCAATAGTGCTGGAAACTGTTGCCAGAATAAATCCGGCTAACAAGGAGAATTCTGCAGGAGAAAAGTTAAATGCCGGAAGATAAAACTGCCACCCAGGCAAACCTATCCATGCAACGTCCGCAAAACCCGTCCAATCCATTAGTCCGCACAGTGATGATAAAACAATACCCACAATCAATCCAAACAGTACCATCATCGTACGTAACCTGACTGACGCAAAAAAATAGCAGCCGATCATAAAAAGACTGGTTATCCCGACAACTATCAGGTTTTGCACAACCAGGCCGCCCTCTGCCACTTCGGAATAATAAGAATCCATAATGCTCGGCATAATTATGACGGGTATCAACATGATAATAACACCACCTACAGCTGGTGTAAAAATTCTACGTAAAGGTAAAAGAAAACCGGCAATTATCAACTCTACAAAAGCTGAAACAATATTCATCGTCATCAGCAACGGAATACCGCCCATGACCAGAGCCGACTGCGAAACACTCCAATGACATCCCGCTGACCCCATAAACAAAACTAACCCCGAGCCAATGTGTCCAAGCTTGTATATTTGAATCAGAGTTGTAACGGCACTGATCAGAACCGTCACAAAAATTAGAAACGCCATCGTTTCCACCGAAAGTCCAACTGCACGACCAATCAGTAAGGGCATAATAACAATACCCGTATAAACCATCGAAATGTGTTGAAGAGCCAACACAAAGGTGAGTTTCCATGACGGTTTTTCATCCACCTCATAAAGAAGATTATTATAAATTGTTTGCATTGCTTAGCCCCTAATATTGGAAAAAAAGCTTCGGGAAAGTTAATTATTCAGCGTAATTTTCGATTTTACTACTATCTATTCGGCAATTTGCCATTAAACAAAAGCTCCAATGCTTGACTTGACTTGAAGCCCTGTTTTCGACAAGTCGAAAGATAACTGCGAACCAAACAGAAAATCCTGGCACCATCTGTGGATCGAAAACATCCTGATATCTTCTGCTGAACTTTCGTCATTCGGATATCGTTTTCACCCAAATTGTTGGGAAAGGGAACCAAAGCATTTTCCATAAATCTGAGCGTGTCATCTTCATAGTCTCTGAGCCGTTCCAGTAAATTTCTGGATTTTGTTTTTTTGATCCGACCTCTTTTACCTTTTTTCTTTGGCCGGAGCAGCTGTAGGACCTTGAGATTTCACCTATTTTTATGATTTCCCGGAATTTGGGCCGGTATTTTCGAGTAGTTGTTGCATCCAACGCGCCACCGGTATCGGCAACCTTGTTGTTGATCGTTACAAGCAGGTTACTCAGCTTTTGCGCCCATCTCTGATCATCCTGCTCGAAAGCCCTGGTCAATTCTCTCAGATGATGGGCATTGCACAGCGCGTGGGTACAATCGATTTTATAGTATGGCTTCCATGTTAACAGTTGAATATCGACCCTTCGCTGACGGGTATATGAAGCTGGTCGGCAAAGTAATCTTGTATCCGGTTATAGGGGATAAGCTGAAATTGCGACAAATAGACCGAATGGGCTTTGAGATCTTTACCATACTGAACCGCTTTTTTGACACCCTCAGGAAAAGAGGCGGCAAAATGCTTGCCATTGGCATCTTCCAGTATCTGAACCCTGTATTCGGTTACGACTCTGGAGATATCGATATCGAACACGTGACAGGACTCAAATCCCACCTGCCGGTATTGCCCAGCAGGCAGTTTACATCGATCGATTTTTATCTCTTTAATTTTATCAGGGTCGTCAATCTTTTTCAGCGTTGTGCCGACATGGCCTTTTGGGCCGCCAGATTTTTTACCCGTTTTACTTTTTGGTTTCTTTTCCCTGCTTGGATCGCTCGACGGCGGTTTGCTGCTGTTTGTGCTATTTAAATTTAAACGATTAGCAAGCAAGGTGATTATCAGGATCATTATTTCGAACATTGATTGGGTGGCTGCTGACAGATTCTTGTCTTCATTAACAAGTCGCCGAGCTTTTTCACTCGTGGCCTCGATATCAATGTTTTCGATCTTCATCCGGTTGCGTTCCAGCGTGATTGACTTAACCCACTATAACACAGGTTTTGAAACCGATATTTTTCGTCCTGAAATCGCTCCTACCGCCTTCAATAAAAAGGGTTGGGGATGGTGCGCTTGTTTAAAAAGATGCTACGAAGAGCTACTAATGGCCCCGATACCCAGTATATCCAAAGCTGTCATCCTAAGGTAAATTTACGAGTTTTTCCAAAAAACCTTGTCAATTACTTTTTGCTACTTTTTTAACTTTTTTTCCGTAATACACTGAGTCGTTACGAAAAATCTTTGAAGCTCTAACCGTTAATGTAAGGTTAACTGTCGATTTTTATGTAAACCTTTTCACCTCCCAACCGAAGATAAAACCTTTCCTCGGCATCCTGCTCAAAATATTCTGCTATCCGGTAATAGGTTTTTCTTAAGAAACGTGCGGGAAAATTACCGTCTTTGATTCGGCAATAAGGAATGTTGTTTTTATTAATATAAAAAGATTCCAGATCAAGAGACTCTATTGTTTCATCGTTAATCTGTATTTTTAAAATATTTTCTTCTTTTACAGCATCAACCACAACAAAAGGCGTGTCTTCAACAATAACCGGACTTGTTTCCTGATCAATCCTGAGCAGATAAGCTCCCGTATGATCCTTTTCTAGACTCTTGTTAAAAAGAAGAAAAACTTTTCTGTTTATAATTGGAGCACTGTTATAAAACCAGTTTCCTTCTTTATCAATCCGTATTTCATTTTCAGTGTCTGGTTTTTTACCGGTCACATTTTCTTCCTTTTTAAGCAGAAGGAAAAAGCGTCGTGTCTACTTTTATCTCAACCTGTTCTTTCAGCTTTTCCATATACCGGTTAAATCCGTCCGCCTTTTTCTTTTGAAGCAGCCGGTTAATGACATTGCTTTTTTCTTTCTCAAAACTGAAGGTTTCCGGAACACCCCTTTCTTTGAGCTTTATCAGATAAAATCCGTTTTCTGCTTTATATGCGGCAGAAACATATGCTTTTTCTTCGCTTAAACTGAAGATCTCATTTTTAAGTTCTTTGTCCACGCCGATTCCGGGAACATAATCTCCCATTCTTTTAAGCTCTGTCTTTTCTATCTTAAGCTCTCCTTCTTTTTCCAAATATTTCCAGCTTTTGTTTTCTTCTTTAAGCTGAGAAAGAACAGACGTCGCCCAGACGCCGGTTTCGGCCATTCTCTTTTTATCTCTGACTTTCATTTCAACCCGATCTTTGATCTTTTCAATTTGAGGAATATGCTGTTCCTGTCTGTCTTCCATCTTAACCAGATAAAATTTCTGACCGATGGCAAAAACCGGAGCAAGGTCTTCCTTTGAAAGAGCAAAGGCTGTTTCTGAAAAAGTCTGTTTTTCAGGCGTATCTTCTGAAGACTGTCCATAGGCAAAATAACCGGATTCCTGCAAATTAAAATCATTCTTTTTGGCATAGGTAGTAAGGTCTTTGCTCTTAAAAAGCCGGTTAAAAGCTCTTTTTGCTTCTTTTAAAACCAGCCTTCTTGCTTTTTCCTTTTTAAGCTCTTTTTCTATTTCACTTTTTACCTGCTCAAGGGGTTTGACGCCGGCTTCTTTAACGTCTTCTATTTTGATAATATGAAACCCAAACGGTGTTTTGACCACAGGGCTGAGTTCTCCGGGCTTTAATGAAAAAGCCATCTTTTCAAAAGGTTTTACCATTGTGCCTCTTGAGAAATAACCCAGGTCTCCGCCTTTTTCTGCAGAAACCGTGTCTTCGGAATACTGTTTGGCCAGTTTTTCAAAATCTGCTCCGCCATTGATTTCTTCAAGTAATTTCTCCGCCCTTTTCCTTATCTTTTCTTCTTTTTCCGGTTTCGCATTTTCTTTGACTTTCAAAAGAATATGGCGAGCACTTATCTGTTCCTCCTGAGAAAACTGATAGGGGTCAAGCTGATAATAATCTTTGATCTCCTGTTCCGATATTTCCACCTTTTTCTCAAAAACATCCGGGTCAAAAACCATGTATTTAACTTTTACTTTTTGCGGAATCGTAAAGTCTTCTTTGTTCTTTTGGTAATATGCATTTAGCTCCTCTTTGGAAACAGGTATCTCTTTTTTTATTTTTGAGGGTGTAAATTTAATATATTCAATTTTAACCGTTTCCCCTTCCAGGGCAAAAGCATCCGTTATCTCTTTTTCGGAAACCTTAACCGAACCGGTTACCATTTTTTCAAGAGCGCTGACAAGCAGTCCTTCTTCCTGTTGTTTTTCAAAGTCTGTTGCTGACATCGCATAATAACCCAAAACTTTTTCGTAAGCCTGCTGACTAAAAACCCCGTTTTCCTGAAAAGCCTGTGTTTTTACGATCTCTTTTCTGATATCTTCCTTTGAAACACCCAGATTAAGCCTTTTTGCCTCCAAAAGGAGAACTTCTTTGTTAATCAGCTGTTCAAGAACCTGCTGTTTTAGACCCAGCTTTTCTATCATTTCGTCTGAAAGCTGGTCTTTGTATATTCTCGCATAAAACTCCAGCATATTTTTATATGCTGTCTGAAACTCAGTCATAGAGATTTTTTTCTCTCCAACGGTAACAACAGGTTCTTTTATGGTGTCCTGGTTACCGCTAAAACCATAAAATCCCACAAAGACAATTATTATGATTGCAAACAGAACCTTGATAATCCAGGACTGGGCTCTTTCTCTCATTAAAGACAGCATGTATTTTCTCCTATAAAGGGTTGTCGTCGGCTCTATTCTATATTTTAAAGCATCTCTTTTAAAACTTGAATGTTAATAAAATATTCTAAATTTATCAAGTTTTATTATTTGCTTGCACTTCTCCGTTATGTTTGATATTAGCCCATTAGGGGGAAATATCTTTTGTTAATCCGGTAATCTATTTTTAGGAGAAAAACATGTTTCTTGACCGTTTTTGGGGTCTTCTTTCAAATGATCTGGCTATTGACCTGGGAACAGCGTCTACGCTTGTATATGTAAAAGGACAGGGAATTGTTGCAAATGAACCGTCTGTTGTTGCCATTAGAAAAAACCATGCTTCCGGCAAAAAAATACTTGCTGTAGGAAACGAGGCAAAAAAAATGCTCGGAAGAACCCCCGCCAACATCACCGCTATCCGTCCAATGAAAGACGGGGTGATTGCTGATTTTGATATTACCGAGAACATGCTGAAGTATTTTATCCAGATCGTACATAAGAGAAAAAGTTTTATAAGACCCAGGGTCATTATTTCTGTACCCTCGGGCATCACCCCGGTTGAGAAAAGAGCAGTCAAAGAATCCGCCATGCTTGCCGGCGCAAGAGACATCTATCTGATTGAAGAACCCATGGCTGCGGCAATCGGTGCGGGCCTTCCGGTAAGCGAACCGATCGGAAGCATGATCGTAGACATCGGAGGAGGTACAACAGAAGTAGCTGTAATCTCTCTTTCCGGAATAGTCTACAGCCTGTCTGTAAGAACGGCCGGAGATAAAATGGATGAAGCGATTGTTCAATATGTTAAAAGAAAATATAATCTTTTAATCGGAGAAAGAACGGCCGAACTGATAAAAACAACAATCGGAATCGCGTTTCCTGAAAAAGAAATAAAAACAGTTGACGTTAAGGGCCGGGATATTGTCACAGGCATACCCAAAACCATGGAAATAAGCTCTGAAGAGATCATGGATGCAATTGCCGAACCAATAAATACAATCGTAGAAGCTGTTAAAAGCGCCCTTGAAAGAACCCCTCCTGAACTTGCTTCTGATATTGTTGACCGCGGCATTGTGCTGGCCGGCGGAGGAGCCCTTTTAAAGGGCTTGGATAAGCTGTTAAGAGAAGAAACCGGTCTTCCCGTAATTGTTTGCGAAAGTCCTCTTACCGCTGTCGTTCTGGGATCCGGAATGGCCCTGGACGAACTTGATCTTTTAAAAGATATTGCCTTTGATTAGCAGAATAATGATAAAACATGTCTCCATTTTTCTTAAAATACCAGAAAATATTTTTTCTGGCCATCTTATTGCTGGTTTCTTTGTCTTTTTACGCGATCGGGGTCGAGAAAAAAAAAGATTACAATCTTTTTGACCGGTTTGTTCTGACTGTTTTTCGCCCGCCATTAAGAATTTCTTCTTTGTTTATCACTAAAACAGATCAGCTTTTAAACCGATATGTTTTTCTTACAAACCTGGAAGAAAAAAACACGCTCCTTAAAAAACAGCTCAAAAAGCTTCGGCTTGACAGCCTGCTTTTAAAAGAACAGGCAACAGAAAACAAACGTCTAAGAAAGCTTCTTTCTTTCAAAGAAAAATATTCTTACAAAATAATTCCGGCCGAAATTATCGGGCGGGATCCGTCCAGCTGGTTTAAAACAATAATGATAAACAAGGGTGCGGCTGACGGTATTGCTCCCGGATCAGGAGTAATCACCCCCTCCGGTGTTGTGGGCCGAATAATAAAAGTTTCGGGAAACACCTCTAAAATACTATTAATAATAGATGTTAACAGTTCTTTCGATGCCATGGTTAAAAGAACGCGGGCAAGAGGAATGGTTGAAGGTTATGCAGAAAACCTTTGCGAACTGAACTATGTTTTAAAAACGGAAGATGTAAGAATCGGCGATATCATTATGAGTTCCGGTCTTCATAAAAAAATACCCGGGGGCGTGGTTTTAGGAAAAGTATCAAACATCATTAAAGACAAAAAAGGCTTTTTTCAGCATATCGAAATAAAACCCTCTGTTGAGTTTTCAAAACTGAATGAGGTCCTGATCGTCATAAACAAACAGGAGTAGAGCGAAAAGCAATGAAAAAAAAGATTTTCTATTTATTAACCGCAGCTCTTTTACTCTACATCCAGACACTCCCGTTTCTCCCTTTTGGAAAAACCGGTATCCGCCCTGATCTTTTTTTGATCCTGGCTGTTTATCTTAGTGTTAGTTTCAGCACAATATACGGTTCGTTTCTCTGTTTTTTACTGGGCTATACGATAGAAATTTTTTCGGGCACAAACTCAGGCTTTTATCCGACAATTTATTTGGGTGTTTTTCTGACCATAAGGATACTTTTAAAATATTTTTCTTTTGATACTGTGGCAAAACTGATTGTTCTTCTTTTTGTCTGCTTTTTTGTTAAGTTTTTTATCATCCTTTTTTCTTTTTGTTTTATATACGAATACAGTTATTCTGTTTTTAAAAAAGTCTTTTTTTTAGAGTCTTTTTATACGCTTGTTTTCTCTCCTTTTGTTTTTCTGCTTCTTTTAACCATAGAAAAACACAAAAAACAAACTCCTTATTTTTTTGGTTCTTAAAAAAATGCCTCTTAAGCTTAATGTGTCTGCTATTGAAAAAGGCCTGGTAAAAAAAATCAAAATAACGGCTGTTCTTATTACCCTTTTCCTTTTTTTCATTTTTTCACGGTTGTGGTATCTGCAAATAATAAAAGGGGAGAAATATAACGAGCTCTCAATAAACAACAGGATCCGCATAACTAAAATTCCTGATTCCAGGGGCAGAATACTTTCGAAAAGAAATGAGGTGCTGGTCAAAAACATCCCTTCTTTTGACCTCAACCTGATCCCGCAGGACACACCCGATATAAAAAAAAGCATTAAAGACGTCGCCGGGCTCTTAAATATAGACCCGAAAATTTTATGGAAAAAATATGAAAAGAAAAAAAACCGTCCTCCCTTTGAACCGCTTACTTTAAAAGAAGAGCTTCTCTGGAAAGAAATGAGCCTCGTGCTTTCAAAAAAAACAGATCTTCCCGGTGTCACGGTAGTTGTGGTTCCAAAGCGGTTTTACTGTCTCGATAATTTTGCTCCGCATGTTTTTGGCTTTCTTGGCAAAGCAAATTCTAAAGACTTAAAAAAGTACGGTTCAAAAAAATACCTGACAAACGACCTAATCGGTAAGTACGGCCTTGAACGGTGGGGAGAAAAATATCTTAAAGGTAAACCGGGCGGACGCCAGACAGAAGTTGATGCTTTTGGAAACAGAAAAAAGATCCTGGCTGAAATTTCTCCCATTAATGGACAGGATATTATTATTTCAATAGATCCGGTCCTGCAAAAAAAAGCGGAGGAGCTTTTAAAAGATAAGGTGGGTGCTGTTGTTGCCATGGATCCGAATAATGGTGAAATATTCGTTCTTGCAAGCTCTCCCGGTTTCAATTCAAATCATTTTGCAAGAGGTATCGGACAGAAAAAATGGAGCGCGCTGATAAATAACCCCGATAAACCTCTTCTCAACAGGGCCCTGCAAAGTCAACAGCCGCCGGGATCTATTTTTAAAACAATAACAGCTATTGCTGCACTTGAAGAAAAAGCGGTTGACCCGCACAAAAAAATATTTTGTCCCGGCTATTATAAAATCGGCAACCGGACGTTCAGGTGCTGGAAAGGGGGGGGGCACGGCTGGGTCGATATGAAAGAAGCCATCACCCAGTCCTGTGACTGTTATTTTTACAACATTGGACTGGCTGTGGGAATAGAGAACATCTCAAAATATGCAAAAATGTTCGGGCTTGGAGAAAAAACAGGCCTTGCCTATGAAAATGAAAAAAAAGGCCTGGTACCGAATTCAAAGTGGAAAGAAAAAAAACATGGATCGCCCTGGCAAAAAGGCGAAACATTAAATACTTCAATCGGACAGGGGTTTCTTTTAACAACCCCCTTACAGATAGCGGCAGCCTACTGCGGCATTGCCAATGGAAAATATATACCCAAACCGCGCGTTGTTCTTGAAATAAAAGAAAATGCTGTTACTCAGGCTTTTAAAGAAGAAAAAACTCACAAGATCCGTGTTTCAGAGAAAACCCTCTCTTATATTAGAGACGCTCTTGTTTCCACCGTAAACGAACCTGTTGGAACGGGAAGAAGGGCAAAGCTAAAAAATATTCTGGTTGCCGGAAAGACCGGAACGGCCCAGGTGGTCAGCAAAAAGAACAGGGGCCCGGAAGAAAAAGAAATTCCTTTTAAATTTAGGGACCATGCCTGGTTTGTTGCTTTTGCGCCCGCAAAAAAACCTGAAATCGTCGTATGTGTGCTGATTGAACATGGCGGTCACGGTGGTGTTGTTGCTGCACCGATTGCAAAAGAAATAATATCCAAGTATATTAAATAAATAGTATTTTCCTGTTTTGTACTTTTAAAAAAAGAGTTTCCCTATGTTTGACAGAAGACTTATAGTTAATTTTGATTTCTTTCTTCTTTTTGTTGTTCTGCTCATCTCATTTTTAGGGGTTGTTAACCTTAAAAGCATCTGTACTTCAAGCAGCGGAACCATTTCCCCCTTCTTTTATAAACAAATATACTGGATACTGATAGGTTTTTTCTGTCTTTTTATTATTATAAACATCAACTATACCAGCATTATCAGATATGCCTATCATTTTCATATCGTTGCCCTTATTGTGCTTTTGTTTGTTTTGTTTTTCGGAAAAACAATATACGGCTCACAACGGTGGGTCGCTCTGGGACCCTTTTCTCTTCAGCCTTCGGAAATAACAAAAATAACGTTTATCTTTGCCCTGGCAAAATTTTACACAGAAAACCTTTCACAAAAAACTTATGTTTTAAAAGACCTTTTTATGCCGGCCATTCTTCTTCTTGCTACTTTTTTACCCATTTTTTATCAGCCGGACCTTGGAACGGCCGGTATCATATTATTAATTTTTATATTCATGACCTTTTTTGTAAATATAAACAAAAAAACTCTGGTCTTTCTTGTTTCAACATCTTTATTGATACTGCCTTTTTTATGGCTTTTTTTGAAGGACTACCAGAAAAACCGCGTTCTGGTCTTTATAAATCCGGAGCTGGATCCTTTAAATGCGGGATATCAGGTTATTCAGTCTAAAATAGCGGTGGGTTCCGGCGGTTTGCTGGGCAAAGGCTTTATGCTTGGAACACAGAGCCAGCTAAGGTTTCTGCCTGAACAACATACTGATTTTGTTTTTTCTGTGTGGGCGGAAGAATGGGGGTTTATTGCCTGTTTTTTACTTTTATCTCTGCTTTTCTCAATAATCTATCGGGGTCTTTCCATCGCTTCCGGCTCAAACAACCTTTACGGATCTTTTCTGGCAATTGGGATCACTGCTCTTTTTTTCTGGCAGATCTCGATAAATATTTTTATGACCCTTGGACTTTTTCCCGTTGTCGGCGTTCCTCTGCCTTTTTTTACCTACGGAGGCTCTTCTATGCTTTGCAGTATGATCGGCGTCGCCTTTCTTCTAAACATAAATATGAGAAAATTCAACTAATTCTCTCTGAAAATTAGTTGAAAATATTCACTTAATACTATATTCTGTACTATTAACTCAAAAGTATTGTTTTTTGTCCAAGTCTGATAAACAGAGGGATGACAAACAAGACCAAGGCTGACAATTATAAACAATTTATTGTCAGCCTTGGTCTTGACAATAAAATCAGATTATACTGTTTTTTGTCGAAGGAACGGCGTTGGAAAAATTCTGGAACGATTTTCTGCTGCAAATAGAAGAAAAAACCTCTCCACAGGTTTTTGAGACTTGGTTTAAACCTTTAACTCTTGTGGACTGTTCTCCCACATGTGTATCTATTGGTGTCCCCAAAAAATTCTTTGCTGACTGGCTAAACGAAAATTACCGCGACCTGATAAAGGCCGTGATTTTTAACATAACAAAAACAACTCCTGAAATAAAACTTGAAATAAGCAAAGAAAGCTCAGCTTTCCCCCGGTCGAGCCCCCCGCAAACAGCAGAAAAAAAAGAGTATTATATTCCTAAAAATATAAACAAAAATTATACCTTTGCCCATTTTGTCGTAGGAACAAGTAACCAGTTTGCAAATGCGGCCTGTCAGGCCGTCGCCAACAACCCCGGAGAAACATATAACCCCTTATTTCTTTATTCCGGTTCCGGTCTTGGAAAAACACATCTTTTACATGCAATTGTCCACCAGTGTTTAAATAAAAACAAGAACACAAAAATATATTATATAACGTCCGAACAGTTCACCAATGAGCTGATCAACTCTATCCGATATAACAAAATGCTGGATTTCAGAAATAAATACAGAAAGATTGATGTTCTGCTGCTTGACGATATCCAGTTTATTGCCGGCAAGGAAAGAACACAGGAAGAGTTTTTTCACACCTTTAATTCTCTTTTTGAGCTAAAAAAACAGATTGTGGTCACCTCAGATACAACCCCCCGGGAAATAAACAACCTTGAAGAAAGAATACGGTCCCGTTTTCAGTGGGGCCTTATTGCTGATATGCAGCCACCGGAAACAGAAACAAGGGTTGCGATTTTAAAGAAAAAGGCGCTGGAAAAAAACATTTCTCTTACAAATGATGTTGCTTTTTTACTGGCCAATAGTGTAACATCAAACATTAGAGAGCTCGAGGGTCTTTTAACAAGGCTTACTGCGTTTTCTTCTCTTATGGGCCAGGATATTACCATAGAATTTACAAAAGACGTCTTAAGGGATTTTATTAAAACAGACGACAAGGAAACGTCGCCGGAAGAAATACAAAAAACGGTGGCAAAACACTATAATATTAAACTCTCTGATCTTAAAGGAAAAAAGAAAAGCAGTTCCATTGTCCTGCCCCGGCAAATTGCAATGTACCTATCCCGCCAGCTTACCACACTTTCCCTGCCGGAAATAGGACAGCAATTCAGCGGAAAAGACCATTCAACTGTTATTTATTCCATTAAGAAAATCGAAGGGCTTATTAAAAAAGACAAAAAAATAAAAAACGACTTGGATCTGCTTTTCAAAAAGCTTTGATCTTTTTTCCGTTAATATCTTTAAACGCCCAAAAGCTGTGCTTATTAACTCAAAGCGTTAAATAAAATCGTCAAGGACTACTATGAAAATAAAAGCACCTAAAAACTGTTTGTTAAGGGCCCTTTCAAGAATCCAGGGAATCGTTGAAAAAACAAGCATCAAGCCGATTACGGCAAACGTGCTTATTGCCGCATCCGGTTCAGAACTTTCCTTTGCGGCAACAAACCTTCAGATCGGTATGATCGCAAAATATTCCGATGTTGACGTGATCAAGGAAGGAAAAGTCTCTCTTAACGCAAGAAAGCTTTTTGAAATAATCAAAGAGCTGCCGGACACAGATATCACGCTCTCTGAACATGAGAATTACCGAATGAAAATATCCTGCGGCAAGGATGTTAATTTCAATATTATCGGACTTCCCCCGGAAGATTTTCCAAGCTTTGCAAACGACGAGGAAGAGCTCTTTGTTGATTGGAAAATCAGTAAGCTCATTAAAATGATAGACCTTACCTCTTTTTCCATATCAAAAGACGAAACAAAACTAAATATCAACGGGGCATACCTTGAAGCCGGGGAAAAAGACATTACTCGAATGGTAACCACTGACGGTTATCGGCTTTCAATTATGGATGATGCTCTTGGAAAGGCCTTTCCTTTAAGCAAGGGCCTTATCGTTCCGCAAAAAGGCATAATAGAGCTAAACAAGATCCTGCAGGAAAAAAGGGCCGAAGAAAAAACTGTTTCCATCGTGGCAAACAAAAATAGCTTTATTGCAAAAGCCGGCGAAATCATTCTTTATATAAGACTTATTGAAAAAAGTTTTCCGGAATATAAAGTCATTATACCCAACTCGGAAAGCAAAACCTCTGAGCTGTTTCTCGAAAAAGAAATGCTTCGTCCCACCCTGAAAAGAATGCTGATCATCTCCACAGAAAACAACCGGCCCGTTGTTTTTTCTTTCAAAAACAACTCCTTAAATATCTTTACAGAAGACAGCGAACTGGGAAGCGTCAGCGAAACGCTGGAACTTAAAGAAAAAATAAACAAAGAATTTTCCCTTTGTATAAACTGCAGCTATCTACTTGATATTTTAAATGCCGCAGAAGACGATATCATCGTCGAATACAGCACAAGTGAAAAGGATAAGCCGATTATTGTAAAACCGGCTAACAAAAAAAACATAACCTATATCATCATGCCAATGATCATGAGCTGAGAGAAAAAATGGACTTTCGCACAAATCTTATTTTAATTTTTATTATTGCAGCCTATCTTTTTTATAGCTTTATTAAAACGAGACAAAAAATAGAAAAAGAACCCGTTGCCGCTCCTAAAGAAACTGCGGCGGCTAACGGTATTACAGATTATGAAAAACATGTTGTTGCCGCTGTTATCGCAGATCTAATGCACAACAAGCGATACATCATTAAAAGTGTTTTTGCGGTGGGACAGGTTAATGAAAAAAAATCCGCCTGGAAAGTTTCCGGCAGACAGGAAAGTATGAATAAAAGATTGTTTTTTAGAAAAAAATAGACAGGAGAATTGATTAATGGCAACAAGAAAATTCAAAATTAAAATAGACGGTAAGGTCTTTGAAGCTGAAGTCGAAGAAATTGGCGGTGAAGCTGCCGTTCCGGCGAGTCCCGCTGTCGCAAAAGCCGCTCCGGCACCCCATGCTCCTCTGCCGCAGTCAGGTTCCGGCAACAGTGTTGTTGCACCGATGCCGGGAAAAATTATTTCCATAAAGGTTTCAAAAGGTCAGCAGGTAAACGCGGGAGATACCGTGCTTATCCTTGAAGCCATGAAAATGGAACAGGAAATAAAATCATCTATTAGTGGAACCGTTTCAGACATTCCTGTTTCTGCAGACGAAACGGTAAGAAAAGATCAACCTTTAGTTGTTCTTGGATAGGATAAATTATGTCTAAATTCTGGCTTGCCCTTAAGTTTGCAATGAACCTTTATCTTTTAACAGCCTTTATTACTTTGCTTGTTTTGGGACTTGTAAATATTATCAAAAAATTTACCGGGCAAAAAGCTTAACCTTTTAAGTAGAAAAAAAGGAATTATTACAAATGCTGTCTTTTTTACGGGAATTTATAAGTATCTTTCCGGGCATTGAATCGTTTTTAGTAATGGACCCAGTAATGGCTTTTGCTAGAATCGCATTAATCTTGCTTGGTTTTTTTCTGTGTTATCTTGGCTATAAAAAAATACTTGATCCGCTTTTAATGATTCCAATGGGTACAGGAATCGCAATGGTTAACGCCAGCATTCTTGTCATGCCTAATACCGGAGAGCTTGGAACCATGTTTTTAAATTCTCTGGTTGAAACTCCGGCTCAACATATCGATGCTTTTCAAATATATTTTTTACAGCCGGTTTATGCCCTTACTTTTTCAAATGGGCTTATTGCCTGTCTGGTTTTTATCGGCATAGGGTCCATAACAGAGCTTGATTTTTTTATTGCATACCCTAAAATGAGCCTTCTTCTGGCTATTCCTGCTGAAATTGGTTCTATTTTAACTTTTCCCATTGCTATGTGTATGGGCTTTGACCCGAAAGAATCTGCTTCTATTGCAATTATCGGCGGAGCTGATGGGCCGATGGTTCTTTTTGCCGCTCTTCAGCTGGCACGGCATCTTTTTGTCCCGATAACCATTGTGGCTTACATTTATCTAAGCATCATTTATGCGGGATATCCTTTTCTGATAAGATTTATGATTCCTAAACATATGCGGGGTGTTGCAATGGAATCCTTCTCTGTAAGCAAGGTCTCTCCCGGAGAAAAAATTGCGTTTAGCCTTCTGGCAGGTACGGTCCTTTGTCTTCTTTTTCCTGTTGCCTCTCCGCTGTTTTTCAGTTTTTTTCTCGGAGTAATCATAAAAGAATCAAAAATTACCCGATTTCTTTATGTTTCAGATAATGTTCTTTTAAGCGGATCCACTCTTTTTCTGGGGTTCACCCTGGGCTGTCTTTTAAGCGCGGATATTGTTGTTGATCCAAAAATGTTTAAATTAATACTTCTTGGATTTATTGCTCTTTTGCTTTCCGGAATTGGCGGAGTCTGCGGAGGAATTATTGCTTATAAGGTAAGCGGCGGTAAAATTAATCCCTGTCTGGGGGTTGCCGGTGTAAGCTGTATACCCACCACGGCAAAAGTTGCTCACAAGTGTGCACATGAAGTAAATCCGAATGCTTTTATCATACCTTACGCAATGGGACCATCAATTGCCGGTGTAATTGTTTCTGCTATTGTCGCGGCTTGTTATATAACCATGATCCCAAAAGTGTACTAAAGGGTCTTAGAAACGAATAAAAGCCCCGTAAAAAAGTTACGGGGCTTTTATTTTATTATGACAAATAAAATAAAAATAGTTGGCTTTGTCTTTTGTATTGTTGGTGTGTTTCTTTATAACATCGACCGTTTCTTTGTTCTGGAAGCTTCTTATCGTATTTGTTTTTCAATAACCGGATTGTCTTTTTCTTTTGCCGGGCTTGCTCTGTATCTTTTTGGAATAAAAAACCGGGTTAGGAAAAAAATCAGGGTGTGTCCCCACTGTTTTTTTAAAAACGATTCATCTAACCTGAGCTGTGTTAAATGCCGAACTTCCCTTGTTTAATTTTTTTAAAGGTTTAAAAAGAAACAGACTTTACTCTCTTTTTTTTGTATAAAAACTTTTGTTTTTAAAAAGTTTTTTTATGAACATTGTTGTTCTTGACGGACACAGTTTAAATCCCGGGGATCTCTCCTGGGAAAAGCTCAAAGCTCTTGGAAACGGCACTGTTTATAAAAGAACACCACCTGAAAAAACATTAAAAAGGGCAGAAAAAGCCGATATTATACTTACCAATAAAGTTGTTTTAGACAAAAAAATCATTTCAAAACTCCCCCGTTTAAAATATATCTGTGTTCTGGCAACAGGATACAATGTTGTCGATATTTCTTTTGCAAGAAAAAAAAACATTCCCGTATCAAACATTCCGGCATATAGTACAGAATCCGTCGCACAGCTTGTTTTTGCGCTTCTTCTGGAACTGACCACCCGGGTGGGAAGCCACAGTAAAAAGGTTTTTGATGGAAAATGGACAAAGAGTAAAGATTTTTGTTTTTGGAACACCCCGTTAATTGAATTAAACTCTCTTACTATGGGTATTGTCGGCTACGGAAAGATAGGAAAATCTGTTATTAAAAAAGCCCGCGCTTTTGGAATGAAAATAAGGGTTTTTTCAAGAACACTCCCTGAAACAAAAAATAAAGACTTTTTTTTTTGTTCCTTAAAAGAACTACTTCAGAAAAGCGATATTGTAAGTCTGCATTGTTCATTAACAGAAAAAACAAAAAAATTAATTTTTTCAAAAGAATTAAAAATGATGAAAAAAACAGCTTTTTTAATTAATACCGGCAGGGGGGCGCTTCTTGATGAAAAAGCTGTTTTAAAGGCACTTAATGAGGGTTTAATTGCCGGTGCTGCAATGGATGTCCTTTTTACAGAACCGCCATTAAAAGATAATCCTCTTTTAATGGCTAAAAACTGTTTTATAACTCCTCATTTTGCCTGGGCAACAACGGCTGCAAGAAAAAGACTCCTTAAAATTGCTATAGAAAACACAAAAAATTTTATTTTTTTAAAAAAGAGTAATATTTTTAATTAGTAAAACCAGATATTTTAAAAAAAAAGCTGTTACTTTAAAAATTTATAAGCTTTACAATTCTTTCATAAATTGTTATTAAAAAAACAGAAATATAATGTTTTTTTCTTATTAACAAACTATTGGTTATTTTAAGATAAAATTTTAAAAATAAAATTTTTTAATTTTTTAATTTTTATCGACAACTTTTAAACAGTATCTTTAACACTTTATTTTTGTTGTTTTTAAAGAAAAAACAATACCTTTAATTTTTATGAACAGTTTTTTTGTCTGTTTATTACTACTATTTATCTATATAAATTATTATTATTAATAAGGGAGAAAAAATGGAAAAGTTTTTGCTTTCAAAAATGAAAACAAATAAAGGTGATATTAACTTAAAACTTTTCAAAGAAAAGGCACCTTTAACTGTTTCTAATTTTATTAATTTAGCCAATAAAGGTTATTATAATAATATTAGTTTTCACAGAGTTATAAATGATTTTATGATACAGGGAGGATGTCCTTTAGGAACAGGAACAGGAGGTCCAGGATATCAATTTGAAGATGAATTTTGCAGTGATCTTAAACATGATAAAGGCGGTGTTCTTTCAATGGCTAATTCAGGACCTGGAACAAATGGAAGTCAGTTTTTTATAACCCATATCAAAACACCGTGGCTTGATCAAAAACATACCGTTTTTGGAGAAGTTGTTGCAGAAGAAGATATGAAAGTTGTAAATTCTATTGTGAAAAGTGATAAGATTTTAGAAATAAAAATAGAAGGTGATTTTTCTGATGTTTTAGAAAAAAACAAAGAAAGAATTAATGAATGGAATGCTATTCTGGATAAATAGTTTTAAATGAAAAAGTAAAGACTCTCTTTATAAAATGATAAGAGAGCCTTTTTTTTTAGGTTTTAATATGAATAAAAAAATTATTGTTGTAGGTGCAGGAGCTTCCGGACTTTTAGCTGCAGGAACAGCGGCAGAAAAAGGATACGATGTATTAATTTTAGAAAAAATGAAAAAAGAAGGAATAAAACTCAGTATTACCGGAAAAGGCAGGTGTAATATAACAAATATTGCACCGGTTAATGAATTTATTGAACATTTTGGTAAAAAAGGAAAATTTTTAAGACAGGTCTTTTATAAATTTTTTAGTGAAGAAACTGTAAATTTTTTTAATAATATTGGTGTTAAAACGGTAAAGGAAAGAGGAGGAAGAATTTTTACAGAAAAAGGAGATGCAAAAGATCTGGTTTTTTGTTTATTAAAATGGTTGAAAAAAAACAGTGTTAAAATAATAAAAAATGAAAAAGTAAATGAATTAATCATTGAAAATAATGTTGTAAAGGGCGTTATTTCAAAAAAAGAAAATAAAATAAAAAGATATAATGCGGACGCCGTGATTCTTGCAACCGGGGGTAAGTCTTATCCACAGACAGGTTCAACCGGTGATGGCTATAAAATTGCAGAAAAAAATGGGCATGAAATAATAGAATTAAAACAGTCTCTTGTTCCTTTGAGAATAGATAAAAAAATAAATAATAAAATAAAAAATTTAAAGCTTAAAAATATAAATGTTTCTCTTTTTGTAAATAAAAAAAAAAAGAGGATGAATTTGGAGAGTTTTATTTTTATGAAAAAGGAATAACAGGTCCTGTTGTTCTTTCTTTAAGTAAAAAAATTGTTGAAGAAATAAAAAATAAAAAAGATGTTTTTTTAGAGTTGGATTTAAAACCCGGTCTAAATGAAAAAAAGTTGGATAAAAGAATAATAAGAGATTTAGAAAAACATCGAAATGAAAAAATAAAGGATATTTTAAAAAAAATAATGCCCGCTGATTTGATACCGTTATTTTTAGAAAATTTAGAAATAGATTTTTTAAAAAGAGGAAATCAGATTAATTCAAAAGAAAGAATAAAAATAAGAGAAAAAATAAAAAGATTTAAAATAAGAGTAGAAGGGTACGCTTCTTTTGAAGAAGCGATCATTACAGCAGGTGGAATAAACACAAAAGAAATAGATCCAAAAACAATGGAATCAAAAATAATAAAGAATCTATTTTTTTGCGGTGAGATAATTGATGTGGATGCAGATACCGGCGGATATAATTTACAGGCCGCGTTTTCTACTGGAAAAGCTGCCGGGGAATCGGTTAAAGTCACCATACCGCCGGCAACGCCGGAGGCTTACTCAATATAATTATACGTCAGTCAATAAATTTTTTATAATGTTCATACGTTTTTAAAATATCTTTTACATAATTGTAAAGTTCTTCCCCTCTACAATAGCATCAGAAAAATATTTTTTTTTGGATTTTTTTAAAATAAATTCTTCTACATTATTGTCCCATTTAAAAGGATCTTTTCCATGTTTTTTGCAAAGATTTCTGGCATCCTGTATATGGCCCTGTCCGGCATTATAAGATGCAATAACAAATTTTATTTTTTCTTCTTTGTCTGGTATTATTTTCCAATAGTCTGTTAGCCATTTTAAATATTTGCTTCCGGCTTTTATATTTTCTTCCGGATTATAAAAATTTTTTAAGCCATACTGTTTTCCGGTTCTGGGTAAAATTTGCAAAAGACCTTTTGCTCCGGCCCAGGATTTTTCATTTTCTATAAAACGGGATTCCTGAAATATTTGTGCTGCAAGAAGCCGCCAGTCCCAACCGAGTTTTTTTGCGTATTTTTTTATAATATTATCGTATTTAGAAAGTTTTCCGGATTTTGAGGTATAATAATCACTTTTTAATCTTCTTTTAAAGAGTTTTTTGTTTTTATAATATTTATTGTATATAACATAGTAACTGGGATCTTTTGCCGCCCTCATTTTTTTTATCCAGCTGTTTATTTTACTGAGAAGAAGCGGTGCGTTGGGTCTTACAGCCCAGGCAATTCTTTGGGGAAAACTAATGGGTGTTTTTATGTCTATATCTGGATAATATGATTTATTGATAAGCGCAATATTTTCATCTGCAACAGTATATTTTATTTTTCCGTCTGAGACTTCTTTTATAAGATCTTCTGTTTCTTTTTCGTTAGACACAATGTTTATGATTATTTCACCGCCTATTTCTTCTGACAATTTTTTAAGTCTTATTTAATAGGGCGAATTTTTTCGCACATGTATTTTTTTTCCAATCAGATTGATCTGATTTCTTAAAAGAAATTTTTCTATTTGATGTATTTTTAAATTTTTCCAGTTATCCGGTTTTTTTTGAACAAGGACCTGTTTGGTCGTTGTATGATGTGAGGTAAAACCAACATTTTTTAGACGTTCTTTTGTTACAGCAAGATTGGCGGCAATAATGTCACCTTTACCGCTATAGAGAAGGGGAACAATTTCACTCCATTTTTTTGGAACGATAATTTCAAGATCAACGTTTATTGATTGCGCAAGGAAATTTAATAATTCATACTCGTACCCCATGGGTTCACCCTTATAAAGAAAATAGGTGTTTGCGTTAAAGCGCGTGAGGGCAAGGAGTTTTCCTCTTTTTTTAATTTTATCAAGATCAAACGGTTCTGAATAAAGAGAGTCTAATATGTTTTTTTCTTCTGATTTAGGAGTATCTTTGTTTTTTTAGCAGGCAAAAATTAAAATAAACAAACAAAAAAATAAAAAAATTTTTCATTAAATTGGCCCTTTAAAAATTAATAATTTTTATTATAAGCATATTTATCATAAATCTTTAGAAAAGTGTTTTTTAAAAAATTTGAAAGACAATGTGTTTTGGACATTCTGTTGTTTTTGTATTATATTAAAAAAAGTTTGTGCATTTTTACACATAAAAAGGGCAAATATGCATAAAATATAAATGTTAATTTATATTAAAAACAATAAAAACATGTATATTTAATAAATATTTAGTTTAAAAAAGAGGCACGTTTTTTGCTTTATTGAAACGAGCAATGAGTCTATTAAACAAAAGATCCGAATTTTAGTAAAACAAACAAAAACAATTTTTAATATTTTAAAAGGAGAAAAAATGAAAAAAGGGTTTTTTATCTTGTCTTTAATATTATGTATGTTTTTAACGGCATGTACCAGCGATGTTGTTCCAGAATATGATACAGATGTTTCAAAATTTTTAAGTAATATGACTGATTATTTGAAACTAAAGTTTGAAGAACAGCCTGGCTCCGAACAAAGATCTATTACTGATGACCTTAATGGGAACAATTATGACCTTAAGCCCTTAACTATACTTGCTTTTGGTTCTAATGAGCTTAATCTTCATTTTTATGCCTATGAAAGTGATGCCATGGCAAATGCAGCCATAAGTTCTTTTGAAGTACCTCCAGAATCCGACAAATTTTCAGACTGTGCTTTTGTGATTTGGCCCAACGCAAACATTAATGCTCCCATTATGCATGGCGACGGTCTCAAATACATGGCCGGAATGGGCGGAAAATTAAGCATGGATTTTTATATGATAAACCCCGCAATGGACAATGATACAATCGAAGATTTTTTTCTATCAAACGTTGCAAATCTAGAAAACGCAATGGCCCTTGTTGAAGAATGGCGTGTTCCGGAAGGCAGCAGCAGCCTTACAGAACACCTGAATCCTTATAAAACAAAATACAGGCTTGAAATAAAAGATCCGGGAAGAGATAATGCCACCGCAATTACAAGATATACAGAAGCAGCCTATGAAGCTTTTACTATTTATGTAGATGCTTATTTAAACAGTCTTAATTCTGTATCAACTGATTTTGATGAATCATTAATGCAGGCTAATATAACAGGTATGATTTCTTTTATAAAAAATCAGGTTGAAAATGATTTTGTATATCAAATGGGCGGTTTAATACTTGGAGATGATCTGGATTATTATTTTCTAGATGGTTTCTGGAGAGAAAACGTTTATTACACCCGAAAGTAATTAAAAAAATTAATAAATAAAAGACCGGGGTTTTCTCCGGTCTTTTGTTTATAGGACCTTTTTATAAAATGAAAAAAACAGATAACAGCTGCTGGAAAAGGGTTTTTCAAAGAGAAGCAGAAAAAAGCGGGATTTTATTAAAAAAGGAAGAGGTCTATCTGTTTGAAAAGTATCTTTTTTTAATCGAAGAATGGAATAAAAAAATAAATATTACCGCTATAAAAACGTGGGAAGAGGTGGCCATTAAACATTTTCTGGATTCTCTTTTTGTTTTAAAGCAAGTGTCGCTTTCAGGAAAAATTGCAGATATCGGTTCCGGTGGAGGTTTTCCGGGGATACCCCTTAAAATCGTAAAGCCCTCTCTTGACCTGACCCTTATTGAGCCCATAAGAAAGAGAGCCTCCTTTTTAAGTACGGTGATATCGGGCCTTAAGCTGAAAAAAATTTCTGTGTATAACGGAAGGGCAGAAGCTTTTTTAGAAAAGGAAGCTTTTGACTTTACTATCAGCCGGGCTCTTTCAGATTTAAAGACATTTTGCAGTCTTTCTTTTCCGCTTTTAAAAAAGGGCGGCCTTTTGGTCGCGATGAAGGGAAAAGAAACAGCCTCCGAAGAAGCCGAACTAAAAAAAGCTGAAATAAACATCAAAATTATAGAAAAAAAAGAGCTTGAACTCCCCCAAAAGTATGGCTCGAGAAGTATTATAATCCTCCAAAAATGTTTCACGTGAAACATCCAAAAACACCGCCTAAACAGTAGTTTTTTCTTTATAAAAAGACCTTTCTGTGGTATAAAAAAACTAGTTTTTAGGGGAGCTTCTTTTTATTGTTTTTCCCGGAGAGACTGTTAAAAATTAATAAGCTTTTTAAAACACTTACAGCTTTAAGCCTTGTTTTTTTGCCGGGTGTTTTTAATATAAAGAAAAACCTGTTTTTTAAGATAGAAACAAACAGAAAATTTATAAAAAAAATAGGCTTGTTATGAGGGAAAAAACAGTCTGTATTGCCAACCAGAAGGGCGGTGTTGGAAAAACAACGACCGCAATAAATCTGGGAACTTCTCTTGCTCTTCAGAAAAAGAGAACGCTTATTGTTGATATAGATCCCCAGGGAAACGCCGGCAGCGGAATGGGAATGTCGTCGGATAGGGATAAAAACATATATCATGCCCTTGTGCTTGAAAAGAAGCTTAATTCTATTATCCAGAAAACAGAGATCCCCGAGCTTTTTTTTGTTTCTTCAACCATAGATCTGACCGGAGCAGAAATAGAACTGGTAAATCTTCCCCGGCGTGAATTCAGGCTTAAAGAAAGTCTTGAACGGGTAAAAAAAGACTTTGATTATATTATTATTGACTGTCCTCCTTCTCTGGGTCTTTTGACAATAAATTCTCTGGTTGCTGCAGATTCTGTTCTTGTTCCGCTACAGTGTGAGTACTATGCTTTGGAAGGGCTTAGCCAGCTTTTAAATACCATAAAACTGGTAAAGACCAGCTTAAATCCGGAATTGACTCTAGAGGGTATTCTTCTCACCATGTTTGACAAAAGAAACCGGCTTTCTCACCAGGTTGCCGGAGACATTATGAATCACTTTTCCACAAGAGTTTTTGAGGTGATTGTTCCAAGAAATGTACGTTTGGCAGAAAGCCCGAGCCATGGCCTGCCTGTTTACTTTTATGACAAACAATCGGCAGGGGCAAAAGCCTATATGGAGCTTGCACGGCAGTTCCTGGAAAAAGAAGAGGAAAATAAATGATTAGAAAAAAAGGGCTGGGCAAGGGGATCAGTGCTCTTATTCCGGACTTTAATGATGCGGATCTGGAAAAAAGGGGCCCGGAAAAAAACAAAGATTTTTTTTATGCAGCAATTGATGAGATAGCAACAAACCCGAATCAGCCGAGAAAAATTTTTTCAGAAGAAGAAATAACAGAACTTTCTTTTTCCATAAAAGAACAGGGCGTGCTTCAGCCGCTGCTGGTAAAAAAAGCGGAAAAAGGGTTTGAGCTTATTGCCGGAGAAAGACGGTTAAGAGCTGCACTAAAAGCCGGCCTGATGGTTGTTCCGGTTATTTTAAAAGACGTTGATGAACAGACCAGTCAGGAAATAGCCCTGATCGAAAACATTCAGAGAAAAGACCTTAATGTTATTGAAGAGGCAGAGGCCTATCAAAGCCTTATAAAACGATATGACTATACCCAGGAAGATGTTTCTAAAAAACTGGGAAAGAACAGAACGGTGATCACAAACGCTTTAAGGCTTTTAAAACTTTCTGAAAGCATAAAAAATGATCTGCTAAGAGAAAAGATATCCATGGGACATGCCAGGGCATATCTCGGGATTGAAGCTCCTGAGGCTCAGAAAGAGGTTCATAAGCAGGTGCTTAAAAAAGGACTTTCTGTTAGACAGACGGAAAGTTTGATAAAAAAGCTAAAAACAGAAAAAACGGAAAAAGAAGTAAAGAAAAAAACAGGAGTAGAAGAGATTCAGAATGAACATATCCTCAATGAACTACAAAAAAAGTTTTCGACCAAAGTAAACATAATAAAAAAAGGTAAAAAGGGACAGGTTATAATTGAATATTATTCAGACGAAGATTTAAATAGAATTTATGATGTACTAAGGGGTTCTTGATAAATGAACGAAGAAAAAGAAAAAAACATCGAAAAAGCATATGATGCAGATAGTATCAAGGTCCTTGAAGGCCTTGAAGCGGTAAGAAAAAGACCGGCCATGTATATTGGCTCGACAGATGTCCGCGGTCTTCACCACCTGGTTTATGAAGTTGTTGATAACTCGATCGATGAAGCAATGGCTGGTTACTGCGATAAAATAGAAGTGATGATCCATCTTAATGGAACTATTGCGGTAACGGATAACGGCCGCGGAATTCCGGTTGATTTTCATCCGACAGAAAAAAAATCAGCCGCAGAGGTTGTGCTGACTACGCTCCACGCCGGCGGTAAATTTGACAACTCCGCCTATAAGGTTTCCGGCGGACTTCACGGGGTGGGTGTTTCTGTGGTCAACGGACTTTCCGAACACTTGGAGCTTGAAATCTGGAAAAACAACAAGGTCTATTTTCAGGTTTATGAAAGAGGCTTTCCAAAGGCGCCTCTTGAGGAAATCGGAAACACAAAAAAGACGGGAACAAAGGTCGTTTTTAAACCGGATTCCGAGATTTTTGAAACAAACACCTTCAGCTTTGATACACTTTCTATTCGTCTTAGAGAGCTTGCTTTTTTAAACAAGGGAATATTAATTGTCATAGAGGATGAAAGAACCGAAAAGAAACATGAGTTTTGTTATGAAGGCGGGATCATGTCCTTTGTGGAATATTTAAACAGAAACAAAACGACCTTGTATCCAAAGCCCATATATATTACCGGTGAAAAAGACAACGTTGGCGTTGAGATCTCTTTTCAGCATAATGACAGTTACTCTGAAAATGTTTTTACTTTTGCAAATAATATTAACACCCATGAGGGCGGCAGCCACTTAAGCGGATTTAAAGCCTCTCTAACCCGAACGGTTAACACCTATCTCTCTAATTCAAAAGCAGGAAAAAACCTTAAGGGCTCTCTTGATGGAGATGATATTAGAGAGGGTATTGCCTGTGTTGTCAGTGTAAAGATTCCGGATCCTCAATTTGAGGGCCAGACCAAAACAAAACTGGGTAATAGTGAAGTAAAGGGAATCGTTGAAAGTCTGGTGAATGAAAAACTCGGGATCTTTTTTGAAGAAAATCCTGTGGTTGCGAATAAGCTGATTTCAAAGGCGGTTGATGCTGCCCGGGCGCGTGAAGCTGCACGCAGGGCAAAAGATCTTACCCGGAGAAAGTCGGTGCTGGACAGTGGCTTTCTCCCCGGCAAACTGGCAGACTGTCAGGAAAAGGACCCGGCACATTGTGAGATATATCTTGTCGAGGGCGATTCCGCGGGAGGTTCGGCAAAGCAGGGAAGAGACAGAAAAAATCAGGCGATTCTTCCTTTAAAGGGAAAAATTTTAAATGTTGAAAAAGCCCGTTATGACAAGATGCTTCAAAATGAAGAAATAAAAACAATCATTACCGCCCTTGGAACCGGAATCGGAAAAGATGATTTTAATATTGAAAAGCTGAGATATCACAGGGTCATTATCATGACAGATGCTGATGTTGACGGTTCTCATATAAGAACACTTCTTCTGACTTTCTTTTTCAGGCAGATGCCGGGTCTTATTGAAAGGGGTAATCTTTATATTGCACAGCCGCCTCTTTTCCGGGTTAAGAAAGGAAAAAAGAAGGCCTTATATCTTGACGACGAGCCGGCACTTGAAGACTATTTGCTTGAAAGCGGTATTAATGGAACGAAGGTAACTTCAAAAAACAGTGATACGTTTCTTTCCGGCCAGAAACTTTTACAGTTTGCAAAAAAAGCCATTCTTTTTGAAAAAACCATTTCAAAAATGGAAAGAAGAGGTCTGGATAAAAACATATTAAGCGCCCTTGCGATAGAAGGAAAATTTAATAAGGAAACGTTGAAGAAGGAAGAAGAGATAAAAAACCTTCTTGATTCATTAAAAGAACACGCCAGCCTGTATTATGAATATGTCACCCCGGCGAAGTTTGAGCTTGAAACAGATGAGGAGCACAACGGGTATTCGCTTAAATGTACCAGCGAAAAAGACCGAAAATTAAAAGAGATGACCATTGATTTTGAACTGGCCATCTCTCCGGACATGGTAGAGCTTAAAAAAATTGCTTCAGCCTTTAAGAGTATTGGCGAACCGCCTTTTATTATAGAAGAAGACGGCATTGAAAAAGAAGTCAACACCCTTTCGGAAGTTTTAAGCTACGTTATTGACCAGGGCCGAAAATCACAGGACATCCAGCGCTACAAGGGGCTGGGAGAAATGAACCCGGAACAGCTGTGGGAAACAACCATGGAGCCGGAAAACAGAAGAATGCTAAAGGTAAAAGTAGAAGACGGTGTTGAAGCGGAAAATATTTTTACGGTACTTATGGGCGATCAGGTTGAACCCAGAAGAAATTTTATTTATGAAAATGCTCTTTTTGTAACCAACCTGGATGTTTAGAAAAGAAAACACTTATAAAAAAACAGAAAAAGGCCTTTAAAGCAGATCTTAAAAAGAGCAAAAGCAGAAAAGGCGGAGAAAGCATATGGACACACAGGGTAGATCTGACATTCCGGTAAATATTGAAGATGAAATGAAAAAGTCCTATATGGACTATGCTATGAGCGTTATTATCGGCCGGGCGTTACCGGACGTGAGAGACGGTTTAAAACCGGTTCACCGCAGAATATTGTTTGCGATGGAGGATCTGGGATTACATAGAAATAAATCCTTTAAAAAGTCCGCGCGTGTTGTTGGTGATGTTATTGGTAAGTATCATCCCCATGGAGATACCGCGGTATATGATTCTATTGTACGTATGGCTCAGGATTTTTCTTTAAGAAGTCCCCTTGTTGACGGACAGGGAAATTTCGGGTCAATGGACGGTGATTCACCTGCGGCAATGAGATACACAGAGGTCCGGATGACCCACATCTCCGCAGAACTTCTTACCGACCTGAACAAAGATACCGTTGATTTTATTCCGAACTATGATGACACTATGAAAGAACCCTCTGTTCTTCCGGCAAAGATCCCCAATCTTCTGCTTAATGGCTCATCAGGAATTGCGGTTGGAATGGCGACCAATATCCCGCCCCATAATCTTGGAGAGCTTGTTGACGGATTAATTGCAATCATAGAAAATCCGGAGATTGAGACCGAAGAGCTTTTAAATATTATTCCCGGACCGGACCTTCCCACCGGAGCCTATATTTATGGTAGAGACGGGATTGTTTCTGCTTATAAAACAGGAAGAGGAATAATAAAAATAAGAGCCAAGGCTTTTATAGAAAAACAGAAAAAAAACGACCGGGAAAGTATTATTATTTCAGAAATGCCCTACCAGGTAAACAAGGCCCGTTTGATTGAAAAGATCGCAGACCTTGTTCAGAATAAAAAAATAGAGGGTATTTCAGATATTAGAGATGAATCCGATCGTCAAGGCATTCGTGTTGTTATTGACCTGAAAAAAGATGCTATTGGACGGGTAATCCTTAATAAGCTTTATAAGCTTACCCAGATGCAGGTTGCTTTCGGTATCATCTTTCTTTCTATTGTTAAGGGACAGCCGAGGGTCTTAAATTTAAAAGATATTCTTAAACACTTTATTTCTTTTAGAAAAGAAATAATTACCCGCAGAACTATTTTTGAACTTAAAAAAGCAGAAGCCCGGGCGCACATCCTGGAAGGTCTTAAAATAGCCCTGGACAACCTTGATGCAATTATAAAGCTGATCAGAGGGTCTGCTTCTCCGGCAATTGCTAAAGAAGGCCTGATGAAAAAATTTGGTTTGTCTGATCTCCAGGCCCAGGCAATTCTTGATATGAGACTGCACCGTCTTACCGGGCTTGAACAGGATAAGATTAATGCGGAATATGCGGAACTCATTAAACTTATTGAAAAACTGAAACAGATCCTTGCAAATGAAAAACTTCTTTTAGAGATCATTATTAATGAACTAAAAGAAGTAAAAGAAAAATATGCAGACAAAAGAAGGACAGAAATAATTGCCCAGTCTGAAGAGATAAACGTAGAAGACATGATCGTTGAAGAAAACATGATCATCACCGTTTCAAACAGCGGATACATCAAAAGAAATCCGGTCACCCTTTATCGTACCCAGCAGCGCGGGGGCAAAGGCGTTACCGGAATGACAACCAAGGAAGAGGATTTTGTAGAAAATCTTTTTGTTGCCTCCACCCATGCTTATATTCTGGTATTTACGGACAAGGGTAAGGTGTACTGGATAAAGACCTATGAAATTCCCCAGGCCGGAAGAACCGCCCGGGGCAAAGCCATTGTCAACCTGTTAAACCTTGCTCAAAACGAAAATGTTTCAGCCGTGCTTCCGGTAGATGATTTTGCAAAAGGCGGATATGTGGTTATGGCGACAAAGAAAGGTATTATTAAAAAGACAGATATTGAAGCCTACTCCAGACCCCGGGCAAATGGAATTGCAGCCATCTCTCTTGATTCGGATGACGCGCTTATTGCTGTTGAAATAACAAACGGAGAAAGAGATATCTTTCTTGGAACCAAAAAGGGAATGGCCATACGGTTTAAAGAGACAGAGGCCCGTCCCATTGGAAGGGTTTCAAGGGGGGTTAAAGGCATAACCCTTTCAAAAGATGATGAGCTGGTGGGCATGGAAATTGTGCGTGGGGACTCAACCATGCTGACGATAGCAGAGAAGGGCTATGGAAAACGAAGTAATGTTGCAGAATACCGGCGCCAGAGCCGCGGCGGTAAAGGCATTATTACCATAAAGACAGATGAACGCAATGGTGATGTTGTGGGGATAAAGCAGGTCACCGAAGAAGATAATCTCATGATCATCACAAGCAAGGGAAAGATCATCAGAATCCCGGTTCATAAGATTTCTGTTATCGGCAGGAACACCAAAGGGGTCCGGCTGATCAATGTTGAGCCGGAAGAAAAGGTTGTCGGGGTGACACGGCTTGCAGACGAATAGATACAGCAGCTTTTAGCCGTGGATAATTACAAAAGGGATTATGGAAAACAATAATTATAAAATAGGTGTTATCGGTGCCGGCAGCTGGGGCACGACACTTGCCTGTGTTGCAAAAGACGGGGGACATGATGTAACGCTCTGGGTCTACGAGGAAGAGCTTCTTAAAATTTTAGAACAGAAACACCGCAATACTTTTTATCTTCCGGAGGTTGACCTTGAAAAAGGGCTTAAATTCACCGGCTCCATAAAAGAAGCCGTTGAAGGCAAACAAATAATTCTCTGGGTAACGCCGGTTAAGGTTTTTAGTGAAATGTTTAAAAAGGGCCTTGCGTTTTCAGATCCGGAGGCCATACATGTTTGTGCGTCAAAAGGCATTGAAAACGATACCTTAAAAAGGCTTTCACAAATTGCAGAAGAAAACAGGCCCTCTTTTGCAGAAAAAGGGTTTGTCTTGCTTTCCGGGCCCAGTTTTGCAAAAGAGACCAGCAAAAGAATGCCCACCGCTGTTGTTGTTGCTTCAAATGATAAAGCCGGAGTCGCTTTTGTCCAGGAGGCAATGGCCACTTCATATTTCAGAACATATACCAGTAATGATATGATCGGGGTTGAACTTGGCGGTGCGCTTAAAAATGTCATCGCGGTTGCCTCGGGAATCGTTGAAGGGCTGGGTTTCGGGAGCAATACAAGGGCGGCGCTTATTACAAGAGGTCTTGCAGAGATCACCCGGCTCGGCCAGTATTTTGGCGCAGAGGTGCAGACCTTTTCCGGTCTTTCCGGAATGGGCGACCTTGTTTTAACCTGCACCAGCAGCCTAAGCAGGAATTACAGTGTTGGAAAAGAGATCGGCAAGGGCAAAAAACTTAAGGTCATTCTTGATGAGATGAACATGGTTGCCGAAGGCGTTCATACTACAAAAGCAGCTTATGCTCTTTCTAAAAAGCATGATATTGAGATGCCGATCGTTTCTGAAGTTTATAAGGTTCTTTTCGAAGATAAACCGCCGCTGCAGGCAGTTAAAGACCTGATGAGCCGGGATCTTAAAAAAGAGATAACCTGATAAAAACAATGACGTGGTAAAAAACAGAATTATAAATACCTATATTTTTAAGGAATTGTTAAGCCCCTTTAGTCTGGGGCTTTTGATTTTTACCTTTATTCTGCTTATGAATAAGGTCCTTAAACTGATGGACCTTATTGTTAACAAGGGGGTGGACATCAGCGAGGTCTTTGCTCTTATTGTCTATCTTCTTCCCTCTTTTCTTGTCCTAACCATTCCAATGTCTGTCCTTCTCGCCATACTTATTGCCCTTGGACGGTTCTCGGCTGATTCCGAAGTGGTTGCGATGAAGGCTTCGGGAATCAGTCTCTATCAAATGATACCGCCCTTCGTGGTTTTTTGTTTTATCGGTTTTTTATTTACCAATGTGCTTACCCTTTCACTTCTTCCCAAGGGTAATGCCGCGCTGAAGCAGCAGCTTGTCAGTTTTGCAAAAAAAAACACCACAGCCGGCATAGAGGCAGGAGTTTTTAGAGATACCTTTAAAGACGTGGTTTTCTATTTTAATGATTACGACCGGAAGACGAATCTGATTAAAGGAATTTTTATTTCTGACAAAAGAGATCCAAAACAGCCCGCAGAGATCTCCGGAGAAGAAGCAAAACTTTTTTTTGTGGAAGATGATGCAAAAGTCCTTTTGCGTATTTTTAACGGAAGTCTCCACCGTTTAAACAAGCTTTCCGGAGAGTATCAGTATCTTCTTTTTAATACCTATGAGCTGGAGGTAGACCTTGATGTTTCAACGAAGAAAAGCAGGGTCAAATACCGGGAGATGGGACTCGTCGATCTTCTGAACGCCTTAAAAAAAGAAAACGCTTCTGCAAAAATAGGGGTTGAGATCCAGCAGAGGCTGGCCTTTCCTTTTGCCTGTCTGGTTTTTGGAGTTCTGGGTCTTCCCCTTGGGGTTTACTGGAGGCGGGGCGGAAAAGCATATGGTTTTGTTCTAAGCATTCTTATTGTGTTTTCCTATTATATTCTTTTAAGTTTTGGAGAAAATCTGGCAAAAAATGAACACCTTTCCGCTTTTGTCGGGATATGGTTGCCGAATGTTGTTTTTGGACTTTTTGGTGTTTTTCTTTTCAGGAAAACGGCAAGGGAAGAGCCGTTTTTCATGCAGAAAGAAATCCAGAATAAAATGCTGGAGCTTTTTGACAGGATCAAAGAAATATTTGAAAAGAAAAGAAAAAAACTGAAAGAGCCGGAACTGCAGACGCCTGTCAATTATAATAAGATGGTACAAAAAGAACTTTTCACCGAAGAGATTATAAAAACAGAAGAAAAAAAGAAAAAACGGAAAAGGAAGTTACCCAAAAAGAAGAAATGATTTTTTGCGTAAATATTGTTTCAGAACGTTTTCATAAATCCGGGTGCCGGTATTATAAAAATCGTTAACGTTAAACAGGAAATTTAATCCTTGCTTGTTATTACCCGATATTTCACAAAAGAGTTTTTAAAGACCCTGGCGCTTTGCCTGTCCTCTTTTATCGCCCTTTATCTTCTGGTGGATCTTTTTGAGCGGCTTGACGACATTATTGAGAACCAGACCGCTCTTTCCCATGTGATTCAGTATTGCCTGTATCAGGTCCCCATGATCATCTATCAGGTTCTGCCCCTGGGTGTTCTTTTGTGCACCTTTATTACTATCGGTATCTTTGTTAAGAACAATGAAATCACAGCACTTAAAGCACACGGCATCAGCCTTTTCAGCGTATTAAAGGTGTTTGTTCTTATTTCTTTTTTACTTTTTCTTTTTTCTCTTTTTCTCCAGGAGTTTGTGCTTCCGCAAGCCAACTGGCAGGTTAAGAAAATAAAAAAGGTTTATATCAAAGGAAAAAAAAACCCAACCCTATTAATAAAAGAAGAGTCCTGGTTCAGAAGTCAAAACAGCATCTGTCAAATAGGCTTTTTTGATCCCCTAAAAAACACCCTTCACCAGGTAAATATTTTTTATTTTGGGAAAGACTTTAATCTTAATAAAAAGATTGAGGCTGAAAAAGCGGTCTGGACCGAAGACCGCTGGATATTTAATAATGGGGTGGAGAGACGGTTTAAAAAAACAGGTGAGATGACATTAGAGAAATTCAAAAGCCGTCAAATCGCTTTTGATAAAAGCCCGGAGGATTTTATTGCTTTTCACAAAGAAAGTGAAGAAATGAGCTTCACAGAAATAAGAGCGTTTATTAAAAAAACCCGGGAGATGGGATATTCCACAACAGCCTTTGAAGCGGATATGCATGCAAAGATATCCTATTCTTTTATCTGTATTATCATGGCGGTACTGGGGATCCCGTTTTCTTTAATGATCGGAAGAAGCGGCGGTATGGCCCTGGGGATAGCGATAAGCCTCGCTCTTGGTTTTTCTTACTGGACCTTTTTTGCTTTTTGTCTTTCTCTCGGGCAGGGAGGGGGACTGCCCCCATTTATTTCTGCCTGGTCCGCAAACCTGGCCTTTGCCTTTCTGGGGCTTTATCTTTTTCTGCATGTCAGGCAGTAATTATAAGATTAAACCACGGCCCCGATAAATCGGGATTTACAACTATTCCGTTGTGCGACGTATTTTGAAAAGGATTCAAGGATTCAAGTGAACCTCCTATAACTTCGGCCCGGTCAAAATGGGGCCACGGCTTTTAGAGCATTTTCATAACGTGTAACCGTTGCGCAGCAAAAGGCTAATGCGGTACAATCAAAAAATCAAATTTCAAAGTTCAAATGCCAAATAAATGACAAAAAAGGATAAAAGGGTTTGGCCTTGGTGTTTTTCAGTTTTATTTGATATTTTTAATTTGACTTTAATTCATTTAATCCGTTAAAATTGTTCTTGAGGCTACAATATTAAAAAAATTGCTCTAGCCGTGGATAATTACCTTAAAAAACCGAACAACCGTTATTTAAAAAACCCGCTTTTTTTTTGCGGCTCTTCGGCCGGTGCGGTACCACCGCCGACAGACTGTTTCAGCTTGTGAAGCTGTAAGCCCAGGGTTTTCAGCTGTTCTTCTTTTTCTTTCAGTTTTTCAACAGCCTCTTTTGACTGTACTTCAATTCCTTTTATGTGCTCGTTTCTTTTTGTGATTTCCTGTTCGAGAGTGGAAATGTGCTTTTTATATTTTTCTTCCATTTCTTTGAACTTGTCGGTAAAGCTTTTTACCTCAAGCTCATACTTGTTTTTTATTTCGATGTAGTCTTTTATGATAGAAAAATCAGAACTGGATTGTTGGTCCATTACGCTCTCCTTTATTAAAAGAAATGTCTCCGTTTTGATCGATACCCAGTTTATCCATTTCAAGATTTAACTCACTGGGTATCAGGGTTGCACGAACAGCATCTTCATATTTTATTTTTTTGTTAGCCATTAAAGCAATTAGCGACTGCTCAATCGTCTGCATTTTGTGCAGGCTCACAGAGTTTTCGATTTCAATTCTGATTTCTTTCATTTCGTTATTATCGATCAGCTGTTTGATTCTCGGGGTTTTTAGAAGGACCTCCACCGCTGCTTTTCTTCCCTTGCCATCTGCTGACGGTATCAGTCTTTGAAAAAGGGAAGCGATCAGCACGTCTGCGAGCTGTTTTCTTATTTGAATTCTGGCGTCAATCGGAAACGCATCAACGATTCTCGAGATCGCTTCATATGAACTGTTTGCATGGACCGTGGAAAAAACAAGATGACCGGTTTCCGCGGCATTTAGCGCTGTTGTCATGGTCTCAGCGTTTCTTATTTCACCGATCAGCATGACGTCCGGATCCTGGCGCATGGCATTTTTCAAAGCAGACTCATAGTCGGTGGTATCCACACCGATCTCTCTCTGGGTGATAAACGACTTTTTATCTCTGAACAGAAATTCAATCGGGTCTTCAATGGTGATCACATGAACACGCTGGGTTTCATTGATATGCTGGAGCATGGCGGCCAGGGAGGAGGATTTACCCGAACCGGTGGGGCCGGCAACCAGAACAAGGCCCTGCGGTTTGTCACAGAAGGTTTTTAATACTGGAGGAAGATCAAGCTCTTCTATGGTGGGGATCTGGGTTGCGATATTTCTGAAAACCATGGCCAGCGTTCCGCGCTGATAAAACAGGTTCAGGCGGAACCGTTTAAAGCCCTCTATGGAGTAGGAAGAATCAACCGCAAGCTCTTCGTCGAGGATCTTTTTTTGTTTTTCCGTTAAAAGATGGTCTTTTAATTCTTTTAAAACGGGAATGCTTAACTTTTCCTCACCATACTGATGAAGAACACCGTTTATGCGGAGAAGCGGCGGTGAGCCGACCCTAAGATGGAGGTCAGATGAATTCTTTTCATACATGGTGTTTAGAATTTTATCAAGTTCCATATTCAGCCACTATTTTAGGTTTGTAATGAAAGTAATTATTATTTAATACTATTAAAAAAACAATAAAAAAAGCAATTTTTTGTTGTTTTCGAAATGAAAAAAACAGTTGGTTTAAAAGTTTTTAACACAGGAAGAACCTCTTTCGAAGAATTTTTCTTGCAGGCGGTTAAAAAACAGAAAATCGAATATGATGGAGATTGACATTAAGCTTGAAATAATAGACAATTTTAAGATACTTAAGGCTTCCTGACGGAAGTATTATGCTTAAAAATATGCTGGAGTAGACAAAATGGCCGCCGAGGCTTGAAAGAGCCTTTGGAGGAAAGTCCGGGCTCCACAGGACAGGGTGGTCGCTAACAGCGACTGGGGGTAACCCTAAGGAAAGTGCCGCAGAAAACATACCGCCTTCGGCTTGTCCGGAGGTAAGGGTGAAAAGGTGAGGTAAGAGCTCACCAGTATTCCGGGTGACCGGAATAGCTTGGTAAACCCCACCCGGTGCAAGACCAAATAGGGGAACAACGAAGAAACGCAAGTTTTTTCAAGAGGCGGCCCGTCTTTATGTTCCCGGGTAGGTTGCAAGAGGCGTCTGGCAACAGGCGTCCCAGCTGAATGGCCATTACCTGATTTTATCAGGGACAGAACCCGGCTTACGCGTCTGCTCCAGCTTATATTTACTTTCTTTGCTTGCTCCAAAGAAAGTAACAAAGAAAAGGCACCCTTTGACCGGTCCCGTAAAATTTCGGCTCGGTCAAAATGGGGCCCCGGTTTTCTGAGGTCCCTTTCAGGGACCATCTTTAACACACTGTTTCCTCCGTGTGCTCTGTGCCCCGAGTGAAACGGGCGGTTGATGATTGTTTTTAGCCTTTCTCTGCCTGTCTTGCCATAGCTTTAGCGATCTGCGAGAGGAATGTGTTTTAATATAATTTTAAGGAGAATTTCAAATGGACGATGTAAAGGAAAAATGCGGGATCAGCAGAACCGAAGCCTATGAGCTCATGAAAGAGTATCTTCCCCAGGATAATATGCAGAAACATTCACTCGCCACAGAGGTGATCATGCGGGCGCTGGCAGAAAAGCTGGGATTTGATCAGGATGTCTGGGGGATTGCGGGACTTCTGCACGACCTTGATTATTCCGAGACCAAAGACGACATGAAAAGACACGGTCTTTTAACCGAGGAGATATTAAAAGAAAAAGGGGTGTCAAAAGAGATCACCGATGCGATTAAGAGCCACAATGCGGACAATCTGGGTTTTGAGAGAAAAGAAATTTTTGAACATTCTATCACCTGTGCGGAATGCATCACCGGGATGATCGTTGCCACCACTCTGGTTTATCCGGATAAAAAAATCTCAAGCGTTAAACCCAAATCCATCACCAAGCGGATGAAGGCAAAAGAATTTGCCAGAAGCGTGAATCGGGACTATATCCTGGAGTGTGAAAAGATCGGGATTCCAATGGCGGACTTTGCGGTGTTGAGTCTTGAGGCCATGAAGAGTATTCGTGATGAGCTGGGGCTGTAATTATGTTTTTCAACCTCAAGGTTTTCTATTTAAAAAGGGTTCAAAGAGTCAAGGGGTCGAGCTAAAATCTCCAACCTTTAATTATAACTCGCAGAGATCGCAGAACACACAGAGGTTTTGATTATAAGTTTAAACCGCGGCCTATAGGCGTGCGGTTCGAAAACTTTTGTTGTTTCAAAAACAGTCTTTCCTTACTTTCTTTGCTCTACTCCAAAGAAAGTAACAAAGAAAAGGTCTCCCTTGCCCTGTCCCGTAAAACGGGATTTCCTTGTTACAGGCTTTTTTTGCGGTCGGCACCACAAACTCGTCCCGATTCGTCGGGACTCAGACATGCGTCGCCTTAGATCCACAAAAAAACCTATAACTGCGGCTCGGTCAAGATGGGGCCCCGAATCTCTACGGTCCCCTTTGGGGACAATGCTAAGGCCACGGCTTTTAGTCGTGTATAATTACTATCTCAAACGAAGAGGTGCTTATGAAAAAACTGGTTTTGTTACTTATTATTTTTTTCAGCCTACCCTCTTTCTGCTTCGCATTTGATTTTAAAGAGCTGAAAGAAAAGCTGGAACCCTTGGTGAGCGAAACGGTGCTGGAGAAAACAGGGATCGATCTTGAAAACGTCACCGGTTATCTGGATTGGGAATCAATTAATCTTTCGTTTACTGCTGATATGGTCAACACAACAGAAACCCTGGGGTCAGAAGTAAAGGTTTTTTCCAAGGTGTATAAAAAAGGGCTGACCAATATCCGGGCGGATCTGAAAAGCGACATTATCATCCCCAAAAGCCAAACACCGATTAAAATCAGCAAGGGTTATCTGCTGCAATTTCCTTTGAAAAGAAAATCCTATCTTGTTTTACCAAAACATAAAGGCTATTTGAAGCTGGACCCTGAAAAGGGCCGCGAACTGTTCGGGCAGTTAAAGGAAGGGCTCGGCGATAACCCCGGGAAAATAGATAAAAAAGAACGTTTGGGCACCGAGGAAATAAACGGGTATCTCTGCGACAAGGTTCATATTATGATGACCCCGGAAAACGGTATCAAGACCGACATCACCGCCTGGCTGGCACAGACGTTAAAAGGATTTCCCCTAAAAATTATCGCCCGGCTTGAAACGCCGCAGGGAATCAAGGCAATAAACACAACGGTTTTTACCAACCTTAAAAAAATGGAGCCGGAAGCGGACTTGTTTGAGATCCCTGACGGTTATGTCCGCTATAAAACGTTTCTGGAACTGGTGACCGAAGGAAAGCTGGGATCAAAAATAAGAGAGAGTCAGGAACGCAAAGAAAAGAGAAAACCTTTTAAACGCAAATAAACGCTGTGCCGCCGATTTTTCCCTCTTTGGTGTCTGCAAAATCGGGGGAAGTCCTTTCCGCTCTTGTTTCCTGTGTAGAATATAACCTTGACACTTTCCCTTGATTTTTTTAAATATTATTTATAAATGGAGGGCAGAATGAAGACAACATTGATATTTGTTACCCTGGCAAAGATAAAAGCCAAAGACAAAATAGATGCTGACTTTAATATTGATGACAACAATACACAGGGGACCTGTGCAGATGTTCAGGAGGATATTTATACAGCTGTTCTTGACCTTTTAACAGATGATGAGAAAGAAAAGTATCTGACAACAGGCAAGCAGCTCTCTTTTATTCAGGATGATGATCCGCCGCCCTTTACCGAGTCAACTAACCCTGTCAGCCTAGGGCAGTTTCTGGCTGCCTGTTGATCCGGCCGATATGATCACCCCTGAAGACGATCAGTATTTTTATGAGCCCATGAGCCTTTATGTTGAGTTTGATGATCCCGCTTTTCAAGAGCTTGAAGAAAAAAATCGGGGGGTTCGTTACTGCAAGTTTTTAAGTCACCAGGCAATACTCAGCTGGATGCTGACAAAAAGCTTTCAAAAAAATCCTGTTCTAATTACAGAATCATCGGTTGAGTGTACCGGGCCAAAGTCTCTCGAATCAAAAGCCGGCAGCTGTCTCTTTTATTTCACCCCGGCAGTTTCTTTGATAATGAGACCGCTCCAAAAAGATGTGCGGAGCGGCCGAACTCAGATTATAAAAATGTCCCCTGCAGCGAACGCACGGAAGAAATCGAGACCTTTATTCCCGACTATCAGAGCCAGACGGGTATTTGTGTCATCCATTGTCAGGAAGAGGAAGAAATTATCTGGAACATCTACACAGAAAATCCCGAAGCCAGCTGTATCGGGTTTGACCTGTTCTATCCCGGTGATGAGGCATTACCTCAGAACAGGGAATCGGTAAACCGTTAAGTTGAAAATATTGTCCGGAGAAGAGCCGGGGCTGCAAAACAGAGCTGATTAAATTATTAAAAAAACAATTTAATAAACAAAAAGGCGGGAAAATGTCCCCGCCTTTTTTGTTTATTGATCCTTCCTTATAAAAACAAAAACATTCTGATGGTTTTATTTTTTCTATAATATTTGCTTGCTTATAATCTAAAATTATTATAATTTTGAAAATAATGTATGCAAAAAGATGGATTTCCAGTAAATACACAAGAAGGCAATGCACAAAAACAAAAAGATTGTACACGCGCACACTTTTTGTGTTTTGAATTTGCCAGCGGTATTTTTACAAAAGTGAATACGAACAGCAATGCAAATAGGCCGCCATTTTTCTGTATATCATGCGGTATAGGCGTAATAGGCTGCTAAGTGGCTGTATATCACGCAAACGTATGCCAATATGGGCGTGTTATAACACGCCCAATAGTCGGTATATTAATAGTTATGCATAAAAAAGGAAAACAATGACATTCCCAATAGAATTTGAAGCCAATGTTGATAGCCATAATGGTAATTTTAATATATCAATCACAATCAGAAATGGATTAACCATTTTAATAGGGCCTAATGGCAGTGGAAAAACACACCTGCTAAGAGCCATTAAAACTTCATTACCTTCACAATCGAAAAATAAAAAAGTCAGATTTATATCTGCTGGTAGAGCAGGATTAATTGAACAGTACAGGTCTGACTTTGATGGACAAAGGAGCACAAACATAAGATATGAAAATGCCACCTTTGGTTCTAAAAGTGATGTAACTAGAAGACACAAGACAGAGACTCTCAATGGTGACTTCCAAACATTATCTGAAAGAGCAGATATTTTAATTAAAGTTCAAGAAAGACTAAGAAAACTATTTAAGAGAGATTTAATCGTTGAGTGGGATGCCGGTTCTCTCAAAGTTATTTTTGCAAGACTTGATGATGAGTCTGAGCCTTATTCATCTGGAAGAGAAGCGTCAGGTTTGCTTCATCTTGTCGGTATTTTGTCTGCTCTCTATGATGATGAGGTTGGTGTACTACTAATAGATGAGCCAGAAGTATCACTTCATCCACAGTTACAGGCTTTTTTGCTAAATGAAATACTAGATTCCGCAGGGCACCCATCAGAAGGCGGATTCAAAAAACTAATTATCATGGCAACACATTCAACTGAAATGCTGAGAATTTCTAATCCCCAAGACTTGGTGTCTCTAATATTTTGCCATGATCTAAATACCCCGCCAGTGCAAATTAAACCAGATGCAGGAGAGTTACAAAATAGGAAATTACAGATACTAATAGCGAGACTAGGACAAGAGCATAAATTAGCTCTTTTTTCACGCAGACCACTTTTAGTAGAAGGACCGTCAGATGTAATGCTATGCGGATTTTTGTCGCATAAACTGGAGTACCACTTAGAAGCTGCGGGTTCGCAAATACTTCCTGTAATTGGGAAAGGACAAATGCCTGTTGTCGCAAAATTTATGACACTTCTAGGGAAGTCCCCTGTTGTACTTGCTGATGCTGATGCCTTCGCAGATGGTATGGAACTAACAAATATATTTCTCAACAATTGTGATGAAGCAAATAAAGCGGCGGCAGACACAGGAGCCTCATCAGCTATCTCCTTAGCTTCTGATGTTTATAATGACTTTTGCGACCTAGTTAATAATAGTTGGGACGAAATTTCTCAATACTCGATAACTCACCCTTACTGGGTAAATAAAGGCGACGGAGAAGAAACACAAGCCAAAAGAAGAGCGTGTTTTTGTGCATTATTTGAATTAGATGAAAACACTGTATCAAGCCTTGGTAGTAATGCTGCTTGGTTTACAATAAAGAAAAGAATAGAAGCAATACTTAATTTACTAGAGATAGCAGGTTGCTTTATTTTGAGGAGGGGCGCCATAGAGTCTTATTATATGTCATCAGATCGTTTCACCTCTGAAGGTAAACCTAGTGCTGCTGTAGATGAGATTAATTTTCTAGAACATAAAACTAAAGACGAACTCATAGCTTGCCTACCAGAAATTATACGCTGTATAGAGTTTGCTTCTATCGGCGAGAAAATTAATGAAGCTGAATCATTGAGAGATATACTGCTATCAATAGCTGCCCCAGCCGTTGCAAAGTTAAATGCGGGCGGCACAACACAAGATATAAAAATCTTAGCAAAAACTGTACTTCGAGAAAGCTCGAGTATCTTTGGGTTCACTGTCGAAAATGATCAACTTATCATAGAAATGAACAGCAACATTCTCAATGTAATAGGTTTTCCAATTACAATAAATAAGGGTGATGATGTCGTTAAACTTATTGAGCCTATTTTACAGTCCAATGCATAACAAGGTGCTGCACTCAGACGATAATTCCGCTTCGCTTCATTATCGCTGGTGAGCTAGGTCGTTAGCTATCAAAATAATTCATTGTTAGGAGAAATTATGTTTAAAGTAACACAAAATGGAACGAATCGTTTAGATGTTGAGATGAGTGGAAAGTTGGGCGCGGACGAAATGAAAATTGCGTTAGATGAACTTGTCGGCAAGTCAAAAAATATTGAAAATGGAAAAATGCTGTATGAAATTACCGACTTTCATCTTCCGTCACTGGGTGCCATTGGAATCGAATTTTTTCGCCTACCCGCATTGTTTGGACTCATGAAAAAGTTTAACCGTGCAGCTGTTTTAACCGATAAAACATGGATAAAGAAAGTAAGTGAATTTGAAGGTGTTTTTTACCCTGGGTTTGAAATTAAAGCTTTTAATAGAGATCAAAAAAAAGAAGCAGAAGCCTGGCTTTCAAGTTAGAACAACACTTTTCATGAAAACAGCTAACCAATCAAATTAGGCTGACCGGTTTATAGCCCGGCTATTTTTCAGAATCTTTTAGTTTACTAATATCGTTTGCCCGGCCAGCTTATTTGTAGCGTTATGCGGAAAAGTTAGATTCAAATCTAAGCATTGAGCACTATAATGAAAAACAATATCAGAAATATGATTCCCAAAAATGGGATGAATTTGAGAATCTTGAATTCGGTAAAGCAATAAACAGGGCTAAGAAAAAGGGCCGATTGCCTTCAAAGGTGGAAACTGCTTCATTCGTTTAGAGAGGATATTCGTAACCCGTATAGTCATTACAACATAAGGAAAATTACACAAGACGTCATTGCTGGAAAAGTGAAGAACATTAACTTGTCTACAGGCGAAATTTAAGAAGCAGATATGCCGGCAAAGGATAATCCTACAATTCAAGCTCAGGTAAAACCTTGGGTAGATCAACAGAGGGTTTTGGCGGTATTCCATTTTGTTGACAGGGTTGTTGTAGTTCTTATTGTGGAACTTGATGAGCACCTTAAGAGCAAGAAATAAAAGCGCATCACATAACCTAACGCTTGAGAATCGACGCGCTTAAAGCTGCGCGTGTCTCATCTCAACGTTAGAGAGCAAATAAATATGATAAGTGAAACTGAATTAGAAAAGCTGAATTAAGAATTTCATAAGGAAGATATTGAACCACGAAGAAGACCTTTTGAAGCGCTTCGGCGCATCTCAATGCGAACCAATAGGTCTATAATATTTTCTTTAACAGAAGCTGATTTTGTCTTTAAGTGGTTTGAGGCAAATTCAAAAACAGGGTCTCCTACGGTAGGGTTACAACATCAAGGCATATATTATTATGATTCTACATTCTGGAGCGTAAGTAGAGCCTGTCCCAATTTTGCTTATTTCAAGTTTTAATGGACAGACAGGCAATCACTTAGCCATGTCTATCAGACCATCTGCATCAAAACTGAGCAGCCTGTTTGCTTTTTGACCCAGAAACTCAAA
>Ga0222681_1000013_pt1 | contig 83786 bp, 74 predicted proteins | sample AntAcemetage1006_FD_179844 | JGI IMG/M metagenome (GOLD analysis project Ga0222681, IMG submission 179844) | Saline water microbial communities from Ace Lake, Antarctica - #1006 | ecosystem: Environmental > Aquatic > Non-marine Saline and Alkaline > Saline | place: Antarctica: Ace Lake... | reverse complement strand
TGAGTTTCTGGGTCAAAAAGCAAACAGGCTGCTCAGTTTTGATGCAGATGGTCTGATAGACATGGCTAAGTGATTGCCTGTCTGTCCATTAAAACTTGAAATAAGCAAAATTGGGACAGGCTCTATACTAACACCAAACAAAACAATACTCATTTTCCCCCTATACCCCCTCCCCTCTTTCATATACTCATATGACCCTATACACCCCCCCGGTCAGTTTGCACATCAACTGTGAAGTAAACTGTGAAGTAGACAGGATAAAACAAGAGGTAACACCATGGAAAATGCTACCCCTTGTTTTATAATTTTAGAAGTAATAACAAACGCTAAGCAACAACAGGTAAAACCAGACTACTCCTTATCTTCACTTTTAATCAGTAGGTCCGGGGTTCGAATCCCCGGCGCTTCACCAAAAAAACCCGAAATCATAATTAAATTTATGTTTCCGGGTTTTTCATCTTTTAGGCGTATTAAACTCTAACGGACTGTTTTCCTGTATTAATCAAAACTTTCCAGTTCGGTTTATCATTAGCGCACGGATTAGGTTATCAGCTGATTTTCTTTACATTTTCGATTTCACCTTATCCTGGCGCACAAATTTCACATCAAAAGACCCGAAATAATTTATCTTAATTAATCTATAACCTTTATCCTGGTAAGCAAAAAGAATCCTGCGAAGCTTATGGGGACGAGTTATAATCCCAAGACAAAGATTTCTGCCGGTAACGTGGATGACATTTTCATCGCTGCTCAAAGCATGTTTGAGATCCTGTTTGCTGTTAACTTCAATCATGGCATCACCTATTAAAATTTCTTTTTCTTCTTAATTTAAAGCTTTTTGACTTCCTCTGATTTTCCTCACTTTTCAGAATTTGTATATATACGGGTTTTGCTCAGGCCGCATCCATAAAAGGTGCGCTCACAGAACAGGCAAAAAACACAGATGAATACATCCGCCGCAGGCCACACATCTATTCTAATCTATTAAGACAATTGTTTCCTCCATTTATGAATTTAACAGCTATAAAGCATTTATCTTTTTCGTCAGCGTATCAACGATACCGGATTTAAAAAAACGATAGGCGTCTTTAACCCGCAGTTGATCTCCGTCTTTTTCATATCGCCCCAGAAGCGAGCCCGTAACAATAATACGGGTACCCCTGAAATCAAAATCACTCCGGTAATTCGACGCAATTTCATGACTGCCATGAAATTCTTTTTCATAATCAATCCCATTTACTTCAAAAGCCCAGTGCCGAAGATGCTCAAAAAGATCAATCGTCTCATAGGTAAAGTAATAAGGCTGAAAGATAATCGTATTGAATCCGCGGTGCAGGTAATCCACCATGCGCTCCATTGAAGAGATCTGCCATGAATCCGGATGGTTGTTAAACTCATTCATACCCAGACTGTACTCGGTAACCCCGTCTCTTATACCGGCGAGACGCTGATCATAGAGCTGACGGATATTGCGGCGCACTTTTTCCATATTATAGTCGATAATATCATCGTCACCATTTCCGGGAGGAAAACCGTGCTCTCCCAAAATGATACCCACTTTGGCATCATCAGGGATACCGCATGTTTCAAGCTCGTTTCGGGTGATATGAAAAACAGCTTCAGCAAAATCAGGATGTGTTCCCTGAAGATCTCCGTCAGTCGTATGAACAATTGAAAGCGGCAGATGCTTACCGGTCTCCCCGGCTACCAGATCGATCGCTTCCTGGACCTCTTCCCATATTCCTTTGGTGTCTTCGAAGTCAGACAAATCAGTCATGTGGTCATACAGTACCACACCGGAGATCCCGTTATCTTTTACTTGCTTTTCAATCATCTCCTTAAGATGGTCCGGCTTTTCCCCGATCAGAAGGGAGTGGATATCCCATGGCAGATGATAACCATTTTTCTCCAGATCCTGCATAACGTCCTGAAAAAGACCCGGTACCTGAGCCATGGCCCGCATCCCGCCCAACGGCGCAAAATTCCAGTAGTTACTGATCACGTGTACAGCAAAGGCCTCAAAGATATTAGGTATTCCATTCGGAAGGCCCATTTCAGGAAAATGATATCCCCTGAGAACAGTCCCCAGCTTGGTTTTCGTGGGATCCATCCACTGTGCGGTTTCAATCATCTCGGTGTAAGTTTTTCCCTCACAGCCGGGCCCGGACTCCCTGCCCAAAACATCTACCAGTTTTTTAGGCCGGTACTCTTCAAAGCCTTTATCTAACTGATCAGGATCTAAAAGCACAGTATACTGATCCACCTCCAAAAGAAAATCAGGGACATATCCATAATGCATCAAGTGCGTCATAATGTTCTTGGCAAATACATAAGCCGCCTTATACATCTCGGGGGTCCATTCGTTTCTGGGCTTATCGATTTTAGGCTCAAAAACCCCGCCGAAGAGCACCAACGGTTTGGTTTTATCAAACGGTCCATTCTCTGCAATTATGTGGGTGTAGAAAGAGGCCAGCACTGCATCTTCGGACTCTTCATTTTTCCCGATAGCTTCAGCCTTAATCTTAATCAGCCGGTGATGAACGTGCGAGGTATCAAATTCTATTCTGCAAGGCACCTTCTCAAATTCAAACCGAGTGCCATCAATCGTAACCACGATCTTTTTAAGATTTTCTATAAGTGTTTCATTGTCATCTCTGATTTTCAGTTCTACTTCCATCATTCCTGATACAGCCGCACCGCTTTTGGGTTTGGTAAATTGCAGCGGATTGGGGATCCACTCTACCAGCGGAGCAATTGAGCCGGGATGTTTGCCGATAAGCTCAGGAATCTTTGATACATCCGGATCATAATCTTTTTTAGACACATCTAATTTAAGCTGGAACATATATAAATCCTTTCTTCAAAGTAACCGTTAATTTATCTTCCATTGATCGGAAAGTATCATTTAATATGATATGACATGTAAACACTTGGATACCCGGTGGTTTACATATCATCCTGCCAACATAATTAAAGATATTGAATAATCTGCAACCGTACAGAGCTATAAAGCTCAAGTCTTTTCTAAAAATAATTTTATTAAACAGGATACATCAGCATTAATTGATTGATACATACCAGCTAAGTTAATAGTTCCTGTTTATTGAGATTTTCTTTTTTAGACGTGACTATCCGCAGGCTTGCGAATCATAGGATAAGATGGGTAGTTGAAAGAAGTGTAATACTATTGTTAACTGATTGTTGGGGATATAGAGTAACTTTTCGTACTGGATTAACAAAACTGTCGGAGAGATAACCGGATTGTATGACCAGATCGGTAAAAGAGGTATTTTTAGCTGTCTTGTGCAGTAACTTCTGAATAGTTGTCCTGCCGTCAATAACGATATGATCAAATGTTCCATTGGCTAAATCATGGACCGCAGGGCACATCATAAAACCAATAAGGGCGACTAAGGAATAGGTATGATGTACGTATTTTAAAAACTTTAAAAAAAGTGTATTGTTTCTTCTGATTCTTTGCAGTATCACTTTCATAGTTAACCAATTAATGCTTTTATATTTTTTTGTCAAGATAAAGATTAAATGAATATCTAATGATCAACCGGAAGAAAATTAAAAAGCAAAATTTTTTTAAATCCAAATATATATTAATAAACGCATCATCAATAATACTGATGTTTTAAACTAAAACAGTACTGTGCTGACTTTATCGGATGAGAATATAAATTTATCATAGCAACATCAACAAAATAGTAGTATAATCATTAATTACAATTGAAAAGATAAAGATAATATTATATAAAACACCAAAATAAACATTGTACGACCTTAAAATAAACAGTATTAAATATATTAATTAAAATTTAAAATCATTATTTAATATAAAAGGAGTTTAAAATGTTTAAAATTCAGACTTTAAACAAAATTTCGCAAAATGGCCTGGACCTTCTGCCTCATGAAAGCTTTGAATACGCATCTGAAATAGTCAATCCGGACGGTGTTATCTTAAGAAGCTTTAAAATGCATGATATGGCGCTTCCTGCTTCTTTAAAAGCAATAGCACGTGCCGGCGCAGGGGTGAATAACATCCCGGTAGAAAAATGTTCTGAAGCCGGAATCGTGGTATTTAATACACCCGGTGCAAATGCAAACGGAGTTAAGGAACTGGTACTCCTTGGACTTTTAATCTCTTCAAGAAAGGTTTTTCGCGGTATAAAATGGGCCAAAAGTCTGACTGAAGGCTGTGATGATGTTTCAAAAACAATTGAAAAAGGCAAATCAGATTTTACCGGCCAGGAAATAAAAGGTAAAAAACTGGGTGTTATTGGACTGGGCGCCATTGGTGTAATGGTCGCAAATGATGCAGAATCACTGGGCATGGAAGTATCCGGTTATGATCCGTTCATGTCTGTTGACGCCGCCTGGGGCCTGTCATGTTCAGTAAAAAAAGCCGCCAGCTTTGACAGTATCATTTCAGAATCTGACTATATTTCGATACATGTCCCTTTAAATGACAAAACCAGAGGCATGTTTAATAAAGACAAGTTTCAACTGATGAAAGAAGGAATAAGTATCTTAAATTTTGCCCGGGGAGATCTGGTGAACAATACGGATCTTAAAGAAGCCATTGACCAGGGTATTATTGAAATGTACGTTACAGACTTTCCAAATGAAGAACTTTTGGATAATGATTCAATCATCCCCATACCTCACCTGGGTGCATCCACGCCTGAGTCCGAAGAAAACTGCGCGATTATGGCAGCAAACCAGATACGGGATTATCTTAAAAAAGGAAACATTGTAAACTCGGTTAATTTCCCGGAATGCGTAATGGCCCAATCCGGAACAAAAAGAATATTGATCGCAAACAAAAATGTGCCTAACATTATCGGTCAATTTACATCCATACTTGCAAAGGAAAATCTCAATATCTCTGACATGCTCAATAAGAGTAAAAGGGACTATGCCTACAACATAATAGATGTTGACGGTGATGTTGATGGAAGTGTTATTGATAAGCTTATGGCCGTCGAAGGCGTTAGCATGGTCAGAGTTATTTAAGCAATCATATATGAGCTCTGACTCTTAATCAGTAGGTTTGGGGTTCGAGTCCCCGGTGGCCCATGCAGTAAATAAAGAAAATTGAGGTGGTTAGAATAAATCTCCTAACTACCTCAATTTTCTTTATTAATTTGATGAGGCGCCGGGGGTTCGAACCCCGGACCTACTGATTAAAAGTCAGTTGCTCTACCAACTGAGCTAGCGCCTCTCAATGTTCCTGATATTAAACAAAAATTATAACAAAAATAAAAATTTAATACAATTATAAATTTAAAAAAGGGTTTTAATTATAAGTTAAAAGGGTCTTTTATTGTTATTATCTGTTTGCGACGGGTTCCTACGGATATCATTATTATTGGGACATCTGTTTTTTCTTCGATATAGCTGATATATCTTTTTGCATTTTCGGGCAGGTCATCATATTTTATCACACTGCTTAGATCTTCCTGCCATCCATCAACTTCTTCATAAATGGGGGTGCATTTTTCAAGTATTGTAAAATCAGAGGGAAAACCAGGCAGAGTTTCACCCTTATATGAATATCCGGTACAAACTTTTAATTTTTCAAGGCCGCTTAACACATCCATTTTTGTCAGACAGATATGCGTGGTGCTGTTTATCTGAGCAGAATGTTTTATGACTGACAGGTCAAGCCAGCCGCAGCGCCTGGGGCGGCCGGTTGTTGCACCGTATTCTCCGCCTTTATCTCTTAGAAAAGTTCCGGTTTCATCTTCAAGCTCAGTAGGGAAGGGGCCTGCTCCGACCCGGGTTGTATATGCTTTGGATATTCCAAGAATCGTATCAAGGTTTTTAGGGCCGATTCCGCTGCCGAGAGAAGCCTGAGCTGCAGCCGTATTTGATGAAGTTACAAACGGATAGGTCCCGTGATCTACGTCCAGCATGGATCCCTGTGCACCTTCAAAAAGTATTTTATTTTTAGCTTTAAGTGAATTAAAAAGGTAAAGTGATGTGTTCGCAACATATTTTCGTATTTTGTCTCTAAGGGCAGTATATTTGTTGAAGATCTCATCGACATCAAAGGGCTTTTCTTTCAGGTAATTTTCAAGGTAGTAGTTTTTTTCTTTTAAATTGTCCACTAGTTTTTGTCTGAAGACTTCATCATTAAATATGTCAATTACTCTTATACCGTTTCTGGATACCTTGTCTTCATAGGCAGGGCCTATTCCTCTTCCAGTCGTCCCGATTTTATTTTTACCTTTTAGCTTTTCGCGGGCGATATCAATACTCTTGTGATACGGCATTATAATATGAGCATTTTCACTGAGCATCAGTGCTGAATCGTCTGGGAAATACCCCTGTGATTTAACCTCATTGACCTCGTCTATGAATGTTTCGATGTCTATTACCACACCGTTGCCGATTACGCATTTTTTATCATCGTGGAGTATGCCGGATGGAACCTGATGCAGTATTGTCTGTTTTTCGCCAACCACAACAGTATGACCGGCGTTGGGCCCGCCTTGAAAGCGCACTACAATATCAGATTGGTTTGACAGGATATCAACAATTTTACCTTTACCCTCATCACCCCACTGTGTTCCGACTATTACGACGTTTGGCATAGCTTTATTACCTCGGATTTTAATATGAATTTTGGAGTCTTTTAAGCAGTGTCTTATTCTGGAGTTGATGTTTTATTGTGAGCTTATTGAACTTCTAACTTTGTATTTTAAGTGCTGTATTGTTGTTTTGGGGTTTTGGAATGGTTTTGCTGATGGTGGCGAGGCACAGAATCGAACTGTGGACACGGGGATTTTCAGTCCCCTGCTCTACCGACTGAGCTACCTCGCCACCGTCAGTGACACAGCAAATAAATTTATGCTACTATGCTAAATAAGTCAAGATATTTCTTTATAATATACCTATAATAAAGTGAGCAACCTGATGATTTTTTATAATAATAACAGCTATAATTGTTCTTGTAACTAAAGGTTAATAATGTTAATAGTTCAGAATAAGAGCATTACTCATTTGGATTATTTATCATGAAAAATCAAATAAATAAATCACTGTTACTGATGATTTTGTCAGTTTTGTTAATCTTCGCATCAAATATTTCTGCTAACCGTAAATCCATTGATGTAATAAGGATCAATGATCCTATTACACCGGTAATATCGGAGTATGTTATTAGCAGTATTAATGCGGCAGAAAAAAAGTCCGCGGAATGTATCGTTATAGAAATGGATACCCCCGGCGGGCTTGATCTTGCCATGCGTGATATTGTTAAAAAAATAATATCTTCAACTGTTCCTGTGGTGGTCTATGTTTCTCCCGGCGGCGCAAGGGCTGCCTCAGCCGGTGCAATAATTACACTTGCTGCACATATTGCTGCTATGGCACCGGGCACAAACATTGGTGCTGCTCATCCGGTGAATATGGGCGGAGAAAAGATGGATGAAACAATGTTAAGTAAGGTTGAAAATGATGCAGCCGCGTATGCTGAAAGCATAGCAGAAAAGAGAAACAGGAATAAAGAATGGGCAGTAAAAGCAGTCAGGGAAAGTGTTTCAATCAGTGAGTCTGAGGCATTAAGGATCAATGTTATTAATATTATTTCTCCGGACGTTGAATCACTTATCAAAGATATTAACGCTATGAAGGTAGATTTAAATGGTAAAGAAGTAATTCTTGATACAAAAGATGTTAGTATCGAATATCAGAAAATGGGACTTAGAGAAAACATTCTTAAGGCTCTTGCTAATCCGAATATTGCATATATCCTTTTTCTTATCGGCCTTGCCGGTCTATATTTTGAATTATCAAATCCGGGCGTAGTTTTTCCGGGGGTGATAGGAGCACTCTCTATTATTGTTGCGTTTTATTCAATGCAGTCTCTTTCTGCGAATTATGCGGGAGCCCTTTTGATAATCCTTTCTGCGGTGTTTTTTATAATTGAGTTAAAGGTAACCAGTTATGGGCTGTTAACCCTCGGGGGTATTATCTCTATGACCCTGGGTTCATTAATGCTTTTTGATTCTTCTGTGCCTTATTTAAGATTGTCATACAGTCTTATCTTTACAGCGGTCGGTTTAATGTCTTCGTTTTTTATTATAATTGTTTTTCTGGTGATAAGATCACAGGCAAGAAAACCGGTAACCGGTAATGAAGGACTGATTAATATGATGGGTGAGGCATCTACGGATATATTTGAAACCGGTAAGGTTTTTGTTCATGGGGAGTACTGGAATGCAAGAAGCATCGCTCAAATTAATAAAGGTGACAGGATAAAAGTGGTACAAGTCAATAGTATGCTTTTAACCGTTGAAAAATATTATGTGTAAATAAAAAACTTAAAATTTAAGGAGGCGTTATGACCTGGTTATTTGTAGCTATATTTATTGCATATCTGTTATGGAGTGTTTTTAAGATATTAAATGAATACGAACGCGGGGTAATTTTCAGACTTGGCCGATTGGTTGGAACCAGAGGTCCGGGCTTGATTCTTCTTATCCCCGGTATTGAAAAGATGGTAAAAGTAAGCCTAAGGCTGGTAACACTGGATGTGCCGCCCCAGGACATTATTACCAAAGATAATGTATCGGTTAAGGTTAATGCGGTTGTTTATTTCAGGGTAATGAACCCCGACAATGCAATTATTGAGGTGGAGGATTATCTGTATGCGACTTCCCAGCTTGCCCAGACAACCATGCGGAGTGTATGCGGTGAGGCAGAACTTGACGATCTCCTGGCGGAAAGGGAAAAGCTGAACCTGAAGCTTCAGGAGATACTTGATAAACAGACGGACTCCTGGGGAATAAAAGTCACTAATGTTGAGATCAAGCATATTGATCTTCCAGATGAGATGAAAAGGGCCATGGCAAAACAGGCTGAAGCAGAGCGCGAAAGACGTGCGAAGGTTATCCATGCTGAGGGTGAGTTTCAGGCATCTGCCAAGTTAGCTGAAGCAGCAGAAGTAATGTCTAATCCTATTGCGCTTCAGTTAAGATATCTTCAGACCTTAACGGAAGTTGCTGTTGAAAAAAATTCTACGACGATTTTTCCGCTGCCAATTGATCTTTTGAAGCCTTTTCTGGAGGTTAAGAAAAAACTGGAACAGGGGGATTCAAAGGAATAAAATTTATCAGAATTCAGTATTTCTTGGAATAACAACAATGCCTGAATCTGACAGGGTAAATAACCTGGCGTCATTTTTACTGTTGTAGCCGATCACGGTTCCATCCGGAATGACAGCTTCCTTATCAATAATAGCATTTCTGATCCTGCAGTTTTTACCGACTTTAATACTATCCAGAAGGATCGAGCTTTCAATGGACGAATACTCTCCCGCAGAAACCTGCGGTGAGAGTATAGAGTCTTTTACATTTGCTTTGTTTAACGAACATCCTCTGGATATTATCGAATTTACAACAGCACCGTACTGAACATCATCTTTTATACCCATGCCAGTTATCCTTGCAGGCGGTGCCTGTTCTTCGGTTGTATAGTAGGGCCAGCTGCTGTCTAAAAGGGACGCGGATTTTTTGCTGTTAAGAAGGTCCATGTTCGCTTCATAGTAGGCATCAAGGGTCCCGACGTCCCGCCAGTAATCTGATCTGTTCTTTGCTTTGCTGTTAAAAGAATATGAATAAACTTTGTCCGTTTTAAGCATTGCAGGAATAATATTTTTACCAAAGTCGTGGTTTGTCTCTGGTTTCTTTGTGTTTTCAATAAGTCTTTTTACCAGAATATCCGTATTAAACAGGTAGATACCCATGTTGATCAGAATGGAATCAGGTTTTCCGCTAATTGTTTTAGGTTTTGCCGGTTTTTCCTGAAAACCGGTTATCCTTCCATTTTTATTGGTTTCAACTATTCCAAATTCACGGGAATAGCTTTTGTCAAATTCCATGGTAGATATAGTCAAATCGGCTTTTTTCTTCAGATGCTGACTGATCAGTTCTCTGTAATCCATTTTGTATATATGATCGCCGGAAAGGATAAGGACCAGGTCGGGTTTTTCCTCCTGGATGGTATAAAAGTTCTGATAGATAGCATCTGCCGTTCCTTTATACCAGTTTTGATTGATCCGCTGCTGCGCATGGATAAGATAAACATATTCTCCGACGCGGCTATTAAGGAAGCTCCAGGATCTCTGGATATGTCTGTCGAGAGAAAGGGATTTATATTGTGTTAATAGATAGATCTTTCGAAGTCCTGAATTTATGCAATTGCTGAGCGTAAAATCTATTATACGGAAGTTTCCGCCGAAAGGTACAGCCGGTTTGGCGCGGTCCCGGGTCAGCGGATAAAGCCTTTCACCTTTACCGCCGGCAAGTATCATCGCGAGGACTTTTTTCATGACAATGACTTTTTCTTCAGGAGAACTTCTTTGATAGTGGTTTTCAATTCGTCAAGGTTGTAGGATTTGACAACATAAGCATCTGCTGCCCAGCTCATGAAATCATCTTTATAGTTGGAGTAAGCGCTGTTTATAATAATAGGGATATTTTTATTGATATCTATTATGTTTCCAATCGCTTCCAGTCCATCCATTTTGGGCATACGGATATCCAGAACAATCAGGTCCGGAGATTCGTTTTTAACTTTTTCAAGGCATTCTTTCCCGTTTTGTGCCAGAACAGTCGTGTAGCCCTCATCCTGTAATTCCTGATCATACAGAAGAAGGATGTTTTCTTCATCATCTACAATTAATATTTTCTCTTTTGCCATTACAAGATGTTTTTTCAAGGTAAGTTTATTTGTTTGATGTTTATGATATATCATATATACCACGAATTTCAAAATGCAATAATAATATATTTAATTTTTGAATAAAGAATAGAATATATTTTTACAAAAAGCGGATTGCTTAAAATATAAGGAAAATACAATAAATTATGGAGCTGGAATTGCAGAAAAAGGAAGAACTAAGGTGTGAACAGGAATGGTAAGCTTGAAAAGATCGTCTGGAAAAGAATTAAATTCCTGCGAACTAAAGTCAATTAACAACCTGCAATTATTTGCAGGTAAAAAGAGTTCAATAAAAGAAGGTAATAATTTGTTACTGAACTGTTTAAAAGAAGAATATTTTATTTCCATTTGCGGTGAACCGTCTTTATAAGAAATATATTTTATGATCTTATTAATATTCTTATCAACCCAAACTTCTTCTGATAGTGATTTTTTGATAATTTTAAAAATTAAATGATCATTTTTCTCAGTTAGGGTTATCTTGGATTTTCTTAAAGAAAAAGCCGGCGGTCTGCAGGCAATCATGTTGATAAGCTCTGATATTTCAATCGGCATCCCGATAATGCGCGATATATTTTCCGGGCTTGCTTTGTCAAAGTATATTTTATTTTCAGAAGGAATATACATCTGAAGGTTGTTTTTATCTGTAACCAAAAGAAGATATGGCTGATTAAAAAAATTGAGCATTTCGACATGAAGTGAAGAGGAGCTTTTGACAAAGAAGATCGTTTTAGCGGTAAAGTTTTTACCCGGGGAACTGATTTTTATTTTTGCTTTACCGGAAAAATAATGACCCTCTTTTGAAGTCTTTAATATTTCGGTCAGATATTCCCTGCTGTCTGTGATCTGCAGCGGCAGAGTTGCGCTTTTATTTTTTCCGCCGCAGCCCGGGCTTAATAAAACAGACACTATTAAAATTATTTTAAAAATTGTATTTTTGAGCATTTTAATCTTTTAATTTTGCCCTGATGTTTTTTAGTTTTAAAGCAACTGATTTTTTAGAAGGGTCAAGCTTCAGTGACTTTGTATACATCTCCGCAGCTTTATTTTTGCAGCACGCAGCCAGATATACATCTCCAAGATGTTCTGAAATGATCGGATCTGAAGGAACAAGTTCAACTGCTTTTTTTAATGTTTTTATTGCTTTTTTTAATTTTCCTTTTTTAAAATAGACCCATCCCAGGCTGTCAGTGATATATCCATCACCCGGTTTTAATTTAAGAGCTTTTTTTATCATTTTTTCTGCCTGGTCAAGTTTTACGCCTTTGTCTGCAAAAGTATATCCGATATAGTTAAGTGCATCGGCATTGTCCCGGTTGATCTCCAGTACCGACTTCATCGTTTTTATGCTTTCTTTGAACATGGATGCTTTTTCATACATGACGCCAAGGAAAAAAAGGGTGTCTTCATTTTCGGGTTCTATTTTGATTGCCTGTTTTAGGTATTTGATACCTTCGACAAAATTTTCTTCTTTTTCATAAATAGAAGCAATGAACCGGTATAATTTCAGGTCATTTTTTTTAATAGAAATAGCCTTTTTGATGATATTTATGGATTCTTCTTTTTTGCCGTTTTTGTTTTTAATGTAGGATATATGCATCTGTGCTTCGGAAAAAAGATCAGAGTCCGGGCTTATGCTTTTGAAAGAGAATATGGCCGGTTCATCTCTGCTAAGGGTCTCATTAAGGGTGCCGAGATAATAATGCGCATAATAATTTTCATTATTTAACTGTATGGCATTATTAAATTGTTTAGTGGCGTTATCAAAGTCCCGCCTGTCATAATATATGAGTCCTAATTTTAAGGAGATATCCTCTTCCAGGTCAGGTCTGTTGTTTTTTAAATAGGTATAATGAAAAATTGCATCAGTAAGTTTGTTTGTTTTTACATATAAATAAGCGAGTTTGTTTCGGGAAGCCGCACTGTCCGGATTGACGATCAAAAGATCTTTGTATGCACAAATTGCTTTTTTAAAATCATTAAGCTTTTCAAAAAGCTGTGCCAATTTGATATATGCAAGGTCAAGGCCGGGTTTTTTTAGTATTGCTTTACGATAGCATTTGATCGCGGATCTGTTTTTGCCGGTTTTTTCATAAATGTTCGCAAGATATAGAAGAGCTGTTGCCGGATTGTCTTCTCTTTTTAAAACCTTATGAATTGTTTTTTTTGCATTCCTGTAATCTTCCAGTTCAGAATATAAAACAGTGAGAGTGAAATAAATATTGTTATCCTCCGGCGTCAGCGCAAGCAGTTTTTTATATTCATCAATTGCCGATTCATACTGATCATTTGTGGTGTACAATCTTGCCATCAGGATGTGTGCATCCGCGTTTAAGGGGTCAATATTAACGACCCTTATGCATGCGTTAATTGCTTTTCCGTATTTATTTTGGTATGCGTAAAGCTGTGCCAGCTGTATCAGGATATACACAGATTGCGTATCGATTTTAAGTGCTGCTTCAAATTCTGATGTTGCGCAGTTAATATCATTTATGGTTAGGCAGGACTGTGCTTTTAAGGTGTGATAATAAAGGTCTGAAGAAGGAAGCTCTGATATTTTGATTTTATCAGAGTTGACCGTACTTGAGACCCTTGTATTTTTAGCCGGAGCTGAACAGGAATAACAAAACAGGATAAGACAAAATAAAACATATAAAATTTTATTATTTACGGATGACATTTTGAATATTGAATTATTAATTATTTTTAAATTCTTTTGATACCACACATCTGAAGCCGATTGAAGGACTTCTGTATTCAGGTACATTTTTGCCTCTGAAAGCGCATTTTAGGTACTTTATATCACTCATCCATGACCCGCCTCTAAAAGCCTTATAAGTTCCATTATCAGGCCCGGCAGGATCTTTCTCCGGGGAGTTTTTGTAATACTGATCAGAGTACCAGTCCTGACACCATTCCCATACATTTCCGGACATATCGTTTAGTCCGTATCCGTTTGGCGGATATGAACCCGCGGGATAAAGTTTTTTGCCGCGAACATAGCCTTTGTTGAAACTGGCCTGGTTAAATTTAAGCTTATCACCTGAAGGATAATTTTTATTTATCAGTCCGCCTCTGGATGCTTTCTCCCACTCTGCTTCAGTTGGCAGTCTTTTTTTTGCCCATTTTGCATATTTACATGCATCATTCCAGCTTACAAGGACAACAGGGAACTCAGCCGCATTGGCCGGATATGTATTATTATCCCAATTAAAATCATCGGCCCATTTCTTATTTTTTATACAGGGAGCAGGATGTCCGGTTTCAGATATGAATTTCTTATACTGGCGATTTGTAACTTCAAATTTGTCGATATAGTAGGCACTTAAATAAACACTATGCAGGGGCATTTCATCCGGTTTTTCATCTGTTTTATTATCAATACCCATTTGAAAGGGTCCCTCAGGTACAAGGATCATCTCAGTTTTTGATAAAAATTGTAAAGAATTATCCTCTTTTGACTCTTGTGCTGAATTATTGCATCCATAATACAGAAGGATCATTATGATTAAATAAGCTGTTTTGAGTATTTTTTGTATTTGAATCATTTATTTACCTGGGGAGATTAGTTAAAGTATTTTTCAGGAATCAAACTGCTGCTTTATCTTAGAGACGACAGCTGTTTGATTAAATGAAGATAGTCTGGTTTTTATTGCAAGATTGTTCCAAGTCTTTAATTTTTGTTTAATAATAAAACATTTTAGTGCTAACTTAAAGATATATATTAAATGCTTTTATAAAAAAATTTGCAATCATAATAAGTTTTCGGCCACAAATCGCACTAAAAAAAAGTGCGATTATTGTTGTTTTATTATTGGATGTTTTAAAATATTTTGTTTTATTATTGGATATTTTATGTATAATACTAAAATATTAATAGGCTTTGATGATTTATGTTATGCAGATAACTTGGAAAATTTTTAGAACCGCTTTTCCTTTGACTTTAAAAAAAGCTCTGATCATAAATATTATAATGTGAAATTACATTGTATGAAACATTTTAAACATTTGAAAATATAATGATTAAAAAGAACCAGGTAACATTAATAATACAGCCTGACTGGCAAAACAAAAGAGGGAATGTTCCTACGGTAAGGAAACTCATATTTCCTAAAAGAGTTTTCTATTCTTTCTCTTTTTTGATTTTTCTATTTATTGTTCTGGGTGCAGCAGGAGGCTGGACAATACGTAATAATCTGATCATTAAATCAAAAATAAAGAAAACAGAAACTGAAATCAATTCCAGACAATCACTTTATAATCAGGTTTCTGAGATCAGAAAAGAAGTAAGAATAATTAGAGATTTTCTGGGAAAAGGAACTTATAATGAGAGTAAGGAAAGTAAAGAACAGATGGGAATGGGCGGTTCTGATCCCGATGAAAGCCTGGTCCTGACACCGCTTGATATAGAAAAAGAACATGATCGTCTGAACTGTCAGAAAATGAACAAGCCTTTACATTCGCAGGTCATCTTCCTCAAAAATAATATTCTTGAGGTCCATACCCTGATTTCAAGCATGACTGAAAAGCTGAGACATAAGCCGACAATCATGCCTGCTGTCGGTAATAGATTATGGATCTCCTCAGGTTTTGGATGGCGAAAAAGTCCTTTTACCGGTCTTAGAAAATTTCATTACGGCCTGGATATTTCCAGCAAGAGGGGAACGCCTATCATTACAACTGCAGATGGCGTGATCGAAAAAACAGGATCAAACAGGTTTATCGGTAATTATGTAACTGTTAAACATGATGAGGTCTATTCCACGTCTTACGGGCATCTGCTTAAGGATGTTGTGGAAAAAGGTCAGGTCGTCAAAAGAGGCGATGTTATCGGTTTAATGGGCTCGACCGGACTTTCAACAGGTAATCATCTTCATTATGTGGTGAATTTTAACGGTACTCGAGTAAATCCCTATGAGTATGTCCTGAATAGAAAAGATTTGAACATCGCTGCTTCAGCAAAATGATCCGGCCTGTACGGCTGTCCCGCCTTATCGCAACAGCACTATTTTTTCCGGCCTTTTTGCCGTGATTTTTTTGATTGTTTGCGTTTGTCCTTTGTCTTCTTTTTTAATCCTTTTTGAACCAGTTTTGGGGCTTTTGAAGGCAGCTGCATGCCGCCGCTGCCCATCATACCGGCGAGGTCAAGTCCGCCGCCGCCGCCCATCCCCGGCAGATTTGAAAGTCCGCCGGAAATTTTACCCAGCAGACCGGTTTTACCCATGTTCTTCATCATATTACGCATCATTTTAAAGCGTTTTAAAAGTTCATTAATATCTTTAACTGTTCGTCCGCTTCCCTTTGATATTCTTTTTTTTCTGCTGTCATTAAGAATGTCAGGGGTGACGCGCTCTTTGGGTGTCATTGAGTTTATGATTGATTCAACCTTTACGATCTCACCTTCTTCGACTGACGCTCCGCCGGTCATTTGCTTGAAAAACGGTATTTTGTCTACCAGGTCCTGAAGCGGCCCCATCTTTTTTATGGCCTGTATCTGCTCAATGAAATCAATAAGCGTAAACTGGCCTTTAAGCATTCGTTTTGCATCTTCTTCGGCCTTTTTTTCGTCGATGACTTCCTCAAAGTCCTTCATCAGGCCAACAACATCACCAAAGCCCAGTATCCTGGACGCGAGTCCCTCCGGCCTGAATTCTTCAAGTCTGTCAAATGATTCACCGGTTCCGATGAATTTGATCGGGGTGCCGGTTACTTCTTTTATAGAAAGCGCGGCGCCACCGCGTGCGTCGCCATCCAGTTTTGTGAGTATAAATCCGGAAATATTCAGTCTTCTGTTAAATTCCTCGGCAGTTTTAACAGCGTCCTGGCCTGTCATCGAGTCACAGACAAGAAAGGTATTGTCCGGAACTGTTTGTGATGCAATGCTTTCGAGTTCGTTCATGAGTTCATTGTCGATCGCAAGTCTGCCGGCAGTATCAAAGATGACAATGTCGCACCCGATTTCTTTCGCATGAACGAGTGCCTGTTTACAAAGGTCCGGAGGGGAAGTGTTCTCTTTTGAATAAACGGGTATGTTTAGAGACTGACCAATTACTTTGAGCTGTTCAACAGCGGCAGGTCTGTAAATATCTGCCGCAACCAGAAGCGGCTTTTTATTTTCTTTGGTTAGATGACTGGCCAGTTTTCCGGCTGTTGTGGTTTTACCGCAGCCCTGGAGTCCCAGAAGCATGATCGATGAAACAGGTCTGGTTTTGTAGTTTATGGTCGTATCAACCGGACCCATCAAGGCTTCGAGCTCTGACTGGCAGATACTTATAAAGTGATCACCGGCAGAGACCTTGATCTTTTTACCATCGTGGGAAACACGGGTGTTAACGGTTTCTCCGAGAGCTTTTTCCTTGACCTGGGCAAGAAATTTTTTGACGATTGACAGATTGACATCAGCTTCAAGCAGTGACAGCCGGATGTCTTTCAGGGAATCATCAATGTTTTCTTCGGTCAGCTCAATTCGGCCTTTTAGCCGGTCCTTAGCTTTATTAAAACCATTCGATAGAACTTCAAGCATGAGTAAGGTGTCGTATTAAAATGTTATTTATTAGATAATTCTTCCGCTACAGCTTTCACAATTGAATCCGGGTCAATTCCTGCGGCTTTAAAAAGCTTTCCGGTAGGGCCTGAAAAACCATACTGTGTAACACCAAGCTTTCTTAAAACAACGGACTGTCTGTTATCAACAAGCCAGTTTGCAATTTTACTTCCCATGCCTGTTTCTGAGATATGGTCTTCGCATGTTATGATCACACCGGTTTTACATGCGGAAAATAATGTTTCGTCATCAAGCTTTTTAGGACAGGACAGGTTTAGAACTTTAGCATTAATTCCTTTTTCTTTTAAAATGTCATGAGCCTGGAGCGCGTGATTAAAGACTGAGCCGCATGAGATGATTGTTGCATCACTGCCTTCACGTATGGTGTCTATTTTTCCATATTCAAATTTGTAATTTTTACCATAAAACGGATTTCCGGAGTCATCAAGGATCGTGGGCAGCTTTGATCTTCCCATTCCCAGAAGAAAATTTCCGTAGGTTCCGGAGATGTAACGAGTTGCACGGTCTGTCTGATTCGGGTCGCCGGGAATAATGATGCCGAAACCCAGAAGGTTTTGAAATAGCGCGATGTAATCAATACACTGATGTGTTTTTCCGTCTTCACCCACATCAAGTCCTATATGGGTACAGGCGAGTTTAAGATTAGAGTGATTTATATCGTTTAAGCGGTGCTGGTTGTAGGTTTCACAAACTCCGAAAACACCGAAATCAGCAAAAAAGGTAAGTATGCCTTCAATGGATAATGCACCGGCAATTGTTGCGGCACTATGTTCCTGTATACCGGTCTGTATCAGGTTGTCCGGGAGAACGGACTGAAATCCGTTTGTTTTTACTGAACTTGCCAAATCGCAGTCAAGAACAGCCATCCTGGGACTATCTGAATTTTGTTTAGTGGCTTCAGCGATGCTTTTTAACGCGCTGCCAAATGCTGACCTGTTGTCGGTTTTATCATCTTTTCCATAGATTATCGGATCGCCGGTTATGATCTCAGGCATAATTTCAATTGGTGCCCGATGAAAATCAAGAGGGATGTCTTTTCCCCTCATTTTTTTGTATTTTTCGAGATCCATTTCAACGGAAAGTTCTTTCACCGCTTTATAAAAATCCTCTTCATTTAAGGGAACACCATGGAACTTCGCAATATTTTCCATGAAAGAGACCCCTTTACCCATTACTGTATCAGCTATAATTGCAGTGGGCGCTTTGTCGTCATTTACGGCTTTGTATAGGCTTTCATATATCTGATTAAAGTCATGACCGTTGATCTCAATAACATTCCATCCATCGGAAATGAAATTTTCTTTAATGTTCTGGGGCATGATATCCTTAATGTTACCGGAGATCTGAAGATGATTGTTGTCGATCAGAACAGTAAGATGGGTAAGCTTGTTTTTTGCAGCAAATTCTCTGGCTTCAGAGATCTGTCCTTTTTGCTGTTCCCCGTCACCCATAACAACAAATGTGTTATAATTTTTCCGGTTTATTTTGGCTGCCATTGCAAAACCGCAGCCAACGGAAAGGCCCTGGCCAAGGTTTCCGGTACCCCATTCAATTCCGGGAACGATCCTTTCAACGTGACCTTCAAAGATACTTCCCGCTCTTCTGAATCCGGATATCGCATCATCAATATTAAAAAATCCGTTTCTGGCAAGGGCAGCGTAAACACCCGGTGAAGTATGGCCGTGACTGGTAACGATTCTGTCTCTGTCCGGATTATTGGGAGTGTCCGGAAAAAGGTTTGCACATTTAAAAAGAGTCAGATACATGTCAATTGAAGACATTGACCCGCCCGGATGCCCGGAAGCGGCAAGGGTGGTCATTGCGAGAATATCAGCTTTGCACTGACTGGAAAGATTTTCCAGCTCTAAAAGTGTGTTTTTATCTAGATCTGAGTTTGTAAAACCATTTTGCTTCATTTTAGCCTCTTTTATTAATTAATTTAGTTATATGTAGCACAGTTGATTTTGATGCGCTCCAACTGTATGACTTTATCACGATTAGAACTTTCCATTATAAATAGGTAAAAAAGAGATGTCAATGATGAATGAGAAAAGAGTGCTAAAAAGCTATTTTTTCCAGAATTCGGGGATGAAAATTATAAGAATGGTGAAAATTTCAAGTCTTCCCAGCAGCATCAGCAATATCAGGACCCATTTGCCGAAATCAGGTATAAACTGATAATTTTCATAAGGGCCGACGCCAGAAAGCCCGGGTCCTATATTTCCAAGAGAAGCCGCTGTTGAAGATACGGCTGTGATAAAATCCAGTCCGCAAAGGGACATGAAAAGTGATCCGAAAATAAACAGTAGAAGATAACAGACAACAAAGACACAGATACTTCTAATTATGGTTGGAGATACTGATTTATCGGCTATTTTTACGGATGTTACGGCATGGGGATGAATCATGGTAATGAATTCACGGTAAACCATCTTAAAAAGAAGCATTATTCTGATGCATTTTATACCGCCTCCGGTGGACCCGGCGCTGCCGCCAATAAACATCAGGATAAACAATAACATTATGCTGAAGGCCGGCCACTGGTCAAAATTTGTGTTGCTGTAGCCTGTTGTGGTCATAATGGATGTTGCCTGAAAGGCTGAGTCTAAAAGCGATTTGGCAAAAGTCTGGCCATTGGCATACAGGCAAAGGGTAATTAATATTGTGGTTATAAAAAGAATAGAGAAATAAGTGAGAAATTCTCTATCTTTAAAAAAGCTCTTAATTTTACCGTTAAAAAGTCTGTAATGAAGAGAAAAATTAATTCCGGCTGCAAACATGAAGATTATACAGACGATCTCAAGACCCGGATTATTAAACGACTCAAGACTTTTGTTCTTTGTTGAGAAACCGCCGGTTGCCATTGTGGTAAATGAATGACAGACTGCGTTAAAAAAATCCATGCCGAAAAACATTAACAGCATTACCTGACTAATAGAAAGAAAGATGTAAATTTTCCATAAAGACCGGGCTGTTTCGGCAATTCGGGGGGTCAATTTTTCAAGAACCGGGCCAGGGACCTCGGCTTTATACAGCTGCATGCCCCCGATTCCAAGCAGCGGAAGTATCGCAATTGAAAACAGGATAATACCCATTCCGCCAAGCCACTGGATCATGCTTCTCCAGAACAGAATGGATTTTGGAAGTATTTCAACATCGGTTAAAACCGTTGCTCCGGTTGTTGTAAAGCCTGATACTGTTTCAAAATAGGTGTCAGTAAATGACGAAAATGTTGAATCAAAAATAAAAGGAAGTGAACCGAAGAAGGTCGCAAGAATCCACCCGAGGGCAACGATCAAAAATCCTTCCCGGTGTGATATTTGTTTTTTTAAAGGTTTGAAAAAACCAAGAAGTAATATTCCGGCCAGAATAGTGCTGATAGCAGCCGGAAAAAAAGACGTGTACGTGTCTTCATTGTAAACCAATGCAGTAATGCCGGGTATGGTCATTGTGATGCCGAGAAAAAGAAGCAGCATACCCTGGGTTCGTAGTATCAGTGTGAAAGACATATTTATTCTGATTCTGGTTGTGTTGGAATATATTTGTAATAATTTATGTTTAAACCACGGCTTTAGAGCAGTTTCTTTTTCACTATAGCCTTAAGACAGCTGAACCAACAGTTTAAACAGCTTGAACGGTTTAATCAAATTAAAAATCTCAAATAAAACTGAAAAGCAGTAATGCCAAACCTTTTACATTATTTACCCTTTTTGTTCTTTTTCGTTTTGGCATTCATTGGGCATTTGAACTTTGGTCTTTGGCTTTTAGATTGCACCGTACCTACCGTTATGCCTAAACGTTATGGCTACAATATTTAAGAAAATGCTCTAGCCGTGGATAATTACAAAAAATGAAATCTGAAAGGTGTAGAATAGATATGAATCACTCACTTCTAACTTCTCACTTCTCACTTATTAATTACCAGTATTCAAGTTTAACGGTTAACGCTTTTTCAACTTTTTTTATCGCACTTGAAAGTGCGAAAATAATGACATGATCACCGGGCTGTATAACGCTGTCTCCACTGGGTATAATCAGTTTATCTTCTCTTAATATCGAGGCTATAATTGCATCTTTGGGAAATTTCACTTTAGAAAGAGGCTTATTTACAATGTCTGAAGTCTCCAGAGCAACGGCCTCAATCGCCTCTGCTTTTTTGTCATGGAATGTTGTGGCTGAAAGTACTTTGCCTTTGCGAATAAAATGCAGTATTCGGTTGATCGCACAAAGGTTTGGATTTACAACCAGATCAACACCGAGCTTTGAAACAAACTGTGTATATGAGATATTATAGATGAGAGATATGACTTTTTTCGCACCTTTCTGTTTTGCAAGCAAAGATAACAGTATATTGTCTTCCTCATCTTCTGTGACAGCTATAAAAATATCAGTGTTTTCAATCTGCTCTTCATCAAAAAGTTTTTCCATGTCACCGTCATGATGAAGAACCAGTGTCTTATCAAGCTCCTCAACTATTTTAAGTGATTTTGCTTCATCAGCCTCTATCAGTTTTGTTGATATGTTCAGTTTCTCAAATTCTTTTGCCAGAGGAACATCAATATTTCCACCGCCGACAATCATTGCTCTTTTTACCGGGTTGTACTCTTTTCCAAAAAAAGTAAGCAGGGAATTTATGCTGTCATTGGTTGTGATCGCGTAAATGATGTTGTTAAAATAAATTTTATCGTAACCTCGGGGAATGATTACCTCGTTGTCACGGTAAATAGAGGCGACCACTAAATCATTTAAACCGCTTTTTTCTCTTAAGTCTTTTAGTTCAATACCATCATAGAAAATCGGGTTTTCAACTTTTAATCCGATAATTTTAATTCTGCCGTTATTGAAATCAACGACATCAATTGCACCGGGTACCTGCAGGAGTTTCATGATTGAAGCGACAGCTTCGTAATCCGGGTTAATTAAATAGTCAACATTCAGGCTGCTGTCATTGAATATCTCCGGATTTTCAATGTACTCAAAATTTCTTACTCTGGCCACTTTTGTAGATGATTTAGTCTGTGATGATGCAACCGCACAGGAAATCAAGTTGACTTCGTCACTGTCGGTAACAGCAATAAGCATGTCTGATTCTTTTATTCCTGCCTGCTGAAGTATTTTTAAGGAACTGCCGGTTCCTTCGATTGCCTGAACATCAAGTGCGTCTCTGATCTTGTTTGTTTTATCTATATCTTTATCTATAACGATTATGTCTTCTTTTTCTAAAGAAAGACTTTGGGCAAGATGATAACCAATGTCACCGGCTCCGATTACGATTATACTCATGATAGTTATCCTGTTGTTTTTTTAAATTTCAGATATTTGATTCTTTTACAATATTATTTAAAAATATTAAAGACTATTTTTATCATATTTTTCATTTAGAATATCAAGCTCTTTTTCTATATCAAGATCAGAATTGTTTTCAGCTTTCATCATAATCTGCATAATCTCAAGCTGAGGTATATGAGAGGTTGTTTTTATCAGAGCTTCGATTCTTTTAATTATTGGACTGTCGAAGGTTTTTGGTCTCATTGTTAACCTGTGTAATCTATAGTTTATAGTGGAATTAAAAGTGATAATTACAGGAAAGGTTTTTTGTGATCTTAGTCAAACAGTGTGAGTACATTATTTGCTTCGTTTGATATGTGTTCATTTATTCTTGCAAGCAGTTTGTGTTTACTGTCTTTTATATATCATTAGGGTTAAGATATCTACTCTTTATCTTTGATCTCTAACCTGTTTATTCAAATTATTGTTAACTTCAAACTTTATAAACAGAGGATTATTTATGGAGGGTCAATCCTTAAGTATTCACGTTTAAAGTAAGCAAGGTTGTTTGCTTTATGGAAAATATAGAAAAAATTATAAAAATTATTTTTATGTTTCGTCAATAAAATCTGTGGGTAACTTTTTAGTATTAACTAGAGAATACAAAATTAAAACAGTGGGTTGTCAATATAAACACCCCGTTTTTTTTTAGCGTTAACTTTTATTAAAGAACCTTATTCAAAAGATGAACGTCAAATATAAAACCTTGAACGTCCAACATTGAACATCGAACTTCCAACGTCGAATGAAAACCTAGCACCTAAAATCAACCAATTTTGTTTGTTTTGTTGTTTTTTTCCATTCACCATTCGATGTTGAACGTTCGATGTTCGATGTTCATTTGTTTTTACGTCCACTGTTCATCTATTTTCAACCCGTCCGTTTGTGCCGTTAAAAGGATCTGTAGTGTAAATTGTTTTTTTACCCGCAGATTCTGTTGAAGAACCATTTTACAAGTATCTAATGTGCTGTGCTTTGTAGGATGCAGGCACATTATAACCTGTAGAGCCGGTAATTACCGGTCTATCGTCTGCTGCTGCTGAAAAGTATTTTGTTATTCTTCAGGGATTTGTTTTTTTAGATGCATATCCTGAAGTACTTTAGAAATAAAGGATGGTTTTTTACCGATAGAATGAAGGTCGTTGTTTATTTCAAGGTCGTTTTCAATATGATAGATTACATTAGCTTCAGTAAACTCAATCGCGCATCTTATGGCATTTTTTATTGTATATGGATTTGATCTGCCGTGTGCGAACATGACCGGCTTTCTTACGCCCAGTAAAGGTGCGCCGCCGACCTCTTCATAATCGAATCTTTTCTTAAATTTTAACAGGGCTTTTTTAGAAAACAGAAGCCCTATTTTTGACTGCAGGGATCTGGTGAGTTCTTCTTTTAAAACTTTTCCAAGTGCACCTGCAACACCTTCTGCTACTTTTAAAACGATATTACCGGTAAAGCCGTCACAGACAACAACATCAACATCACCATTAAAAACATCTTTTCCTTCAACAAAGCCGATATAATTAAGACTGCTCTTCTTTAAAAGCTGGTTTGCCTCTTTAATGGTGTCGGTGCCTTTTGTCTCTTCTTCACCGTTACTCAGGATACCGACAGACGGATTTTCTCTTTTAAGAAAATACTTAGAGTAAACAGATCCCATTATACCGAACTGTACCAGGTTGAATGGTTTGCAAAGATTCGTTGCTCCGGCATCCGTTACGATTGCATGGTCATTTATTGTGGGCATTAAGGTGGCAATCCCGGGCCGGTCTATTCCTTTTATCCTCTTAATAATAAAAAGTGCTGCTGATGCTACAGCTCCTGAGTTGCCGGCGCTGAAGAATGCGTCACCTTTACCGTCATTCAGCAGATTCATGGCAACATTAATTGAAGAGTCTTTCTTCTTTTTCAGTACATCAAGAGGATGATCGTGCATTTCAACAACCTCTGATGCATGAACGATTGATATGGGCAGATCGGCAGTGTCAAATTTATCCATCTCGTTTTTGACAGCATCTTCATTTCCAACAAAGATGATCTCAGAATTATATTCGCGGCAGGCTGCAACAGCACCTTCTACAGCAGAATGCGGTGCAAGGTCGCCTCCCATTGCGTCAACTATGATCTTTGTCGGGTTTCTCATAAAATGTCCGTAAATATTTTAAGAATTAACTTGAGTTCTCTTATTAAAATACAATATCATTTGGCTATTTTCAAGCATACAACTATATATATTTAAAAATTAATGTCAACATATTTAAGAATAAAATATTTTAAATGATATGATAAATCAATGAGTTAAAATTAATTATCTGTTTTTGTGGTTTAACTTTTTATCGTGCTATCGGAAGGTGATTTAACAACCGGTATTAGATTTGAAACGTTACGCAGAAGGATTATGTGATTTTTTTGTTTATCCTTAATGTTTACAGGTAATGAATTATTATACCTGATTGAATTTTAATTCTTAAATTTTGGGTCCAGGGCGTCCTGAAGGCCTTCACCCAGGAGATTGTAACCGAGCACGGTGATTAAAATAGCAAGTCCGGGAAAGAATGACAGCCACCATGCTATTTCGATATTTGCCTTGCCGTCTGTTAATATATTTCCCCAGCTGGGGGTTGGCGGCTGAACCCCGAGTCCTAAAAAGCTTAAGGAACTTTCGAGTAAAACAGCTGCTGCAACACCCAGTACAGCAGAAATAAATACCGGCGCAAGTGCATTCGGCAGAATATGAATAAATATTATTCTGAGATCGGAAGCACCCGATGCTCTGGCGCCAAGGACAAATTCCCGTTCTTTTAATGAGAGGAACTCTGCACGGACAAGACGGGCAACGCCCATCCAGGAGGTGAGACCGATTATCAGCATGATATTAAATATGTTTGGGCCTACAAACGCGATTACGGCAAGAATCAGAAAAAATCCGGGAATGCAGAGCATGATGTCCACAAAACGCATAATAACCATATCAATATATCTGCCGTAATATCCGGCAAGTGCTCCAAGGGTGATCCCAATAATCGTTGATATCCCAACAGAAACAAAACCCACCACAAGAGATATTCTTGCACCCCATATCATCCTGCTGAAAACATCCCGCCCCAGATCGTCTGTACCGAAGAAATGTGCAGCGGAGGGGGGGGCTAATATATTTTTAACATCAATATTTTTATAGTTATGCGGAGATATAACCGGGGCAAAAACCGCAATCATAAATAGCGCTGTGACTATTATAAGTCCTGATAAGGCCAGCCTGTTTTTAATGATTTTTTTAATTAGCTTTTTCATTTTTAAATCAAAATAACTTTAACATCTTATTTAACTCTAATTCTGGGATCAGCAATGGCATAGCACATATCTGCAAGCATGTTTCCAAACATGGTCAGAAGTGATGTAATAAATAAAAGTCCCATGACTACGGGATAGTCCCGGGTCATGATTGCGTGATAAGAAAGCTGTCCCATTCCGGGGATGCCGAATATCTGTTCAAAAATGATTGATCCTCCGATAAGGCCGGGAACGGATAGTCCAAGAAGGGTAATGATCGGAAGTAGTGCGTTTCTTAAGGCATGTTTATAGATCACAGTTTTTTCAGAAAGCCCTTTTGCCCGTGCTGTGGTGATATAGTCGTTTCTAATGGTTTCAAGCATGCTGGATCTCATGTATCTTGACATACCGGCAAGTCCGCCGAATGCTGAGATGAAAAGAGGTAGAATTAAGTGATGTGCTTTATCAAAAAATCTGCCGATAAGGCTAAGTGACTCATAATTTAATGATTTAAGACCTGAGATGGGCAGTAAATCTAAATTTACACCAAACAAAAGCATGAGTAAAAGTGCAAGCCAGAATCCTGGAGTCGCAAACCCGATAAATACGGTTACGGTTGAAATACGGTCAAAAATTGAGTAGGGGCGGGTTGCTGAATATATACCTATGGGGATTGCAATTGTGAGTATGATAAAAATTGACAGCAGATTTATAAGCAGGGTAACTGAAAGCCGTCGGTCAAAAAAAGGTGAATTTGAATCCCAAATTTTTTCAATAACCGGACGCGCGTCTGAAGAAAATGAATTCCCAAAATCAAATTTTACAATCCTTTTCAGCCACAAAAAGTACTGAGTTAAGATCGGTTTATCGAGACCATAATATTTTTCAAGCTTTTGCCGGGCTTCGGGTGTGATCTTAGGGTTCAGGTCGGTCATGATATCTGTTGGTTTACCCGGTGCAAGCTGGATAATAAAAAAGGTGATCAGGGTCACACCGATAAGGGTCGGTATCATTGATAACAGACGTTTTAATATATATAGGAACATAGTTTGTCTTTTTGTTCTCTCACAGATGGCAGAGAACACGGGGGAAAATCGTTAATAGTTAATTTTATTCCACACTCCGAAATCAAAATTCCACATTCTTATCATCTCTCACTTTTCACTTAATCAATGTGTGCTTCTGCATTGATTTGGGTACATACCATTTATGAAGGTTATAGCTTATACCGATCGGTTCCGGTTTGATATTTTTTATTCTCTTATGAACAATGGGGAGTGCATAGGGAACATATAGAAAAATATAGGGGACTTCCTCGGCAATGATTTCCTGAAATTTAAAGTACGCTTTTTTTCGTTCTTCCAGATCAAAGGTCCGCCGCCCTTTTTCAAGCAGTATGTCAATCTCTTTGTTTTTATAAGATATGAAATTAAACTCTTTTTCTGCTGTTTTACTGCTGTGCCAGATGTCATACTGGTCAGGATCAAGGCCGATTCCCCAGCCGAGCAGTACGGCTTCAAAACGCCTGGTATCAATACGTTCGTTTATGAAGGTAGACCATTCGAGTACCAGGATCTTTACCCTGATCCCGATCATCTCAAGCCGCCACTGGATGATCGTTGCGGTTCGCAGACGCTGGGCATTTCCCTGGTTTGTAATAATGGTAAATTCAAAAGCTTTACCGTCTTTGTCAAGGATATTGTCACCGTCTGTGTCTTTCCATCCCGCTTCATTAAGAAGCTGTTTTGCTTTTTTAAAATTGTACGGATATTTTTTAACATCAGGATTATATGCCCAGGTATTGGGAACATATGGACCTGTTGCTTCCAGCCCGAGTCCAAAAAGGATGCCGTCTATTATTTCTTTTTTGTCAATTGCATAAGCAATTGCCTGCCTGACCCGTTTATCCTGAAAAGGGGGGTGCTTAAAATTAAATCCCAGATAAGTGTATCCCCGTGAAGGATATTTGTATTTTTGAAAATTATTTTTAAAATAATCTGAATGGGTCTGTCTGCTGTATTGAAGCGGGGTCAAAGACATCATGTCAATTGAGCCTGTCTGAAGCTCTAAAAACTGGGTTGAGATGTCAGGAATAATTTTGTAGACATAATTATCCAGATACGGCCGGCCTTCAAAATAATTGGGATTTGATCTAAGGATCAATTTCTCACCGGACAGCCATTTTGTTAATTTAAAAGGGCCCAGTCCCAGGGGTTTCCGGGTTAACGGGCTTTTGGTAATATCTTTTCCTTCAAGAAGATGTTTGGGGAGCACGACCATATTCCCCCAGGTTGAAAGTGCCGGCGCAAAAGGTTTCTCATATGTTGCTTTAAAGGTATATTTGTCAATGACTTCCGCCTTTTTCACCTGCATAAAGTCACCGGAATAGGCAGTGGGAGTTTTAGGATCGATTATTGTTTTAAAACCAAAATAGACGTCGTCTGCTGTAAACGGGACGCCGTCTTCCCAGACGATATCTTTTCTTAAATGAAAAATAAGGGTCAGGCCGTCTTTTGAGACTTCCCAGGACTCTGCCAGATCACCGGTCAGCGTCAGGTCTGTATCATATTTTACCAGACCGTTATAAATAAGACCGGAAATATCATGTGATGCACTGTCAGAGGCCAGCATGGGAATGAGGTTTGACGGTTCCCCGATGGATGCAACAACTAAAGCGTCACCGAATTGGCCAATGCTGTTTTGTGAAAGGACAGACAAAGGTGTTGTGCTAAGGATTATTATGATCAGTAATATTTTTTTCATTAGCAATGGCCGTGAAAGGTGAAAGGTGAGAAGTGAAGAGTGAGAAGACAAATATAATTAAATTTCATTTCGTTATTTCTACAGTTTTTTATTCTTTAAATAGTTTCTTAAACCCATAATCAGTGAGCGGACTTCGTTAATATTTTTGATGATATTTCCTGTCGTACAAAATTTCAAACGTTCAGATATGATTAGTTGAGTTTCCAGTTCAGAAAGTGACCCTAATGATATGTTTAAAAAGTATAGAAATTCGCTTCGTCAATAAAATCTGAGGATAACTTTTCAGCACTTATTATAGAATACAAAGTTAAAACAGTTGGTTATCAATATAAACACCCTGTTTTTTTAGCGTTAACTTTTATTAAAGAACCAAATTCAAAAGATGAACGTCCAACATTGAACATCGAACTTCCAACGTCGAATGAAAACCAACCACCTAAAATCAACAGATTTTTTTTGTTTGTTTTGTTGTTTTTTTTCATTCATCATTCGATGTTGAACGTTCGATGTTCGATGTTCATTTGTTTTGACGTCCAATGCCCGTCCTGAGCCTAATCGAAGGGTTCATCTATTTTGCAACCAGTCCGCTTGTGTCTTGCAAAAGATCATTAATAAAGATTACTTTTTTACCCACAGATTTTGTTGAAGACCTAGAAATTCTTTATCCGATCTCCTTCCAGCACCTTCGCTAATATTGCTTGTAATAGATATAGCAGACCTTCATATCTGCGAAGTTAACCCATATTCTTCTTCTTTTGGGAATGATGCTGTTAATTTATATAGTTTCTACCAGAGATACAGATTGCTTCCAAACATCCATTTCCTTGTGATTCATACATTTATGTCTAATAGTCTATACTATTAGAATATCAGAATCTTCACTGATTACCCATCCATTGCAATAATGGATTAGAGCATTTTTATAACGTGTAGCCATATGTTTTAAGTGACGGCTGGTGAAGTTCAATCTAATGTCAAAAGCCAAAGTTCAAATGACAAATGAATGCCAAAAAAGAAAAAGCACAAAAAGGATAAATGAGTTTGGCATTGGTGTTTTTCAGTTTCATTTGACATTTTTAATTTGAACTTAAAATTTCATGTTTATCCGTTAAAACCGTTCAAACGGCAGTCCAACTATCCGAGGCTATAGTAAAACAGAAACTGCCCTAGCTCCTTATCCGTCACTCTTCACTTCTCACTTTTCACTACTTCTAAAATATCTCCGCAGAAAAAATATAAATTTCCATATCATCATCCTTCCAGGCATCCGATGGAAGACCGGCCTTATTGCAGGTCTGTGATAAAAAGGTTTCTTTGTCCCAGTTGTACTGCAAAGCTACCTGGGGCAGCAGGAGTCCGGAATAAGGGCCTTTGATCATCATAAGTCCATGTTTACCAACTTCTATCTCGCTTATTTCCTTTATCTGTTTCATAGGCGTTAAGACAGACAGTTCAATATCAAGATCAGATAGTTCATCTTTTTCTAAGGAAGGAAATCTCGGGTCCTGAAAGGCTGCTGCAAGGGCCATTTCATTTATTGTTTCTGCAAGAGGTTTTACCGCATGGACATAGCCTATGCACCCTCTGAGCTTGCCACCTTTATGTAAAGAAACAAAGGCCCCTCTTTTTTCATTAAGCGTATCAGTTAAAGCTTTGGGTATGGATGGCGACTCATTACGCAGTTTTTTTTCAATAGCTGTTATTGCGATTTTATGGAGCTCATTTTTTTCATCTTCAGTAAGGGCTTTATCTATTGATGCTGTGGTTTCTTCATTCATTGTATATTCCTTTGTTTCCTGATAATTATTAAACTTGTGTGTTGCAGTCAGGATATAATTTTTTAATTAAATGATTAAATGATTAATTGAATTTTCAGTCAAGGGTTTTTTAGATAAATTATGAAGGATGGCTCAACTTCTGCTTGCAGGTCCTTTGTTTAGATTAAATTTGACTCAACGGACTTGCTTTAGGTTTTTTGTTCCAAGAGCGTAATGATCGTGCTATAATTTATTTATATATGTAATATTAGCTACTTATGAAGCATTAACATATCTCTGAATATCATGCAAAAAAATTGCGGGAGTATTGGTTTTTTTTATTTTTTAAATGAAAGATTAACGCAGACAATTTTCTGACCGAAAAATCTAATTATAGTAAATATCTTTCAGGAGGGCGTTTTACGATGCGTAAAATATTAATAATGTGTTCAAAGGGAACATATTGCCTTGTTTTAATTCTGTGCATGTCGGCGATCCTGTTAACTCTGCCTGAAACGCCACAGGCACAGCTTGCTGATTCTGCCTGACCAATGTTCAGACATGATGTGAGGCGCCACCGGTCTTACCTCTGCTTTAGGCACAGAGGTGGGTATAAGAAAAATGTATTTTTGATACTGATAATCCCGCGTATCTGTGGCGTTTTCAGACCGGGGGAGCCATTGAGTCATCTCCCGCAATCGATGAAGATGGAACCGTACGCCGAAGTAATATATGTTTCACAAGTTAAGACCGGGATTTTATTTTAACTTTTTAGTGTTTAATTGATTAAAAATGTATATATCAAAAAATGAATTAGATAATCTTATTATCATATGTGTCAATTTTTTTAAAATAATATGAAACGAATAGAGTGAAATGATTAGAGATGGATCAAAACAAGATATGCATAACTGTTGACTCAGATCTTGAATATCTTATCCCCGGTTTTTTATTAAGAAAAAAAGAGGATGTCGATTCCATAATGTTACTAATTGAAAAGGTTGAATTTGATTAAATTAGAATTCTGGGACACAGTATGAAAGGTTCCGGGGTAGGGTACGGCTTTGACAAGATAACCGAAATGGGTGCTTTAATAGAGGTTTTTTTGAAAGAGAAAAATGGTGAGAAAATAAAAAAGGTTGTTAATGATCTTTGTGTTTTTTTAGATAATATCAAGGTGGTTTATGAATAGTTTTTTTTTATAAATTTAAGTGCTGTTATTTTAATTTAGTCCTCAAACATCGCATCGACAAAATCTTTTGCATTAAATTCCCGGAGATCGTCCATCTTTTCACCGATACCAATATATCTGACCGGGACATCAATTATCTCAGATACGGCTACGATTACACCGCCTTTTGCCGTACCGTCAAGTTTTGTAAGTGCTAATCCTGATACATCTATTGTTTCTTTAAAAACTTTAGACTGTGACACGGCATTTTGACCGGTAGTGGCATCAAGGACTAAAAGTGTTTCATGAGGCGCCTCCGGATGTGCTTTTTTAATCACTTTATATATTTTTTTAAGTTCTTCCATTAAGGGGGCTTTTGTTTGCAGTCTGCCTGCTGTATCGATTATAAGAACATCTATATCATTGGCTTTTGCTGATTTTAAAGCATCGAATGCTACTGCAGAGGGATCGGCCCCATGTTTATGTTTTATAACTTTGCATCCGACCCGGTCACCCCAGATCTCAAGCTGTTCGATTGCGGCTGCCCTGAAAGTGTCTGCAGCGGCAAGCATAACTGAATGCCCTTCATTTTTAAATTTATTTGCGAGTTTTGCAATAGTTGTTGTTTTTCCGGTTCCGTTTACGCCGACAGCTAATATGGTAAAAGGTTTACTGTTTTTATTGATAACCAGTTTTTTATCGTGTTTTTGAAGTGTTTCCAGAATATTATCTTTCAGCACCTCTTTTAGCTTATTCGGATTTTTAAGTTCATTCCGTTTTACTTTAAAACGGACCTCATCCATAAATTTCATTACGGAGTTAATGCCCAGATCAGATGAGATCAGGATCTCTTCAAATTTGTCCAGTATTTCATCATTTATCTCTCTTTTTCCGAGAGTCGCTTCGTCTAAACGACGTATTACCGTCTGATGTGTTTTTGCCAGTCCGTTTTTCAGCCTGCTGAAAAATCCGGGCTTCTTCTCATTATTATTCATGTAAGAACCAGAAAATGGAGGTTAATTTAGGTTAACAGAAACTATCTTTGACACACCTTTTTCCTCCATGGTTACACCATAAAGTGAATTAGCGGCCTGCATGGAAAGCTTATTGTGTGTTACGATCAGGAACTGAGATCGTTCTGCCATTTTATGGAGATGAGAAATGAATCGTCCAATGTTTGAATCATCCAGTGGCGCATCAATTTCATCCATTAAGCAAAATGGACTGGGTTTTGTCAGAAAAATTGCAAACATCAGAGAAATAACCGTTAGCGCTCTTTCACCGCCTGAAAGAAGATCAAGGCTCTGCAGCTTTTTGCCCGGAGGCTGTGAGAAAATATCAATACCGGTTTCAAGAATGTTGGATTCATCAGTGAGCTGCATGTATGCTTTACCGCCGTTAAAAAGAAGCGGAAATAGCTGTTTGAAATGATTATTGATTTCATTAAAGGTTTCAGAGAATTTCTGCCGGGTTATCTTGTTTATTCTTGTGATGACGTTCTGCAGCGAATCTATGGACTGATGCAAATCATCAGACTGTTCTGTTAGAAAGGTGTACCTTTGTTCAAGATCTTCAAATTCTTTAGCAGCGCCAAGGTTAACATCACCGATATTATCAAGACGTTTCTTTAGCTTTTCAAGGTGCTCTTTTGATTCTTCTTCGTTAAAATTATTGTCGTCCTGTGCCGGCGGTAAGGCGGCAAGGTCCATTGCGTACTTATCAGACAGGTCATCTTTAAGATGGTCCGTATGGATGGTTGCCTCGTTCAGCTTAAGTTCAATATCCCGGACTTTGGGTTCTATCTCATCCCAGCGCGTTCTTAAATTCTTTAAAAGTTCATCGTCGGATTTAACTATTTCTTCAAGTGAATGCTCATTTCTTCTTTCCTCATCAATCCGTTTATTCAGTTCCTGACTTTTCATTATTTTGGATTGAAGTTGATTTTTCGTCCCTTCAATATTATTTGAAAGTGTACCGGTGTTTGATTCCAGTTTATTTTTTTCATCTTTCAAACTGTTGATCTTTGATTTTGATGAAATGAGTCCATTGTTCAGCCGGTCAATATCAGTAAGCAGGTTTTCCTTTTTTTGTTTAACCGATGCCAGTAATATCCTTAATTCGGTGTGATCGGTTTCCAGACTTAACAGTGATTCTTTCTGAGCATTTTCTGAAAGGGTGAGCTCGGCAAGATAGGACTGTTTGTTTTGTTCTTCTTTTTCGATTGAATCTTTGTCCAGCTCGAGTTTCTTAATGTCCCTTTGATGATTTTCAAGCTGGTTTGTGCTTTCAGCCGCGTCTTTTGCCAGTAAATTTAATTTTTCTTCTTCCAGCTGGTTTTCTCGAATAAGCTGTTCATCAATTGTCTTTTCCTGAACAAGCATGATATTGAGTTCATTTTGCTCTCTTGAGAGTTGTTCTAAAAGTAAAGTTGCACTGTTTAAGTCTTTTTCAATATTTTCTTTTGTTTCATTAACAGTATTAAATCTTGTTTCAAGCTGACTTAGCGATTCAGTGTATTCTCTTATCTCTCTGTTTCTTTTTAATATTCCGGTACCAGAACTTGTTGTCGATCCCCCGGTGATGGTACCTTTTTCATCGATCAGATCACCTTCTAAAGTAACGAAGGTACATTTGCTTGAAATGTTTTCTCTAAGGCTGATCGCAGTTGTTATGTTATCGCAAAGATAGACATCAGATAAAAGTGAATCGATAACTTTTCCATAATCATCTTTTGCTTTTATAAGTTTTAAAAGGGGAGTGCAGCCTGTAATTTCCGGATTGTTCAGAGAAGGGCCACCGGCAGACGGGGTTAGAAAAGAGATCTTGCCGTTTTTCTGACTTTTTAAGTAATCAATTGCTTTTAAACCGTCTTCGGTAGAGCTGAAGATCAAGGCCTGCAGCTTTCTGCCAAGTGCTGCTTCAAGGGCTGTTTCGTGTTTTGGTTTGGTTACAATAAAATCTGCAAGTAGACCGACGATACCGTTTATTTCGTCATGGTTATCTTTATGGGCCTGCATTACAGTTCTTACGCCTTCATCAAAACCTTCAAGATTGTTCTGAAGTTCTGTAAGAGAGTTTAAGTGCGCCTTCTTGTTTCCGATTTCATCTTTCAGATCGTTATATACCGTTGTCTTTTCATTGAGAGAGGTTTTTAATGATTGAATTTTGTTTGATTGTGAATTTATGCTTATATTCTTTTGTTCAAGACTATCAGAGGTTTCATTTACTTTATTCTTTTGATTAATGATCCTGACTTTCAGCTCTAAATGGTTTGATATACTTATATTATTTTCTTCTTCAATTTTTTTAAGCTTCTGGCTTATCTCTTCCTGGAGCCTGGTGTTCAGTTTAATTGAGTTGTTGATCTCTGTTCTTTTAAGGGTTATCTGCATCAAGTCATCTTTTTCAATTCCGATCTTTTCCTGAATCGCAGTTAGACTATTCTTTGAGACGGAGAGATATTCAGACGAACCGTTAAAATCACTTTCAAGAGAACTTATTTTCTGCAGGATAGCTTCAAGATCGTTTTTCCTTGTTATTATTTCATTATCAATATTTTCCAGATCATCAGAAAGTTCTTTTATTGTCTGGCTGCTTTTTATGATCAATGAATGTGTGTTTTGAAGTTCTCTTTCATTGAGCTGGATACTGCTTTCCTCATTTTGAATAGATTCTTTATGCGAATAATAATCCTGCTGCAGTTGCTCTATTTTCTTATGGAGCTCTTCAAGATCAAGGCGGTTTTTTTCAAGGTTTGCCTCTGTTGAATTTCTATTTGCAGAGAGGTTGATCTCTTCATCACGATATTTAGTTAACTGCTCCTTTAATTCCCGGGTTGATTTGTTAAGATTTTTTAGTCTTAAAGCGGTAAGCAGCAGTTCGATATTTCTGATCTCTTCTGTTATGGTCCGGTGTCTTTTAAGCCTTTTAACCTGGAGACTCAGTGTATGCATCTGGATCTTAATCTCATTTAAAAGATCATTTAAACGATGAAGGTTATTCCGGGTAGAATTCATTTTATTCACCGCTTCTTTTTTTCTTGAGCGGTATTTGGATATTCCGGCTGCTTCTTCAATAAGGATTCTTCTTTCATCCGGTTTAAGGCTCAGAATAAAATCGACCTTACCCTGTTCCATGATTGAATATGATTTTGTACCTACGCCTGAATCCAGAAAAAGTTCAACGATGTCTTTTAAACGGCAGGAGACCTTATTTATAAAATACTCGCTTTCACCGGATCTGAACAGTTTTCGGGTTACCATCAGCTGGTTGGCAAGCTTAGAACTTTCAGAAGTTCTAAGCGTATTCCCATTACCGTTTCCATTGCCATTTCCATTGCCGTTATCATTTACGTTAGTCAGTATCAACGATACTTCTGCCATTCCGTTTGCTTTACGTGACTGACTGCCGTTAAAGATCAGGTCTTCCATCTTTGAGCCGCGAAGATGACGGGCATTGTGTTCTCCCATTATCCATCTAACAGCATCAATTACATTGCTCTTGCCGCATCCATTCGGTCCGACAAGTGCTGTTATTCCCGGCTCAAAATTTAATTTGACCGGGTCTACAAATGATTTAAAACCTGAAATTTCTAATGAACTTATTCTCATTTACAAAACCTCATGTATGATATTTATATTGTTTGCGTAACTGACTGATTAAACAATATATATTTTTTTATTATATTTCAGATTGTTTGTCGGGAAATTTTGCTTAATCGTATCAGAGAAAAATACTAGTGTAAAGAAAAAAACACAATATATTGTTGTCCAAACAACCAATATTACCACCTGTTGTATGTGCTTATTTTTATATAATCATTTAAAATAATTGAAAACAGCTTATAATTTATGGTTTTGATGATTTTAATTATTTTAATTAGTAATAATTTAATCTGTATGCTATTTTCTTACTAAGAATGAAGTATATTAATACAGCTATTTATCACTTTAACCTATTGAAATATGTTTGGAATTTAAAAATGACCGCAATAATTGACAGATTATCTAAGGTGCTTGGGACACATAAAGTAACGGCTGATAAGGATATTCTTTGTAAGTATTCTGTTGATGAAACTTCAGATTTAGAGTTTTTTCCTGACATACTGGTTCGTGCTGAAACCGTTGAGGATGTCAGCAATACTTTAAAAATATGTAATGAATTCAGGGTTCCTGTTACGCCAAGAGGCGCAGGTACAGGTGTTACCGGCGGTTCTGTACCTGTTAAAGGCGGTCTGGTTCTCTCAACTGAAAAGATGAACCGGATAATTGAAATTGATAAAGTAAATATGATAGCTGTTGTTCAGCCGGGTGTGATTACTTATGATTTACAAAAAGCGGCTTTAAAAGAAGGTCTTATGTATCCGCCTGATCCTGCAAGCCTTGAAACCTGTTCGATCGGTGGAAATGTGGCTGAAAATGCCGGTGGCCCAAAAGCAGTAAAATATGGAATTACCAAGGATTATGTTTTGGGTCTTGAAACCGTCCTCGCTGACGGTACCCTTATAAATACCGGCGGTAAAACAGTTAAAAATGCAACCGGGTATAATTTAACCGGAATTATTCTTGGTTCTGAAGGTACTTTAGCTGTGATTACGAAAATTTATTTGAGGCTGGTATCTTCACCGCATTCTTTTAGAGATATTTTAATCCCCTTTGACAGTATGGAAAAAGCTGTTGATGCTGTAAATTCTATACTTCTCCACAGGATTGTCCCGGCTACAATTGAGTTTATGGAAAAAGATGCGATTGATCTGGTCTCTAAACATACAGATGAAAGCATTCCCCATCCGGAAGCCGGTGCGCATTTATTAATTCAGATAGATGGTGATTCTGATGATGCGGTCTATTGCTTAATCAACAGAATAGCGGAAGTCGTTGAAGTGGATAACAATCAAATACTTGTTGCAGATTCATTAAGTCAGAGCAATAGGATCTGGAAAGCAAGGAGATCGATCAGGGAGTCCATTACCAACTGTAGTCCTGTATTTTTAGCAGAGGACTGTGTTGTGCCGCGTTCTGTAATACATCTGTTTTTAAAATCATTAAAAGAATATTTTATATCAAAAGGACTTTTTTCGGTAATGTTTGGACATGCCGGTGACGGTAATGTCCATGTTGATATATTAAAAGGAGAGATGGACTATCAAAAATGGAAAATTCTTATACCTGAACTTAAAAAGGAGATATATAAAAGGGCCATTGATATGGGTGGTACCATAACAGGAGAGCATGGAATCGGTTATTTAAGGAAAGATTATTTGTCCATGGCTCTTTCAAAAGAGGAGATAAGTCTGCAGCAAAGAATAAAAAAAGCTTTTGATCCAAACCTTATCCTTAATCCAGAAAAGATATTCCCCTTTTCAGAAGACTCTTAATATGCTAAGTAAAAGGTATATTAAGTAATATATTATTATAAAATACAAAAAGTTCTTTAGCTATGGTAACAATAAAAAATAAAAAGCCTTCCCATGTTTTTGAAGTAAACGACTGTGCCATAATCACCCGGATGGGCGGTGTAGGGACTGCGATAAATCTTAGAGAATTGAAGGAAAGACTTATCAGCTGTTCAATTGACTGTTTATATTATCATTTCTGTGAAACCCTTATTCGTCCTACATTTGATAACCCTGAATATAGAAATGATTTTGCCCTGTGGTCTGCTTATAAATTAAGGGATAGAGTCCTGGCAGAACGCCTTGGAATTATTAACCCATACAGTTTTGATGATTTGGAAGGTTTAAGAGAAAGGGTGTTAGAAATTATAGACGAGCGTCTAAGCAGCCTTAATTATATACCTTCTGTTCCAAAAGGTGATGAGTTTATTTTTATGCGGGCCGCAACTGTTGTTTTTGATACTGGTATTGTATTACACCAGCCTGAAGATCTTTTTTTAAAACTGCCTTTAATGAGCAGAAGTACGATTTATTATCACTTTATGGAAGCAAGGAGACGTACTCAGGACAGGGTAGATGATTTTACGTTCTGGATAAAGTTTCATCCTGAAAAAAATCAGCAAATAATTGAAGAATTAGCAAAAATTGATTTCTATTTTTTAAATTTAAATGAGCTGAAAACGGTCCTGATCGATACACTTAAAAATATCCATTAAACGGTTATGATGAAACCAAAAACATTAAAAGATTATAAAAAAATTGCAGGAAAAATTGCGATCTCACAGCTGGAACAGCTAAGTCAGAATCTAAAAGGGGCAAAAGTTGTTCATGTAAATTCAACCCGTGAAGGCGGCGGCGTTGCTGAGATACTTAACTGGATGATCTCTTTAATGAACGATCTGGGTCTTAATGCCAGTTGGGAAGTAATCGAGGGTAATGAGAAATATTTTGATGTAACCAAGGCTTTTCATAACGGTATGCAGGGAACTCCGATCAGGCTGACCGGTGAGATGATAAAGAATTATGAAGATACTCTAAATACAAATTTTAAACGTTTACAGCCGGTACTTGAAGAGGCTGATTTTGTGTTTATTCATGATCCGCAGCCGGCAGCTTTTCTTGACATGTGTCCCAATAGAAAAGGGAAGTGGGTCTGGAGATGTCATATTGATTCAAGTAATCCGTCAAGAGAGGTTTGGAAATATTTAAGAAGTAAGGTTGTTAATTATGATGCAAGTATATTTTCAATGCCGACTTTTGCCCAGCCTTTACCCCACCCGCAGTTTGTGATTGCACCCAGTATTGACCCTTTAAGTGAAAAGAACTGTGAAATTAATAAAAAGGAAATTAAGGAGACATTAAAGAAATATAATATACCTGATAATGTTCCAATACTCACCCAGGTATCAAGGTTTGATAGATTCAAGGATCCTTTGGGAGTGATCGAGGCATTTAATGAACTGACCAAGACAATCCCTGCTGAACTTGTTCTGGCCGGAGGGAGGGCTACGGATGATCCGGAAGGGCAGGTCGTTTTAGAAGAAGTACAAAAAGCAGCAGCTGATAATAAACACATACATGTATTGATGCTGCCCAGTGATGCTCACCGGACTATAAATGCATTACAGCGGGCATCGACTATTATTATTCAGAAATCGATTCAGGAAGGTTTCGGGCTTACCGTTACAGAAGCACTGTTAAAAGAAAAACCTGTGATCGGCGGCAATGTGGGGGGGATAAAGCTTCAGCTCCATAACTATTATACCGGTTTTCTTGTTGAAACCCCGGAAGGAGCTGCTTTAAGGATCAGAGAGCTTCTCCATGATAATGAAAAAATTAAAAGAATGGGGAGAACGGCAAAACAGTTTGTAATCGAAAACTTTTTGCTCACCCGGCATCTCAGGGAATACCTCACTCTTCTCGTCGGTTTAAAGTGCAATCTTACAAATTATGTACTTACCGAATCAAAGGATTTCAACTCATAATAAAATTTTATACTTATGGTTAATCCACAAAAAAGGCTTGTTATTGTTTCTAACCGTCTGCCCGTTATTATTGATAAAATTAACGGCGGCTGGGAAGTCAAGGAAGGGTCCGGCGGTCTGGTCACAGCTCTTGCTCCTGTACTGAGGAACAGGGGCGGTGTATGGATCGGATGGCCCGGTACTGTTATGAATGATGAGGTTGAGACACTTCTTACTTCGGAAACCAGGGACACCGGTTATCAGTTGAAACCGGTAACACTGACCTCGTATGAAATTGATAAGTATTATCATGGATTTGCCAATGAAATTATTTGGCCGCTTTTTCATGATCTGCAGTCAAGATGTAACTTTGATCCTGAGTTCTGGCAGGTTTATCAGGCTGTTAATAAAAAATTTGCTGAAGTGATTCTTCAAAATACGAAGACGGATGATTATATATGGGTTCATGATTATCAGTTGATGAATGTTGCAAAAGAAATGCGTGTTTCTAATCCGCAAATCAAGGTCGGATTTTTTATGCACATTCCTTTTCCTTCCCTTGATATTTTTCTAAAACTGCCATGGAGACATGAACTGCTAAGTTCACTTCTTGAATATGATCTGATCGGTTTTCAAACGATGCGGGACAGAAGAAATTTTATACAGTGTGTAAAGACTCTTGTAAAAGATGTTGCCGTGCAGGGTAAGGGACAGGTACTAACAGTTCTGTCCAGAGATAGAAAAATAAAAGTCGGTCATTTCCCCATAAGTATTGATTATAAATATTTTGTTGATAAGACAGCAACCCAAGAGGTGTCAGACTGTGCCTGGTTTATACATGAAAATTTAAATGATCGCCAGATTCTACTTGGAATTGACAGACTTGATTATACGAAGGGAATCATCGAAAGACTGAAAGCTTTTGAAAATGCTTTAATCAGATATCCTGAATTAAGAGGTAAGGCATCATTTATACAGATCGTTGTACCCAGCAGAACCCGAATAACCGAGTATAAGACCCTGAGATCTGAAATAGAGGAGACCGTGGGAAATATCAACGGCAGGTTTACAAAATACGGATGGGTGCCTATTCATTATATATTCGGCAGCCTCGATTTTTATGAACTGCTTGCATATTATAAGTCTTCTGAAATTGCTGTTATCACCCCGCTTAAAGACGGTATGAATCTGGTGGCAAAAGAATACTGTGCCTGCAGTCTTGATGGGAATGGCGTGCTGATCTTAAGCGAATTTGCCGGTGCTTCTGCACAGCTGCACCGGGGCGCCATTATGGTTAATCCCTATGACGTAGATAAGGTGGCGGATGCTATCTATCAAGCATTTAAAATGAATGCTGATGAAAAAATAACCCGAATGAGAAAAATGAGACACTCAATTAAAAAACAGGATGTCTTTTGGTGGGTGGACTCTTTCCTGCAGGCGGCTTTTACGGAAAATCTTAATAACTTTCCTGTCCTTGAACATTATGATTATATGCCTCAAATCGAAATTTCAACATAGGAGCATTAAAATGATCAAAAGTATTTTAATTCCTGTAGATGGTTCAGAGAACAGCAAAATAGCGGTTGCGTACGCGATGTTTTTTGCAGAGTTTTTTAATGCAGAGACCTGCGGACTTAATGTTATTGACATTAGATCGCTTGAAGGACCTTTTTTAAGTGATATCAGTGCATCTCTTGGCTTTGCACCGTTCCAAAACTATCTTCCTAAATTTGAACAGATATTAGAGGAGAGAAGCGATCTCATCCTTAGCAGTATTGCGGATATTGTCAATAAAACAAAAATAAAGTTTAGACAAAAAAAACTCACCGGTGTCGTGTCGACAATTATTTCTGAGGAGTCAAAAAAATTTGATCTGGTTGTTGTTGCTCAAAGAGGGGAGCATGAACAGTGGTCAACAGGACTTTTAGGATCAACAACCGAATCTGTTGTGAGAAAAGCACCACGACCGGTTTTGGTAACGCCTAACAATTTTAGACAAATAAAAAAAGTAACTGTTGCATATGATGGAGCGGTCGAATCAAGTAACGCTTTAAAGACAGCCTGTGAGATCTTTTTAACTAATGATTTTGAGGTTACGGTTGTTATGGTAACGGATGATATTGAGACAAAAGACAGGCTTTCTGCTGAAGTGAAGGAGTATACGGCTCCATATAATAAGGAGGTTGACATTGTAGCCTTAACGGGTGATGCCGGTAAAGAGATCTTAAATTACGCCGAGGAAAATGGTATGGATCTTATAATAATGGGTGCGTTCAGTCATGGCAGGTTCCATGATATTATCCTCGGAGGTACTGCTGCCTATATCATAAGAAAGTCGACAATACCCGTCCTGTTAAACAAGTGATTAGACATTTATGTTAAATTGTTTTATCCATTAAGTCTTTTATTTCCGGCCAGTAATCCTTGTCCATCATGTGACGGGTATCAATTTTTGAAAGGGATTTCAAGAGTGAAGATCTAATCCCTGGAAACTGATCTGAAAGATCCGTTATCAGATTCTTTATTCTCAATCTGTTTCCAGCTGTTTTTTTTGCAGGACATTTGTTGTCAGGAATGGGAAATCCGGCACTTTTGATAAAATTAATTATGATGTTTTCGTGTACATAACATAAGGGCCGAATAACGGTGTTCCTTCCGTCTTCAGAGTACAGCAGCGGAGACATGGATTTTATTCTGCCGTTAAAAAACTGGTTTAAAAGAAGTGTTTCTATAAAATCATCCGCATGATGACCCAGTGCAATCTTATTATAATTATTTTCAAATGCAATTCTATAAAGTATCCCGCGTCTCAGGCGTGAACAAAACGAGCAGATACTTTTCCCCGGTGTTTTAAAACCCGATAATACTTCAGATATATTTGATCTTTCTGTTATAGGATCTAGATCAGAATAATTTTTGATGATATATTCGGAGATCAGAGAAGTGTCGAAATCAGGGAAACCCGGATCTATGGTTACAGGGTGAAGCTCAAAGTCAACCGGTGCTTTTTTACGCAGCTCATAAAGAACATGAAGCAATGTCCAGCTGTCTTTTCCTCCCGAAAGTGCCACAAGTATTCTGTCGCCATTTTTTATGAGGTTGAAATCACCTATGGCTTTGCCTGTTTTTGTTGTTAAGTACTTAGTCAGATTCATGAAGGTCAATATTTAATTAAGGTGAATTTAAAGATGCGGGTATAAGCGTTATTCTTTTCTAAGATAGGACAGTTCTTTTGGAAGCGGGGTGCTGTTTCCCATATTATCTTCGCCATAATTGACTTTTGCTAGAATCTGGAGGTCTTTAATGGCAAGGGTTTCGCCGTGAAATTCAATTTCTGTGATGTTCTCTTTTTTTATCATGCCGCCTGCCCACATAAGATCTATAACACTTGAGGCATCAAATTCTTTTTCATTCGCGATCATTGTAACTTTTGAGCCGTAATGATTGGCCACTTTTGCAACGAGTGTTGAGGGCCTGAGATGAAAGCCAAGTCCATCAGGAACATTCACAGCAGCTGAGCTAAAAACACTGTATCTATTTAGAATATTTTGAGCAATGGTATTACCCTGTTTTATAAAAAAAGTATAATAATATAAAGAAAAATTGATGACAGTATCTGTAACTTTTTTGCGTTTTATGATTTTTGATATTCTTTGATGGGTGCATTCGTTACGGATAGTGGTTTCATGGCGTTCAATGAAGTGACAGAGCTCCTTTGCGATACCGAGCAAATGAAGTGTTATGGAGATGTGACCGCGTAAAGTGCGGAGGTCATTGTCCTGAGATTCAAGCGGTGTTTTATGAATATAAGTGTCATACATTGACTGCGCATTATGAGTCGCAGATTCGATATGCCGAAGAGTCTCTTCATTGATCCTGTCCGGGATGTAGTCTGAATCAAGATTTTTTGCTGGGATCTTTTTGGTAAAGATAACTTTTGCGGAAGCATTAAAGGAATTGGTATATTCTGTCGCAACTCTGTTAACTTTTGCTTTGACATCAGTTGTCTCGGATTCATCAATATTTTGAGGTAATGTTTTAACAGCAATTGACTCAATAAAATCTTCATCTTTTAATTTGCCCTTCGGGATCTTTAATCCCAGGCTTTCGGCTTCATTTATAAGGTTTTTAAACAGGAGAAGTATTGATTCATCAAGAAAAGACAATTGCTTTTTTGCATCATTCGTAAAATCTTTTACATATTTACCTTCAAGCTTGTAATGATTTATCCTGCGGATGATATGGCTAATGGTGTATGCTGTCCTGGAAAAGTTTCTGATCGATGCGATCAGTTCACCAAAAAATAACCATTTTTTATTATTTCTTGCGCCATGGTCATCAAGAAAATCTTCAAGCTCCATCGATTCTTTAACCAGTGATACATAGTGCTTTTTGTTAAGATTGTTTTCTATGTTTCCGGTAAAGCATGACGCAAAATTAAGGATATCAAAGGCGGGTTTTGCCGCGAGTTTTGAAAAGTCATCTTCAGTTATAATTTCAGAAAAAAATTTCATAATTGTTTTGAAAGAGGGTTAGAAAATAGATTGTAAGACTGCTGTATTTTTTAAATCGACAATTAATAATCCAAGATCATTTTTGCAACTTCTGCTGGATGTTTTTTCTATTAAGCGGTTTATGAATGCGCAGCTTTCCTTTATTAAATTATCCGAAATTCCAGTTTTCCCTGTATTCTTATGGCTAATTAAAGCGCTGTAAACATTTGACAGGATATTTCTGGATTGATTTAGAAGTTCAGGATTATTCTTTAGAATGGATGTGATCTCAAATGCATTTTTATAATATGCCAGCACATGTTTTTTTAAAGGATTATTATTAACAAGAATTAAATTACGATAATTTCTAAAAGCTTCAAGCATTGACAGTTTAGAAGCGCTGGTTCTGGTTGTTTCTGAAAGGGAGAAAAGGATAGGGCAGTAGGTCAAACGAACATCAACCTCTTTTGGAATGCTGCTGTCAGCTTCAAAGTTATAATGCGTTGAAGTAATATAACCCTCTGCTTTGTAGCTGATATTTGTACTGCATTCAGCAGGAAGCGTTATTGTATAATAACCCGAACTGTCTGTTGTTGTTGTCGCTCCATGGTCGGCCTTAACCGTCGCATCCGCAACAGGATTGCCTGAAAATCTGTCATAAACATGACCTTTTAGTATACCCGTTGAAGAAGGGGTTATGACAATATCCTGCTGCAGATAATCTCCGGTGTCTACGGAAACCGGGGCTGCAGCCTGTCCGTAACACTCATGTGATACGGACAGGGTATATGTCCCCGGCGAAATATTTTCCAGCGTATATGTACCGTCAATATCTGTATCACCTGATGTAAGAAGTGTATCGTCAATACTGACCTGAGCGCCCTTAATTTTATGTCCGTCAATGCCGTCAGTAATTTCTCCGGATATTGTTGCCAACGGGTCAAGGTTTATGTCAATTGTAACTGAAATTCCGTATAAAAAAGTTGCTGGAATCACAAAGTCAGAGTAACCGATTTTTGCTGCAGTTATATTTGAAGAACAGATCGATGCATAAACTTTATATTCACCGATAATATTACTGAAACTTATTTCACCGGTATCGGTAGTCAATTCAACATCGCTAATAGGATTGCCGGTTATAGAATCCGTAATTATTCCTTTTACCAGGCCAAAATTATTCTTATTAGGAGTCAGTGTGAAATCAAGCTCGTTTGCCATTGATAGGGGAAGCGTTTTTAAGGATTTATATGAAAACTGGTAGCCTGAAGCTGAGACAAAAATAGTGGTCAGTCCGGAAGGTGCTTTAATCGTAAAAGTACCGTCTTTTGCCGAGTCGACTTTTGCATTTAAACAAATTATATCTGCGTCCGTTATTATTGCGCCGGTGCATTGGTCCGTAATTGTACCGGTAATAATGACTTCATCATTATTGTGAGGCGCCAGCTGCACATTCATTATAGTTGTTATGATCGGCAGGATCTGAGTAGAGGATGAAATAGCAGATTCAAAATCTTCAGCACAGACGGTAAGACTGTTCACGCCAGAAGGCGTGGCCATATTAAAAAGACCGTCTTCGTCAGTGACTGAAATACCGCCGAGATTGCTCATAACATATGCATTTTTAATCGGCTTGCCAGACGTTTTGCCGGTTATTTTGCCTTTAATATAACCTGTCACCGTTGATGACGGGATGAGCAGTATGTCAATATTTGTTGTCTGTCCGGGATTCGCAGGGATGCCGGATATAAAATTTGATTTATAACCGGGAGCTGAAAAGATTATTCGATATATATCCGGCGGAACCCGCAGAGAAAATGTTCCTGCAGTTGTAAACGTTGAAACTCCGGTTGTGGTTGTTATGGCTGTGCCCGGAATTAGACTGTTCCTGAATGCATCGTGTATGGTCCCTTTTATAAAGGCTGGCTGTATGGCATAGCTGGTTGATGTTAATATTAGACATATTATCAAAAATACGGGTATGTATAAGATGATCGCTGGTCTGGTTTTATCTGCCATGGTTCTCAGGTTCCATGAGGATGAAAAATAAAGGGTTAATAAAACCGGCTGGTTATTCACTTGAATGATTTATGCTAAACATTCTGCTGGGTGGATTAATCTTCGGTCTGTAATTCTTCTTTAGGCTGTGATGCTGGTTTTTTTGCTTTAATTTTATCAAGAAGTCCTGCCGGCTCAAACTCAATTTCAAATTCTTCTGCTTTATCATCAACATCTGGTAAATTTTCGATCTCTTTTGAACGGTTTGATCTTTCTTCTTCAGTCAGGTGATTCTCTGTTAGCCTTTTATCAGTTTTGTACATTTTTGATTTATCCTGTTTTAGATTAATTATTACCTATTGATTTGTATAGATCTTTCATATCAACAACTACTTCTTTTAAGGCCAGTTTGTATTTTTCCTGTGAAAACCCGAGGGGGAGCTGTTTTTCCGGTTTCTCATTGACCCTTATTTTTTTCTTAGCGCCCGCAATTGTGAATTTTTCATCATAAAGCATCTTCTTTATCTTGATGACAGATTCAACATCTTTTCGGCGGTACAATCTTTGATTTGATTTGGTTCGGTAAGGTTTAACCAGTTTGAACTCAGATTCCCAGTATCTCAGAATATAGGGTTCTACCCCTGTTATACTGCTGACTTCTCCAATTTTAAAATAAAGTTTATCCGGTATTATTTCAGACATCAAAACAACCCTTAATTAGACTGCGATTTATTCGTTCAATGCTTTTTTTAATACTGGACTGGCTTTAAATGTCAAAACACTGCGGGCTGATATTTCTATTGCCTCACCTGTTTGTGGATTCCTCCCGCGGCGAATATTTTTGTCTCTTACATTAAAATTACCAAAACCGGAAATCTTAACTTTGATGCCTTTTTCAAGCTCAGATCTCATTATCTCAAAAACCAGTTCTACGATCTGGATGGATTCTTTTTTTGAGAGTCCTATTCTCTCATATATTGAATCTACTAAATCAGCTTTTGTCATAAATGAGCTCCTTCATTAATTTAGTGTTTAAATTCTTAGCTCGATTCCTAAAACAGTATAAAGATAAGATACTAATTTGTCACGTATTTTATTAACTTCTTTGTCTGTTAAGGTCCTATTATCAGAATGAAATTTTATTCTGAATGCGAGACTTTTTTTACCTTTTTCTATATTATTTCCCTGGTAGAAATCAAATATTTTAATTTCAGAGATCAGCTTATTTTGAAAGCTTGAAATAGCCTCCAGAATCTTATCTGCGGTCATGCTATTATCAACTAAAAGGGCTAAATCCCGGTATACTGAAGGATTCCTCGAAAAAGGAACAAATTTGGGACTGTTTGACGTGTATTTCAGGAGTTTTTGGAAGTCCATCTCAAACATATACGCACTGTTTTCAATCCCGAAATTTTCGAGGATATCAGGGTGTACTTCGCCGAGCGTTCCGATATTTTCATTATTTATCATGATCGTAAGGGTTTTTAATGGATGGAAATAAGGTTCCTTAAAATCAGTGGTGAAAGTAAATTCATTAATATTCAGCCTGTTAAACAGGGTCTCAACAGTATTTTTAACATCATAAAAGTCACTATTTTCGTTTTTTATACTCCAGTTTTCACTGTTTCTTAATCCGGAGATTAACCCGGATATTTTTTTTGATTCTATATGCTCTGAGTCATTACTGCCTTTTAAGAAAATATTGCTGATCTCAAAAAATTTAATACTTGAGATATTGTTGTTTTGATTATGCTTTAGATTGAGAAGCAGGCTGGGCAGAATCGAGGTCCGCATGACTGACTGGTCGGCAGATAAAGGATTTAATATTTTCATATGCTGCGTTCTTGGATCAGAATCATCGAAGTTCATTGCGTTTAAATTTTCAGGTGCAACAAAGCTGTAATTTATGACTTCTGAGTATCCCATTGATATGATAATGTCCCGGAGTTTTCCCGCAAAATTTATGGATTGATTTGCCTGTTTAGCCGTTAGCGATGCTTTTGGAAAGGTTACCGGAATGTTATCATATCCATTAATTCTTGCGATCTCCTCAACAAGATCGATCTCTCTGTTAATATCATATCTGTAGCTGGGTGCGATTATAGTGAGAAGGTCAGGCGCCTCATTAATGATCTGCATGTTGAGTTTGATCATTATCTGTTTTACTTCATCAAAAGAAAGAGAAAGACCCAGGGTGCTGTTTGCTTTGGATATTTTAAGTTCAATTTGTGTCTGTTTCTTATGGGTATCTGAAGAAACATCAATACAGCCTTTTAGTACGGTTCCTTCAGCAAGTTCAGATATCAAGACGGCTGCCCTGTCCAGAGCAGAAAGTACCGTATTAATATCGATCCCCTTTTCAAAACGAAGTGATGCTTCGGATTTTAAATTAATTTTTCTGCTTGTTTTTGAAATTGAGGCGGGATCAAAATAGGCACTTTCAACAAGAACTGAATCTGTCTTATCTGTAATTCCTGATTTTAAACCGCCCATGATTCCGCCGATCGCAACAGGAGATTCATTGTCGCATATCAGTACTGAACCTTCCGGAAGCGTTCTTTCAGCTTCATCAAGGGTGATAAATTTCTCATTTTTTATCGATTCCCTTACAATTATTTTACGGCCCTTAATCAGGTTTGAATCAAAAGCATGTAAAGGCTGACCCCATTCAAGAAGGATGTAGTTTGTTATGTCAACGATATTATTTATTGACCTGATACCGCAATTTTCAAGTCTTCTTCTCATCCATAATGGAGACGGCTTGATCTCAACATTATTAATAAGACGGGCGGTATATTTTGAACACAATTCAGGTGTGTTTACTTCAACTTTAACTGTTTTTTCAATTTCGCAGCCTGTTTCTTTCACCGTAAATTCAGGTAAAGTGATAGGTATATTGTAAATGGCAGAGACTTCACGCGCAATTCCGATAACGCTTAAGCAGTCTGACCTGTTGGGGGTGATGCCCAGGTCAAGCACAGTGTCTGAAAGGTTCAGTGCATCTTTTATCGGGGTTCCCGGCTTAAGGTCGGAAGACAGATGTATAATACCTGAACCATCAGTGCCGAGGCCAAGTTCTGGTTCAGAACAGATCATTCCTTGTGAGACTTCACCTCTTATCTTTGATTTTTTGATTCCCATTCCGTTAGGAAGTTTAGCGCCGGGAAGGGCCAGTACGACCTTAATCCCGTCACTGATATTCGGTGCACCGCAAACCACCGGGATCTCTTCTGTTCCGGTGTTTATTTTGGTAAGAGAAAGTTTATCCGCATTGGGATGGGGACTGACTTTAATTATTTCAGCAACAATTATATCGTTCCACTGGGAACCCACTTCGATTATTTCTTCCACCTCGATGCCTGCCATGGTGAGATCATGTGATAGCTCATCTATGGATTTATCGATCTTTACGAAATCTTTTAACCAATTAAGACTTAGAAGCATAATTTAACCTGTTAGGATTGAAGGCTTTATTAGAATTGAGACAGAAATCTGAAGTCGTTTTCAAAGTAAAGCCGTATGTCATTAATGCCGTATCTGAGCATCGCGATTCTTTCAACTCCCAGCCCGAATGCAAGGCCGGTGATATTCTCCGAGTCATACCCAACATTTTCAAAGACTTTTGGGTTTACCATTCCGCATCCCAGTATCTCAAGCCAGCCTGTTCCGGAACAGACCCTGCAGCCGCTTCCTCTGCAGATCACGCACTGGATGTCAACTTCAGCGCTGGGTTCGGTGAACGGGAAAAAACTGGGCCTGAACCTGAGAGATGTATCTTTATCAAATATCTGATGGATGAAGATCGTAAGAAGACCTTTAAGGTCAGAGAAAGCGATGTTTTCATCAACCAGCAGTCCCTCTATCTGATGGAACATGGGTGTATGAGAAACATCAGAGTCGCATCTGTAAACCTTGCCCGGACATATTATCTTTAAAGGAGGCTTGGTTTTTTTCATGGTGCGGATCTGAACCGGCGATGTGTGTGTCCTGAGCAGTTTTTCCTCTGAGATGTAGAATGTGTCATGCATCGCCCGTGCCGGATGATCTTTGGGAATGTTTAATGCTTCAAAATTAAAGAAATCCAGCTCGATCTCAGGTCCTTCTACCGTTTCAAAACCGAGTGATGTAAAGATGCTCAGTATCTCATCTGTTATTAAGGTAATGGGATGTCTTCTTCCCACGGGCAGTGTTCTGCCGGGCAGGGTGGCGTCAAAACCGTCTTGTGACAGATCAAGTTCTTTTTTGGTTTGCCGGGAATTTACAAGAGATTCTTCGATCGCATTTTCGATCTCTTTTTTTACTTCATTAACAAGCTTTCCGAATGCCGGGCGTTCTTTTGTCGGGATATCTTTCAGGCCTTTAAGCACCCGTGTTAATGTACCGTTTTTACCGAGGATTCGGCTTTTATACTGGTATATTTCGGTCTCGGTTGTCAGCTCACCCAGTTCTTTCAGGCTCTGTTCTTTTATTTTTATCAGGTCTTCGTTCATTAACTTTACTTAAATTATGTTTAAAGAAGTATTATGGAATAATGATGCGAAAAAAGCCCCTGTTCTAAAGCAGAGGCCCTACTCCGGTAGCTTTGTGAATTGCGTTTATTCTCAGCAGCTTGCAGCGACTTCAGTGTTCTGATTGATCTGATCTTTTGCAATGCTGATAAGTTCTGAAAAATTTTCCGGATTATTAATAGCCAGTTCAGAAAGTATTTTTCTATCGATATCAATGTTTGCTTTTTTAAGACCAAAGATGAACTGACTATAGTTTAAATCATTTGCTCTTACAGCTGCATTGATCCTTGCGATCCACAGTTTCCTGAACTCGCGTTTTCTGACCCTTCTGTCCCTGTAGGCATAATTTAAGGCTCTGTCAACGGATTCTTTAGCGACTCTGTATAGATTACCGCTTGCGCCTCTGAAACCTTTAGCCAGTTTCAAGACTCTTTTTCTTCTCTGTTTTGATGTACATCCTCTTTTTACTCTTGGCATTATAACCTCTCAGTACTAATAGTGTTATTATCGGCAGCCTGTATTTTGCTTAGATATGATCTAGGCATAAGGGATCATGCTGCGTATGTTCTTTGCTTCTGATTTTGAGATCAGAGCGGATTTTCTTAAGTTACGTTTTCTTTTGGTTGATTTTGATGTGAGTATATGGCTTGTGTAAGCTTTGTTACGCTTAACGCCTCCGCTTTTTGTCAGTTTAAAACGTTTTGCAGCGCCTCTGCATGTTTTTAATTTTGGCATTGCTCTTTTTTCTCCTTATCTTATTTCTTTTTTGGTGCGAGCATCATTACAATATTATGACCTTCAAGTTTAGCTTCGCGCTCTATTATGCCGTATTCAACTGTACCTTCAGCCATTTTAGTGATAATTTCTTCGCCCTGTTCTTTAAATCGACGTTCACGCCCTCTGAACACCACTGTAACTTTTACTTTGTTACCTTTTTCCAGAAATTCCTGCGTGTGTCTAAGCTTTGTTTCCAGATCATGATTGCCGGTAAAGGGCCTTAGTTTGATCTCTTTTGTATGTACAATATGGACAGTCTTTTTCTGTACCTGTTTTTTACTCTGCTGGTATTTGAATTTACCATAGTCCATGAACCTGCAGACAGGCGGGTCTGTGTTTGGTGATACTTCCACCAGGTCAAGTCCCTGTTCATTTGCCAGTGCCTGTGCCTTACTGGTCTCAAGTATTCCCAGCTGATTTTTATCCTGATCCACAACTCTTACTGTTGGTACTGTTATTGCGGAATTAATCCGTGGTCCCTGTTTTTTAGCTATGTTATTTTACCCCCATGCTCGTTAGTTTGATAGTGTCTGTAATTCCTGTTTGCACTCATTATTTATAAGTTCGATGAAATCATTTACAGGAATTGCTCCAAGGTTCTTACCATTTCTCATTCTGGGTGCTACCGAATTTTGCTCAACCTCTTTGTTGCCGATTACCAGCATATAAGGTATCTTCTGCATTTGAGCTTCTCGAATTTTGTGATTTAAGCTCTCGTTACGAAGATCTATCTCTGTGCGTATATTATTATCAAGCAGATCTCTGTAGACTTTTTCAGCATACGTATTTTGCTCATCTGATATGGTTATTACTTTTGCCTGTACCGGTGACAGCCAGGTTGGAAATGCGCCGGCATAATGCTCTATTAGAATCCCCAGGAAACGTTCTATTGATCCGAGGATCACTCTGTGGAGCATCACCGGCCGGTGTTTATTCCCATCTTCTCCGATATAGCTCAGATCAAATCTTTCCGGCAGTACAAAATCACACTGAATCGTGGCACATTGCCATGATCTGTTAAGACAGTCTTTTAGCTTAAAATCTATTTTAGGCCCGTAAAACGCGCCGTCTCCTTCGTTTATTTTATAAGAAAAATCAAAAGTGTCAAGTGCCTCGGTCAGGGCAGTTGTTGCTCTTTCCCAGTCTTCATCTGTTCCAATTGATTTTTCAGGTCGGGTGCTGAGTTCGATCTCAAACTCAAAATCAAATACCTGCATCACATCCTTAACAAACCGAATAATGTCTATAATCTCGCTGTTTAACTGTTCGGGTGTGCACAGCAGGTGAGCATCATCTTGGGTAAACTCCCTAACCCGCGTAAGCCCGTGGAGTACACCTGATTTCTCATGTCTGTTTACTGTTCCCAGTTCGAAATATCTGATCGGCAGGTCGCGGTAGCTTCTCAAACTGGATTTATATATCAGCATATGCGCCAGACAGTTCATGGGTTTTAGACCGTATTCTTTGCCATCAACCTCGGTAAAATACATATTTTCTTTGTAATTCTGTAAATGCCCTGATTTTTCCCAGAGATCAATTTTAAGTATTTGCGGCCCTTTAACCATCTGGTACCCGCGTTTCAAATGTTCTTTAATCTCAAAATCTTCGATCAGCCGCCGCAGCATTGCGCCTTTTGGGTGATAAACAATCAGCCCGGCACCGGCCTCCTCATAAATATTAAAAAGATCCAGCTGACGGCCAAGTTTTCGATGATCTCTTTTTTTGGCCTCTTCAAGCATATTTAGATGCTCTTTTAACTTTTTCCTGTCAGAGAATGCAGTTCCGTAAATACGCTGCAGCATCTTGTTCTTTTCATCTCCTCTCCAGTAAGCGCCTGCAATACTGGTGAGTTTAAAGGCTTTTACCTTTCCGGTCGTATTAAGATGCGGACCTCTGCAAAGGTCAATAAAATCTCCCTGCTCATAAATGCTCACTTCATCGTCATTGATCTCATTTATGATCTCGACTTTATACTTTTCGCCTTTTTCCTTAAAAAGTTTTATCGCATCTTCTTTTTTAAGTACGAATCTTTTAAAAGGAGTCTTTGATTTTATGATCTCCTTCATCTTTTCTTCGATCTTTACCAGATCCTCAGGTGAAAAAGTCTTGTCATAATCAAAATCGTAATAAAAACCGCTTTCAATAGACGGGCCGATTGCTACCTTAACATCAGGGAAAAGCGCTTTTACAGCCTCTGCCATGATATGAGAGGTGCTGTGCCGTATGATATCAAGACCTTTTTTTGAGTCCGCTTCAATAAAGCTGATTTCAGCATCTTTTTGTACCGTGTCTGAGAGGTCATGATCCTTATTGTCCAGCATGGCTGCAACTGAATTCAGGCCGGGTTTATAGCTTTTCAGGACTTCAGCAAGGGTCGTTCCTTTTTCAGCTGTTATGATGCTTTTGTCGGGTAATGTCAGTGTAAGTTCGTTCATTATTTATCTGTTTATGTTATTAAAAAAGCACCACAAAGTATCATTTTATGATGCCTGTTTTTAACAAAATGCTTTATTTTTAATGTTGCTTTACATTTCATGGTAGGCGCGGGCGGTATCGAACCGCCGACTTCTACCACGTCAAGGTAGCGCTCTCCCACTGAGCTACGCGCCTGCACGATACAAATGTAAACAATTCAGATACCAATATTTTTAAATTTTGTCAAGAAAATTATTATGTTACGACTTATTGGGGATAAATTTTTGTCTTATACAACCGTCAGAATAAAGGCCTTGTCTCAGTAAATATATGTTTAACGGCAAAAAGTTCTATTTTTTATAAAATGTTTCCTTTAATAAACCGTATTCTATTTTTAAGTAGCTAAAAAAACATAACAAATTGTCTGGCATAAGTTTTGCTTAATATTGCGGGTTAAGTCTGATGATAAGAACATTTTAGAGCAGGAACAAACAGAGATAAACCTAAGCGGTTCAGGAATAAAATTTCATACCAGCGATAATCTGAAAACCGGTGATTTTCTGGACGTTTAAATGGTGCTTCCCATATCCTCCGGGGTTTTGATCGAGTTTATTGCAGAGGTTGTCAGGGTTGTCCGGTCTACAGATACGATGTTAAACGGTGATGACTGTGCAAATGAAATCGCTGTGAAATATGCCGCGATCAATGAAGATGACCGGGAGATGATTATTCGGTATACTTTTAAGAGACAAAGAGAACTGCTGCGAGCATTTGAAAGCAATTCAGCTTAGTTTTTTATATTTTACTCACGATTTCTTTACTGTTTATAAAAATTTCATTACAATCTTTTTCATTAAGTCCGGCGCCAAGTATTACTTTCCTGGCATATTCTAATGTAATCAGATCAGAAGGGCTGTGTGAATCCGTATTGATAACCATTTTAGCCCCGTGTTTTTTTGCAAGGGCAGCAACATGGCCATTGGTTATTGAGTGTCCTTTCCTGGCCGTGATTTCAAGATAAATTCCTTTTTCAGCAGCAAGTTCAGCCTCATCATCAGAAATAAGTCCCGGATGGGCCAGAATATCAATGTCTGACATCAGAGCTTTCTTATTTGTACCGGGCATAACAGGTTCTGTGATAGTTTCACCGTGAACCACTATAATTTTAGCTCCCTGTTTACGTGCTTCGGCTGCAACTGTTTCAATATCTTCAGGATGTACATGGGTTATTTCGATTCCGGGAATTGCCTTGATCTCTTTTCTTTTATTTATGTCACTACAAACCCTGATAGACCTTGAGATTAAAAAATCAAAATTTGATGTATCCGCATGGTCCGTTATGGCAATCGCTTTATAGCCTACGAATTCTGCTCTTCTGATAAGCTCTGAGGGTATCAGTTCGCCGTCACTAAAAAATGTGTGTGTATGTAGATCTATCATAACATTATCCCGTTAAATTATAGTTCCGTTTAATGAATGAATATTGGTTTTGGTTACCGTAACATTTTTTGTGCTTCCAATAATATGAGTGTCTGCCTTACAATTGACAACTTTATTTGTCCTTGTCCTGCCTGCAATAAAATCATTATCATATCTGCTGATATTTTCAAATAAAACTGAAACCGTTTTATCCATAAGTCCGGAGTTTATTTGTCTGCTTATTTTTCGCTGAATTTCATTTAATATTGTCAATCTTTCGATTTTAGTTTTATAGGGGATCTTACCCTCAAATTTTGAAGCTTTTGTTCCCTCCCGATCAGTATAATGAAATATAAACAGGTCATCATAGGAGATATCTTTAATGACAGTTAAAGTATCATTAAAATCATTATCGGTTTCTTCAGGAAAACCTACGATAATGTCAGAAGTTATACTGATCCCGGGAACAGTTTCTCTTAGAGCGGAGATCTTATCCAGATATTCCTGTTTTGTATAAACACGGTTCATCCTCTTTAAAAGCGTATTTGAACCCGACTGCAGAGGCAGGTGGATATGTTCGCAGAGTTTGTCAAGTTCTTTAAATGAAAGAATAAGTTTATCAGAGAGATCTTTTGGATGAGAGGTTACAAACCGTATTCTTTCCAGTCCTTTAATATCATTAATTCTTTTTAGCAGATCCGGAAATGAGTATATATCTTCACGGTCGTTTTTGTATGAATTAACATTCTGGCCAAGAAGCGTGATCTCTTTAACACCTGATCTGACCAGCCCGTTGATTTCCTTTATTATTTCAGCAGAACCTCTGCTTGTTTCAGGCCCTCTGACATAAGGAACAATACAGTAGGTACAGTAGTTATTGCATCCGTGCATTATGGACACAAAAGAACATATACTTCCAGGTTCCGGTTTATAAGGAAGGTCAGGGTAAACTTTTGAGGGGTTATTCATTTCAATGTTTACAATTTTATCCCCGTTTTCTGCCGCAGCTATAAGCTCCGGCAGATCATTGATCTTTTGCGTACCAAAGATAATGTCAATAAAAGGAAATTGTTTTATGATCTTTTTGCCGTGATGCTGGGCCAGACAACCGCCGACACCGAGTATAAGAGACGGATTTTTCTGCTTGATCTTGTTTATTCTTCCAAACTCGCTATATACTTTATCTTCTGCTTTTTGTCTTACACTGCATGTTATTATCAGGATATGTGAGGCGTTTTCATAGCAATCCGCTTTTTCAAAGCCATGATTTTCAAGCATTTTCAGGATCCGCAGAGAGTCATAATCATTCATCTGGCATCCAAAACTTTTAATAAACAGCCTACGGGTCTTCTTGTTGATGTTAGACATAATATAAGTTATTACAGATAATTAAGTATTAATAGTTGATGCTATTGTTTAATTGGAGCTACTTATTTAGAGAGAAGCTTATTTGTTTCTGAGTGACGTTTTGCAAGAGTATCAATTATGGTTTTTGCAAGCTTAGGGGAGGTGTCTAAAACAGTGTCCAGATCATCACAATTAAAAACCTTTACATGGCTTTTTCCAATTGAACGAACAGTAGCGCTTCGTTTTTCTCTTAAAATTGCACTCATCTCTCCAAAATATTCATCGGGATTTGAGATCCTTTCGATCTCTGTACCTGATTTTGAGACCAGTAAACCATATTCAGCTTTTACCATTTGAAAGATCTCGTCTCCTTGGTTCCTTCCTCTATTAAGGTCTCAGCATCTCCATAATGTCTGTCATTTTAGTTATAAATCAATACTGGATTTATGTATTTTGTTTGTAATAATGTTATAATTAATTTGCAGAAAATAAAAAAAATGTCAACTTGTTAAAGATTTTGATTTTCAGACGATACACATTTATGATAATACGTGTAAAATATGTATGTTTTGTTATGTTAAATTTAATTTTTTTTATATACTCAAAACAATATACTACTTCAAAAATAATACGCAATATTTTTAGGGTTAAAACTTATAAATTAAAAGTGTTGCAGAGGGAAGGGCTATTGAGAAAACGCCTTCTTCTAAAGGGGATTCAATAAAAGGAACCAGACCGGCACCGGTCCCGTTTTCCGATAAAGCTGTTGTTGAAAAAAAAGAAGAAATTAAAGTAGAAAAAGTTGAACAAAAATCTGCGAACAGTCCTGAACCTTTACCTTTTTCTGAAAATCCGGTGAATCAGACGAAACAGACCAAGGTTAAGATTACAAGGGAACTGCAGCAGTTAAGCATGTCGCTTCAGATGATTCCGGTTAGAACAACATTTCAAAAAATGGCCAGAGTTGTCAGAGATCTTGCAAAGAAAGGTAATAATCTTGTTGCTTTTAATACCAATGGCGAGGATACAATGCTTGATAAAAGTGTTATTGACAGGATAGGTGACCCCTTAATTCATCTTGTTAGAAATTCTGTTGACCATGGTATTGAACTGTCACCTGATGATAGAGTGAAAGCGGATAAGGATAAAACCGGAAATATAGAGCTTAATGCTTTTCATAAGAGCGGGAATATTCATATTGAGATTAAGAATGATGGAAGGGGACTGGACCGGGAAGCGATACTTAAAAAAGTGACTGAAAAAGGTCTCGTTAGTGAAGGGCAGACCCTGAGTGAACGTGATATTTATAATCTTGGTTCTTCCCGGCTTTTCAACTGCAAAGAAGGTTACGGATGTGTCAGGTCATGGAGTGGGTATGGATGTGGTTAAGAGAAATATAACATACCGACCCTTTCTGTTGTAAAGTCAATACCGCCGTCAACTGAGGATTTAACAACAATAATTAATAAGGGGGATATGATCAAAATACGGGAATTATTGTTGACAGTGGATCGGAAGTTTTTGATATACAGGTTGATGCAGTTGAAGAAACACCTACATTTGGCACAGCAGTAAGTACAAATTTTATAAAAGGAATCGCAAAAACAAAAGGCGGAGCAAAGATCCTTTTAAATATTGAAAAAGTTCTGACCACAGATGAACTGCAATCAGTTTCTGAATCAACCATTACTGAAAGTAATTAACTGATTTGATGGACCTGAAATTATTTAATCAATTTAGAGATCTCGTTTATAAAAACTGCGGAATAAACTTAAATGAGTCAAAAGTTACGATGGTCAGTTCGCGCATCGCCAAAAGGATGCGTGTTTTAGATATAAAAGACCATTCAGATTATCTTGAATATCTCATAAAGGATAATAGCGGTGATGAGATAACAAAGTTCATGGATGTTATCTCGATAAATGTAACAAGCTTTTTTAGAGAAGCGGAACATTTTGATCTGCTTGAAAAGGTAATAACGGAAATTGTTGAAAGCGGCCAAAAAAAAATCAGGATTTGGTGCGCAGCGTCATCAACCGGCGAGGAACCCTTTACAATTGCAATGGTTTCCAACATTATCACAGCAGATAAATTGATAGATCTGAAAATTTTAGCTACAGATATATCCACTAAAGTTCTGGCAGATGCGAAAGCGGGTAAATATAGTATTGATAAAATAAAAACGATCCCAAAAGCGCTGCTAAGAGAGTATTTTACCAGGGAAACAACAGGAGATAAAAACCTTTTCTGTGTGAAGGATGAGCTGAAAAGGCTGATTGCTTTTAGACGGCTTAATCTATTTAAGCCGCCTTTTCCGATGAAGGGTCCGATGGATGTTGTATTCTGCAGAAATGTGATGATGTATTTTGATAATCAGACAAGAACACGACTTTTGTCTGAGATCTACAGACTCTTAAAGCCCGGCGGTTATCTTATAACCGGGCATGCTGAAAATCTGACCTCTGTAAAGAATAATTTTAAATGTGTACAGCCTTCTGTTTTTCAGAAGTAAATTTAATCGAATAATTTATTTGAAGAGATAATAAATAGTTCTGGAGACTCTGGTTGAAAACAAAAGTAATCGGAATATCAGATATGATGGTCTCAAAAACACCCAATGAAACGCTGATAACGTATTCACTCGGTTCATGTCTTGGAGTTGTGATTTATGATCCAGTTGTCCACGTAGCCGGGCTTCTCCACAGCATGCTGCCGCTTTCAAAGATTGATCCGCAAAAAGCAAAAAAATCGCCTTTTATGTTTGTAGATACCGGAGTACCGCTGCTTTTCAGGGAAGCTTTTAAATTGGGGGCTGAAAAACAAAGACTTATCGTTAAAGCAGTAGGGTGCTCTTCACTTTTGAAAAAAAAAGGATTTTTTAAAATCGGTGAAAGAAACTTCACTGTTCACAGGAAGTTATTATGGAAAAATAATATTCTGATAGAAGGTCAGGATGTCGACGGCAACGGCTCAAGAACCGTAAAAATACAGGTTAAGAGCGGTAATGTTATTATTAAATCCGGCGGAGAAAAGAATGAATTATAAAATTTAATTTTAACAAATCGTATTTCCCTAATTGGAGGCTGATAAATGTCATTTAATATATTAATTGTTGATGATTCAAAAACTATCCGATCCGTTATAAAGAAAACACTTGATATTGCCGGGGTGCCGATCGGTGAGTTATATGAAGCAGAAAATGGTCAGGTTGCACTTGATGTGATGAAGGATAACTGGGTTGACCTGGTATTTGCCGATATCAATATGCCTGTAATGACGGGTATTGAAATGATCCAAAAAATGTCTGAAGATAAAATACTTGAGAATATGCCGGTAATCATTGTGGCAACTGAAGGAAGTAAAACCAGGATAGAAGAGTTTCTTAAACAGGGGGTCAGGGCCTATATCAGAAAACCCATAAGTCCTGAAGCATTAAGAAATATCGTTAAAGAAGTAATGGGGGATTATGATGAATGATGAAAATAATGAACTTCTGATAAGACTCTGTTGTGATGTGTTTGAAAATCTGTCTTTTATGTTTGGTGAAACAATTGATTTTGATGAGGCTGAAACAAAGACGATTTCACTTGAAGAATGGAATGAAATTGTTTAAAGCGAAGAATATCTGGCTCTTAACATTGAGGACGAACCCATATTAATTAAAGCAAAGGTTGAATAGTCTATGCCTGTTAAAGTTCTGATCGTTGACGATTCAGCAGTCGTTAGAAATATTTTCAAATAAGCCGGGTGCAATAATAAAAACAACTAAACTTTCACTTACAAAAACCACAAATAAAGTTGTTGCAACAGGCGGTACTCAGGCACTTGAATCGATTTTAACCTCACTTCCTCCAAATGCTCCCGGAATTGTCATCGTGCAGCACATGCCTGAAAAATTCACTAAAAGCTTTGCTGACCGCCTTGACACGATCTGTGATATTCAGGTTAAAGAGGCCGAGGATGGTGACAGGGTAATACCGGTAAGGGCGCTAATAGCTCCGGGGAACTCTCACATGCTGTTAAAAACGGAGCAACATACTATGTACAGATAAGAACCGGTCCGCTGGTTAAAAGGCAAAGGCCGTCTGTAGAGGTGCTTTTTAATTCGATGGCAAAGTATGCCGGAAATAATGCCATTGGTGTAATACTCACGGGGATGGGGTCTGACGGTTCTGACGGATTATTAAAGATGAAGGAAACCGGTGCAGAAACCCTTGCACAGGATGAGAAGTCCTGTGTTGTTTTCGGGATGCCTTGTCAAGCAATAAAATTAGGTGCTGCTAATAAGGTGGTTAGCCTTCAAGAAATGCCTAAAGAAATACTTGCATTAGCCTGATTGTTTTTTGTTAACATAATATCTATTATCAGACGTTAACTATATGCCTGTTTATAATGACGTTCATATAATTAATTACAAATTTTGAGTATCTGCCTACTTTATAAACCTCACACAGTTTCTTGTTAAATTTATCTAACTCTATAATATTACTAATTTTTAATGAAAATAGTACCATGGGAGTATTGATGTATGGAATATTATTTTTCTTGCAATACTTACAGATCATTCCATCATCAGTTAATATGCCGTCGGTATTTTGGAAATAATAATTATCAATAAGTGTATTGTCAGGATATTTAAGACCTGTGAAATGATTATCCTTTTCATTTTTAAAAAATTTAACGGAGTCAGTTATTTCAACAAAATTGCGGCAGTCAAGTTTATGGTTTAAGCCGTTTAATTCTTCAAATATAGGTTCCGGTACGAGAATATTTTTAAAACTTGCGTAAAGTTTTAAAATATTAATTTTATCCATATATATAATAGAAGATGCATCTGCTATAATGCGACCGTTTTTAAATAGTATTTTATTATTTAAATCCATTATTTTAATGTAAAACTATTGCAAAATCAGCTAGTTGGGTATTGAAAAAATATTTTATTTGTTATATCTATATTCTAAATACAAATATACTATATTTAATACTGGAGGAACAATAATGAATTTAATAAATTTACAAAAGAAAAAACAACTCTCCATAAGATGTCTGCTTATTTTAGTACTTTGTCTGTTGTGCCCTGCCCTCTTATTTGCAGAAAATCAGGACAAAGGATCATTAAGCAATAAATACGGACTACCTGACTTTACATCGCTTGCAAAGAAACTGACACCGGTGACGGTAAATATACAGACAACAAAAGTTATCAAACCAAGAGTCAGACAGTTCGGCAACAGCCCTTTTGGGAATGATCCGCGTCAACAGGATCCTTTTGACGATTTTTTCAAACATTTTTTTGGTGATTCTCCCAGAGATCGAAAAGAAAGAGGCGGTGGATCCGGTTTTATTATTGATAAAAATGGTTATATCATTACGAATAACCATGTTGTTTCCGGCGCGGATGAGATTATTGTTAAGACACATGATAATAAAGAATATGATGCAGAAGTTGTCGGCACTGATCCTAAAACAGATATTGCTTTAATTAAACTGAAAAAATTTGATTCTGACCTGCCTTATGCTGAGATCGGTGACTCGGATAAACTTCAGGTCGGTGAATGGGTGCTTGCTATCGGAAATCCCTTCGGACTTCAGGAAACGGTTACAGCCGGCATTGTAAGTGCAAAAGAAAGAACTATAGGTGCCGGTCCTTATGATGATTTTATACAGACGGATGCATCCATAAATCCCGGAAACAGCGGAGGTCCCTTGTTTGATCTAAGCGGTAAAGTTGTGGGTGTGAATGCGATGATCTATTCACCCAGCGGCGGAAATGTCGGTATTGGTTTTGCCATTCCAATTAATCTTGCAAAAAAAATAGTAAATCAGTTGAAAAACGGCGGTAAGGTCGTACGCGGCTGGCTCGGGGTTACTGTACAGACTGTGACCAAAGAACTTGCTGACCAGTTTGATCTTAAAGAAGGTAAAGGTGCGATTGTTGCCGGTGTTGAAAAAGGCAGCCCCGCAGATAAATATGGAATTCTTCCCGGTGATGTGATTATCAAGTTTAAAGGCGTTGAGCTGCATAAGATGTCTAATCTGCCGACAATGGTTGCGGATACGCCTGTAGGTCAAAAGGCAGATGTTACGGTGATAAGAGAGGGGAAGGTAAAAGTAATTAAAGTAAAAGTCGGTGAATTAAAGGATGATGTGAAAGAGATCTATGCTGAGAATGAAAAAGAAAAGATCGGTATTGTTGTCCGGGAAATAACACCTGAATTTGCAAATTCGTACGGCCTGTCGGAAAACAGCGGAATAATCATCACCCATGTAGAACCGGGGTCTACAGCTGCAGAATCCGGGCTTTTAAAGGGCGACATTATAAGGGAAGTAAATAGAAAGACTATAAAAACGATCAGTGGTTATAATTCAGCGATAAAACAGAACAGCGGAAATATTCTTTTTCTGGTCAAAAGAGGAAGAAGTACTTTATGGGTTGTTGTAAAGACGTCTAATAAATAAATTGAGAGTTGTCATGGAATCTTTTGAAGCACAAAGAAGATCTATGATCGATCTACAGCTCAAATCCAGAGGAATATTATCATCGAAAGTTTTAACTGCGATGTCAAATGTTCCCAGGGAAAGATTTGTGGGGCCTGAAAATTTAAATAATGCTTATAATGACGGCCCCGTTTCCATAGGCTCAGGTCAGACCATATCACAGCCTTATATGGTGGCCATAATGACAGAGGCTCTTCTTTTAACAGAGTGTGATAAGGTGCTTGAGATTGGTACGGGGTCAGGTTATCAGACAGCTGTATTGCGGGAAATAGCAACAGCTGTATATTCAGTTGAAAGGATCGCTACCCTGGCAGAAACTGCGCGAAATGTACTGTGTTCACTGGGATATAATAATATCGTCATCAAAGTGGGTGACGGTACACTGGGCTGGCCTGAGGAGGCACCTTTTGATGCGATCATAGTAACTTCCGGGTCACCTAAAGTCCCTGAGATATTGCTTAACCACTTAAATGATGGCGGCCGAATGATCATCCCGGTTGGAACAAGGAGTCTTCAGCGCATTGTAAGAATTACAAGGACTAAAGATAACTTTAATACAAAAGAAATGCTGTCCTGTGTTTTTGTCCCTCTAATCGGAGAAGGCGGATGGCAGGAAAATGAAATCTAGAATATTTATATAGTAAGTTTAAATATGTCAGAAATTGATGATCTGAAAAAAATACTGCATTATCATAATCATCGTTATTATGTCCAGGATGATCCTGAGATCAGTGACGGTGAATATGACGAGCTCTTCAGGAAATTATCTGCTATTGAAGAAAAGGATCAAGACCTTGTTAGCCCGGATTCTCCCACTCAGAGGGTTGGTGCGAGTCCGTCTGATAAGTTTAAAAAAGTTAAACACACGAAAAGAATGTTAAGCCTTTCAAATGCAATGAGTGCGGATGAATTAAATCAATTTGATAATAGAATTAAAAAAGATCTTAACATCACTGATACAGAGATAGAATATATTGTCGAACCCAAGCTGGATGGTTTTTCAGTTGAGACTGTTTATGAAAAGAATATTTTAAAACTGGGTTCTACACGCGGTGACGGGGATATCGGAGAGGATATTACCAATAATCTGAAAACGGTGCGATCAATTCCTCTGGTTCTAAATAATAATATTATTGAGCGTTTTGAGATCCGCGGCGAAGTGGTCATGGAGAAAAAAGAATTTGAATCGCTTAATAAATCACGAAGTGAAGCCGGTGAGCAGCTTTTTGCTAATCCCCGGAATTCAGCAGCAGGTTCAATAAGACAGTTGGATCCGAAAGTAACATCCGGCAGAAAATTAAAAGCATATTTTTACGGTCTGGGTTCTGTTGCAGGTGGAATGTTTTCAAAACATGAAGAGATATTATCTTACATAAATATAATTGGTTTTAAAACTACTGAGTATAAAAAATGCAGAACTATAGAAGAAACAATTAATGAGTGTAAAAGACTTGAATCATTAAGAAACGATTTCATGTTTGAAATTGATGGTGCCGTCGTCAAGGTAAATGACCTTTCAATACAAGCTAAACTGGGTGACCGTTCACGTAATCCGCGCTGGGCGATCGCATACAAATTTGCTCCGCAGGAAGCAACAACAATAATTAATGCTATTGTTTTACAGGTCGGCAGAACCGGGGTCCTGACACCTGTGGCAGCGTTGGAACCGGTTAATGTATCGGGTGTTGAAATTAAACGTGCCACACTTCACAACATTGATGAAATAAATAAAAAAGATATACGGATAGGCGATACTGTTATTCTTCACAGAGCAGGAGATGTCATTCCAAAGATTATTAAAGTTGTGGAATCTAAAAGAAAAGGCAGTGAAGTCAGGTTTGAAATGCCTGAAAAATGCCCGATATGTGATTCAAGGATTTTTAAGAACGAAAATGAGACAGCATACCGGTGTTTAAACCCCGAATGTACAGCCGTTATAAAAGAAAAAATCAAGCATTTTGTTTCAAGACGGGCAATGAACATAGAAGGTTTTGGCGAAAAGCTTGTTGATCAAATGGTAGATAATAACGTTTTAAAAGATGTGTCGGATATATATTATATTACTCCGGAAAAAATAAAATTTCTGGAACGTATGGGAAAAAAGACTTTGATTAATTTATTTAATTCGATTGAGAACAGTAAGGAACAGAAGTTTGAAAGTGTAATATATGCTCTGGGTATAAGACATGTAGGTGACAGCACATCAAAATCGCTAGTTGAAACATATGGCAACATTGTTGCGATTATTAATGCTGACAAAGACAGCTTAACCTCTATTAATGATATTGGACCAGAAGCTGCTGAGAGTATACTGAATTTTATTTCTGATGAACAGAACCGGTTGATTTTAAAACGATTAAAGGAGGCCGGCTTAAAAATGAAAGTTAATCTTGCTGAGGTTAAAAGACCGCTTCTGGGAAAGAAGTTTATTTTTACCGGCACACTGTCTCATTTTACACGATTATCCGCACAGAAAAGAGTTGAGGCGCTTGGCGGTAGAACTGTTTCATCGATCTCGAAAAATATGGATTTTGTTGTGGCCGGCGAGAATGCAGGCTCTAAACTTAATAAGGCTGAAAAACTCGGTATAAAGATTATTAATGAGATAGAGTTTAAAACATTGGTACAGGATTAAATCTTTTTAATGTGTAAAATGAAACGAATCCAGCACACTCAGCACTAGTTCAAGCTCCGCCAGGACTTTAAGATCACCTCATTAGTATTATTGCTTAAAAAAAAAGAGATTTTGGAAAAGCGTAAGAAAACCTATGAAGCAGCGCGCTTGAAAAATCCTAATAGAGGGTCAAAGGATATCAGGAATTGGGATCATATCGATACTGTTTATTTGAATCCAGCTGATGTACAACCAGCACAAAGTGAGGCAGCCTTAATGAAAACATTCAGGTGACAACTACCTTGACAAACGGCGTTAATGTGAAATTGTTCTTCACGTTCTGTTCCTGCGTATTGTCGTGTTTGGTTTCATTATATAGAAGAGTATTCGGGATTCAATTAATTAAGATATGGGTTCTAGCCTTTGTTATAGATCTCAACTCTGTTTCTTCCGTTAAATTTAGCATTGTAAAGTGCTTCATCGGCATATTTTACAAGTTCTCTATGCGTTGATGCACCGCTTTGTCTCATGCCCGCAATTCCAATACTGATCGTAATATTAATCGTGTTATCTGCTATCTCAAATTTATGTTTTTCAATATTTTCTCTGATCCGTTCCATCATGGAATCGGTTTCTTCAAGTGTTGTTTGCGGAATTATTATACCGAACTCCTCACCGCCATATCTGGCACAAATGTCCACATCTCTTATCTTATCTTTTATAATTTCTGACATTGATTTGAGTACTAAATCGCCAAATTGATGTCCATATTGGTCGTTTACTCTTTTAAAGTAGTCAATATCTATAATCACACAGCATAAGGGTAGATTATATCTTTTTGATCTGACGAATTCATCATTGAGTCTTTCATGGAAATATCTATGGTTATAAAGATTTGTTAGACCGTCTTTTTTTACAAGTTCTTCCAGAATTATATTTTTTTCCTGCAGTTCATCGCAGACGTTCTTCATTTTTACCTGACTGTTAACACGTGCTAACAGTTCAGCAGGGTTGAATGGTTTTGTTATATAGTCAGCAGCACCTATCTCAAAACCTTTTATTTTATCAAGGGTATCAGTCTTACTGGTAACCATTATGATAGGAATATCTTTTGTTTTATCAATTGTTTTCAGTTTCCTGCAGACCTCATAGCCGTCCATGTCCGGCATCATAACGTCCAGCAATATTACGTGCGGATCAAACAATTTTAATAGCTCGATCGCTTCGCGTCCGCCTTCTGCGGCTAGTACATTAAAACTATTATTTGTGAGCAGTTTTTTAGCCAGGTTTCGAACAACTTCATTGTCATCAATAACCAGAACGCCTGTTTTTTTATTATCCATGGGACTCACGTTATATCAGTTATTTATATTCGTTTATTTTATTCTCCTAGTCCCTTTAGATATAGATAGACATTCACGCTTGTATCTGAGGACCTTCCACTGGAGCCTGAGCTTTTTTCAATGGAGAATTTTGTTCCCCAGCAACCGGAAGCATAATCAATTCCGAATTCAGTATCAAGTTCACCCTCATCCAGGGTATCGTATCTTGCATCAAAGAAAACATGTAATGAATTATTAATTTTTAATCTTCCTTCCAGATCAATTATTTCATAATAGTTGCGAAAGTATCGGTATTCAAGTTCAAGATATTCATTTTTAGTATTGTTCCAGTTTAAGAGAACATTGTAGTACCGCATTTCGTTACTGTCATGGTCATATGCAGCTTTTGATTTAAAATACAGATTAGTTAACAGGCTTATTCTTATTTCACCAAAAATATCTGAGTAATCATCTTCAGGCTCACCTTTTAAATATAATCCTCCTTCAGGGTCACTGAAATTAACGGACTGACCCAAAAGCAGATACCCGACCTCTTTTTCCGACAGGTTATTTGTTTCGTCTTTATAGAGTGCCGTAAAACGGTTTTTTACATAGTAGGAAAGGATATGTCTTTTATAAAATCTGTCAGGTATGTCAAATTCAGGCATATCGTCCTGATTATTTTCAAAGGTATATTCATAGAGGATTCCCGGTTCAATTGTATGTTTCAGTTTCTTTATTTTTTTATTATCATAATTAAATATTTTAATAAAGTTTGTAGATAATTCTGCTTTTATGCTGGGGAATATTCCTTCTTTATTAAAATCATCATTATGGTTAAGATTTAGATAAGAAATTCCTTTCATACCGATTTCCGGGTTGAATTTTAACCAGTTATTGAAAGTTTTAGGAAGTGATATTTTAGGGAATATGGTCAGCCTGTGTCCTTTTACACCGCTGTCTCTCCAAAGATAGTCATATGAAGCATCAAGCTGGTAGTATAATGACGAATCATTTAAAGGTTTTCTCATCCCTGATAAAATTACCTGGGGTAACCTTTGAAGCGTATTTGGATCAGAGTGGAGCAGGTTTTTATAAACATCAAAGTTAACCAGAAGATTATAGGATTCCCAGTTTTTGTTTAAAAAGACAAATGATTCATCACGCTCTTTAGAGCGCAGGCTTGATTTTTTTATCGCACTTGATGAGCGTCTTACCTGCTCTCTGTAGTCCCCGTAAAATTCCCTGTCAGAGATGTAATTAACATCTGCTTTCAGATACAGGTCTTTTGAGAAATAATGTTCGCCTTCAAAATTAAGGTGGATTCTTTCGTGACTTCTGTCTCTTTTGTCTCTGTATTCATCTTCAAAAAAGTCACTTTCTTCATTGATATAATATCCGTACAGTTTTGCCCATGAATCTTCTTTAAACCGGATTCTATATTCAAGACCGTTGCCGATCCCCTTTTCGGATGCGTAATCAAGCCAGAAGGTCGCATCAGAATTTTCATTAATAGACCAGAAAAAAGAATTGTTAAATTCCAGACCGTCACTGCTGGAATGCCCAAATTCAGGATATAAGAAACCGGTCGCCCTTTTTGTTTTAGCAGGAAAAAGTGCATAGGGAATATACATTACCGGTACACCTTTTATTTTAAAGAATGAATTTTTAACCTGAGCATAGCCTTCAACAGTTAAGCTGATTTTTTTTGCATCTATCCGCCATAAAGGATTGGGTCCGTCACAAGTTGTAATCGTTCCGTTTTTCACGCTGTACTTATCGGCGCTTATTTTTTTTATCTCCTTACCTTCAATATGGAAGTTTTCCTCTTTTAAAAAGATAACAGCGTTATGAACCTGACCCACTTGAGATGTGAAATTAATTTCAAAAGAATCACAGTTGATTTTGTCGCCGCCTTCCTGAAGAATTACATTTCCCCTGGCATTTGCAATCTGTGTATTCAGGTTATATTTAATATAATCTGCATTTATGGTCCTTGACCCCTGATGCAGTTCTGCGTTACCTTTCGCAATAAAACAGTTATTTTTATTATCCTGAAATAATTTATCAGCTTTTAAGTCTATCGGCAGATCATTAAATTCACCTTTTTTTAAAAGCGGGTCTCTTGAATAGACATTTTGACTAAACAGTATAAATATTATAAACAAAACTTTAATGGAGTGTTTCATTGGTTTTTGATCTATATGGAATTGAATTATTTCTGTACCTGATATCTATAGTGGTATTCGACCGCTTACATTTTTACTTTTGCTTAATAATAACTCTCTTATTTCCCCCACAGCAAATAAAGATCCGGTTACCAGAATAAGATCATTTTTACCGGCTTCTTTCTGGGCAATTTCAATTGCTTCAGATGTTGTATCATACCAGAATAACCCGTTATTGTCTGAAAAAACAATATATTTTTTTATTGTTTTTTGATTCGCAGCTCTGTTTATTTGGGGCTCACAAAATAATGTTTTATATGCTCCGGGAAGCATTATATTTATAAGACTTTTAATGTTTTTATCTTCAAGAACGCCGATTATTAAATATAGCCTGTTAAAATTAAAGTAATGGTAAACAGCTGACCTAAGCTCTTTCCATGCAGCGGGATTATGTGCTCCGTCCAGAAGAACAGGTGTTTTTTTTGAAATGAGTTCAAGCCTTCCAGGCCAAAAAGTTTTTTTAATCCCGTTTTTGATGTTTCTTTCTGATATCGTATAACCTGAATTGATTAAAAGTTCGGATGACTTGATCGCAAGAGAAGCATTTGTGATTTGGTGTGCTCCGATTAAACCGGACTCGATATGTTTAATTTCAAAAAAAGAGCTTCTATAATTAAATATTTTATCAGAAATGACTTTTGTCTTAAAATCTCTGCCCGCAAGGAAAAGGTCACTGCCGGAACTATTGGCAATATTATCAAGTATGATTTTTGATTTTGACTGTTTTACACCTGCAACGACCGGTCTGTTTTTTTTAATGATGCCGCCTTTTTCACAGGTTATTTTGGAAATCGTATTTCCCAGATATTTCTGATGTTCCAGACCGATATTTGTGATTACTGAGACCATCGGGTTTATAATATTTGTTGTGTCATACCTGCCGCCAAGACCGGTTTCAATGACAACAGGATCTGCTTTTTTCTGATAAAAGTAGATAAAGGCAAGAGCTGTTGTAAATTCAAAAAAAGTTACATTTTTAATAGCCTTATCAAAACAGACTTTTTTAATATCTTGTATTAATTTAGTGGCATTTTGTTTTGAAATTTGGGAGTTTTTTATTTTTATTCTTTCACAAAAATCAATTAAATGGGGAGACGTATACAGACCGGTTTTATAACCGCTGTTATTCAGTATTGAGTGTAAAAAAGCAGCGGTTGAACCTTTGCCGTTTGTACCTGCTATATGGATGAAGTTAAGCTCTTTTTGGGGATTACCAAGATGTTTGAGGATTTTCCTAATATTGGTCAGCCCGGGTCTTATCCCGAATCTGCGCAGTTCGAAAAGTGAGGTAATTGTTTTCTGATATGTCATTTAATGAAAATTATTCAGGTAAAGTAGCATCTTTAAGTTCACGAATAAATGCGCCAACGATGTTAATCATTTCAGGATTGGAAATGTTTTGCTCAATTTTATTTATAATCGCACTGCCTACGATCACTGCATCAGAATATCGGATGACTTCACGGACATGTTCCGGGCGTGAAATTCCAAATCCGACACCGATAGGAAGGTCGGAAAATTTTCTGATCCTGTCAAGGTAGCCAGACAGGTCGGTATCCAGGTTGTCTCTGGTGCCGGTCACACCGGTCACCGATACAAAGTATATAAAGCCCGATGCTTTTTCAGATACAAGCTGCAGCCTTTCATCCGTACTTGTGGGTGCAAGCAGAAATATCATATCGAGTCCGTTTAATTTCGCAGCTTCATTTATAGCGGATGCTTCTTCCGGAGGCAGATCCACAATTAAAAAAGCGTCGACGCCGGCACTTTTTGCATCATGACACAGCTTTTCGATACCATACTTCAAAAAGGGATTATAATAGCCGAAAAGAATGACAGGGGTTTCTGAATACGTGCGGACCTTTCTTACGTGTGCAAAAATATTCTGCATTGAAAAGTTCTTTGACAAAGCCCTTTGTGAAGCGGCCTGTATCGTTGGTCCGTCTGCCATAGGATCAGAGAAAGGGACGCCCAGTTCTATGATATCAGCGCCATTTTCAACCAGACATTTAAGGAGGTCGTCGGTAGTGGCGGAATCCGGGTCTCCTGCCGTTATAAAAGGGATAAGTGCTTTTTCATTTTTTTGTTTTAGTTCTTCAAGAACCTTACTGATTCGGGACATGTAATTCTTTCCTGTGTTATAGGGTTATACCAATTTTTTCTGCTGCAATATGAATATCCTTATCACCCCGTCCAGACAGGCAGATAATCGCTATGGAATTCTTATCAAGGTTTTTAGCTTCTCTTATCAGGTAGGCAACGGCATGTGAGCTTTCAAGTGCCGGGATAATGCCTTCAAGTCTGGAAAGTTCCTGGTATGCATTTAAGGCTTCATCATCAGTCACGGTAAAGTACTTGACCCGCCCTGTTTCTTTAAGATAGCTGTGCTCAGGGCCGACACCCGGATAATCAAGACCGGCTGCAATTGAATGGGCAGGAAGGACCTGCCCGTGTTCATCCTGCATAAGGTAACTCTTTGCACCGTGAAGAACACCGGGAGAACCGTCGGTAAGTGGTGCAGAGTGCGGGCCCTTTCCGATCCCCATTCCTGCCGCTTCAACACCGATGAGTTTCACATCGCTATCCTCAATAAAGGGATAAAAGATACCCATTGCATTGCTTCCTCCGCCGACACAGGCAATGACGATATCCGGCAGCTTTCCTTCTTTAACTTCTAACTGTTTTTTTGTTTCATCTCCAATGATCCGCTGAAAATCGCGGACGATCATCGGATAGGGGTGCGGGCCTGCAACAGAACCGATGATATAAAAGGTGTTCCTGACATACGTTATCCAATCCCGAATGGCTTCGTTCATGGCATCTTTAAGGGTCCGGGTCCCGGAAGTCACCGGAATCACGCGTGCACCCAGCAGTTTCATCCTGAAAACATTTAAAGACTGCCTTTTTACATCTTCGGCGCCCATGAAAATATCGCATTCAAGGCCGAACCGGGCCGCAACAGTTGCAGTCGCTACGCCGTGCTGCCCTGCCCCGGTTTCAGCGATGATCCTTTTTTTACCCATTCTTTTTGCAAGCAGGATCTGTCCGACGGTATTATTGATCTTATGCGCACCCGTGTGATTTAAGTCTTCACGTTTCAGATAGGTCTTAATACCGTATTTATCGGTGAATCTTTCAGCAAAATAGAGCGGGTTTTCACGTCCTACAAATTCCTTTAAATAAAAGTTCAGCTCGTTTTTAAATTCTTCATCGTCCTTGTATTTATTGTAGGCCTGCTCAAGCTCAAGCAGTGCCGGCATCAGAGTTTCTGAGACATATCTGCCGCCGAAATCGCCATACCGGCCCATTTTATCTGGAAGTGTCATGGTTTCTCCAAAAAAGTAAATTTTAAACTAATAGATAAATTCCTTAAGTTTATCACCGGGGTTTTGTTCACGCATGAAGGTTTCTCCTATTAAAAAAGCATCTACTCCTGCATCGGAAAGCATCAGTATATCCTCTTTTGTTTTAATACCGCTTTCAGTCACTATGATTTTTGAGTCCGGAATAAAAGACATTAAATCAATGGTCGTCCGGATGTCGGTATTAAATGTCTTTAAATTCCTGTTATTAATACCGATGATTTCAGCATCGGTTAAAAGAACTTTTTCAAGTTCATCTTGGGTATGAATTTCAACAAGGGCTGAAAGTGAAAATTCTTTGACGACAGATATAAGCTCTTCGAGCAGTGGTTTTTCCAGGATTGCAGCGATTAACAGAACTGCGTCTGCACCGTTTGCACGGGCTTCAACCACTTGGTACGGATCAAAAATAAAGTCCTTTCTTAAGACCGGTATGTTTACAAGATTTTTTATATCTTTTAAATATTCAAGTTTTCCCTGAAAAAAATCAGATTCCGTAAGTACGGAAATTGCGGATGCATTGTTTTTTTCGTACTGTTTTGCAATTTGCAGCGGGTCAAAATCAGCTCTTATAAGACCTTTTGAGGGAGATGCTTTTTTGACCTCCGCAATAATCCGTATGTCTGACGCCTTATTTTTCTTCAGTGAATCTTTAAAGTTCAGAACTTTAGACTGTTTCTGAGCTATGTCAGTTAAGTGATTAATGTTACAGTCTTTTTTGGCTTTATTAAGAACCTTCTTTTTTGATTCTACAATTTTATCCAGTATCAACTTAATTCATGCTCCCGGTTAGTTCTGCAAGCTCATTTAGCTTTTTAAGGGCATTTCCGCTGTCAATTGATTCTGCTGCGATCTTTATGGCATCATTTAGATCATCCGTTTTTCCTGAGGCAAAGATAGCTGCTGCTGCATTTAAAACGACGATATCCCGATGAGGCGATTTTTTCCCTTTTAGCAGATCAAGAATTATCCCGGCATTTATATCAGGAGTTCCGCCTTTAAGGTCATTTATGTTTGAAAGCGTAAATCCCAGATCAACAGGTGAGATCCTGTATTCAGTTATTGTTTCATCTTTAAGGTCATATACGATAGTTTCATCACACAGGGTTATTTCATCCAGACCGTCACAGCCGTGGACAACCAGGGCTCTTTTCCTTCCGAGTTTTTTTAATACATTTGCAAGCTTTCCGGTCAGGTCAGCTGAAAAGACACCCAGTAGCTGTATATCCGCATCTGCCGGGTTTGTTAGGGGGCCAAGAATGTTAAATATCGTTTTGATCCCGATCTCTTTTCTTGGAACCGCAGCATATTTCATCGCAAGGTGAAGGTTTCTGGCAAAAAGAAAACCAATCCCGATATCCTCAATACATTCTGCTACATTTTTCGGGTTAATATTTATGTTTATACCCAGTTTTTCAATGACATCAGCGCTTCCGCACATGCTTGATGCAGATCTGTTTCCATGTTTTGCGACCTTTAATCCTGCACCGCTCACCACAAAAGCAGCTGCAGTTGATATATTAAAGGTATTTGACATGTCACCGCCGGTACCGACAATATCAATCAGGTCATGATTAGACTTAACCGGAATGCTCAGTGCTTTTTCCCGCATTACTTTGGCGGCTGCTGTTATTTCATCAATTGTTTCACCTTTGACGGCTAACGCTGTTAGAAAAGCTGCGATCTGTGATTCCGATGCCCTGCCTTCCATGATCTGATCCATGGCCGCAGTCATCTTAGCTTGTGAAAGGTCTTCACCTTTAATGAGTTGTGTGATTGCTTCTTTAATCATGAACTATTTTTTTGCTTTCCAAAAGGCAGTTGCCATTTTAAGGAAATTATTTAAAATTTCCTTACCCTGCCCGGTTAATATTGATTCGGGATGGAACTGTATTCCTTCAATTAGATATTTTTCATGGGATACCCCCATAATTTCATCCTGGTCAGTCCAGGCTGATATTTTAAAGCAGTCAGGTATCGTTTTTTTATTAATGATTAAGGAATGATATCGGGTTGCTTCAAAATTATTTGGGATATTTTTGAAAAGATTTGAATTGTTATGTTCGATTTTAGATGTCTTGCCATGCATTATTCTGTTTGCGCGGATAATATCAGCGCCAAAAACCTCGCCGATGCACTGATGACCCAAACAAACACCCAGGATAGGATATTTACCTTTACAGGTTGAGATGATCTCTTTTGAGAGTCCCGCACTTTCAGGTCTTCCCGGTCCCGGAGAAATGACTATTTTATCAGGTTTTATTTTATCAATATCTGAAAATGTTATTTTATCGTTTCTAAATACTTTTACCTTTTCCTTCAACTCTCCAAAGTACTGAACCAGGTTATAAGTAAAAGAATCGTAATTATCTATCATTAAAAGCATTTTACAGGTCCTCATGTGCATGTTTGATTGCTTTTATCATTCCTTTTGCTTTGTTCTGGGTCTCGACAAATTCATTTTCCGGTTTTGAATCCATTACAATTCCGGCACCGGCCTGAATATATATCTTGTCATTTTTAACCAGCATTGTCCTAATGGTAATACAGAAATCCATGTTTCCGGAAAATCCAAAATAACCCACTGAGCCGGAGTATGGGCCTCTGCGGTGTTTTTCCAGTTCATCTATTATTTCCATAGCCCTGATCTTGGGGGCACCGGAAACAGTACCGGCTGGAAATGATGCCATTAAAACATCAAATGCATTTTTGCCCTTTTTTAGGATCCCATAAACACTGGATACCAGGTGCATCACATGGGAGTATCTTTCAATGACCATAAAATCCTTAACCGTGACACTTCCCATTTTTGATACTCTGCCCACATCGTTTCGGCCGAGGTCTACCAGCATAATGTGCTCAGCGATTTCCTTGGGATCCTTTTTTAGGCTGTTTTCCAGCCGAATATCCTCATTTTCATTTTTTCCTCTGGGCCTTGTTCCGGCAATGGGTCTTAAAAAGATTTCATCATTTTCAAGGCGTACCAAAACTTCGGGTGAAGATCCCACAATGATATCTTCATCCATCTTCAGGTAGTACATGTAGGGTGAAGGATTGACCATGCGAAGGGAGCGGTACAGTTTGAAAGGATCTGTATTTAAATCTGTCTCAAAACGCTGCGAAAGCACCACCTGGATTATTTCTCCGGCACGTATATATTTTTTTGCTTTATTTACGATATCCTTGAAGTCTTTTTTCTTAAAATTTGAGCGGACACGCATTTCCTTACCCGGTGAACAGGCCGCAGGTTTCTTTAAGGGTCTGTTAAGCAGTGAGATGATAGTATCAATTATCTGGACTGCCTTTTTATACTGAGAATCAATGCCTGGATTTTTTTCATCCAAATGGACATTGCATACCACTTTTACGTTATGTTTCAGATTGTCAAAGATAACCAGGGTATCTGTGATCATGAAATAAGAGTCATTCCAGTCTGTATCATCTTTTACTGTATCCGGAAGTTCTTCAAAAAACTTAACCATGTCGTAGCTCATAAAACCCACTGCACCGCCGTAAAATCTGGGGAGTCCCTCAAGCTCGACCGGTTTGAACTCCTGCATAATGTCACGGAGGATCAGTAGCGGGTTAGAAGATATCAGCTGCTCTTTTTTGCCTTTTTTAATCAGGGTAACTTTATCTCCCCTGCTCTTAAATATTAGAGACGGATTAAGCCCGATAAAGCTGTAGCGGGCCCATTTTTCACCGCCTTCAACACTCTCAAGTAAAAAGCAGTTTTTACTGTTCCTGAGTTTCATAAAAGCAGATACCGGCGTGTCTGTATCTGCCAGGATCTCTTTATATACCGATATTAAATTGCCTTTTTTTGACAGTTTTTTAAATTCCGGTAAAGTTGGTGAATACTCGTTTTTTAAAGTCATATCTAGTTGTTTAAACACTAATTTTTGTCGGTTTACTTTAATAGTACTAACATATTTATACGGCCAATTATACCCATGAATTTTAAACTTATAAAGTTTATATAATATTCATTAAAATGTAAACAAGATAATAAGGTTTTAAGGTATCGAGGTGTACAGGTTTCAAGGGAAAAACAATTAAAGACTTTGATGAATTGATTTTTCCAGTGTTATTGGGTATGACGCAAAATGAATGATTTGGCTTGTGAGTTTCTGGTTTAACCTCGTCCCCTTGAACCCTGGAAACCTAGAACCCTTAGAAAGGAATTATCACCGGTTCTTTTAATATCAGATCCATGGACTCGCGGCATTTTTTTGCCAGTTCCGGGTGAGTGTCCTTAAGCGAAGTGATCTGTCTGAGGTTGTCTGCTGTTCTAAATATCAGCATGGCCAGGTCTCCCTCTTCAACCGTGGTTAATTCTATGATCTTGTCCCAGCTTGACCCTTTTGCCCATGCAAACAGCACCACCGCAGACCAGTACTGTATTTCGGGAATATTGAAAAGGTTTTTTTCCATTAAATCCATGATCTCTTTAACTGTTTTAGCCATCTCAAGAAATGAAGTACTTAATGCTTTGTGATCAAACTTAAATGAGGGATCTATGGTAACATCTCGGTACCTGTCATTTACAAAAACGGATATTACTGCGCAGAGAAGCGGCGGAGATAATTTTTCCATGAATCCCTTTCGTATCAGTTCGGCAATGATCAAGGGCTGGTCCAGTCGAAGTTTTGATGCCCAGATACCGTCATTTGTAAGTCTACCCTTTTTATCTGAAAAATCTGTGAGTGCCAGAAAGTTAAGATGTTTATTAAATTCATTCCAGACCTGGTTGTTCATAGCGTCATAAGCGTCTTTTTTTGATTTGACATCACAAGCTAATGTGTAAATATATCTTTCTTTATCATGATGGCAGATATCAAAATTTAAACACTTTGAGCAGGGCAGTTTTTTAAGCTGTGATTCATAAAAGTTGATATTTTTTTCAATTTTTAAAAGTTTAGATCTTTGTTCCGCATCAGAGTCCGGTTTGCCCGGGCCTTTTAAAAGCTTTGTTCTTCGTTTCTTATACCTGGATAGCTTTTTAGAATTAAAAGCTATTTTGTCTATTCTTTTAATCACATCCTCATGGTCATCACATAAGCTATCTTTTATCTTTGTAATAAAAACATTAAAGACAGTTAAAAAATCCTGTTCAAGTGCATTGATCTGCCCTGATCTTTGAAAGTTCAATAAAGATTTGCTTAAAAGATCATAAATACTTTCAGGTGAATGGATATAAAGAAGATTAAGACACATCGAAAAATCAATTTTCACCTGACTTTCAATCGGGTCCGGGGGGGTAGAAAAAAGTTTGTTTATAAGGTGAGGATTCTGGAAGCGTCCATGGGGCATTAAAACAAAACCAATTTTGTCTTTTCCCCTTCTGCCTGCTCTTCCAGCTGTCTGATGAAGATCTGATGATGAGAGATCAGCAAATTCAGTTCCGTTAAACCGATCGCTCTGCATCAGTACAACGGTTCGGGCTGGAAAATTTACACCTGCTGCAACCGTTGAGGTTGAAAATATCGCATCAAGCATGCCTTCGTTCATTAGGGATTCAACGATGAATTTCCAGTGGGGAAGATGCCCGCCATGATGTGAGCCTAAAGCATTTACCGTGAGATTTTTCAAATTCGGGTGTTTTGAGATAAAAGGATATTCTTTTATAAAGGTATCCACTCTCTCCTGAAGTCTACGGCTTTTTTCAGGGTCTATGTTTCTTTCTCGGCATTGTTTCAGAGCATTGTTACAGTCCATTCTTGATTTAAGAAAAAAAACAGCGGGCAGAAGGTTGTATTTCTCAAGCACCTTTAATATTTGAATAAGATCGATCTCACTTGACCTACCCTTAAAACGTGATTTGCCTTTTGTGTTTAAAAACTTAAATATCTTTTTATTTATACCCTTGCCTTCTCCTAATGCAACCAGCTCACCATCCGGAAGCAGGTATAAGGGAAACAAGGGCACAGGTCTTACATCGGATTCTATAACAATACACCTGTCGCCTCTTAATGAGCTTATCCATGATGATATCTCGTCTGCATTTGGTATGGTCGCAGATAAAAGAAGCAGTTTGACCCGCCTGGGAAGATATATAATGACTTCTTCCCAGACAACACCACGGTCTTTATCCGCCAGGTAATGGGCTTCGTCCAGCACAACAAGATCGGTGTCCAGATCTTTACCTTCTGACATGGAATCATAGAGCTGATTCCTCAGTATTTCTGTTGTCCCGACGATGACCTTAGCTGTCGTATTCTCTTTCCTGTCACCGGTTACAATACCTACATTTTCTTTGCCGAAAAGTTCAGAAAACTCATGATACTTGGAGTTTGAAAGTGCTTTTAAAGGAGTTGTATACCAGACTTTTTTGTTTGATTTTAAAATGTTCCTGATCGCTTCAATCGCAATATAGGTCTTTCCGCTTCCCGTAGGAGCGCTGACCAGAACATCAGTTGAAGAGATCCTATCAATTGCCTCAACTTGAAAATCATCCGGAATAAAAGCGCTCTTTTTCGGTGTTCCGATTTTATCAAATATTTTTTTAAGGCTTTTATCTGCTGTTGGAGTAATAAAAAGAGCGTGCGGGGGCGCTTTCTTTATTGATCTTTGAATGTTTTTATTTTTAATAGATTTCATACAAACAGTTATTCAAATAAAATTCAATTTTTAATAGATTTAACATGTGTGTTTTGCGGGTAGCTTTAAGTGAAAGCGGTTTTTTAACCTTAAATATCTTTAAAAGGAATTCCAAGTTCCCCTGCTTTTAAAATGCGGTGCGAGATATTACCGTCACGGTCTTTTGGCAGCTTTTCCTGGAACTGAATTTCGCGGGGTACAATATCAGGAGATAAGTGATTACTGACATAAGTCATGAGTTCCTGTCTTAAATCATCAGTCGGTTCGTAGTTTGAATTCAGTGAAATAAAGGCTTTTATCCTTTTTTCATTATCGGGATCAGGTATCTTAACAATACCGGCGTCTGTTACGGCCGGATGAAGTTTTAAAGTGCTTTCAATTTCAGCAATCCCGACTCTTCCGGCGGCTGTGATAATGGCTGTATCCGCCCTGCCCTGATAAACAAAGTAATTGTCATGATCGATAAAGGCAGTATCCCCGGACATGAACCAGGGCTTTTTCTTGATGTAACGCATATAACCGTTATCATTTTTCCAGATACCTTTTGCCATGCATGGCCAGCCGGCTTTAAGAGCGACTTCACCCATGGTAAAGGGTGATACTTCAGAACCGTCAGGATCCAGGATGGCAATCTGAATACCCGGAACAGGTTTTCCAAGATATCCCGGTTTGATAGACATACTCCTGTAATTTGCTATGGTGATCATGCCGGTTTCTGCCGTCCACCAGGTATCATGTATGGCAAGGTCAAGGATGTTCATCACAGAATATATAAGGTCTGAATTGAGCGGCTCAAGTGCGCTTACGAGATGCCGCAGGGATTGTATCTTAAAAGAACCCGCTGTCTTTTTTCCCGCTTCCATGATTATTTTGTAAACAGTCGGTATGGTGTACATGACAGTTATACTGTTTTTTTCTATATGACGATAGATCTGCTCAGCAGTTTCCATTTTTCCGCTGACAAAAGTGGTTACACCGCAAAGCCATGGAGCAAAAGCACTGTAGACAACATTCATCAGCCATCCCGGCCTTGCATTGGTCCAAAGTACGTCATTGTCTTTCAGGTCCAGAACCCACCGTGAGGTGGCCAGATATCCGCGCATAGAATCGTGGGTGTGTATAAGACCTATTGGATTTCCATCATGCCCGGATGTATAAATTAAAAATAACGGGAAATCTTTATCAACCCACTCAATTTCAAAGTCATCTGATGCTTTATCCATCACATCGTTCCAGAGAACATCTTTATCATTCATGCTGTGATCATGTTCTCCAATAACGATAATATGTTCCAGATCAGGGAGTTCTTTATCTAAAACACGGGAGCGGTGCCGGGTGCTGGTAATCAAGGCCTTTCCGCTACCGTTAAGCATTCTTTCATGGACGGCACCTTCCATATAGTCACTGTAAAGAGGAACAATAATAGCTCCGATCTTCGCACAGCCGACCATTGATATATAAAGCTCAGGGGTTCGCGGTAAAAAAAGAAAAACCCGGTCACCTTTTTTAATGCCCATATTTTTAAGAACATTTGCAAGTTTGTTTGAAAGGGCTTTCATCTCCCGAAAGCTGATATTTAGATTGCGGCCTCCATGTGAGTAAATAAGGCAGTTTTTATCTGCTCTTTCAGGATTTTCCGCGTGACGGTCAATCGCTTCATATGAAATGTTCAGTTTATGGGTCACGGACCAGCTAAATTCTGAATTTATATGATCCCATGAAAAAGAGGAATAGGTGCTGCTATAGTTTATCAGGTTGGCATCACTATTTTTGGGTTCAATTTTGTTATCAATCATTTTTTAAGGATTTCCAAAATTCATTATAATGGGCTTTAACATCTTCCAGTATTTGTAAGGTTGAAGCATGCGGTTTCATCTTATTAATTTTATTTTTTTCAGTATCTTCAAATCCTTTATATAATGTTTCAATAACAGTTTTTACGGACTTTCTCAAAGCGCCCAGGTCATATCCGCCTTCAAGTATTGCAACAACTTTACCTTTGCAAACCTTCTCTGCTATTTCAAGAATAATATTTGTCAAATAAGCATATCCCTGTTCAGTGACTTTCATTCCGCCAATAGGATCATCGTAGTGGGTGTCAAAACCTGCCGAGATTATTATGAGCTGTGGTTTGTATTCAAGAGCAATGGGATAAAGTATTGTTTTAAAGATCTCCACATAATCAATATCTTTTTTCCCTGGACTTAAGGGGACATTAACACTATAGCCCAATCCTTCACCTTTTCCTTTTTCTTCAAGAGTTCCTGTTCCCGGGAAAAAAGGTGAACGGTGTGCGGAAAAAACAAGGACTTCATCTGTACTTTCAAAAATATGCTGGGTTCCGTTACAATGATGAACATCCCAGTCAATAATGAGTATTTTGTTTAATCCAAGCTGCTTTCTTGCATATTCGGCAGCAAGAGCAGTATTATTAAAAATGCAGAATCCCATCTGCCGGTTTCTTTCGGCATGGTGGCCGGGGGGGCGGATAAGGGCGAAGGCATTATCCAGATCTGACCTGACCACTTTTTTTACGGCTTCAATAATTCCGCCGACTGCAGAAAAAGCGGCCTCATAAGATCTTTCAGAAGTCACGGTATCCGGATCAAGATATCGCAGATGTTCACCTGCGGTATCCATGATCTTGTCAATGTATTCCGGAGTATGGACCAGTTCTATTTCGTCAAGGCTTGCAAAACGTGATGGAATAAGTTTGATTTTATCCATTAGTCTGTTTCTGTCGATCATATTGTAAATAGTTTCAAGCCGCTGAGGCGCTTCAGGGTGATGAATACCTGTTTTATGCTGAAGATAAATTTTATCCCTGACAATTCCTGTCCGCCGCAATTGTTTTTTTTCTTTAAGTGAACTGTTCATTTCATTAGTAAGTATTAATTCCATTTCGCGTTCTGAAGATAAAGCTTCAGTAAATTTAAACCCGTACTTTTTGTAAATATGTATAGCCCTCATATTTGAGGCTTCCACTGTTAACCATAACTTTTGGTAATTTTTAAAACGGGCAATTTCAATTAACAGTGCTGTCATTTCTTTGCCGATGCCGAGGCTCTGCCAGTCCTGATGAATAACAATAAGCAGTTCAGCTGAAACGCCGGTCTGAATATCCAATAATGCACAGTGTCCTACAACATGATCCTCATTAAGGGTAATGACATTGACTAAATCATTCAGGATACTGTTAATCAGTTTTTTCCTTCGTTCAGGATCTTTTGGCGGGAGTCCCTGAGCGCTTTCTTTCGGTTCAAAAAGATTATACATCTGAAGTACGGCACCGAAATATTTTTTTTCAACAGGGCAGATTGTGTAGTTCAGCCCGTTTTTATCAACATAGGTTCGTTTAAAAACGGGATTTTTAGAAATGGGCTGTGTAGGACCGTTTGTCATATTATAAAGTACAATCCCGGAAAATTATATAGAGATAGTTTCCCGCTCTATGTTCAGGATGTTAATGATGATGCGTATGATCATGATCATGAGAATGCTTGTCCGGTAAAGGGCCGATGATATCTGCAATCTGCGTGAGAACTGAATCTATCTCCTGTAACGATGTAACTGCTTTATTTAGTAAAGTACTGACCCTGTCCTCTCCTGCATTGTTAATAATATCCAGCCATTTATTAAATTCTTTTTCATGGTTTTTATTATGCTCGATCCAGTGAGGCAGGAGAACACATAATTTTTCTATGTCATTCATAATATCACTTAACCTTTAGATAATAAAGTAACCGTGCTTTCAAGACAGTCAATTTCTTTTATCACGGCATTTTCAATAATTTTTGGATCATCAAAAAAAGTACTTATAATAATACCTTTATCTGTAATTTCAATCTTTGTCACTTCTTCAATAATTTTTTCTTTTTGTTCTTTTTTTTCCATAACAACTGACATTTGACACATTTTAAACCTCATGATTAATTTGGTTTTTATTAAGTATAGATTATTTTAAAAACAAGAGTCAATTTAAAAAGATTTCATGCTTATAGTGTTGCAATACTATATACTGCGTGAGGATATGTTTATTTAATGTTTATTTAATGTTTAAATAATATTAAATATTTCCAATAATATTTATAATAATCTATGGTTGTTATAAATATTAATATAGATGTAAAAATATAATAATTATACTTATATTTAGGTAGTGTAACTTCTTTTCTGTAAATTCAACTCTTCGCCCAGTTCCGCATGAACTTAGGGGTTGAAAAGGTGAGCCATTTCAGTTCTTCTTGTTGGTGATG
>Ga0222681_1000008_pt1 | contig 95953 bp, 97 predicted proteins | sample AntAcemetage1006_FD_179844 | JGI IMG/M metagenome (GOLD analysis project Ga0222681, IMG submission 179844) | Saline water microbial communities from Ace Lake, Antarctica - #1006 | ecosystem: Environmental > Aquatic > Non-marine Saline and Alkaline > Saline | place: Antarctica: Ace Lake... | reverse complement strand
CACTGGATCGGTGACGGAAAGATCATCAACTCTCTTTTCCAATACGACAATTGAATTCTCTAACTCCTTTATCTTTTTTAGGGGCATACGTTGAACGACGTCGTAGTTTTCATTGATCTCCTCAAGACTCAAGACATGGTTATAAATCCTGACATAATCAAGGGAACCATTGAAATAACAATCTTTCTCTCCTAATTTAACCTTTCCTATTATTAGCGGAAATCCTTTATTCCCCATAGCCATATAGGAACCTTTGTTTTCATGGATAGGACCTTCTAATAATACTCCGGCTTGATAAAATTTGATACCATCAGAAGTTCCTGAACCATCATAAGTGACTACAATATGTGTCCAGTTATTCTGATCAACACCGATATATCCAGCTCTCCCGATACGGCTACTAGAATTGGATGAATCAATTAAATGCATCCTATTCGAGTTATTAAACTTAAAGGAATATTCGCCTTGTTTCGTTAGAATACCAACCCCCTTACCACCCCTCTTAATCAAAGGGCGAATGTTGCTTTTTTGTTGCCATTCTATTGAAAAGGGACTATCTTCTGTTCCATTGCCAAAACTTAGACTGGCATCATTCCCACAATCAACATAATCATCCACACCATCAAGTGATAAAACTTTATCCGCCTCATTGTATTTGTTGGCTGCCCAGGTTGGATTACCCTTGAGCGTACCGTGGTTATTTCCTACGCTATCTTCTGCATTTCCGTCAAACTTCCATTCACTTACCAACTCAGCCTGTCCTTGCGTAGGAAGACAAAACAGAAACAAGCCCAAACCAACACACATCATTTTCTTTAACATATCTACCTCCTTTTCTTAAACACTTTTAACACCTTGTTATTTCCGTATTTTATATTACTTTTTTGCAAATATTCCTTTTGTTTCTCTTGAATATAATTCGGATTAACTTAGATTACTACACTTTTTTTTCGTTATATTTTACATTTATTACGATTTATGCTATAAAAATGCAAAGAATATACTAAAACATGCAGAATTCAATGATAGACGATTTCGATGTGCTTGCAAAATCTCAGGAATTCGCTGAGTTTACTAGGATAATCAAAAATCTCACAGGGCTGGCTATGGCCATCAATACCCCCGACGTAACTAAAATTCATAGTTCGCTTAAATCTAATGAAGGAAGTTCGCTTTGCAAACTCATCCAATCAATGCCCGAAGGCTTAAAACGTTGCCATGCTTGTGACCAAAAGTTTCATCGCCGTGCGATTGTTCTCGGTCGTCCTTTATGCTATACCTGCCACGCTGGATTGACCGATATGTGCATACCCATTATTTTGCAAGGTACGCATGTGGCAACTATTTCTTGTGGACAAATCTTGCTGGAACGCCCGGGAAATGCAGGTGCAAAAAAGATCATAAAGCGACTGGACTGGCTAGACATTCCCCCGAAACAGCTAAGAGATGCTTATTTCGGGGCTCCGTATATGCCAAAACATTCTGTCAAATATGTTATGTTACTTTTGTCTTTTTTTGCCCAACACTTATGTGAGAACGCACGCAAACTCAAAGAATTTTCAAATCTATCGGTCCGTTATGATATCCGTACAGCGCAGAAATATATTGAAAAAAACTTTCGCAACGGCCAATTGCAATTAATTGAAGTGGCTCGTATTGCGAGGTTGTCTCCAGCCTACTTTTGCAGCGTTTACAGAAAAGTCATAGGAGTTCATTATTCCAGTTATCTGCGAAATTTGCGTGTGAATGAAAGCAAACGACTTCTTAGCATCACGGGAAAAAGCATAACTAATATCTGCTATAATTGTGGATTTAACAGCCTGACTCACTTCAACCGAGTATTTAGACAAAGCGAGCACTGCAGTCCTAGCCAATATCGAAAACGAATTCTAAAGGAATCCAATATACGTTAGAAGATGTCCAGAAAGAGTTGGGGATGTATGACCACGATCATTTGAGCGGGCATAAGATCCTCATTAATCCCTCTTTTTTATAATGATGTACTCTTTTCTTTTTACTTTGTAAGTGAGTCCTTTAGGATAAAGTATGGCTTGAAGACAGGTCTCTATACTGACATTCTCCAGATATATATTCACTTCAGAATTTATGTTCTGAAGGGCAAGTTCGTCTATAGTGATATTAATTCCGCAATCCTTTGAAAGGAGCAGGAGTATGTTCTTGATATCTACGCCCTTAAAATTGATTAGTTTTATTCTTGTAGCAAGTACCTTTTCGATATGTGTAGCTTCGGTTATAATAACATAGCTCCTCCTTTCTCTATATATTAATCCTTTTGGTAAAAGTATATCTTTTAAAAATTCCTTTATCCTTATTCCAGAAGAAGATGTACAATTAATCTTTGAAGAGAGAAGTTCATTAGAAACATCAATAATTGATATATTTAATTTATGTTTCTTGGCAAGGTCGATAATAGTATCATAGATAATCCAGCCATCATATCTATTGGGTATAATTGCTTCATTCAAAGAATTATCCAGTTCAGAAGACATAAGAAGAGAGCCTACTAATGTCAAAACTAAAAACAGAGGAACAAATACGTTATGTCTAATCTTTCCCTTGGATTTGCCGAACATGTCTTTTCTCTCTATATTTTATTAAATATTATATCATACACTTTTGATTTTAATAACTCCTTATCCCTCTTCTTCACATGGGTGGGGCACCATGTATTTTTGTGTAGATTTTTACTTGAGGCAATGATACAATTTTGTAATGAAAGATAGAGTGTTGTTAGAAGATTTAGGGGAAAGGCCATATGTTGTAGCAGTCCTTAATAAGGCTTCTGTGAAAACTGCTCAATCAGCGCAACGGCTTGGCGCAGACATCCTGGAGCTTCGTGTTGGTATGTTGGATTCCTGTTATCATAATGGAGAGAAAGCAAGCTCTATTATAAGACAATTGAAAGAAAAAGTTAAGTTACCTGTTATTCTTACTATACGCTCCTCAAAGGAGGGGGGGATGACGAAAATAACTGACAGCAAACGTCTTGATATTTTCAGAGAAGCTATCTCAGAAACAGATTTAGTAGATATTGAAATCAATTCAAATCACATAAATTCTAAGGTGATAGAACTCGTAAAAACACAGAATAAAAAGGTAATTCTTTCTTATCATAATTTTGAGAAAACACCTGCATTATCCTACTTGAAAAATCAGGCAGAAAAAGCATGCGATTTGGGATGTGATATTGTGAAGATCGCAGTAATGGCAAACAATATGGAAGATGTAAGGAGATTACTGAACTTTTGCTCCATATGGAAGAAAACCAGGATAGCTGTTATGTCAATGGGCTATTTAGGCGCAGTCTCCAGACTGGCTGGATTCTTATTTGATTCCTGTCTTACATATGGATTCATAGATCAACCTGTGGCTTCCGGGCAATTAAGTGTAAAAAATTTAGTTAAATATTATAACATTCTTTATCCATAAATTCTTCTTTTTGGTCAAGCTTTTATACTATGCCAATCAAAAAATTCCTTCAAATTGAGTATCTTTTGGGGTAATATCATAAATCGACTATGAATATCTCAAAGTTTAAGAATATTTTAATAGTAGACCTCTTGCGTATAGGGGATACAATTGTAACATTCCCTGCAATAAGAGCAGTTAGAGAAAATGTGCCTGATGCATATATAACTTTAGTTGCTTCCCCTAATCTCAAATCAATTGTTGAAGATCAGGATCTTGCTGATGATATTGTGTATTTTGACTGTAAAAAAAATGGGAGAAATCCATTTTCAATATGGAGATTTGCTAAGAGCCTGCCAATTCAATGCTATGACATTGCAATAGTTCTGGACACAAGGCTTACGAGTAATCTTATAGCATTCTGGGCTAATGCAAAGAGACGCATAGGCTATAACTATCGCTGCAGAGGATTCTTATTGACAGACAAGGTGAAAGCGCCTCTTTACTGGAACAGACCCATGTGGGAATATATTGACTCAATAAAAGTATCACATGAAGCAGACAGCTGGCTAAAACTCATAGAAGAGGCAGGATTCCATATCAAGAACCAGCGTCCATATATTAGAAAATCACATAAAAATCAGAAGTGGTGTGAAGGTTTTCTAGAAGAGCACAACGTAGCGCAAACAGATACTCTTGTGTGCATACATCCCGGAAGCAATGTATCCTATCAATGGGAACCAGATAGATTTGCACAAGTTGCAGATTTTATAATAGAAAAGCTTAAAGCAAAAGTTTGCGTATCGGGAGGGCCTGAGGATGCTGATTTAGTAAAAGAAATAGAGAACAACATGCATGCTAAGCCGATAATCTCAAATTGCAGAATGAACCTTGGCCAATATGCGGAGCTTCTGAGAAGGGCAAATCTTTTAGTAAGTGTTGACACTTGCGCAACTCATATAGCTTCTGCAGTTAATACTCCGGTTATTGCTTTATTCGGACCGGGCGATCCCGGAATATGGAGGCCATATGGAGAAGAGCATATAGTAATACAAAAAAGAGACGCTCTATGTATGGGATGCAAGAAACCTAGATGCACTCAGGATAAACACTATTGCATGGATGCAATAACTGTTGAGGAAGTATGCAAAGCCGTAGAAAACAAATTCTAAGACCTGACTATTTGGGTCATAGACAAAGAATTAGAGAAAAGTACCTAAAGAGCGGATTTGGCAATTGGCATGACTATGAAATTCTCGAATTGATACTCACTTACGCAATACCTCGCAAGGATACAAAGCCTATTGCTAAAGCATTGCTTAGAAAATTCAAAAGCATCAGAGGTGTTTTTGACGCAGAAATAGAAGAATTAAAAAAAACAAATGGAATAGGTGCAAATGCAGCTATTCTTATTAACCTGTCTAAGGAGGTCGTTTCCCTTTACCTGTTGGGGGCCCTTCTCGAACAAGGGAATATAATATCTTCACCAAAAGCAGTCTATAATTACCTGCAGGCTTCATTAAGAGGAGCTAAGGATGAAATCTTTAAGGTTATTTTCCTTAATACTGCCAACAGACCTGTTAAAGTAGAGACAATACACATTGGTACTGTAAATAAAGCAGTAGTTTATCCTCGCAAAGTAGTGGAACATGCTTTAAGAAACCAAGCTGTATCTGTTATTCTCGCGCATAACCATCCAGGAGGAAGTCTTACGCCTTCGGAGGATGATAAGAACATAACACAGGTATTGATTAAAGCGCTTGGTACAGTAGATGTTAATGTGTTGGATCATATTATTATAGGATTTGAAGGCTATTTTAGTTTTAAGGAGCACAGATTAATATGAGTATTAAAGCATTATACATAACCGGAGAGACTGTGCCTGGAAATAACGGCGGCTCAGTGCATGTTTGGGAAGTTGCCTCAAATCTATCTAGACTCGGATATGATGTAACTTTAATCTCACAAAAACAGAAAACGTTAGCGCGTTCCGAATCCTTGAAAGGGGTAAAACTCCTTCGCATCAACATGCAATATTCAAATAAAATCCTCTCTATCGCAGGTCTTAAGCTGTTTCCAGAACTACTGATGAAAAGGTTTGATATAATCATTGAGAGATATGTTACCTTTGGCGGAGCAGGAACTATATATTCAAAGCTTAAGAAAATCCCGCTTATACTTGAAGTAAACAGCCCTCATACTGAAGAGCTTATATGGAGATATAATATTACATGTAAAACAACGATTAATATTCTTAGAACCTGGAGAGATATTCAATTCAGACAGGCAAAAAAGGTTATAGCTACTTCACTTACAGTTATTCCGGAGCATGCGCGCCTGAAAACAGAGCAGGTCAGATGGGCGGCAAACACGGATATGTTCAGACCTGGACTGCGAAACACAGACAAAGCAAATAACATTAAAAAGACATACAACTTGGAGAACAAGTTTACAGTAATGTTTGCAGGCACGTTCAGAAAGTGGCACGGTGCGCTTGACCTCCCGGAAATTGTCAGGCAGGTAATCAGCAAAGACAAGAATGTACAGTTCCTTTTTGTTGGTGGAGGAGAGTGTCTGCATGAAGTAAAAGTCAGGATCAGAGATATGCGTTTGAGTCAGCATGTGATTTTTACCGGTACGCAGAAGTATGAAATAATGCCGTATTTTGCAGCAGTATCTGACGTAGGCATTGCGCCTTACAATGCAGCATATTATAAGCCATTAAAAGATTTCGGATTTTTCTGGTCCCCCCTCAAGATATTTGAATACCTGGCATCAGGACTTCCTGTTATTACTGTTGCTTACGATCCGCTTCCTGAGATTGTTATTGATGGGAAAACAGGTTTTATAACACCTGCTGAAGACCCATCTAAAATAGCAGAGGCAATCCTTGTTCTTGCCAAAAATCCTCTTAATGCTTCCCACATGGGACAAAAGGCAAGAGAATTTGCAGAAAATAATTACACATGGAAGCTTCATGTTGACAGTCTGGATAGAATAATAAAAACCACTCTAGAAAGGAATTAATTTTGAATATTGCAATAGATGCCAGAATGATTTTGCACTCGGGGATTGGTACCTATATAAAAAATTTGATTACAAATCTTTTTGATATTGATAAGGTCAATACTTACACTTTGTTAGGCAGGAGAAAAGAGCTTTCTAAATATGCCGAAAAACATAATGTTTCTATAAAGGAATTTCATTCGCCGATCTATGGCATAAGCGAACAGGTTATTGAACCTTTAAAGCTCTGGAATACCGAATTTCTGCACTGCCCGCATTACAATATACCTGTTATATACGAGGGAGATATGATAGTTACTGTTCATGATCTAATACATCTTATTTTTCCCCAGTTCCTCAAGCACAGGACTGCATATTTCTATGCTAAGTCATTGTTTAAGCTGATGGCTGTAAGAGCAAAAAAGATAATAGCTGTATCTGAAAGCACAAAAGCCGATATAGTAAATTATTTAGGGGTAAAAGAAGATAAAGTTATTGTGATCTATAACGGAGTCTCTGAAGTATTTAAGAAAGACGTATCTCAGGAAGAATGTGAAAAGCTAAGAGATAAATTAAATCTGCATGCAAGATACATACTTAATGTAAGCAATATGAAGACGCATAAAAATATTGAGACACTCATTAAAGCGTATTCAAAACTCAGAAAACGGGGAATAGAACAAAAACTTCTTTTGGTTGGAGGGAAAAAGGAGAGAATTGGAGAACTGCAGGTTTATGCAGAGCAGTTTAATGTAGCTGAAGATGTAATTTACATTCAGAACATAGATTTTGAGGATTTACCATCTCTTTACCAGATATGTGATATATTTGTTTTCCCATCTCTTTATGAAGGGTTTGGTCTTCCGCTTGTAGAAGCAATGGCAAGCAGAGTGCCTGTTGTAACATCTGATGTATCCTCAATGCCTGAGGTTGTAGGTAATGCAGGCATAACCATAGAGCCGAAAGACGCAGATTCTCTGGCTGAAGCAATAGAAAAAGTTATTTCTGATAGCAATTTGAGAAATAATATGGTAAGAGAGGGCACAAAGCAAATAGAGAAATTCAACTGGCAAAATACTGCAAGGAAGATTTTAGAGGTCTATAAAAGCGAATTTTTTTAATAGATAAAAGGAGAAGAATATTATGGCAATAGATAAGGAACTTCTGGATATTCTGGCATGTCCAAAATGCAAAGGGGATATAAGACTAGAAGACGAGGATAAACTTGTTTGTGATGCTTGCAAGAAATACTATCCAATAAAAGAAGGCATCCCTGTTATGATGATTGACGAAGCAGTGGATTATGCTCTGTAACGTAACAAGACTGTTAGGAGCTTCGAAATGCAACTCAGATTGGGACAGATCTCCGTGGGGAGATATTCCATCCGAACTGATCCAAGAGTATATGGGGACGAAGCCCGACCATTTCCCGAAGGCAGAGGTAAAGATTGCCTATGATGACATAGCTGTATACGTGATGTTTCGAGTTGGGGACAGATATGTTCGTGCAGTAGCTGTAGAGCATCAGGATAGTGTTTGCACTGATAGCTGCGTCGAATTCTTCTTTACCCCTGATTCAGATGTGTCCAAAGGCTATTTCAACCTTGAGATGAATTGCGGCGGCACCATGCTTTTCCATTTTCAGCGAGCGCCAGGAAATGGCAGGATTAAAATTCCAAAGAATGAATGTAATAAGATAAAATGCGTGCATTCGTTACCGCGTATTGTTGAGCCGGAGATAGAGGCACCAGTCACATGGACAGTTGAGTACTGTATTCCTATAGCCTTGTTGAAAAGATACTGTCAGGTGATCACACCCGCTCCGCACACTGTCTGGCGAGCAAATTTCTATAAATGTGTGGACGACACATCACATCCCCACTGGTTAACATGGTCGCCGGTTAATTCTTCAAAGCCGAATTTTCATCTGCCTCAGTTCTTTGGGATACTGAAATTCGAGTGAAAAAGCGCTGAAGGTGGGATTCTATTTTGGTTTGACATTTACATTGACACACAAATAACAAAATCATACAATTCCTGCTATCAATTATTAAGAACATAACACGGAGGTAAAATGAAAATCAGGGATGGACAATCAATTCTCTTTATAGGAGACAGTATAACGGATTGTGGAAGACGTGCGGCTGAACGCCCATTGGGTAACGGCTACGTCAAATTATTCTCAGATATGTTAATAATTCGGGAACATCAAAAAACTATAACTGTTATTAATAAAGGTATAAGCGGTGATGTTGTTACAGGGCTAAGGAATCGCTGGAATGACGATGTTTTGCGTAATAAACCTGACTGGCTTTCGATTAAGATTGGTATAAATGATATTCACACAACTCTAAGGCAAAGCCCGGATGCAGTTCCACCAAAGTTATACCGAGAGGCATATCAGGACATTCTCTCACGGACTGTATCTGCTTTACCTGCGTGCAAACTTATTCTCATAGATCCTTTTTATATAAGCAATGAAACTTCGCCGAACTCATTCCGCAGCACTGTTTTGAAATTATTGCCAGAATATTTGCGGATTGTTGATGAACTTAGTACGCAATATAACGCGATTCACATCAAGACACACAAGATATATCAACAGCTGCTCAAAAATCACGAGCCTGATACATTTTGCCAAGAACCTGTTCACCCAAATCTCACAGGACATCTGGTTATAGCAGAGGCTTTATACGCTGCCCTTTGATTGACAGCGCAAGTTTCTTGAATTCAGGAAGAGAATGAGAGAAAAACTGCTTCCAGCCCTTGCATAGCCAGCTTAAATTATCAGGATTATCTCCTTTGTAAAAGCGGTGTTTAGGACAGTCTCCCATGCAATATTTGAGATATTCGCATTTCTCGCACTCTTTGTTCCAAAGACTTTTTTTTCTGCCGAATTCCATGTATTTCGGAGAAACTTGAAGTTCTTTCCATGAATCATTCATTATGTTTCCAAGTTTTTTATCAGATTCAACAAAGAAATCGCATGGATATATATCTCCATTATATTCGACAACAAAATACTGACAGCAGTTATCTCCCATATTGCAGGCATTACGTACACCATCTACCATCAACGCAAGAATAGAATCAAACAGGCGCACTGATACTTTTCGTGTATCCCTTTTGATCCACTCATCAAAAATCTCACACAGAAAATCTCCCCATTCCTCTCCACTGACTGAAAAAGGCATGGGACGTCCTTTTTTGTCAAACTCAACACATGGAATATACTGATGGTAGAAAAATCCCATATCACGGAGAAAACTATAAACTTCCTTAGCTTTTTTTACATTTACTGAAGTAACGAGAGTCAGAATGTTAAACTCCACATTGTTCTGTTTTAGATGTTCTATGCCTCTTAAAACATCCGCATATGACCCATGTCCGTCAGCAGTAATTCTATAGCGGTTATGAATATTTTCTGGTCCGTCAAGGCTAACTCCTACTAAAAATTTATATTTCGCAAGGTACTTGGCAAATTCCTCGTCAATTAATGTGGCGTTTGTCTGAAGTCCATTAGCAACTAAAGCGCCATTCTTACCATATTTCTGTTGCAGGTCGGTCACCCTGCGAAAAAAATCAACACCCATAAGTGTTGGCTCACCTCCCTGCCAGCCAAAAGCATACTGTTTCTGCTCTGTTTTCATATAGCTGGAAATCATTTGCGTAAGCACATTATTAGACATGCGGTGACGTTTAGTTTTGTGATAGAGAGTGTTTCGATTCAGATAAAAACAATATGAACAATGAAGATTACAATCAGCAGATGTAGGTTTTATTAAAAGAGAAAATGGTTTCATTTTTTCCTAGGAATATTCGGGTTTTTGCGTATTTGATATTATCAAGATATTATTCAATTATGTCAATTATTTCAGGTCGGTACGTGCATTCCAGAACCGATTTCCAGTCGGATGATTCCTGTCATCCCATGCCTCTCTGTATTTGAACATCGTCTGTCGCAATTCCGCAAGAGTTGTAGCCATCTCTGGCTTATTGGCAACATTAGACATTTCGTGAGGATCCTTGACGAGATCAAATAATTGGGTGGCGCCGCACGCATACTCAATGAGCTTGTAACGCACATTCCTTACGCCGCGAATACTATCTGCATAAACTAGGTACAGTGCTTCTCGGACACGATAATTTGGATCTCTGAGACATGGGGATAGGCTCTTGCCCTCCACAGACTCCGGTTTCTCAATATCAAGCAGATCACATATTGTAGGGAAAACGTCCAGTAGGTACACAAGAGAATCTATCTTTTGTCCTTTGGGAATTCCTGGCCCGGTGAAGATCAGCGGAACTCTTACGCTGTGATCATACAGATTCTGCTTGCCCATTAAGCCATGTTGTCCAACTGCTAAACCGTTGTCTCCCGCAAAAACAATGATCGTGTTTTTGAATTCACCCGTTTCCCGTAGGACATCAACAAGGCGTCCGAACGCATCGTCAAGATGGGAGATCATAGCGTAGTATTCCGCAATGTGGCGTCTAATTTCTTTTGAATTTCTGGGAAACGCCGCGAGAAGTTCATCTCGAATCTTGAGCGCACCAGTGTCTATCAAGTGTTCCCGTTGAAAATTCTCGGGCAATTTTATCTTTGAGGGGGCATACATCTTCAGGAATCTCTCCGGCATTGTTCGTGGATCATGCGGTGCCATGAGTGATACGTACATGAAGAAAGGACGCGACGTGTCATGTTCTGCAAGAAACTGGGCAGAAGCATCCACAAAAAGGTCTGTAGAGTGTTTTCCTGCTTCAATGTGATCGCAGTTCCGGAACTCAACCTTATTCGATCGCCACGGATTCTTCACAAAAGGACATTTTTTATCGTATTGACCTTCGGGATCATATCGATAAGCGGGAACGTTCCAATGGTCACCCATTCCGCCAAAGAATATTTCATCACCACAACTGAAGCTACGGGCGAATGACGACTGCGCATTGTGCCACTTGCCAGTGCCAAATGTGGCATAACCTGCATTCTTGAAACATTCTCCAAGTGTGATGTGAGCTTTAGGAATCTCCTGACCTTCGCGTTCTATGTGAAACAATGTGCGTCCGGTATGAAGCATTGCACGACTTGGCATGCATACAGCACCGCAGGTTCCTCCTGGAATGTGTGCGTGCGTGAACACCGTACCAGTAGCAACGATCTTATCTAGATTAGGTGTGTGGATCTGATCGTTTCCCAGCGCGTAAAATGTATCGAAACGCTGGTCGTCGGTGAAAAAGAAAAGGACGTTCGGTCTGCCATTCATATCGGATCTCCCAATAATTAATACTTAAACTTTATATTTCGGACTTGTTTTCCCGATTTTATCCTAGTAATGTTTTGCTTTTTAGCGTGTCTTATATTATTAAGATATTATTCAATTATGTCAATTGTTTTGCTTGACAAGCAGAAATGAGCATGATATGCTTGCAATTAAGCAAATGTGAGTGAAAATAAGCATGTTTACGGTTGAGAGACATAAAAAGATAAAAGAAATTTTACATAGCAAAAAGAGTATATCCGTTCCGGAGCTAAGTGGACAGCTTGATGTATCGGAGTCAACCATAAGAAGGGATCTTCATAGCTTAGAACAAAACAAATTGATTCAGAGAACGCATGGCGGGGCCGTTAATATAGATTCCGTACGTTTTGAACCTTCTCTCTCAGAAAAAGAAATTCAATTCAGGGATGAAAAATTAAGAGTGGCAAAACAGGCAGCTCAAATGATACTGGAAGGAGACACAATTGCGCTGGATGGCGGAACTACTACACTTGAGATAGCTAGAATTTTACCGAATATGCCAAACGTGACTGTTGTTACAAATTCAGTAAAGATAATTGCTGAGCTGGCAAATTTGCCGGATGTCAGCGTTGTTGTAACAGGTGGGAATCTGCGCAGAATGAATATGACACTTGTAGGGCCTATATCAAATCAGATACTGGAAAATTTACATATTGATAAGTTGTTTACAGGCACAATTGGTCTAACATATGAAGAAGGGCTCACAACAACAGATGTTATTGAGGCAGAAACAAAGAGGGCTATGATTAAAAAGGCAAAAGAGGTGATTGTTGTTGCTGATTACAGTAAAATTGGCAAACTGGCGTTTGCAAATGTAGCTTCCATCGATAGCATTGATAAATTAATTACAAGTGCCGGTATTTCTAAGAGATTAGTAAAAAAGTTTCAAAAGAAAGGTATTGAGGTTATAGTCGTATGAAAAAAGCTGTGCAATTTGGCGCTGGAAATATTGGAAGAGGATTTATCGGACAACTTTTATTTCAGTCTGGTTACAAGACAACGTTTATAGACGTAAATGACAAGGTTATATCGGCAATAAATCAAGTAGGTTCTTATACGATTAACATAGTTGGTAAAAAGCCGCGTTTTCTAAAGATTCAAAATATTAAGGCTGTAAATGCAAGAGACGTTGAGGCAGTGACTTCAGAACTTGTTTCTGCAGACATTGCGGTAACTGCTGTTGGTAATAGTGTTCTTGAGAAGATAGCTCCACTCATAGCAGAGGGACTGGTAGAGAGAGAAAAGAAAAATATAACAAATCCCCTTAATATTATAATATGTGAAAACCTCTTAGGTGCTGGTCAGGTATTTAGGAAGCTCATTCTGGAATCTCTTGATCAGACTCCGTGGAATTATGCGAAAAAAAATCTAGGACTTGTGGAATCAGTTGTTAGCAGAATGGTTCCGGTTGTTCCTCGGGATATTTCCGAAAAAGATCCTCTTTATATTGCTGTCGAAGAGTATTGTACACTTCCAGTAGACAAGGAAGGGTTTATTGGAGAAATACCTGATATAAAAGGAATGGTTCCATATAAAAATATCACTGCTTATGAGGAGAGAAAGATATATACACATAATGCGGGACATTCTATATGCGCTTATCTTGGTTATCAAAAAGGATATGAGTTTATATGGGAAGCACTGGAAGATAAAGGAATCTACTCTGTTGTGACAGGAGCTTTAAAAGAAACAGGGGAAGCCCTTATTAAGAAACATGGTTTTGATTCACAAAAGCACTACGAACATATTGAGGATCTACTGAGCAGGTTTGCCAATAAAGCGCTTGGAGACACAGTATGCAGAGTAGGAAGAGATCCAATACGCAAGCTCGGCCCAAATGATCGTTTGATAGGCTCTGCAAAACTGGTTTCAAAGTACGGTATAGAACCTGTAAATATATGCAAAGGTATCACAGCTGCATTAAAATATGATTATTCAGAAGATCCATCAGCTTGTCAGCTGGCAGATTCAATTAAACAAAAAGGAATAGATTTTGTTTTTAAGAATATTTGTAAAATTGATCCGCAAGATAAAATAGCAAGACTTGTTAAAGGAGAGTTGATATGAAAGCAGCATTATTGGAAGATATTGAGAAACTCAAGATTACAGAAATCGCAACTCCAAAACCGCAGGTAGGAGAAGTGCTTATAAAAGTAAAAGCTTGCGCTATATGCGGAACAGATATAAAGGTTTTTCATCATGGACACAGGCTTATTACTTTTCCACGTGTCACAGGGCATGAAGTGACCGGAGAAATAATAGAAGTTGCTCAGGATGTTTCTAAATATAAAGTTGGTGACAGAGTTGCGATTGCACCGGCTGTTCCATGCGGAGACTGCTATTACTGCTATCGCGGTAAGCAGGCGATGTGCGAAAACCTGCAGGCAATCGGATATTTCTGGAATGGCGGATTTGCAGAATATATGATTGTTCCAAAAATTGCTGTAGATAACGGATGTGTAAACCTTCTACCAGATAATGTTTCGTTTGAAGAAGGGGCACTTGCAGAACCTTTGGCATGCGTCATAAACGGGCAAGAGCTTTCAAATGTGGGTATGGGCGATACTGTAGTAATAATAGGCACAGGTCCAATGGGGTGTTTGCATGCAGAACTCGCTCGGGCAATAGGAGCAACAAAAACTGTGATGATAGAAGTATCAGAGGAAAGATTGGAACTTGCAAGAAAGACTGTAGATGCGGATTTATTTATAAATTCAAGAGAGCAGGACAGTATCAAATTGGTTAAAGACTTAACACAGGGCAGAGGAGCAGATAAGGTTATAGTTGCATGCGGAGTTGGAAAAGCGCAGGAAGATGCGCTGAAAATGGTTGCAAATCTCGGCAATGTAAACTTTTTCGGAGGATTGCCAAAAGATAAACCATATATTCAACTGGACAGCAATATCCTTCACTATAAGGAATGCTCTATAACCGGGACTCACGGATCCAGTCCATGTCATAATCAAACGGCTATAAACTTAATAGCAAGCGGAAAGATAAGGATAAAAAAATACATAACGAAGAATTTTAAACTTGACGCCTTAGCTGAAGCAATAGCACGAGCAGAGACAGGAAAAGAAATGAAGATAATTATAACACCCTAACATTGAAAGGAGAGGATATGAAAGAGTCAAAGGAAGAATTAGTTGGTTATCTCCGCAAGATGATGGATATACGCTTATTTGAGGAAAAGGTTATGGAACTGCTCGCAAAGAACATAATCAAAGGAGCGTCACATCTCTATGCAGGAGAGGAAGCTGTCGCAGTTGGAGCATGCAGTGCAATAGAAGAAGATGATTACATCACAAGCACACATCGTGGTCACGGACATTGTCTTGCAAAAGGCGGCAAACTGCCTGAAATGATGGCTGAACTCTGTGGTAAGGCGACAGGTTACTGTAAAGGAAGAGGCGGCTCAATGCATATTGCAGACGTTACAAAAGGAAACCTTGGCGCAACAGGCATAGTTGCCAGCAATCTTCCTGTCGCAGTTGGAGCGGCTCTATCTATCAAGATGAGAAAAACAAATCAGGTGGTTTTGTGTTTCTTTGGAGACGGAGCATCCAATAACGGAATTTTCCACGAATCGCTAAATATGGCTGCTGTCTGGAAACTTCCGGTTGTGTTTGTCTGCGAAAATAATCTGTATGGAATGAGTGTTGCTGCAAACAGATGTTCGGCAGTGCAAAACATGGCGGATAAGGCTAAGGCGTATGATATACCTGGTATGATTTGCGATGGCATGGATATACTGAATGTCAAAGAAATTATAGAAAAAGCTGTTAAAAAAGCTCGTGAGGGAGGTGGCCCTACGCTTGTGGAATGTAAGACATATAGGTATTTCGGACATTCAAGAAGTGATCCCAGAGCGTACAGAACAAAGGAAGAGGAAAAGGAATGGAGAAATAAATGTCCTATTAAGCAGTTCAGTGAAAAATTAATAGATAATAAAATTCTCACAGAGAAAGAAATTAATCAAATTGAGAGACAGGCTGAAGAAGACGTAGAAAATGCAGAGAAATTTGCTATTGAGAGTCCGTATCCTGATGTTAAAGAGCTAAAGGATGATATTTATGCGCCTTCTCCAGCAGACTTATTAAATGGAGGTGCCATAATATGAGAGAAATACTATATAAAGATGCGCTTGTTGAAGCTATGCGTGAAGAAATGGAAAGAGACGAGAAGGTTTTTATTATGGGAGAGGATGTAGCAATATATGGAGGAGCTTATGGAGCAACAAAAGGATTATATGAGCAGTTTGGAAAGGAAAGAGTAAGGGATACAGCAATCTCTGAGTCAGCTATAGTTGGCGCCGCTATTGGTACTGCAATAACGGGCATGAGACCGATTGCAGAGATTATGTATATTGATTTTATTACTCAGGCAATGGACCAGCTTGTAAATCAGGCAGCAAAAATGAGGTATATGTTTGGCGGAAAAACTACTGTTCCCATGGTTCTCAGAACTGAGGGTGGAGCTGGTAGATGTATTGCAGCTCATCACTCCCAAAGTCTTGAGGCATGGATAATGCATGCACCAGGATTATATCTTGTAATGCCTTCTACTCCATACGATGCAAAGGGACTTCTAAAGGCATCCATTAGAAATGATAATCCTGTCGTGTTTATTGAACATAAGATGCTTTACGGGATGAAAGGAGAAGTACCTGAAAAGGATTATATAATCCCTTTGGGAGTTGCTGATATCAAAAAACAAGGCAGTGATGTTACCATTGTGGCGTATTCCAGACAACTTCACGTAGCTATGGAAGCTGCCGCAGAGCTTGAGAAGGATAATATTTCAGCAGAGGTTATTGATCCGAGAACGCTCAAGCCTTTAGATCTTGATACTATTTTGACATCTGTCAAAAAGACCTCTAAACTTGTTATAGTTTCAGAAGGATACAAAACAGGAAATGTGGCCAGTGAAATTGCAATGCTTGTTATGGAGCATGGATTTGACTTGTTGGATGGACCTATAAAGAGAGTATGTGCTGTAGATGTCCCTGTTCCAATGAGTCCTGTATTGGAAGATGCAGCGATTCCGAATAAACAAAATGTAATAGATGCAGTCAAGGAGGTTTGCCAATGATTAAAGAAATTATAATGCCGAAGCTCGGTCAAACCGTTGAAGAATCAATAGTTGGCAAATGGATGAAAAATGAGGGAGATAACGTAGAAAAAGGAGATGTGCTTCTTGAGGTTACAACTGATAAAGCAACCCTGGAAGTGGAATCATTTGCAAAAGGAGTACTTAGAAAAATCATTCACAAAGAGGGGGATGTTGTGCCTGTTCTGGCAATTATTGGGTACACCGCTTCTAGCATGGATGAGGAACTTCCTGAAAATCCGCCAGAACAATTACATGAAGAAGAAAAAAAAGAAGAAGAGACGCCTGTCGCAGAACCTGTTTCGGAAGTCAGAATAAAAATTTCTCCTTTAGCTAAGAGACTGGCAAAAGAAAAAGGCGTTGATATAACAAAGATTAGTGGAACCGGTCCCGGTGGAAGAATTGTTAAAGAGGATGTGCTTGCTTTTGGAGGAACAGCAGTTGGCGAGAAAATTGTTGCAAAGACGATACCGGTAAAGGGAATGAGGAAGGTCATTGCAGAAAGGCTTCAGAAGAGTTTTCAAACAATTCCTCACTTCTATCTTTCAACAGAGATAGATATGACAGAATGTGTAAAAGCCAGAACCGAAAAATCACCCAAGCCTGCGTTTAATGATATTATTATAAAGGCTTCAGCTCTTGCAATATCCGAAAATCCAGGAGTAAATTCCTCTTTTAAAGGTGATTCAATAGAGATTATTGGAGATATAAACATTGGGCTTGCAGTAGCTGTGGATGATGGTTTGGTTGTTCCAGTTATACGCAATGCAGACAAACTTGCAATATCTGATATTTCTAAGAAGCGTGACGAGCTTGTGAAGAAAGCAAGAGGCGGCAAACTTGTACCATCTGATTATGAAGGAGGAACGTTTACAATCAGTAATCTAGGGATGTTTGAAATAGATAATTTTTCAGCGATTATAAATCCTCCGCAAAGCGCAATTCTAGCTATTGGCAGAATAAAACAAAAACCAGTTATTATTGATGGAAATATCGGTATTCGTTCAATGATGCAGGTTACAGCTTCCTTCGATCATAGGTGCATAGACGGCGCACTTGGAGCAAAATTTTTGCAAAAGGTTAAGGGGTATCTAGAGAATCCAAAAGATATTTTGTAAGTAGTTTTTCTAATATTCCAACACTACCATCTGGTGACACTCGAATGTATCAACCGTAAAAATCGTCTGGTTGTTATTTGTCTTATATGAGATCTCCTTTCCTTGAGGTTCCAAAGTGATTTTCTTGATTGGTTTTGCTGTGGTGATTTTTATTTCGGTATTTGTCAGCGGAGTAAGTTCCTCGATTACTTCAATACTGCTGCTGTTGCGGATATTACCGCCAGACATCTTCACAGTTCCACCACGTAGGATCTTATTGGCGTACAAAAGGTGTAATATGTAACGATGTTTCCCCCTTTGTTCCATTAACGACAGTTGTGCTACAGATGGCATATTGGTAGTTAGCGAGATATCTTTTCCTATTAATTTTCTTATGGAATTCAAGATATAGTCTTTGTATGTTACTGCGCCATACCAGCGGTAGATGGAAAATACTGGATGGGCAAAATAGAGAATATTATTATTAATTATCGCACAGTCATATCCTGAATCTACCATTTTGTATGGCGTATGCTGATGCGAACAGAAATGTTCAAAAGTCCGGTTAAAATATGGATCATATACTTTCCCAAGACTTTGAGCACAGCCGACTTTAATGCGATTTGATCTGAGATACATCACTATTGGTGAAGAGCAGAAATCTGGTTTGACGTCGGATGAAGGCAGCATGTAGTCTGGCTGAAATTCACTGGCTCCAAAGAATGTTGCACCCGTTTCCCATAGAAAATCGGAGTTGTCTTCGTTAAGTCCTCCGTCTCCGGCGAGAATCAGTTTTCCTCCCTGAGTCAGGTAGTTGTCAATTTTTTTCTTTAAATCCGAATTAACCTTAATCTCATCGGGTAGTAGCAGAGCTTTGTATTTTGTAAAATCCATCTCTCCGTCAATGACATCAAAGAGTAATTGCCCTTCTAGCATTACTCGTCCGGCACCCGTATCACTGGCATTTTCTCTTTCATGCGATGAATTTACATCTGCGCTGGAGAGTAGGCCGAAATCAGAGATGCTTATGACATTATCGCACCAGGTCTCTTTCTCCTCCACTTCTTTATAGGCGGCCCCAATAATGTTATATGTGCTTTCATCCAGTTCTCCGCAGGGGTGAAGCTGGTCACCAACGCTACATTTAGCACCCATGGCAATCATGGCTGCACATTCATAGCGCAAGGCATTTGGATGCTTAAATCCGCCAAACTCTCCCCAAGTAGTATGAAACTTGCCTGTCATTCCCATAAAATCATGCTCAAGTTGCAGAACGTATTTGGCTGATAGGGGAAAGTGATCGTATCCCCAACTACCTGTAGGCAGTGACTCCAGCTCCAGGTGGCTGAAATATTTCAGGATCTTGGTATTTCCTTTGGTAATATGTCCACTGTTATGAAAGATTGGCATATCTGGATTGTCAGTTTTGACCGCTTCGGTTGTCAGTCGATAATATTTTTCCAGCACTGTCCTGGCGTTTAGTTTACGATCTTCCTCATTGCAGGCGTCCAGCCCTGTCTCTTTCATTGAATTAAGACACCAGTTACAACAACACGGCCCCTGACTGATTATGTCGAGAAAAATCCCATCGCAATTTGGATATAGATGCACCACTTCGCGGATCTGTTTGCATAGCAAATCAAGGAAAGGAGTATTAAAACACATTTTGTGAAAACCAGGCTGTATTGGACTGGTTGACCAACCGGCATATTTGCCGTCACAGTTAATTTCACGCCATTCGGGATGAAGTTCAGATGCCCAGTTATTAATTCCTGCGGTTATATATATGGGTGCATTGACGTTGATCTCTTTACAGGCATCAAATTGGGCTCTTAACAGGTCAAATTTTAGATTTGGGTGCTTATTCCCCAGCTTGGTATCATAATAGGCAAGTCCATGATGTCCTACGGCAAAAATGGTAATAGAATTGACATGGCCAGCCTTTAATCTTTGCTGCCACTGCTTTTTATCAAATTTCAGGCCTATGTTCGAGATATGCGGGGATGTATGGAAATCAAGATGAACCTGACGATATCTGAGTTTATGTGACATGTTTTCTCCTTTTAAAATTTTCGTTACCGATAACGACTGTAAAACAAAACTTATTATCCTGTCAATTAAAAAAATCCGCTTTCTAACTTGATTCTTCAGGGTAGCTTGCTTCTACACTGATGCTGATTCCGCCGCGGGGAAGGAACTCTCCTGTAACTAGAGCTTTTCTTGGATTACATGCTTTTACAACATCATCAAGAATTCTGTTAACAGCCTCTTCGTGAAATGTAGCAAAGTTTCTGAAGGAGAATAAATATAATTTCAGGGATTTGCTTTCCACGCATTTTTTATCAGGTATATAGCGGATTGTTATTATGCCAAAATCCGGCTGGCTGGTAACAGGACATATTGATGTAAACTCAGGACAGTCAAAGCTAATCCAATAATTTCTGTTAGAATGTTTATTTTCGAATGTTTCCAGTTTTGCTTTGTCTGGAGAAGTGGGATATTTTATTTTGCTTATACCAAGTATTGTTAAATTATCTATGTGTTCTTTAGGCATTTGTTTCCTCCTATGTGGAATATTGTACAGGGTCTTTATAACCAGCTTCCCTGAATCCCTTTAATCTAAATTTACAGCTGTCGCATTTCCCACACGCTTTATCGCCAATACGTGGATTATAACAGCTCCATGTTATGGAATAATCAATTCCTAATTCAATGCCTTTTTTTATAATTTCTGCTTTAGACATTCTGAGTAAAGGCGCATGAATCTTTATTTTTTTTCCTTTAATGCCAGCTTTAGTTCCGAGATTTGCTAGCTTTTCAAATGCCTTTAAGTACTCTGGTCTACAGTCCGGATAACCACTATAGTCAACTATATTTGCTCCGATAAATATATCATTTGAGCCAACAACCTCCGCCCATGCCAAAGCAATGGAAAGGAATATAGTATTTCTCGCCGGAACATAAGTAACAGGTATTTCGTCTGAGATGTTATCTGTTGGAACATCTATATTATCCGTTAATGCTGATCCACCAATTTCCCCGAGACCTATTACTATAATTTTGTGTTCTTTAACGCGGAAAAAATCAGCAACTTTTTTAGCGCTTTTAATCTCGATCTTGTGACGTTGCCCATAATCAAGAGTTAATGAATACAACTCGTAGTTTTCTGCTTTAGCAATAGCCATTGAAGTTGTTGAATCAATCCCTCCACTACTTAGAACTATAGCCTTTTTCATCTAAACACCTCTCGCATCTGGCCCCCATATATATTTATGAATCTGAATCTGCATTCTAACGCCCAGATTATCATGGCAGATCCATTCAGCGAGTTCTTTTGGAACTAGTTTACCATAAACAGGTGAAAAATGAACATGACTTACTCGTTGAGTGAGGTTATATTTTGTCGTTACGTTCTTTGCCCAATTGTAATCCTTTTTGTCGCCTATCACAAACTTAATCTCATCTTTTTTCTTTAAATATTCGATGTTTTTCCACTGTGTATTGGCGCTCATTTTGCTTCCGGGGCATTTCAAATCAAGTATTATTATTGCGTGTTGATTTATATTTTTAATACTAATAGTGCCATTTGTTTCAATTAAGACAATATACTTTCGCTTAATCAGGGTGTCAATCAACTCAAAGGTTTCTTTTTGCAGGAGAGGTTCCCCTCCTGTAATTTCCACCAGATTCTGACCCAAGGTCTTTACTCTTTGTGTTATTTCTTCTATGGATAAATCATCCCCTTTTTTGTAAGCATACTTTGTATCACAATAGCTGCATCTGAGATTACAACCTGTAAGCCTTACGAAACTGCACAGTTTACCGACAAAGCTTCCCTCGCCCTGAATGCTTTTAAAAATTTCATTAACCTTAAGCATAAATTACCTGAATTCTTTTTGACATCAAATCAAAATTTGCTATTATGCACAGAAGTTCAAGATGTTTCCGCCGGGATGGTGAAACTGGCAGACACGCTAGCTTGAGGGGCTAGTGGGAGAAATCCTGTGCGAGTTCAAATCTCGCTCCCGGCACTATTTAGTTCTTTAACTCAAAACTATCATAAGAAGTATCCATAGTCAATTATTTTGTCTTGCAGCACAGGAGCTTGACAAAAATCATAATGCAATGTTATATATAATCTATAATATTAATAGTTAAAAAAGGAGGATTTTAGGTATGAAGTGTGTCAAGAAGTCGTTGGTTGTTGTCTTAGCTTTATTATTTACTGTTGTCTCGTTTTCAAGCCCTATATATGCGGAAAAGGTGCGTGTGGCTGTAAGTAAATTTACCGCAAAAGACGCTCCTGGAACTGCTTATTGGAGAAAATCTGAATTGAGTATGGGAACTGGAATGGCTGATATGCTGGAAAGCGCATTAACAGAGACCGGGCAGTTTTCTGTTATGAGCAGAATGGATGTAAAGGATATAATTAGTGAGCAGGACCTTGGGGCAAGTGGGAGAGTAAGCAAAAAAACAAGGGCAAAAATTGGAAAGATTAAAGGAGCGCAGATAATTCTTAATGGAGTGATTACAGTATTTGAATATTCACAGAAGGGCATGGGTGGAGGATTAAGTTTTGGAGGATATTCAATTGGAGCAAAAACTAAAACTGCAATAGTTGCTGGAATAATAAAGATTGTAAATGCTGAGACTTCAGAAATGCAGACACTCAGGTTTAGAGGAGAGGCAAAAAGAAGGGGGTTAAGCCTGGGAGCTGCTATACCTTTGCCTGGCGCAAAAAGTCTTGGAGTGAATTTTGGCGGTTTTAAGAAGACTCCCATGGGAGATGCAACACAAAAGGCAATTGATGATATTGTTGTAAAGGTTCAGGCGCGTTGCCAGAATTTGCTGGATGCCGACACTGTGATGGTTAGTTGTCCTAAATGCGGAACCAAGGTCAAGGAAGGAACAAAATTCTGTCCGAGTTGTGGCGCAGTAATTCCACAGGCTGCTCTTGAGGAATGTCCATACTGTGGCGCAGAAGTATCTCCTGGCGCTGCATTCTGTCCTGAATGCGGAAAGAAACTTCAGGGCATAACATGTTCAAAATGTGGCACATCTCTTAAGCCGGGAACTAAGTTTTGTCCGAAATGCGGGACAAAGGTTCAGTAAGCTAACCTTCTATTATTTCTTATTGTTATAAGGGTTTTATTCATGAATACAGCAAATCTTTTGACTATTTTTAGGATATTACTGGTCCCTGTCTTTGCTGTTTTTCTACACAAAGGAACACCAGAAACCAGGCTCATGGCTCTAGGCATATTTTTTATTGCGGGTATAACAGATGCCATAGATGGTTTAATTGCCCGCAAGAGAGATCAAGTGTCTAAATTCGGCAAACACGTTGATCCAATAGCAGATAAGATACTTCTTATAACAGCTTTTATCATACTAACGCTGGATAAGAGCATTCCCGTTTTTCTTACCATCATAGTCATTGCGCGTGATATAGTTATCGTATCCGGGTTTTTTCTACTTTGCGTTGTTTTAGGAAGTCTTGAGCCCAAGCCTTCAAAAACAAGCAAGTGCACTACTTTTTTGCAAATTCTTACAGTTATTTATGCTTTGTTAAATATAAGAGTTCCTTCAGTGTTTTTTATTGTATGGACGACAGTTGTCTTTACGGTAATATCAGGGATTAATTATATCATATATGGAGTGAAGCTCTTAAATGGTGCGAGAAAAGCATAACCCTATTGTGGCAATTCTAGGTCGTCCCAATGTTGGCAAATCAACGCTTTTCAATCGGATAATTGGACAAAGAAAAAGTATAGTAGACTCTTTTTCCGGACTAACACGAGACAGAGTCTACGGAACTGGTGTTTGGGGAGGCAAAAGTTTTGAGATTATAGATACTGGAGGCCTGGATTTTGAGAGCTTGGATAATATAACTGCGCAGATTAGAGCGCAAGTTGATATAGCTATTGTTCAGGCAGATTTTATAATTTTCATGGTTGATGCCAAGGCAGGTATTCTTCCGGTAGATAAGGAGATCATAGATAAAATTCGAAGAACAGATAAGAAATATATTGTGGTTGTTAATAAGGTAGACACTGAATCGAAGACCAATGATATTTATGATTTTTATCAATTTGGAACTGATGAACTTTTGCCAATTTCAGCATCTCATGGTTTAAATATTAATACTTTATTAGATAAGGTAACAGAGGGTTTTTCTGATGGAAACGAGGTAACATCATCTGATGAGATAAGAATAGCTATTGTTGGAGGTCCAAATGTTGGAAAATCCTCCTATGTAAATGCAATACTGGGCGATAAGAGACTTATAGTAGATGACAAACCGGGTACAACAAGGGATGCTGTAGATAGCTTTCTACAGTACAAAAATACAAGTTTTGTGTTAGTTGACACAGCAGGTATTAGAGCGAGAAGCAAACTAAAGACAGATATTGAGCGATACAGTGTAATGAGAGCACAGAAGGCTATACAACTATCCGATATAGCTATTTTAATTGTAGATATAACCAAAGGACCAACGCGGGAGGATAAAAAAATAGCCTCTTTTATCTGTGAACAGGGAAAGGGCTTAATAATAGCAATTAATAAATCAGATCTATCGAAAAAACTGGGTATTGATAGGGGGATATGTCTCAAACAGTTTAAAGCTAGTTTAAAGTTTCTTAATTTTGCACCAGTCGTTTTCATATCTGCACTGAAAAAAGAAAAGATATTTACAGTCATGGATATGACATTTAATGTACATAAATATTATACAGAACGTATAAATACTGCAGTGCTTAACAAGATGTTGGAAAATGCGAAAAAAAAGAGGCCATTCTCTTCCGCATCCGGCAAACAACTGAAAATAAAATATATAACTCAAGTATCAACCTGTCCGCCTACATTTGCTTTGTTTGTTAATAATAGAAAGTTGATTATGGCAGACTATCTAAACTATCTGAAAAATAATCTGTATAATGATTTTGGATTTGAAGGTGTTCCAATAAGATTTAAAATAAAGGAAACAAAATGACAATTGAGATATTATCTCTTATATTAAAAATCCTGGCAATGATTGCAGTGAGTTATCTTTTAGGAGCAATTCCAACAGGTTTTATAATTGGTAAATTGACAAAGAAGATTGATGTTAGAGAGTTTGGCAGCGGAAATGTGGGAGCAACTAATGTATTTAGAGTGCTTGGAATTATCCCCGGAATAATAACATTGATTATTGATATTGCTAAAGGCCTAATTTGCGCAAGTATAATAGCCTTATTTTTTCATAGGGGTTGCTCAGATCAGTTTTATAACTTGTTTCAGATAATAGCGGGAACAAGTTCAATAGTCGGTCATAACTGGACTATATTTTTAGATTTTAAAGGAGGCAAAGGAGTTGCGACAAGCGCAGGTGTATTTCTCGCCATATCGCCAATAGCTATATTATTATGCATTGCAGTATGGGGAATATGTGCTTTAATTACACGATATGTCTCGCTCTCCTCTATAGTAGCTGCAGTAAGCCTGCCTGTTTTCATAGGTGTTTTTAATTTCAAAATCGGAAATCTTGTTTTTGGAATAATTGCAGCCGTGTTTGTTGTTATAAGACACAAAGGCAACATAGAAAGACTTTTGCATGGAACGGAAAACAAGATTGGCAGAAAAGTAAAAAACTTGCATAAAACATAGGGCTTTGCTAGTATTTCCATTATGAATAATAAAAAAATCTGTGTGCTTGGAGCTGGCGGATGGGGAACAACATTAGCTATTCATCTTCATAAAAAGGGGTTCCATGTTTCTTTATGGGAGGCATTTCCTGATTATGCGGAAGTTCTCATTAAACAGAGAAAGAATCCAAAGTTTCTGCCGGGAATAGACATACCTGCTGAAATTCATATAACATCCAAAATAGACGAAGCTATATCAGAGGCCTTTTTAATAGTTTATGCTGTGCCTTCCCATGTGATGAGAAAGGTTGCCAAAAGTTCTCATGTTCCAGAAGGAGTTGTAAAACTAAGTGTTGCAAAAGGCATTGAGAATAAAACATTAAAAAGAATGTCAGAGATAATCGCAGAAGAGACAACTAATACCAATATTGTTGTCCTCTCAGGTCCGTCTCATGCAGAGGAGGTGGCAAGAGGGATTCCGACTACAGTTGTGGTTTCCGGGAAAGATATGGATATTGCAAAACATGTTCAAATAATTTTTATGTCGGAGAATTTTAGAGTATATACAAACTCCGATGTAACTGGTGTTGAACTAGGCGGCGCCCTAAAAAACATAATAGCTATAGCTGCTGGAATTTCTGATGGTCTTGGTTTTGGAGATAACACAAAGTCTGCATTGCTTACCAGAGGATTGGCAGAGATCAAAAGACTTGGTGTAAAAATGGGAGCAAATCCTCACACCTTTTCCGGTTTAAGTGGTATAGGTGATTTAATTACAACCTGCACAAGTAAACACAGCAGAAACAGGTTTGTCGGCGAGCAGATTGCAAAGGGAAAGACACTTAGCCAAATCCTTGATTCAATGTCAATGGTCTCAGAAGGCGTAAAAACAACTCAGTCAGCATACTTTCTTTCAAAAAAACATAGTGTGGATATGCCCATAACAACTGAGATTCACGAAGTGCTTTTTAATAATAAAGATCCGCGAAAAGCAGTTATGGATCTAATGACAAGAAATGCAAAATCGGAAATAGAATAAGAAATATGGAAATCAATATACCTGATAAACTCTTTTTTCCAATAGGGGAGGTAAGCAGACTCACAAAAGTAGAGCCGTATATTCTGCGTGATTGGGAAGTAGAATTTAAACAGTTAAAACCTAAAAAGCATGGCGACGGCAAAAGGAGTTATACGAAAAAGGATATTGTCCTTATTCTTCAAATAAAAAAGCTTCTCCATGAAGATTTATATACGAGAGATGGCGCAAAGAAACAACTTGAAGAGCCAAAGAACGGATTAAAGAGGCCGCATGACCGGGAACTAATCAATATAATAAAAGATGTCAAGAAAGAGCTTACTGATATACGAGCTATTTTGAATAGATAATTCAACCGGGGCGTGGCGCAGCTTGGTAGCGCGCTTGAATGGGGTTCAAGAGGTCGCTGGTTCGAATCCAGTCGCCCCGACCAAACTAACAAAGTGTTAACACAGGAGTAAGATGTTTAGCTATATTCTTCGTAAGATTTTTGGCACCAAAAATGACCGTGAGCTTAAAAAGCTGTGGAAATATGTAGGCGACGTAAACCAGTTTTGGGAGGGATATCAAAGTCTTTCTGATTCCGAGTTGCAGGCTAAAACCGATAAGTTTAGAGCGCGGTTGAAAAAGGGAGAAACTGAAGACGATATTCTTCCTGAAGCATTTGCTGTAGTCAAAGAGGCTGCAAAACGGGTCTTTTCCAACCCCCAGATTGCTGAGAAACTTTTCGGAGACCCAAACCAGCGGAGGTTTGGACCGCACTTTGATGTGCAGCTTATAGGAGGGGTAGTGCTTCACGAGGGAAAGATTGTGGAGATGTCAACAGGAGAAGGGAAAACGCTTGTTGCGACACTGTCTGCATATCTCAATGCGCTTTCAGGTAAGGGAGTTCACATAGTAACAGTGAATGACTTTCTGGCAAAAAGAGATGCAGCCTGGATGGGAGAGGTATATAAATTTCTGGGATTGTCTGTAGGTTTTATTCAACACGATATGAATCCTCCAGAGAGACAAGAGGCTTATGGAGCAAATATTACTTATGGAACAAATAATGAATTTGGGTTTGATTATTTAAGAGATAACATGGCTGCAAGAAAAGAGGATAAGGTTCAAAGGGAACTCAATTATGCTATTGTTGATGAGGTAGACAGTATTTTAATAGATGAGGCTCGTACCCCGTTAATTATTTCCGGACCGGCTGAGGAATCAACGGATAAATATTATAAACTGGAACGAATTTTTTCTCGGCTTAAAGAAGGAGTACTCAATGAGGAAACAAAACAGGAAACGGGGGACTATGTAAAGGATGAAAAAGCTCACACTACCTATCTCACAGAAGAAGGGGAAATTAAAGTAGCCAAACTTCTGGGCTTAGCGGACCTTCATACTCTTGAGACTATGGAATATAAGCATCATGCTGAACAAATGCTCAAGGCACATAGCAATTTCCAGCGGGATAAGGACTATATGGTGAAAAATGGGCAGGTGATTATCGTAGATGAGTTCACTGGCCGAATTATGCCCGGAAGACGTTATTCGGACGGCTTGCATCAGGCACTTGAGGCAAAAGAGGGAGTGAAGATAGAACAGGAGAGCCAAACACTTGCAACAGTAACATTTCAAAATTATTTCAGAATGTATAAGAAACTGGCTGGAATGACTGGAACAGCAGAGACTGAAGCTGTGGAATTCCACAAGATCTATAATTTAGAGGTAGTTGTAATACCTCCAAACAAAGTCCTTAAGAGAACCAATTATCCTGACGTTATTTATAAAACAGAAAGAGAGAAATTTGAGGCCATAATACAGGAGATTAAGGAGCTTTATAAGCTTGGAAGACCTGTGCTTGTGGGTACAATATCCATAGAAAAGTCAGAAGTTTTAGATCAGATGCTTAGGAAAGAAGGAGTTCCTCATGAAGTTTTAAATGCTAAATATCATGAAAAGGAGGCAAAAATAATAGAGAGAGCTGGTCAGGAAAAAGCCGTAACTATAGCAACGAACATGGCCGGCAGAGGAACTGATATTGTTTTAGGAGATGGGATAGCTGATTGCGGAGGGCTGCATATATTAGGTACAGAACGTCATGAGTCAAGGCGTATAGATAATCAGCTTCGCGGACGGGCAGGCAGACAGGGAGACCCTGGTTCTTCAAGATTTTACCTGTCTTTTGATGACGACCTTATGCGAGTTTTTGGTTCTGACAGGATTAAGGGGCTTATGGAGAGAATGGGCATGCCTGATGGGCAGCCAATAGAACATAGAATGGTAACAAAAGCAATAGAGAATGCTCAAAAGAGAGTTGAAGGACGCAATTTTGACATACGTAAAGACCTGCTCAAGTATGATGATGTAATGAATAAACAAAGAGAGGTAATTTACCAGCAAAGAGATATGGTGCTGGAAGGTAAAAAGTTAGAAGATTATGTATCTGATATGATAAATGAAATTGCAGAGAAAAAACTTTCTATTTATACCCCAAAAGACATTCATCCTGAGGAATGGGACTTGGACGGGCTTTCAATCTGGCTTAAACAGAGTCTAGGCATCTCTTTTAATAGGGACGAAGCAGACCTTGTTCAAATAGAATATCAGGCGCTTAAGAACTCCTTGGTTAGCAAGATTAAGAAGGCTTATGAATCTAAGAGGAGTGCGGTTATACCTCAGGCTGAGCAGGCAATAATGCTGCATGTAATAGATACAAAGTGGAAGGATCTCCTCTATGCTATGGATACTCTTAGAGAAGGCATAGGTTATCAGGCTTACGGACAGAAGGATCCCCTTGTTGAATATAAGAGGGAAGGATTCAACATGTTCTACGAGATGACTGAGAGCATAGAAGAGGAAATCATTGAGTATGTTTTAAAGATTCAGGTTGGAGATGAAACAATCCATATGAGGGAAGTTTTTGATGCTTCGTCTCAACATCTTAGCCATGAACAGGCAAAGGATATGCGCCATCTCACCCCATCCCAACAGCAGGAAACGCATACAAATCAACCTGAGGGAGAAGCTCCAAGAGAGCCATACAAGAGAGAAGGCAAAAAGACAGGTCGTAACGATCCCTGTCCATGCGGAAGTGGAAAGAAGTACAAAAAATGCTGTGGAGCAAATGTATAAGAAAGAACTATTGGATGTTGTGAAGCTCACTAAACAGTATCTATGCGAGCAAGGCATAGAAGTTGAGAATTCTGTACAGGAGAAGGGAGGGCTCTTAGACTTGAAGGAGAAAATAAAGAACTGTCAAAAGTGTCAACTTGCAAAAACAAGAACTCATTTGGTTTTTGGTGCTGGAGATGAACACGCAAAGCTTATGTTTGTAGGAGAGGCACCTGGAAGAGATGAGGATTTACAGGGCGAACCATTTGTTGGTAAATCAGGACAGCTTTTAACAAAAATAATAAATTCAATAGGGCTTAAAAGAACAGACGTTTATATAGCTAATATTCTTAAGTGCAGGCCCCCGGGAAATAGAAATCCTGAGCCTTATGAAATTGCTATGTGTCAAGGATATTTATCAAAGCAGATAAGCATAATAAAGCCAAAGATTATTTGTACTTTAGGTAAGTTTGCTGCACAAACTCTTCTCAATAACCAGCAACCTATCTCTCAGCTTAGAGGGAGATTCTTTGAATATGGAGACGCAAAACTAATCCCTACGTTTCATCCTGCTTATTTATTATACAATCCAAATGAGAAAAAACTCGTCTGGCAGGATATGAAGAAGATTAAAGCAGAATATGAGAGAAGATAACTATTTCTGATAGGTACCTATAGGCCCTTTTCGTTCAAATCTGTTAATGTAATAAAACATGTTTATAGCTTCTTTAGCTTCTTGAGAGATATTTAGGAATTTTGCTCCTATATCATATACATCACTGCCGATTTTCTTAGAGTGGGTTACTTCTGCATTGACTGTAAAGAATTTTCCTAACTTCGGCATTTTTATTTTAAGTGAAAGTTTTATGCCTTTTGGAATATCTTCGTCTGTCTCAAATTGTATGCCTCCTCCACTAAGATCCCGCGCAATAGTTTTCTTAACTATTTTTTCTTTTGCAATACTGTAGATTTTCTCATATTCCATAGGAATGGATATAGAGAATCTGATATCACGTCGCGATCTTTCAATTTGTGTTTTTGGGTTAGGCATACTAAAACTGCTCCTCTCCTATCTGGCTTGATTATACAAGGCTGCAGACGTTTGTCAAGTTCTGAAAACCATTGATAATCATTATTGCCATATTTGAGTATATGATATATTATTAATCAGATTTTTAAAACAATGAGGAGAGAAAATGATGGAAACCAATGAAATAACGTTAGAGGATTTACAAACATGGGAATTTATAGAGGAAAAATCGCGCAACATTTCTTCTGTTGTTGGAGATGGGCTGTCCATTAACGCACTATCCGGAGGCGTCGATTCTGCAGTTGTTACAATGTTAGGATTTAAGGCGTTAGGAACAAGACTTAAAACATATTTTGTAGAAAACGGATTGATGAGACAGGATGAATCACAAAGGATTGTATCGTTGTTTAAAGAATTAGGAGTACATGTAGAAATAATTGACGCGAGAAAGGAATTTTTTGATGCATTAGCTGGCATAACAGACCCTGAAGAAAAAAGAGAAGCTATTACTCAAACATTCTACAAAGATGTTTTTGGAAAGTTAGTAAAAGAAAGCGGGGCAAAACATCTTTTGCAGGGAACGATTTTAACCGATGTAGATGAAACTGTTGCAGGGATTAAAAGACAGCATAATGTTTTTGAGCAGCTTGGCATTAATCCAGAAGAAGTATTTGGTTATAAAATTGTAGAGCCCTTGATACAACTCAGGAAACCTGCAGTAAGAAAAGTTGCAAAAGCTCTTGGCTTACCGGAAGAAATATATAATAGGCCTCCTTTCCCGGGTCCTGCTTTGGCAGCGAGAGTAATAGGCAAAATTACCCCGGAAAGAACAGAGATTGTAAGAAAAGCTACAAAAATTGTTGAGGAAGAGCTATCTGCTACAGAAGCCTTTCAATATCTGGCAATTTTGCACGAGGATAAAGTAACGGGCATAAGAGAAGGAAAAAGAGATTTTGGTCTGCAAATAGAAATAAGATGCTGGGACAGTAAAGATGCAATAACCGCTTCGCCAACAAAACTTTCGTACGATATTTTAGGAAAACTGGCAGACAGAATAACGCAGGAAGTGCCGGGCGTGGTGAGCGTTACTTATAACATAACCAAAAAGCCGCCTTCAACCATAGAAGCTGTTTAAATAGGATTATTGCTCTTATCTTCCTTGTTTATCAGGGAGTTCTGCTGAGGCAATATTCTCCAGTTTATTTGTGAATTTTTCCAGTCTTCGCTCCGCGGATTCATAGGATGATTTTGAGTGAACCAGATGAGTGCCTATCTTTGAAAAATCCTCATAAAACCTTGCCAGGTCACCATGCAGCCGAGCAAGATTGTTTATTATGGTTTGTGCGCTTTTTTCTATTCTCATGCCTCTTAACCCTAGCAGAATTGCCTGCAAATATGCATAGAAGCTGTTTGGGGATACAGGAATTACTTTTTTGCTCAAAGCGTAGCTGCAAACACTTTTTTCTTCTCCCAGGTTATCATCCTTTATTATAGTTTCATAATATACATTCTCTGCAGGAATATACATAAAAGCAAAATCAAATGTACCTTCGTCAGGCAGTATGTATTTTGATGCAATGCTATCAATATGCTTTTTAACATCAATCACAAATGTCTTTCTTATTCGTGATTTCTCCATATCGTCTTCTACTCCAATTAGTTTCTTAAAGTTTTCCAAAGGAAATTTTGCATCAATCGGCACCATTTGATGAGCTAATTTAATAACAGCATCAACCCGTTGCCCATCCTTGAAAGTGTACTGAAGCTCATAATGCTCCGGGGACATAATCTGAGAAAGAAGATCCCCCAACAAGAACTCGCCAAATCCTCCTCTTAATTTTGGCGCTCTGAGTATTTCCTGCAAAGAGGATATATCTTTTCCAATATCATATATCCTTTTATTTGCTTCTGCCAATTGAGTAAGCCGAGTTTGTACGTCTCCAACTACCTTGGTTGTGCCTTCCAGTTTATCAGAAAAGCTCTTATTGGCAGTTTCCAGCATTTTTATATTATTCTGCAGTTGTGTACTTATCTGCCCAACTATCAGGGACATCTGCTGGTTGAGAACCTGACTATTATCTGATAGACTTTTGCTAACTTGTTCTCTTAAATTATTTATCTCCTGGTGTACAATCGGATCAGACGACGGCTTTTTATCTTTAAATAAAAGAGCTAATATCACAAAAAATAAAAAAGCAAATATAACTATAATATAACCTGACATACCTGAGCATTCCCAATTTTCTAAAAGTTACCATTTAATACGGACAAACTCAAGAGAATTTTAGCGTGATAGAGCCTGACATTCTCTATTGACAAAAACTTTTTAATATATAGAATCATTCTCAAACCTACATAAGGAGATTGCACGTATGCAGAGACATAAGTCAGCTCTTAAAAGAGTAAGAACCAGTAAAAAAAGATACAAAAAAAACAGAGCAACAAAGTCAACTGTTAAAGCTGCTGTAAAGAATGTCAGCCAGCTTATAGATAAAAAAGCCGCAGCAGCAGATCTGCAAAAATCCATAAGTAAATCTGTTTCTTTAATAGACAAAGCTGCAATTAAGGGGATTATTAAGAAGAATACTGCTCGCAGAAAAAAATCTCTGATGATGCGAAAAGTGAACGAATATATATCTGCTCAATCTGCAGACACTAAAGATACTAAGCCAAACAAAGAAAAATCTTAGCTATTTTCTCATTCATTCTTGCTTCCCTTGGTTTGCATCTCTCTTAGTTTTCTTTCTGCAAGAACGGCCCATTTACTAAAAGAGTATGTTTTTAATACCTGCCTGTAATAAATGCCTGCAGCTTCCTGGTTGTTTTGCTTATTATAAAAATCTGCTATCTCATAGTCCTTTTGTGCTTTTATATTTTGAAGCTCTCTGATCTTACGCTCTGCCAAAAAACAAAGATTACTGTTAGGAAATGATTCCGTAAACTTGGTAAGTTTGTCTATTGCTGCGTCTGTATAGCCCTGGTCATAGGAGGGACTGCTTGAGGGAGTAGGAGTAACAGAGCAAATTGCTATCCAATAATAGGCATTGTCTATCCAGGCACTATTTGGATAATTACTTATAAGTTTTCTAAACTCCTTTGTAGCTTCTTCCAGATTCCCTTCCTTTTGATAACAAAGCCCTATTCTATACTGAAACTCAGCAGCAGCATTTGAGTCGGGCATATTTTTTATAACCATGCCGTATACTATAGCAGCCTTTTTATATTCCTTTTTATTTTTGTGCATAGCTGGATTCGTAAAGAAGTAATTAGCAATTCTCTTCTGTGTATTTGTAATCATCTCTAATTTATCCGGAGAGTGATAAGCATCTATTGCCTTCTGGTATTCTCTTGCTGCTGTTAAATACTGGTGCTGATCATAATAATATTGAGCTATTCCAAGCTGTGATTTTTCTGCAAAGGAACTGCTTTTATAGAATTTTAGGAGCTTTTTGTGTTCCGCAAGATACTTCTTGGGCTTTTTATCTTTAAAGCTTTCAGCATATTCAAACTGTTCTTTTGGGGAACCTTTATGACTAGCTAACACAGGAATCGCAGTAGTGAAGATAAAAATCAAAATAATAATACTAAATATTTTGTTCATTTTCTACTTATGTATCCCCTATCCGTATGGATTCTATCAGAATAATTGGATTTATGTCAATTGCCTAGCGAGCATATTTCTTTATCATGTATTTCTTCCAACTTCTCTCCATTGATGAAAAAGATTTGAATGCCTTACCATACGCCCACCGAAATGCTTCATAGGATGAAGCGCCCTGCTTCAATAGGGAGATCATTTTAACATAACAAGTTCTACTTAAAACAACAAAAAGATATTCAACCAATCCTGCTGAGGCTCCATAAAACAACTCGGTCTTGCCTTCAGGCACCTTCTCATACTTAATTAAGGCGTCAAGTTTTATATAATCATTTTTCTTCATGTTTCTTGCTGCTATTATTTTTAAGCTCCTTCCCTTATCTTTTTGCTCATATACTGCCAGTCCTTCATTCAGCCAAAGAGGGATATTGGCTTTAGCGCCCATTATCTGCATAAATACCAGGTGTGTAATTTCGTGCGGAAGTATATTGGGAAAAAGCCTTGGCGCATCTTCATGCAAGTAAATTACTCTCTGTGTCAGAGCTCCGTGAGTGACTATCCCAGCAGTTCCACCTGACCAGCCTGGCTGCCCTGTTTCTTTTACATATTCAGCATGATTCCTGTATAAAATAATAACTGCCTTTATCTTCCATGAGGCAAATCTGCTAACCCCTGAATGCCCTATAACGCGCCCTGCCACAACTTCAGCCTTTTTAGCTAAATAAGCAGCTCTTTTCTTGCTATAAGAATAAACAATAAAATGTTTTGATACATACTTATAAGAAGGCAGTTTAGGCTGCCTGAAAGGCGCTGCAGCTTGTGCCATAGGACACAGACCTGCAACCACTATCATACAAATAAAGAATAGGATACTAAGCGCTTTTTTAAGAATCATGCTGATATTCTATAGCCCCTCTTCATTCCTGCTTGACTTAAGATAATCTGATATGCTACATTGCGATTTCAAGACAGTCCCCATCGTCTAGTGGCCTAGGACTGTAGGTTTTCGACCTACCAACGGGGGTTCGATTCCCCCTGGGGACGCCATTAATCGCAATAAATGCTTCCTTCTTATTGCGGAGGTCTAAACTTCTGGATTCTGCTATTGATAAGTCGACGTCTATTTCCAGTATCAGTTACATAAATATATCCTTTTGAGTCAAAAGCTACGCCAGTTGGTGAATTAAATTGGCCGTCACCGCCCCCACGACTTCCCCACTTAGTTATATAATTGCCGCTTGCATCAAAGACCTGAATCATATTTGCAGCACTAACTACAAACACATAGCCATTTTTTATAGCTATTTTTTGCGGCCGCTGCCCAAGTCTACCGAATTTTAATAGAAAATTTCCTGCGCTATCAAACTTCTGAACATTGCCTAATTTATAATCCAGTGCATACACATTTCCCGATTCATCTGCTGCTACATCCCATATATAGCTAAACTGCGAATTGCCCGCGCCACGCTTGCCCCAGGCAGTCAAATAGTTTCCATCTTTATCAAATTTTTGTATTCTGTAATGCCGGGTGTCTGCCACATAAATATTCCCCTCTTTATCTACTGCCACGCCACGAGGTTGGTCAAGTTCACCCTTGCCATGCCCACGCTTCCCAATACTTGCAACCAACGTCCCTTCTGTATTAAATTTCTTAATGGAATATGTCGTCATATTACAAACATAAATATTCCCCTCTTTATCAACATCAATATCCATTGGTCTGCCAATATCCGGACTTTGCCAGGCTGCCAAAAGCTCCCCTTCTGGACTGAGTTTAAGGACACTGCTGCTTTGCCTGCCTACTGTATCTATTACATAGATATTATCTGATTTATCAATTGTTATACCCTGAATAAAATTTATCTGCGTATTTTTGCCAATAACACTATCAAATCTAAACAGACCTCCTTTTGGAATCTTCTTGCCGACAGGCCAAATCACTTTGTCCTTATCTATCTTAGCTAATTTCTCTTGCTTTTTCTGTTTCTTTTCTTCTGCCCGTTCTATAACCTCAGTTTTTGCCTTGATTTCTGCTTTAATAATTCCCTCCAGAGCAAGACGTCTATATTCTTTAGCTTCTACGTTGTCAGGATCAAGCTCCAGAACAGTTTCAAAATGCTTTATAGCCAGCCTATATTCGCTGGTATTTTGCGCGCCTAAGTTGAAACGTACCTTTCCTCTAATAAGATTTGTCTTTATCTTCTCTTCGTTTTTCTTTCTCATCTCCACCAATCGTGAATCTTCCGGTTTAAGGACTTGTTTCTTTTCCGGCTCTTCTTCTTTAGTAATGACAGGTTTCTGCGGTTCTGCGTCTTTAGCGATTATTTCTTCTAGTTTCTCTTCCGCGGTCTTTTCTACAATATGTGGAGAAGGAATCTCTTTTTTGCCGGTACTTCTTACTATGTAAATACTAATAATTACAACCACTAATAAAACTGCCGGAATAATAGCCTTGATTGGCATCTTTGCTTTCTTAATAATATTCTTTGCCATAACAGTAGCTCCTGCATCTTCAGGAATAGCCATTGTCTTCCCATCAGCTGGAGTAGAGTGGCGAAGAAGTTTTTTAAGCAGGTGAATAACATCATTCATATCCTGATAGCGCTGATCCTTATCCTTCTTCATGCACTTTAGTACCATTTCTTCTGTTTCCGGAGATATCTTGGGATTTTTGGCGCGCGGGCTGGGAATATCCTCATGCAGATGTTTATAGGCAGTGGCAAACGGATCCTTGCCTTTAAAAGGGAGTTCCCCTGCTAACATGCGGTATGAGAGAACTCCAAAAGCATACATATCAGATTTGGAATCAACACCTGTCCCCTTCACCTGCTCAGGAGACATGTATTCCGGAGTTCCTATGCTCATCCCTGTTTTGGTTTTAACGCTTGAATCCTGCACCTTGGCAATACCAAAATCCATTACCTTTATACTGCCGTCTGCTGCAATCATGATATTGCCGGGTTTAACATCGCGGTGAACAACTCCATGCTTATGAGCGTAGGAAAGAGCCATTCCGACCTGTTGCAAGATTTCTAAAGTAAAATCCAATGGAAGCGCTTTCTTTCTCTTTAGCAACTCATCCAGTGTCTCGCCTTCAATGTATTCCATAATAATAAAATAATTACCTTCCAACTGCTCAGTATCATATACCTGTATAATATTACGATGATTCAGCTTTGCCACAGACAAAGCCTCCTGCTTAAACCTTGTTACAAAATCCTTATCTGAGGCTAGACTTTGAGGCAACATCTTCATAGCCACAGGGCGGTTAAGGGAAATCTGAATTCCCTTATACACAATCCCCATACCGCCTTCCCCAATCTTTTCTACAATCTTATACTTACCTATAGTTTTGCCGATTAAGTTTTCTTTTGACATAAATAATCACCTATGTTTTTTAATTTGTTTTTTGGCTTTTATATAATACTCATCATCTGGAGATGCAATTTCTAATACTTGCTTCCACTTCTCTACAGCCCTATTGATATTAATATCCTTAAGGGTGTATCCCTGAATGTATAGTTCTCTGGCTTTCTCCTTTATGTGAACCTGAAGCTCATCAATATGCTTCAGAGCTTCTTTATGATCAGGCTCTACTGTTAGAACAAACTGAAATTCCAAAAGAGCTGCCTTAAATTTTTCCTCCTGAACAAAATTCTTACCTTTCTCCATATGCTGATGAAGTGTTTTTATTAGATAAGGCCTCACCGTTTTAATATATTGGACAGCCTCCACATGATAGAAATTATCTCTGTCCTGTTCCAGAGAAAGCACCTGCCGCCACTCATCAACAGCTTTCATAAGCTGCTGACTGGCAGAAAAGGACATGCCCTTGTTAAATGCCTGAATAACATTCTTTACTTTATGCAGAAACTTCCGTGCCTCGGCATAATCTTTGTTTACCTCCAACACTCCTTGCATCAGTTCAATGGCTTTGGAGGCGCTTCCTTTTTGATAGAGTTTCTTTGCCTGGGCAAAAAGCTTTTCTGCTTTTTGCAGATCTCCAATTTGAGCTATTAATCCTTTGGCTTCATTCGTATATTTAGATTGTGCAGATACTTTTTTTAGTTCTGATAAGGCATTCGCATAATTCGCTTTCTCAAAATACTCCTTTCCTTTTTCAAAGTATCTAAGAGACTGTAGCTTATGTTCAACAAGATTAAGCTTTTCCTTTATATGGACGTCTTCAGGTTTTAAATCAAGCGCATTATTCAGCTCTGTCTGTGCTTTAAGAAGTTTGTCAGCAGAGATATACTCATCTGCCAACTTAAGAGCTTTTTGAACATGGATTTCTTTCTTGGTCTTGTTAAAATATTCTATTCCTCTGCTATTCTCAGGATCCAGGCTTAACACTCTTTCAAACTTAAGCAGAGCATTTTCCCATTGAGCTTTTTGATAAAGTTCAAGACCTCGTGCAAGATACTGAGCAATCGCTTCATCTCCTCTTGATTTTTCCACATAGATCTGCGCGTCAAGGTTATCCGGATCCATCTGTAAAACTCTGTTAAAAACTTCAAGAGCTTTGGTTTTTTGACCTGCTTCATGTAATTTTTTACCCTGTTTGATGAGATTTGCAACAGTAACCTGCTTATCTGACACCTTAATTGTACGCCTCTTTTCCGGAGAACGAGTTGGAATGAGACTCACGATTAATATAATAATCAATACGACGCCAACCCCAATTATTCCTAATCTCATGGGTGGTTTATTCCATGCCTCAACAAGTTTTTTTTGATATGGCAATGCCATTGCGAACAGACCTGGTTCCGGGTCTGGGCCCCCTGGTAGAAACCTCAGAACAAATTTCCCAATTTTAATTTCATCACCTTTAGAGAGTACTTTTTCTTTGACCTTCTTATTATTAATAAAAGTACCATTGCTGCTGCCAAGATCTGTTATTTTATACTGATTATTCTCCTTCTTAACTATGACATGCCTCCGGGATACTGTCTCATTTTTAAGGACTACTTTATTCTCCTCTGCCCTGCCAATAGTTAATTCATTTTCGTCCAGAGGATACTCTTCCTTAACTTTTCCCCCTTCCATTAACATCAGCCTATATTTTAGAGATGTATAAGATTCCGGGACCATTCTGGTTTTCTCGTTGTCGTCCCCTTTTAGTTCCAAACTATATTTCCCGATCTGAACAATATCTCCTTCATTAATGGTCTCTTTTTGTATTTGTTTCCCATTTTTAAAGACACCATTAGCAGAGCCCAAATCCTGAATCGTCATATTTCCTGCACTAATTTCTAACTGAGCATGTTGTCTTGAAACACTCTTGTCAGGAAGAGCTATGCGATTTCCTTCCTTTCTTCCAATGAGATATGCTCCGTCTTCAAAAGACAACTCTTGAATTATTTCCCCTTCCTTTTTAATGATAATCTTTTTCATCTCTTGCCCTCTGTTGATTGTACGGCTAAATGCTTCTCCACCTGTTTTAGACGTTTCAGCGCTTTTTTATATCTCTCTTCTTTTCTATCAGATACCAAAACCATACATGTTTTAAGCTCTTTTTTAACCTGTTTCCAATCTCTCACACGGATAGCCTTTTCAGCTTCAAACCTATGAATGCGGTATTCCTTGTCTAAGTAATCCTTAGCTCCCTTTAGATTCAGGAGAGTCTGATGAAAATAATCCGGTTTTGGATCCAGATGTCTCTGATAAGCCAGAGACTTTTGATATGCTTTAATTGCCTTATAGGTATTTTCATAACTTATCATGCGCTCATTATAAAGAGCTTCTCCGTATTTAAAAGCCTCTTTTGCTTTGTCTCTCAAGTTCCCAACAGGTTCACTGGTTCCTTTATCAATTCTTTCTGCTATCCGTGGTTTTTCAGCACCTAGTTCCTCCTGACTTTTTTCGGGAGACTTATGCTTCGGCAGAAGCACATAAATCAGCCCGGATATTACAGCTACTATGAGTATAACCTTTGTGATGTTCTTCTTATCACGAATTGGTTTTTTTATATTGGATGGAGCTTCTTCCTTCGGTTCCTGAGCTTTTTGGGAGACACTAGGTTCTGCTGTCACCTTTTTAGAGACAAGGATTTTCTCTTCAGGTTCCTTCTTTTTCTCAGGGACAGGCTTAGGTTTAATGGCAAAATATTCAGTTTTTTCATCTTGTTCAGGAATTTCCTCCCCGACTATCGTTGCACTAGCCACTTCCGATGAATTAACCTGTTCAGGGATTACTTCAAAAGCGAGACCAACTCCTCCAACTTCAATTTTATCATGACTTTTTAATTCATGGCGCGATACTTTCCTGTCATTTACCTTTGTGCCATTCTTGCTCTCCAAGTCAACCAATATCAGTTTATCATCTTCCAGAACTATCTTGGCATGATGACGAGAGACCGTATCCTTCCCTTCCAATACAATATCATTATCCTCTATTCTTCCGATAGTACAGGGTTCATCATCAAACTCAAAATGTTCTCCTGCCTTCAACCCGTTCGCTATAGAGACCTTATATTTTGGCATTAAGCACATCTCCTATACGAACCTGCGCACTATTAATAGCATCAGAGGGAAGTTCCAGCACATGCTGTGCGTTTCTTCCTCCAAAAGCCAGTCGAAACGGTTTTAACTGAGATATAGTCTTTACAACACAATTATTCTTATCCGTAAAAACCACATCAATCGGGAACCTCATAAACCATGTATGTATGGCTTTACAGTTTTTAATCAGCAATCCCTCTCCAGAACCAAGTTTGCTACGTCCAATCAGCCCCTTAGCTCTCATTTGCCATGTATCTGCAACAACTACATCTTGTCCTAAAATCTGATTATTGCTAAAACTGACCACTATAGTTGTCCTTCTAAAATCCACCCTGCAAAAGCTTTATAATAATAGGTCCAAAAAGCATTACAAAAACTGCTGGGAAGATGAATCCTACAAGAGGCAGCAGCATTTTTACAGGTGCCTGCATTGCTGTTTTCTCTGCTATCTGCATTCTCTTAGTCCGCATCTGATCAGATAAGACCCTGAGTATAGGTCCAAGACTTGTTCCCAGTTGGTCTGCCTGTATAAGCGATGTGCAAATAGCAGAAAGATCCGGCATATTAACTCTGTCTGCCATTGCTTTTAAAGCATCGCGCCTTGTTGAACCAAGCTTAATCTGCTGCTGCATATGAAAAAGCTCCTCCACAAGTGGACCTGCCTTCATCTTGTTAACCACTTTATTAATAGCTGCTGAAAAATCCAATCCTGCCTCTACTGAAAGAGTTATCAGGTCCAGGCTGTAAGGGAGTCCTCTCCAGATCCCTTTATGCCTTTTCTTAATCTGATCCTTCAACCATTGATTAGGATGGAAATAAGCAAGCATGAACAAGATAATATAATACCATGCGACTTCAATAGACAGTATCTTAAGTATAAAAAGCCCGACGATTGGCACAAATATTAATAGTAATTCTTTTATAGCCAAAAACTCCAGAGCGCTTATAGCTCCTGGATTTCCAGCTGAAACCAGTTTTCGCGTGATATTATTCTGATACTCTTTAAACCCAAACCGCTCATGAAATTTCGCTAGTTTCCCAACCCATGGCATTAAAAAACGATATAATGGATATGTACGCATAAATTTTTCTCTTTTTTTCTCAAGCTGACCCAACATATCCAGATCTATTGGCTCCTCTTCCTTCTTCTCAAACAACGAGAGTATGCCTGCACCTATTAGATAGAAAGCTACAAAAATAAAAATGTAAATTAGCGCTAAGATTATCATACTACCCATTTTGTTTCCCTATCCTAAACATCAATATTAACAATCTTATAAATCAGGAATCCGCCTATTAGCTCAAGGAAAATAACCGTTGTAAAAAATGCCCAGCCAATAGCAGTAGTAAACATTATATTCATTGTTGCAGGGTCTAAAAAATACATTATTATGCCAAGTCCTATAGGAAGCAAGCCTACTACCAATCCTTGCATCTTGCCCTGAGATGTGAGCGCACCAATCTTGCCATGCATTTTATCTCTCTCCCTTATGGTATTTGCAATTCTGTCAAATATCTCAGAAAGATTACCTCCTAATTGCCTGGAGATATTAATTGAGGTAACAACCAATTCCATCTGTTCACTGGGCATTCTCTTTCCTAATCTTTCTAGCGCTTCTTCCATTGAAACCCCTAACTTAGTAGACCGGATAACCAAACTAAATTCCTGAGATAAAGGTGGTTCAGATTCTTTAACTAAAAAATCCAGTGCTTGCTGCAAACTTAAACCTGCCTTAAGAGAATTTGACACTGTTGTTAAAGCCTCTGTTAATTGGGCATCAAATTTCTTCTTGCGATTCTTCTTTAACTGTCTGAGATAAATTCTCGGTAGAGAGAATCCAACGGCTCCAAACGCTAAGGATATTAGCAGACTATGACTGAGCAGGTAACCCATCATTGCCATAACCAGGACACCCAGAATACTAAAATAAGCAATCTTCTCTGCTGAAACGAAAACAAACATCTCATCCAGTTCTTTTTCGGTGCCTGCTGCTACTTTATTCTCATACTGCTTAACTCCCTTCTTAAAAACCCGATAACCTGCCTGCGCCAGTATGAACACTGCTAAAAATGTAAGCCCGAGTATTAATAGCTCAACTATCTGCATTATTTTTCAGCCCTCTTTTCGTCAAATATCTTCATATTCAGACGCATTCCCTTTGCTTCCAATTGAGGAGCAAAACTTGGAATATTGCCAGTAGCTGCAAAAGCTCCCTGCACTTTACCATCCTGACCAATTCCTGTTTGTTTAAAAACAAAAATATCCTGTAGAGTAATTACTTCTCCTTCCATGCCTGTAACTTCAGTCACAGCAACAATTCTGCGGCTTCCGTCACTTAAACGAGACTCCTGAACTATTATATTAACCGCTGAGGACACCTGCTCTCTGATAGCTCTTATGGGCAGGTCCATGCCTGACATCAAAACCATAGTTTCCAAACGCGAAAGAACATCACGAGGAGAATTGGCATGAGCAGTGGTAAGAGACCCGTCATGACCTGTGTTCATGGCCTGAAGCATGTCCAGAGCTTCTCCGCCTCTACACTCTCCTATTACTATCCTATCAGGACGCATACGAAGAGCATTCTTTACAAGATCTCTGATGGCAATAGCTCCTTTACCTTCAATATTTGGAGGCCGGGCTTCCAGAGAAACAATATGTTCCTGCGGCAGTTTAAGCTCTGCAGCATCTTCAATAGTTACTATTCTTTCGCCTTGAGGGATAAAGGAGGACACTACGTTAAGCAGCGTTGTCTTTCCTGATCCTGTTCCTCCCGATATAACGATGTTTTTACGTGAAAGTACACATATCTCAAGGAACTTCGCAATATCTTCATTTAACGTTCCAAAACCAATCAAATCAGCTATAGTAAAGGGAGTTTTGGAAAATTTTCTAATGGTTATACTTGGCCCTTTTAAAGCTAAAGGCGGAATAATCGCATTTACTCTGGACCCATCCTTTAATCTTGCATCCACCAGAGGCATGCTTTCATCTATTCTTCTGCCAATAGGCCCTACTATTCTCTCTATTACAGCCATAACCTGTTCATCGCTAGAAAAGGTCTTCTCGCAGAGCTGAAGTTTGCCTTTCTTTTCAATATAAATCTGATCTTTTCTGTTAACCATTATTTCTGTTACATCATCATCACTTAACAGATCCTCCAGTGGCCCTAAACCCAGTGCTTCATTCAGTACCTCTTTTACCAAATCCTCTATATCCACCCACTTAGGAATAGAGCCAGCCATTTCCTTAATTATCCCCCTAGCGGCTTTTTCGGTACGATTTCTGACTTCCTGCTCCTTTCCCTTTTCAAAAGTCAGACTCTTTAAGTCAATACGCTGAATGAGCTGTTTATGAATTTTGATTCTTATATCAGAAAGCTGGTTAACCTTCTCTTTAGAAGCTGGTTTATCAGAAGAATTGGATACACTGGATACAGACGGTGGTACGTGGACTTGTCTTACTTCTGTCTTTTCGTCTTCATTTTTATCTTTCTTGTCTTCCTGCAAGCTATCCTCAGAAATATCTTCCCCGCCTTCTAAAACCATACTCAAGTGACCTATTTTGGCTTCCGCTCTCAGCGGCCAAAGCTCTTCCTTAGCTATTTTTTCCCCATTAAGATATGTGCCATTACCACTGCCTAAATCCTTAATATACACCTGATTATCCTTCAGTCTGAGACCGGCGTGATGTCTTGAAGCCCTTGGATCAGAAATCGTCAAATCACAGTCTTTTTCCCTGCCAATGGTTACAGCTTCACCCTTCAATTCAAAAATTCTCTCCTTACCTGAAGCTTCTTTAATAATTATTCGCATTCACTATTCTCCATGCAATAAGTGCATAGCTTTTCCTGTTTTTTGGGCAGGAATAAAAGTAGGAGTAGTAGGCGTTACCAGAACTATAATCTGCTTCTTCTCCTTTGCTGCCTGCTTTTTGGAAAAGAGCAGTCCCAATACTGGGATTTGTCCTATGCCAGGAGTGTACTTTTTGAAATCTGTAGCAAGCACATCTGTAACACCTGAAAGAACCACTGACTGGCCCGGTTTGATAACTACATCAGACTCAGAACGATAAACCTTAAGTCCTGTTCTATCCTCAACTGTAGGATCAATCTGACTGACCTCAAGATTGATATGCATAGTTACCTCTCCAAAACTGTCTACCTCCGGCTTAACCTTGAGCAGCATTCCATACTTCTTCCATTTAACATCCGCAGAACCGCTTCCTGCTACTTTATACCCAATTTCGCCTCCATGTTCAAAAACAGCTTCCCCGCCGCTTAATGTAGACTGATGCAAAGACTTCCTTATAGTAGCATTCCCCTTAGAATGGGTAAAATTTAACGCCTTGGTCAGGTTATACCCTATATTCCAGCTGGGTGTGCCTCCTCCCCCACTTGCCATGCCTGCTCCGCCGGCTAATGTGCCGCCAAGCAGATTCATTCCCATATCCTTTCCTGCAACAGCATTTATTTCTGCAAATTTGACATCTACTTCTATCATAACTTTTTTTACTTTTAGAAGATTGATAACGTTCTCAGCAAACGCGCCTGCTATTTTTTCAACCTCCTTGGATTCTTCTTCCCCCACTACAAAACCTCTCAGAAGAACCCTGTTGCCAATTATCTTCACATTCACATTCGGGATGCCGATATTCTTTTTAATCTCCTCTGCCAGAATTTCATTGTGAATCCCGGTACGTATCTTCACCAGATTTATTACCTCAGGGTATGCCTTAGCAACTTTTTCCACCCTCTGTTTATCAGAAGCAGTTAAAACAGCTCCGTCCAGAAGCACTTTGCCTCCAACCACCTTAACCTTTATGCCTTCTACATCGCCCAATAACTCACGAATCTCTGTAGCGAATTGCCTTGGATCCCTTGAAATAACATAGATAGCGCGCGTAATTTTCTTCCCTTTACTGTTCCATGTGATAAGATCCGTAGTTCCTACCTTTATGCCTGTAATAATTATCTGCTCACCATTGGCAACTACCTGCACATTAGCGACCTTGTCATCCCCAACTGAAACACGAGCTAATTTCTTCACGTCCACTACCTGCTGCTGCCCAACCGGAACAGTAATTGCCTTCTGTCCGTAGACAACGCTCCCCATAAATAGCACACAAATTGCCGTTGTGCACAACGCGACCCATCTAGTCCTTTGCTTACTGTTCATGTTCTTATCCTCCTTGTTTTTGTTGTTAGAATTTCTACTTAAATTGCTCAATAGTTTTAACTCCACCCTTAATTACTTCCACCTTGATTCTGTCCTGCCGCTGGATGGTAAGCTTTTTAACCTGCTCCAACTGCAAAATAGAACTCATTGTGATTTTCGGCATGTCTGGTATTACCTCTAAATCTTCCGGATTGCGCAGAACAAGTGTTATTTTTCCTCTTGCTTGAGCAAAAATAATCATTTCCGCCTCCTGAGGCGTTAAAGAGAGAGTTACAGTATTATATCCTCTCCTTAGCATTGCTGACGTAGAGTGTGTTTCCTCTATATCCACTCTTTTGCGTCCTACTTCCAGCCCTACAGCCAGAACAGTTACATTCTGAAGAAGAGTGAGGGTTGTTATCCCTGCTCCGCTTTTCCCTCCTTCCACTGTAAAATTTGCAGCAATATCTACATGATCATTCGGCTGGATATGTCCGCCTACCCCTGTTACTTCATCTACAGAAATGGTTACGGCTCTCTCTTTCTGCCTTATTATCGGAGATAATCCTTCCATCTTCTCCATCCCAAGACAGAGCCATGTTAACTGCTGTCCCTTTTTTAGTAAAAACAACGTCTTCTGCCCTTGTATTATCTCAATATCATCCGGAGTCAATGCATTAGGATCCTTAAACTTACGAGGTACTTGAGAAACTTTTACCATTCCTTTAGAGATTTTCTCTCTGGCATTTATATTTTTTGCTGCTACAAGAACGTTTACCAGCTCCTTTTCTTTAAAGATTGGTCTTGTAACACCTTGAATATAAAAGTGCACCAGGACTATTGCTAAAATACCTAAGACAACTCCCATTATTAGTGAAGCTTTATTCTGCATATCTTTCTCCTTTTGTTTTTAACTCATTTTAATTATTGTAGCATAGTTATTCGTTTTGTCATTCTTTTCATCCGGGAAAACAACCAAACATCTATTATCCTTTTTTTGAGCGCTGAGTAAATCGCCGCTATCATCCAGCTTCCACCCATTCATTTTTAACCGGCTCCTATAAAAGAACTTCTGTGTGGTTGAGGAAGCAAGGCTTTTATACATTAGCATTTTATAATTTACTCCTCCAACTCCAAGCTCAAAGCTGAGCGCATCAGAATTCAGTGGGTAAATAGGTATATCCTTGATAAAATCCTCCCCAACATTTGATTCTCTCCATTCCTTAAAACTTAAACAAAAAACGAGGCTTCCTGAGAGGTTGGTATCCATCATAGGCAAGACAGCTATGCCCATATTTTGTGATTTGGATTTTTTCGCCAAAATAAATTCACCGCTGCCTATATTCTTCCTGCATTGAACGTCAAAATTCTTCATTTTCAGATCACTTGAAAATTGTTCTATTAGTGTTTGAACGGATAATGAAGAATGATACATGCCAATTAAAGCGGGCTTAGAATTAATTTTTACACGATAGGATTTGCCTGCCATATCTCTCATCATATCTGGAAGATTGAAACGTTTTTGATTAATCTTGTTTTGCAGTTCATAAATCAGCCCATAAACTTTGTGCTCCTGTCCCCCTTTTATTAATCCATAAATAGTTAGAGCTACAGTCAGAATTGCTATTAGAAGAACTTTTCCTGTAATTTCTGTTATGTGTTTTATCATTTAATGCACCATTAGTATTCTTTCAAAACCTGTTTTATCAAACTTTGCCTTGTAATCTGGCTTGGGAATCAGGTCACCAAAAGAAATCTTTGCTCTCAGATACGTCTCTGTCTTGCCTTCATCCTCAACTTTCTTCGTCTTGCCTTTCTTGTCTTTTTTCTCTGAATACTTAACATCTTTTTTTCTAGTAATTTCAGGAAGCTTCCCTCCAAGACTTCCTCCATATGGAACAGCCTTGGCTGTAGTGTACATAGATGGTATTCTAATTCCCAGAAGAGAGCTACCTATCAGGACTGGTTGAGAGCCCTTGTATGCCAGGGCAAAGGTATAGACATCTTCTCCTCCTGTCATAGGTCCAAACTCCCTAGGGGGTAAGGAGGGCAAAATAAAAACCGTGATTCTCTCTGCATTCAGCCAGCATGGAATAATTGATGACTTGAGAGCTCCTAATCCTTCCGATTTTATTTCCTCGTATAAGCATTTGGCCTCAGTATAGATTCCTTTTACATCATTTATACTGGTTATCTCCGAAAGTTTCTGTGCCCAAGCAGTTGGCAGAGGAACAGCTATATCTGCTTTATTGGCTCTGCCGTATGTAACTACCTGAGTAATAGCCATAACAGGAATTGCATACACCATAACATCCTGAATCTTTTGAACTAGAGTGGTACAAGAAAAATTTGGATTCCCAAACCAGAGCGAAATAAGATCAATAATAAATGCAGGAACCCATACAATATTAAGAGCTGCTATTACATTAAGTCCCCTTGCCTGCCATACTGCGCCTGCCATAGCAGCAGAATCAGCTGCATTCTGCATTCTGATGCGCCAGGTTACAAGCTGGCCCACATCCACAACCAGCATTACAAACATAACCAGCACCAGAAGAATCAGCGCCGCAAAAACAGCAGCTTGTGCGCTGTTATCCTTTCTAAGCTTATGAATTCTAATAAACATTATGAAAGAATTTTCCCCAGCCATTCGACCAGGTCTCCTGCCACCTTCTTTAGCCATTCCACTATCTCTGTTCTGGAAAAGCAGAATCCCAGAAAACGACAACTGCCCTTTACTGTTGTTCCATCGCCAAATATCGGTTTGAGAAACGGCCCTGATTTTACAGTATGCGTTACATCCATCCTCGCGCTTCCCATTTTCATTACACAGTTGAGAAAACTTGTGACGTAAGAACCCATATTAGGAAAGCCTGCTTCTTCTAACAGGTTAAAATTAGTATCTACATTCCCCTGACCAAAGAATACAGCGCTGATTCCTTTACCTTTATCCCTGGTTTCCGCTAAAGCTCCTTCTCTGGCTGCTATGTAAACCTTGGATTGAGCCACCATAACCTTGCCAAAGTGGATGGTAATCATCATAATGAGTATAAAAATCGGAAGGACGATTATTGCCTCTGCTGTTGCCTGACCACAGCTGGACTTAATTAGTCTCATTTTAATTCTGCATCCACATTTATATTACAGCTTTGAGTAACAGGAAGATAGTATCTATCACCATCCTGAATACCAATTATTCTACCCATTATTCTACCCACCATGGGCATATCCAGCTGAAAGTTATATCTAACAAAAGTAGTATTACCCGAGTGGCTGACGGAAGTATTGTCTTGTGCATATAAATACCTGCGGCCCGTTGCTATCAGGTCGTTTGCCCATTCAGGGATGGGAATTTTTTCAAGAATTTTGGAAATTGCCGAATCCAGAGCCCCTCCTGAAGATTGATGTGAAATGGGTATCAGAGCAACGCTGGCAGCGCGCTTTGCTATGTCCTTATTCTTATACACAGAATATGAACGCGCTGCTGAGAACGCGGCGTAATTAGTCATTATATTGGCGGTTGCTATCAAAGCAAGCTGCATAATAGCCATTGCAAAGAGAATTAAAACAGGCATAACAATGACAAATTCAATCATTGATTGCCCTCTGTTATTTATTCGCCTAGAGTATTTTCTCATCTAAAAATCCATGCAATAAAGACTCCAACACTCAAAGCTGCTCCATAAGGAATCTTCTCGCTGTTGAATGGCTTTAAAGCTTCTGTTTTTAATCCGGGCATAATAAAACTAAAACTAAGATGAAAAATGTTTTTTAGCCCTCTCCAGAACGTCCCTTTCCATATCATTACTGCTATTGCCAATATTCCGCCTGTCAGAATCCCGTAAAAACAGGCATTTAAAATAAATGGATACCCTCCAACAGCTCCAACAGCAGCCATTAATTTAACGTCGCCTCCTCCTACTCCGCCAAAAGCAAAAACTATGGCAAAAACACAAAACCCAATAGCGAGCCCCAGCATACTGCTGGTCAACCCAAGACCATGATTCCAAATGTTAAGCGACAGCCCTACTGCCACAGCAGGAAAAGTCACACAATTATATATCTTGTGCGTAATCAAGTCTGTCGTTAGCGATATTGCCAAAAGCAATATTAGTAATATGTCTGAAAATATCATACAGATAATTACTCGGCTTTCTCTAACTTATCAGCTGCGTCTGTAACTTTTTTCTTTAACTTAGTGCCAAAGATCCTAAACGCTACTATAGCAGCAATGGCTATTAACACCACTATCAGAATATACTCTGTCATCCCCTGACCTTCTTCTCCGAATATAATCCCTTTCATCAAGTTTCTAAGCTTCTTCATTTTGTCACCCCCTTTCATTCATTTATGGAATAGGTAAACTAATAAGACTTGCGATTCTATTGTAATAAGTTCTTAGCGCCTTTTGAAACATCGTAAAACAACCTGCCAGGCAAAGAACTCCCATTACTGTTACTATAACATACTCTGTCATTGCCTGCCCCTTTTCCTCCAAGAACAAGTTTTTAAAACGCTTTATAGCCATTAATTCCTACCTTGAGCTTTTATAAGAATAACCGTAATGTTATCAACTCCCCCAGCTTTATTAGCATAGTCTATCATCTTTTCTGCTGCTTCTGATAGGTTATTTATATGTTTTTTTATAATATCCTCCATCGTCTCTCTTTCCACCATGCCACTCAGCCCATCAGAGCATATGAGAAAAATATCTCCAGAAACAATATTTTCTTCCTGTAGATCAATCTTAACTTCTTTCTCACTACCCAGAGCTCGTGTAATAACATTCTTCCAGCGATGCTGCTTAGCTTCCTCTTTTGTTATTACTTTTTCTTTAAGCTGCTCATTAACCCATGAATGGTCCTCTGTAATCTGCTTCAGCCTTCCATTTCTCATTAGATATACTCTGCTATCGCCTACATGAACAACATACCCTTTTGCCTCGGCAATGAATAACCCTGCTATAGTTGTTCCCATTCCTTTAAGCTCAGGGTTAGTGGATGACATTCTGTATATTTCTTTGTTAGCAATCTGTACTGCTGCAATGAGCTTATTAGCCTCTGGCGCTAGTTCTAGGTTCATCTCAAATGGCCAGGTAATATCATTGTCTTTGGCTGTACGTTCAATAAAGCCATTTATTAATTCAATAGATTTGCTGCTTGCTACATCCCCTGCCGCATGCCCACCCATGCCATCAGCTATAAGATAAAGCTTCAGATCATCACTAACCAGAAAGCTATCCTCATTTAGCTTGCGCACTCTGCCTAGATCTGATAAGCCATATGCTCTGAACTTCATCTCTAATTTTAGTCCTATGTCTACCACACTAACTAATTTTAATACTTTTCCTATGCATTTGTCAATTTTCTCCCTCTCTCTATTGACTAAATAGCCTATTTCATCATATATTGTAGGTTGAATTTTGAGTTAAACACGAAATAGTAGTAACAAAATGATTATTAATTCCGCTTTTTTAAGGTATAATAGCCTGAAAATATACAGGGATAAAAGATGTTAGATGCAAACGTACTGGTATTAAATAGATTGTGGCAGGCTGTAAATATATGTACGGCAAGAAGAGCTTTTTCCCTGCTTTATACAGGGCAAGCTCAGGTAATTGATGTTGAAGAGGGAAAGTTTAATTCTTTTAATTTTGAAGATTGGAAGGGTCTTTCAGCAGCTTTTGAAAAGCATGAGGAGGTTGTACGCACAATTTCCTTTACAATAAAAATTCCTAAAGTCATACTTCTGTTACTCTATGATAAACTACCTCGCTCATCTATAAAATTTAATAGAAAAAATATTTACCAACGGGATAAAAATATATGTCAGTATTGTGGACGCAAATTTGACATCACAGAACTCAATATAGATCATATAATTCCCAAGGTGCTTGGAGGAAAAAGCATGTGGGCAAATGTGGTTTGTTCCTGCGTGAATTGCAATCTTCGCAAAGGAGGAAGAACCCCCGGGCAGGCTGGCATGAAATTAATCAAGCTTCCTAAAGAACCTAGCTGGCAATATCTTATGCACTTTAATATAAAAACTATGCATCATGAAAGCTGGAAGCATTTTATTGATGTAGCGTATTGGAATACAGAGCTTGAAAAAGGTGAAGAGAAATAATTATGCCAAAGATATTAAAAAAAGATGTTGAATACGCAGCAAGGCTTGCAAGATTGAAATTGTCAGAAACAGAGAAGGAAGCCCATGCTGAACAATTAAATAAAATCCTAGAATATATGGGCAAGCTTAATCAGCTTGATACAACTCATATAAAGCCTACTTCTCATGTGGTAGAAATGCAGAACGTGTTCAGAGAAGACACAGTAAAGCCTTCTATCTCCCTTGACAATGCCCTTCAAAACGCTCCTGATAAAAAAAATAATTTTTTCAGAGTGCCTAAGGTTATCTAGCAGGAGTGGCTCTATCCCACTGAAGCCCGCCGATAACAGCGTCTGCAACATTATTCAGATGATCGCCTATCTTTTCAAAGTTGCTCAGAAAATCAAGAAAAATAATTCCTGAAACCACATTGCATGCTCTGTTTCTCAATCTGGATGTATGGTTATTTCCAAATGTTTCTGTTAATTCATTTATCCTTTTTTCCCTGCCCCAGACTTTGCGCGCAATTGTTACATCATTTAGCTCTAGCGCCTTGATTGTATCCTCCAGCATTTCTGTAACTTCCGAATACATCTCTCTTAATTCCTTAATTGCTTTATCACTAAACGAAAGTCTTTTCTCAATTGCTCTTTCTCCAAGTTCTACCAGGTTTTCAGAGATATCCCCTACGCGCTCTATATCGTTAACTGAATGAAGAAGCGCTGGTATCTTCTCTGCCATCTCCGAACTCAAGCTCTTTTCAGAAAGCTCGACAAGATAATGGGTTATTGAACTCTGCAGATTATCAACAGCGTCTTCTTTTTTTATAGCATCATGCATCAACGCTATATCCTTTTTGAAGAAACCATCCATTACTTTATCAACCATTGCCTTAACCATTTCCGTCATTCTTACAAGCTCTTTACGTGCCTGCTCTATTGCTATGGATGGAGTGTTCAATAGATGCGGTTCCAGAAACTTTGGAGCATAATCAAGAGAGCTATCCCTGCCTGGAACAATTTTCTCTAATAGTCTGGCATAAAGTTCTGTAAATGGCAAAAATAATACAGCGATACCAACATTAAAGATCGTATGCGCGTTGGCAATCTGTCTGCCAATATTATCTGCTGTGTAGACAATCAATTGCTTATACATTGGCAAGATAGATAGTAGTAGTAGCACACCTACTATCTTGAACAGAAGATGAGCCACAGCTGTGCGGCGCGCCCCAACATTAGTCCCAATGCTTGCTAACATTGCAGTTACGCATGTTCCAATATTACTTCCAAGCAATAATGGAATCGCTGCATTTATATCAATAAGCCCTCCCATACCAAGCGCCATGGTAAGCCCCACTGTTGCGCTGCTCGACTGAACAATCACGGTTAGAATCATCCCGGCAAGCACTCCTAAAACAGGTGTCCTGCTAAAATTGATGAGCATTTCTTTTGCTGCCTGACTGTCACTCAAGTACCGCACAGTGTCCGTCATAATACTCAAACCAAGAAACAAAACGCCAAATCCAAATATGGCCAGGCCTATTTGTTTTAGTACACGCCTCTTGCAAAAAAAATGTAATGCAAAGCCTACTCCAATGACAGGAAACACATAATGAGTTATTTTAAAAGCAATAATTTGCGCAGTAATTGTTGTTCCTATATCTGCCCCAAGTATAACGCCAAGAGACTGTCTTAAAGTCATAAGACCAGCATTAACAAAGCCTACTACCATAACTGTTGTTGCGCTGCTTGACTGAATAATACTGGTAATTCCTGCACCTGCCAATAAGCCGAAAAAAGCCTTATTTGTTATTATGCCCAGTATTTTTCTCATCTTATCTCCAGCTGCTTTCTGGAGAGCATCACTCATTATGTGAATGCCATAGAGAAACAACCCGAGCCCGCCAACTGTACCAAAAATTATGTCTTTTATCATTTAGGCAAACTCTTTGCTAAGCAAATGCTCTGCTTTTTCTATCTGAGCTCTTACATTTTTCAAGCACGTACCGCCAGCAGAGGACTTGGCTTTTACTGAGGAATGAGGGGAAGTGAAATCTAGAATATCTTTGGAAAACAAGTTTGAAAACGTCTTGAATTCTGAATGGGTGAGATCATGTAAATATTTTTTGTTATCTATGCAGTATCTAACTATTTTACCAACCAGTTTATGTGCATCTCTGAAGGGCATACTCTTCTTCACAAGATAATCAGCTATTTCTGTTGCGCATGAAAAATCCTTGATCAAAACATTCTCTAATCTCTTCCTGTTAAGTTTTATGTTCTCTAAAAGCTTTGCCCCTGCTTTCAGACATATCTTGACTGTTGCGACAGCATCAAACAGGGCAGGTTTATCCTCCTGCATGTCTCTGTTGTATGCTAGAGGCAGCGCTTTCATCAATGCAAGAAGCGTCACAAGTGATCCATACACTCTCGAGGTTTTGCCTCTTATCAGCTCAGCAACATCAGGGTTCTTCTTTTGAGGCATCATGCTGCTTCCTGTACAAACACTATCATCCAATTCTATATACCCAAACTCATTCGAAGAATAGATGACAATGTCTTCAGACAATCTTGAAAGATGCATCATGAGAATGGCAGACCAAGATACAAATTCCAGAATAAAATCCCTGTCGCTAACTGTATCTATGCTGTTTTCCGTGACAGCGGAAAAACCCAACAGCTCAGCTACATATTTACGGTCAATTTTGAATGAAGTCCCTGCAATCGCGCCTGCGCCTAGAGGCATAATATTTACTCTTTTAAGACAGTCGTTGAGTCTGTCTCTATCCCTATCTAGCATATTAAAGTAAGCCATTAAATAATGCGAAAAAAGAACCGGTTGCGCATGCTGCATGTGTGTGAGCCCCGGAATAATAACATCAATGTTTTTCTGTGATTTTTTAATAATTGTTTTCTGAAACCCTTTTATGAGTTCTGATATTTCCGATATTTCATCGCGCAGATATAATCTTTCATCAAGTACAATCTGGTCATTTCTGGACCTTGCCGTGTGGAGTTTATTGCCAATCTTCCCTGTTTTTTCAACAAGTCTGCGCTCAATTGCCATATGTATATCTTCATCTGCAGAAGTATATTTAAAGTTCCCGCTAGAAACTTCTTGAAGAATTTCTTCCAAGCCATGAAGTATTTTCTTTGTGTCGTTCTTGGAGATTATATTTGCCTTACCAAGCATTTTAACGTGGGCAATGCTTCCTTGAAGATCATATTTCGCCAGCTTTATGTCAATATCTACTGAGCACGTGAACTCTTCAATAAATGGATCCAACGCCCTTTTAAATCTTCCATCCCAAGACTTTTTCATCCCGTTAGACCTCCTTTTCATCAACACCAACGAACACACTTAATGCTAGATTATTCTCCCCTTAGCCACAAACGGTCTAACGGGACTACACATCCAGGTTCTTCACTTCTAGCGCATGTTCTTGGATAAACTTCCTCCTTGGTTCCACCTGATCGCCCATTAATATTGTAAATATCCTATCTGCTTCTATAGCATCCTCCATGGCTACCTTTAAAAGCGTACGCTCTTTGGGATCCATAGTTGTTTCCCACAGCTGGGACGGATTCATTTCTCCTAGTCCTTTATAACGCTGTATAACCAAGCCCTTTTTGCCTAACGCTTTTATCCTGTCTAGAATCTCATAACCACTATTTATTTCATACTCTTTATCTACTACATTAATTCTATATACTGGCTTTTTCTTCCCGCTTTCTGGAAAAAGAGTATCTGATCTTATGCCTTTCTGCTCTGTTCTCTTTAATATATCGCCAATCTGCCTGGATTCTGCAAACTCAGTAATCTCAGTGGTCGTGGACTCTGCATTCCCAAATATATCAAGCTGACTTTGTGTCTCGTTCTGCTTCTCCTCCATGGCTGCTAGTTCCTTATCTGTGTAAAAATACTGAACTCCCTTGGCTGTACGCGCCCTATATTTCGGGAAACTATCCGTATTCTTATCTCTTAACTTAAGATAATCTGCAAAACTTATTCCTCTACATTCAACCACTTTTATTAAACTCTCAAGCTGCGTAAGGTCGTCCACTATTGCTTTTAGTTGCATATCTGTGATCTTTCTTTGCTCCTTAAGAATTGTTACTTTTACATCCTTCAGCCCTGAAGAGAGTATAAAATCGTTAAAAGCTTTGTCGCTTTTAAGATATTGTTCTGCCTTGCCCCTTTTAACTTTGTATAATGGTGGCTGTGCAATATAAATATATCCTTTCTCCAATAATGTTGTCATCTGTCTGTAAAAGAAGGTAAGCAAAAGCGTTCTAATATGTGCCCCATCTACATCGGCATCTGTCATAATTATTATTTTGTGATATCTTGCTTTTTCTATATCAAAATCTTCCTCTCCGATCCCTGTGCCGATAGCTGTAATAAGGGTTCTTATTTCGTTGTTATTCAATATCTTGTCTAGCCTTGCTTTTTCTACATTTAGAATTTTCCCTTTTAACGGCAATATTGCCTGAAAAACCCTGTCTCTGCCTTGTTTTGCAGAACCACCTGCAGAATCCCCTTCAACTATATATATTTCACAAAGCGCTGGGGACTTCTCCGAACAATCTGCCAGTTTACCTGGAAGCGCTAAAGAATCAAGTGCCCCCTTTCTGCGGGTTAACTCTCTTGCTTTTCTCGCAGCATCTCTTGCCTGCGCAGCAAGAACAGACTTTTCTAAAATTCTTCTTGCTACCGCAGGGTTCTCTTCCAGAAAGTTCTTGACCTCCTCGCTCACCACAGAGTCCATTATGCCTCTAATCTCTGTATTGCCAAGTTTTGTTTTTGTCTGCCCCTCAAACTGTGGCTCAGGCAATTTCACACTTATAACAGCCACTAATCCCTCTCTTACATCATTACCAGACAGAGAAGCGCCCTCTTTTAAAATTCCCGATTTACGGGCATAATCGTTTACTACTCTGGTTAAAGCAGCCCTGAATCCAGCCAGATGGGTCCCCCCCTCTTGAGTATTTATGCTATTGGCAAACGCAAATATATTTTCCACATAGGAATCATTGTATTGCATCGCAACTTCCACTTTCGTGTTCTCTCTCTCTTTAGAAAAATATATTGGGTCTTCATGAAGAGGCGTTTTGTTTTCATTAAGATACTTTACAAAAGAAACAATCCCTCCTTCGTATTGAAAGATATGTTTTTTGTCTTCTCGTTCATCTATCACACTTATCTTTATGCCCCTATTCAGGAAAGCAAGCTCTCTTAATCTATTTGACAATATATCAAAATCAAAGTTAATATCTTTAAATATATTAATATCTGCTTTGAACGTAACTCTTGTTCCTGTATTTTTCGTTTTTCCTATAATTTCCAAAGAACTGACTGGCTTGCCAATTCTAAACTCCTGCTCATATATTTCCCCATCTCTCTTAACCTCTACCAGCAGCCATTCTGAAAGGGCATTAACAACAGATACTCCTACTCCATGCAACCCTCCCGAAACCTGATATGCTTTATGATCAAACTTCCCCCCTGCATGAAGCTTTGTCATTACCACTTCTACGCCTGACTTCTTATACTCAGTATGAATATCAACAGGGATTCCCCGTCCATCGTCTATCACTGTAACGCTGTTATCTACATGAACAATAACATCTATTGTTTTACAATAACCCGCAAGTGATTCATCTATGCTGTTGTCAACAACCTCATACACCAAATGATGCAGCCCTCTTACCCCAGTATCTCCAATATACATACTTGGACGCTTCCTAACAGCTTCCAACCCTTCTAAAACTTGAATTTTTTGTGCATCGTACTTATCTTTCTTAACCATTAAGTCCTCTCCTTATTGAATATTCTACAAACGCCGTCAGATATTTATTCTCTAACGAGTTTAATCTTTATCTCTTTTACAAGATCCCCTTTTAATTCTTCATTAATACTACTTATTAAATCCTGTTTCATTAAGCTCAATTCCTGAAGCCATGCTGAGTTATTAACATTTACATATAAACTTCCCTTCCTTAATCCGTGCACTTTTATATGCTCCCTGCTTTGTTTTCCTAAGGCTTTCTTTATATATTCCTCTATTTTCCCTTTTTTGTTTCCGCCTTCCTTTTCTTTTATTCCAGATATTACATTATCAATAATACTCTTTATATGCTTAGGTCTAGAATATCTTACCACTATATTTTTATTGGCATTATCACACACAAGTAGTTGTCTAAACTTACTTGCCTAATAACTCCCGGATTTTCACTGTCTATAAAATCAAAGTAAATCTCATCATCTCCAATATTCTTCAGAACATCCATTATATAGTTCGGATCAAATGCTATTGTTAGCTCTTCTCCTTTATAGTCTATTTCTATTTCTTCTTGCGCCTGACCCACTTCTGGTGTTTCTATTGATAAAAGCATCAGGTCTTTCTTAAGATTTAATTTTATATAATTATTCTTATCGCTTATCAAAAGAGCAACTCTCTTTACTGATGTAAAAAATTGTTTAGTATTTAATTTAACCCTCTCTTTGTGTTTTTTAGGTAAGACCTGATTGTAATCTGGGAAATGGCCTTCTATCAGCCTGGATGTTATTATAATATTATCTGTTTCAAAATTGATTTGTTTTTCCCCTATTATAATCTTAATATTTTCCCATTCATCTATAATTCTAAGTATTTCATTTATTGTTTTTGATGGGACTATTGCTTTTTTTGTGTAATCGTTGGGAACTTTTATACTATTAAAGACATATGCCAATCTTTTTCCGTCTGTAGCTACAGCTTTTAATAAAGCCGTATTCTTATTCTTTTTTTCTATCTCTAAATATACTCCATTTAAAACATATCTTACTTCATCATGTGACATAGCAAATGCTGTCTTATTCATTATATCTTTAATAATATTCGTACTTATATTAATGCTTTGTTCTTTTGGTGATGTGGGGAATTTTGGAAACTCATCTTTTTTAATACTGTTAATTTGGAATAATATCTTATTGCTTTTTATATTAATTATATTATTTTTTTCCTCTACAATATCTATTTCTCCTTCAGGTAATTCCTTTACTATATTAATTAAGTGTTTTGCGGGTATAGTAATAATACCTTCTTTTATTACATTGCATTTCAAAGTATATTTCATCCCTATCTCTAAGTCAGTAGCAAATATTGTAATACTGTCTTTCTTAGCTTCCATTAAGATATTTAATAGAATAGGTAATGTTGTTTTCATAGTTATTGCACCAATAATAATTTGTGTAGCTTTTAGTAAATCTTTTTTTAAACAGTTTATTTTAAACATATTTTAAACTCCTATTTATTAGTTATTTTATTTATATATAAATTTAATAATAATAGTAATAGTAATAATACTGTTAATTATGTTAAAAACATTCTAACTCACTACCAACACTCAAGATGTATAATTCATAACCTATTAATAATTATCACATTTATTCAATAAAAAACACATATATAGTTTTTTACTAATAATTATCCACATTTATAAACAATTTATTAACAAGTTATAAGTTCTTTAATTTTATCTATTATTTCTTCAAAACTATTACTACTATTTATCTTCTCTTTTATTTTGGTGCACGCATGCATTACAGTAGTGTGGTCTTTCCCACCAAAAGACGCACCAATTTCTGGCAGAGATAAATCTGTTAATTCCCTTGATATATACATAGCAATCTGTCTCGGCAGAACAATATTTCTACTTCGTCTATTAGAACTAAGGTCAGAAAGTCTTATTTGAAAATACTCTACTATTTTCTCTTTAATAGAATCAATATTTATATATCTATTCTTATTATGGTTAATTATATCTTTTAAAGCGGTATTAGCAAGGTTAATATCAATCTTTTCCCCGGTTAGAGAGGCAAATGCGATAAGCCTAACTAACGCACCTTCTAATTCCCTTATATTTGCTTTTATATTATCAGCAATAAGGAATGCAACATCGTTGGGCATGGACAGTCCCTCATGTTCAGCTTTTTTTTGCAATATAGCTATACGAGTCTCAATGTCCGGAGGTTGAATATCTGTAATTAACCCACCTTCAAATCTTGAGATAAGGCGATTTTCCAGACCCTGAATATTTTTAGGTGGTTTATCGCTTGATATAACTATCTGTTTGTGAGCATCATGAAGTTCGTTAAAAGTGTGGAAGAATTCCTCCTGCGTGCTTTCCTTACCAGCTATAAAATGGATATCGTCTATTAAAAGGACATCAGCTTTTCTATATTTCTTTCTAAATTGGTTTATTTTCCCATTTCTAATAGCGTCTATAAACTGATTTGTAAACTTCTCGCTGGACATATACACAATCTTCTTCTTTATCTTTTTACTCATAACAAAGTCACCAATTGCTTGCATCAAATGCGTCTTTCCCAATCCAACGCCTCCATAGATAAATAGAGGATTATAAGCTTTTGCTGGAGATTGCGATACAGCAAGGGATGCAGCATGTGCAAAACGGTTACTAGAGCCAACTACGAAGCTATCAAAAGTGTATCTAGGATTGAGTATACTGTCCATGCCGGAAACGTGTAATTTATCCTCAGAGATAATTCTTTTTATAGTATGAGTTCGTTTCTGTTTTGGAGCATATTTTATCTCAGGCGTACTAAACTTAATAGAAGCAGATTCGCCTGTAACGCTTACAATAGATTCTATGAGTAAATCCATATATTTTTCCCTTAACCAGCTTTCAATAAAATCACTTGGGACTTCTAAAATAAGTGCGTTTTTGGCAAAAGATACAGGCTTTATTGTTTTTACCCATATTTCAAAACTTTGCCCTGTAGATTTTTTTTGAATGTACTTAACCATTTCCTGCCAAAGAAGTTCTGGATTCATGCTCTAAGCCCTTATTAACTACAAGTTATCCACAAATATATAAATAAACAAAGCGACGCAACTACAAAGCCTTGGAAGTATAGAAATTTAGACGCCTTATTCTTAGACATAATTTTATCTAAACGACCCAACATGTTGGGTCGCAATAAGTTGACGAAACTCAAAAGCGAAACAGGGGTTTGGCTAACGCCAACATGCGGGCTTTTCATAAAAAAGAAAGACTTCAGTATGTTAAAAAAGTTATCCATAAGTTATCCACAACGCGTGCTCAACCGCATAAAAAGAACTAATAGATTCTATCAAAAAGGCATTTTGCGAGCAAGGGTTTTTTCTTCCTTTTGTGTTCTTTGGTCGATTTTTATGATATATTTATATGCATGATTAATCCGTTTAAGATAATTCATAAAGATAAAACCAGTAAAGCTAGGACTGGGAAAATTATTACCTCTCATGGCGAGGTTAATACCCCCATATTTATGCCTGTCGGTACGCAGGCAACAGTAAAGACCTTATCTCCTGAAGAACTTATAGATATCGGAGCAGAGATAGTTCTTTGTAATGCCTACCATTTGGCTCTGAGACCTGGTGTGGGAATCATAAAAGAAGCTGGCGGACTACATAAATTTATGCATTGGGATAGACCCATGCTAACAGATAGCGGAGGATATCAAATCTTTAGCCTTGCAGATCTAAGGAAAATCACGGATGAGGGAGCCAGGTTTCAATCACATATAGATGGTAAAGAGATTTTTCTAACCCCAGAAGAGGCTATCAGGATTCAGAATGGTCTTGGCGCAGATATAATAATGGCCCTGGATGAATGCATCCAGTATCCATGCGAGTATGATTATGCGGAAATTGCTATGCGAAGAACGTGTAAGTGGGCAGTAAGGTGTAGAAAGGCTCATACTGACAAGAGACAGCTTTTATTCCCCGTGATTCAAGGAGGAATGCATAAAGGGTTGAGAGAAAGATGCGCAAATCAATTAGTTGAAGAGAACTTTTCGGGCTATGCTATTGGTGGTTTGAGCGTAGGAGAAGATAGGCCATTAATGTATGAAATTGCCCAACACACACTTTGTTTCATTCCTGAACACAGGGTTCGTTATTTAATGGGAGTAGGAGACCCTCTGGATCTATTGGAATGTATAGGCATGGGCATTGATATGTTTGATTGTGTGATGCCTACACGTAATGCAAGGAATGGCACAGTGTTCACAAGAGGGGGAAAACTGGTTGTGAGAAACGCAAAATACGCAAGAAGCCACGAACCCATAGATGCTGAATGCGGTTGTTATACATGCCAAAATTACTCCAGGGCATATATTCGACACTTATTTAATACAAAAGAAATTCTAGGGCTCAGATTAACCTCTATTCATAATTTGTATTTTCTAACGGAACTTATTAGAGACGCCAGAAAAGCTATCTCTGAAAACAAGTTTTTGGATTTTAAAAAAGCGTTTCTGGAACAGTATGCAGGAAATTAGTTCTTTAAATTAGTTCTTAAATGTGATATTTACTTAACCCTTAATACTTATAACTTAATCCTAAAAATAAGAGGAGGCAAAAATGTTAGGTGTGCTTTATGCGATGGGAAGTACTGGAGGAGGAACTTCGCAGCAGGGACAGACCAATCCGTTCGGGTTTTTAATTATGATGGCGCTGATATTTGGGATCTTCTATTTTTTAACAATCAGACCCCAGCAGAAGAAGCAGAAAGAGCGCAAGGAAATGATTTCCGTGGTAGGAAAAGGTGATAAGGTAATTACCAGCGGCGGCATTTATGGCATGGTTGTAGGGACAAAAGAAAAATCCTTGGTTATAAAGGTTGCTGATAATGTAAAGATAGAATTTGCAAGAAGTGCAATAAGCCGCGTAGAAAAGAAAGCTGACCAAATATGATGAAGTCTCTTAGGTGGCGGATAGTATTAGTTGTGGCAGTTGTTGTTGTTGGGCTAGTGTGCAATTTGCCGTCAACAGGGATTTATGGGTACTTTCTTCCTGTGTGGCTGCAGAGTGCGTTTCCTGAAGAGGGAATAAAGACAGGCATAGATAAGAATGGCTGCGGCTATTTTTCTCTGGAGCTTGATTTTGCAAATCTTCCCAAAAACGTAGAACCAATCACAGCCTTTGGCAGGGCCTCAAATATAGTAAAAACCTGTCTTGAAAAACAAGAAATACACAAATTATCTACTCGGATTGACGAGAAAGAGAGCGTCATTATATTCACGCTGCCAACAATTAGGGAAGAATCTGCAGTTAATGATATCTTAAACCGCATAAAGCTCTACGGAAATATCCCTGTATTCTTAAAGCAATTTTTGCCCCAAAAGCTTATTAATCTTGGCTTAGACCTTCAAGGAGGAAGCCATCTTGTGCTTGCTGTTGATACTGAAGGAATGTCCAGAAAGGAAGCAAAAGATGTCCAAGAAAGAGCGCTTATAGTTATACGTAACAGGATAGATGAATTTGGGGTAGCGGAACCTGTTGTGATGCCGGTTAAGGGAAAAAACAGAATAATTATTGAATTACCGGGCATTAGAGAGCCTGAGAGAATAAAGGAGATTATAAGGCGTCAGGCTGTGCTTGAATTTAAACTTGTTTGCGAAGACAAGGATAAGCTTAAACAGGCTTTAGCAGGAAAGGTCCCTGATGGATATGAGCTGGCATATCTTGCAAGGACAAAAAATGACGGCACAACCTATAAAGAGCCATATCTCCTTGGGAAAAAATCCGCTCTGTCAAGCAAGAAAGGAGAGCTTTTAACAAATGCCTATGTGACATATGGACAGATGAATCAATCTATTGTAGCGATTAAATTTAACCGGAAAGGCTCGAAGGCATTTGCAAGGCTTACCGGCGCACATATTGGAGAAAGGCTTGCTACATTACTGGATGGTAAGCCGAAATTGGTTGCCACAATACAGGACAGAATTATTGGAGAAGGGCAGATTACAGGCGTGTCTGCTCAGGAAGCACCTGACCTTGCGGTTGTTCTAAAGTCCGGAGCTTTGCCTGCGCAGGTTGAAATTTTGGAAGAGAGAACAGTTGGCCCTTCTTTAGGAGTGGATTCTATAAGAAAGGGCATAAGAGCAGGCATCCTGGGGTTAATTTTTGTATTCTGTTTTATAATGATTTATTACCTGTTCCTTGGCTTAATTGCAGGAGTTGCTCTGTGTCTTAATCTGATTATAATAATGGCAGCGCTGGCATCGCTTAGCGCTACACTCACCTTACCGGGAATTGCAGGTATCATACTGACAATTGGTATGGCAGTAGATGCAAATGTGCTTATTTTTGAGAGGATAAGGGAAGAGCTTTCGAGCGGCAAAACCATTCGCGCAGCTATTGGGAGTGGGTATCAAAAAGCATTTAAGACTATTATAGATGCGAATGTAACAACACTCATAGCAGCAGTTGTGCTTTATCAGTTTGGAACAGGACCTGTAAGAGGTTTTGCTGTAACGCTAACACTAGGTATCATTGCGAGTATGTTTACTGCAATTGTTGTAACCAGAGTTATTCTTGATTTGTTTTGCAGGAGAAGAAGTTTTGTCAGCATAAGGATGTTGCAGTTTTTCCAGAAGCCTAATCTGGATTTTGTTAATAAGCGCTTTATAGCTCTTAGTCTTTCACTAATACTGATTTTGGTTGGAATGACAAGCTTTTTTATTAAAGGGGAAAAGAATTTTGGCATAGATTTTACAGGGGGGAGACTTACGCAGCTTAAGTTTGTCCCAAGTGTATCAATAGGAGCAATAAGAAGGGTTTTGAAAAATGTAGGGCTTGAGAAAAGCGTAATACAGCACTTTGGAAGCGAAAATGACTTTATTATCAAGACGTCTCTTGAAGTAAAGGACAGTATTGCTACTTTACTAAGGAGTTCTTTTAGGGATATAGGCATAACAGAGGAGCGAACGGAAATGGTCGGCGCTCAGGTAGGCAGAGACTTGAGAAACCAAGCAGTGTGGGCAATTCTCTTCGCTATGGTAGGTATTTTGGCATATGTTGCATGGAGATTTGAACTTAAATTTGCGGTCGGAGCAATACTGGCACTTGTGCATGACGTGCTTATTACAATAGGAGTGTTTGCTGTTATGGGAAAGGAGATAACCTTGCCTATAGTAGCTGCTCTATTGACAATTGTGGGATATTCTCTCAATGATACAATAGTTGTATTTGACAGGATAAGAGAAAATATGCGTTTTATGAAAAAGAGCAATGATAAAGAGATTATCAATGCCAGTATAAATCAGACTTTATCCAGAACAGTACTGACTTCTATTACCACCCTTTTTGTAGTGGTGACTTTATTCTATCTGGGCGGAGAGGTCATCCACAATTTTGCATTTGCTCTGATAGTTGGAATAATTGTTGGAACATATTCCTCTGTTTACATAGCAAGCCCCACTCTCCTGCTGTGGTCAAAAGTCAAATCAAAGAGCTAGAAACCATGCCGACATATGAATATGAATGCAAAGATTGCGGACACAGTTTTGACCTGTTTCAGTCAATGACGGAAAAACGTCTGGAAAAATGTCCGCAATGCGGAGGAATTCTCAGAAGATTGATAGGAAAAGGAACCGGGATAATCTTCAAGGGCTCTGGTTTTTATGCAACTGATTATAGAAGCAGTGATTATCATAAAAAAGCAAAGGAAGAAGCAGGTAAGGTGGAGAAAAAGGATGACAAAAAACCTGCATCTGAATCCAAGAAAAAGAAAGATGAAGGGAAAAATTAATATAGTAGAGACGTATTATAATACGTCTCTACTGGTTTTCTTCTGCGTATTTTTTTTATCTTGCACAGGTTTTTCTGAAGGATTTAAGAAAGAGAATAAGGTCGCTGGATTTCATTACGATATCAATTACCATCTTTCATTATTTAGGTTGATAAAAATTGCAGAAGCTGAGATCCTGATAGAAAAAGGAATATACAGAGAAGTTCCTTCTTTTCGTATTGTCTTCCAGATAGATTCTCTGGATGAAAAAAATTCAATCATAAAGAGGCTCTATATGATGCATAACAGAATGGAATCATTTGTTAGAAAGACAGATTTTAGTTCCATGAGACTAATGAAAACAATTAATCAGAAGATTAGAAGATTTGGAGGCATTAGAGAGAAGAATTACTATGAAATAATAGATTTCCCCTTAAGCCGAGCAAATCCCATAGTTATAGAAAAATATGATAATAAACTTGCAAAAAGAGAGAAAATAGATTTGCGCGTACTTGGCTTAGAACCGGTTTCAGATATATTGGGTATTCTGGCAAAAGGATATTTTGTCAAAGACCGTAAAGCGGATAGTATAAAGTTGTATGCAAAACATGAAATCAGATCAATTAAACTATTACTTAAGAAAGAGAAAATAGATAGCAAATTACTCGGCAGAGTTGATACAATAAGAGTCAGTTGCAGTGCAAGGTTTCCCACTATGGGTGGTAAAGAGGGAAACTTTATAATCTGGTTTTTAGAGGGGGATAGGCAAATACCTGTCCAATTACAGCTTGAGCTGCCTATAGGATCGGCAAAGATTACTTTAAGAAGGTTTGAGAAATTTGATGACGATAGAGAATATTAGAAATTTTTGTATTATTGCTCATATAGATCACGGAAAGTCTACACTAGCAGACAGAATTCTCCAATACACAAACACAATAGACGATAGACTGTTTCGGGAACAAGTTCTAGACGATATGGATCTGGAGAGGGAACGAGGCATAACAATAAAAGCCAGAGCTGTGAGAATAAATTATAGACATAAGGATAACAAGTCTTATATATTAAATCTTATAGATACTCCCGGCCATGTGGATTTTAGCTACGAAGTATCAAGAAGCATGAAAGCCTGTGAGGGGGCGATTCTCCTGGTAGATGCTGCGCAGGGTATTCAGGCGCAGACAATGGCAAATCTTTATCTGGCATTGGATGCGGATTTAACCATAATTCCCGTAATAAATAAAATAGACCAGAAGAATGCAGATATAGAGGGCGTAAAGGTGCAGCTTAATAATATCGGATTGGATAATAAGGATATTATATTAGCAAGCGCAAAAGAGGGGATTGGCACGGAGGAGATTCTAAATGCAATAATAGATAGAATCCCTTATCCTCTGGGGCAGGTAGATGCTTCTCTTCAATGTTTAATTTTTGATTCAAATTTTGATACGTACAGAGGGGTTATTACGTATGTTCGCGTTATTAATGGAGAAGTTTATTCTTCAATGAAAATCAGAATGATGGGAACCAACAAAGTATATGAGGTCGATGAAGTAGGTGTGTTTAAGCCGGATATGGTGCGGGCAGACAAGCTTTCTGCGGGCGAAGTTGGATATATAATGGCCAATATGAAAAATATATCTGACGCAACAATAGGAGATACAATCACAAGCGCAGCTAACCCTGCTAAATCTACTTTACCCGGATACAAAAAAGCAAAGCCATTTGTATTCTGCGGTCTTTACCCTGTAAATTCCGCAGATATTGATGCTTTAAGGGATGCGCTTGGGAAATTATTACTTAATGATGCATCTTTTAGTTATCAGCCTGAGAGTCTGCCTTCTTTAGGATATGGATTTAGGTGCGGATTTTTGGGATTATTGCATATGGATATTATTCAGGAAAGGCTTGAAAGAGAATACAATCTCAACCTCATCATCACCATACCTAATGTCAGGTATCAGATAAAGAAGGCTAACGGTAAAATTGTTGAGATACATAACCCATCCGAGCTTCCTGAGTCAGCACGCATAGAAACCATAGAAGAACCGTATGTAAAGGCAATGATTATTGTGCCAAAAGAATACGTTGGGGGAGTTATGGAGCTTTGCCAGAATAAAAGAAGCATATATAAGAGCATTGATTATATAAATGAAAAATCAGCAATATTGATTTACGAGATGCCTCTTACGGAAATGATAACAGATTTTTACGATCGGCTAAAATCTATAACTAAGGGATATGGTTCAATGGATTATGAATACATTGGTTATAGGGAGGCAGATATAGTCAAGCTTGACATATTGATAAATGGAGAAGCGGTAGCAGCAATGTCTTCTATGGTGCACAAAGATAAAGCTTATTATAGAGGGAGAGATCTGACAAGCAGGTTGAAACAGACAATACCAAAGCAGCTTATAAGCATTGCTATCCAGGCAGCAATCGGAAGCAAAATTATCGCAAGGGAAACTATTTCTGCTTTGAGAAAAGATGTTATTGCGAAACTATACGGAGGAGATGTTACAAGGAAGAGAAAGCTTTTGGAGAAGCAGAAGAAAGGCAAGAAGAGAATGAAACAGATAGGAAGCGTTTCTATTCCGCAGGAGGCATTTGTGGCTATGATCAGGGTTTAATTGAGGAATATTTATGAATATATTGATTAAAAAAGTACCAATGCATATCTTTTATCTCGCGATAGGATTGATTATAGCGGTTATTATATTAAGATATTTTATCAAAAGAGAGAAAGCATCCTCTAAGCGCGGAAAGGTGCTTGTGTTTATTTTTGAATATGTGGATTCTGCAAGATCTGCGTCTATTCTTGCATTAGTAATTGTTACCATTATTGTGCAGACCTTTGGAATACCAACAGGATCAATGATCCCAACCCTGAATATAGGGAATCATCTTATGGTAAACAAGTTTATATACTATTTCAGAAAACCAGAGAGGGGGGACGTCATGGTTTTTGTGTATCCCGTTAATCCCAAAAAGGATTTTATAAAAAGATTAGTAGGCCTTCCGGGGGAAATGATACAAATAAAAGATGGAAGTGTTTTTATAAACGGAGAGGAACTGAGAGCTCCCCAAACAATAGCAGAACGTTATTATTACAATGAGGGGATGTATGGAGAAGGCCTAATCAAGATACCTGATAATACATATTTTGTTATGGGAGATAATACGAAAAACAGCAAAGATTCCCGGTTTTGGGGATTTGTTCCTAAAAAGAACTTGTTAGGTAAAGCGTTCTTTATATACTGGCCTTTAACAAAAATGCGCATAATAAAATAAACCATAGGAGACGCTAAATGAATTTAGGTGTACAGTATTATAGGCCTCCTTTTCCAGAGAGTAAGTATTGGGAAAAAGACTTTGCTCGTATCAAAGATTCCGGACTGAATATAGTTCAGCTTTGGGTTGTCTGGGCATGGGTTGAGCCAAAGCCTGGACAGTTCTGTTTTGACGATTATGATCGCTTAATTGAACTTGCAGAGAAGAATAATCTGGGAGTTATACTCAGCACCATTGCAGAGATCCATCCCCATTGGATCCATCGTGAAGTTCCCGGCAGTGAAATGGTTGATCACATGGGGCGGAGAGTCATCTCTTCCAACCGCGGTGAATGTCATTTTGGTCTCACACCTGGTGGATGTTTCGATCACCCGGGTATTTGGAATAGAATGGAGAAATTCTTGAGCGAAGTGGTGATACGGTATCGTTCAACAACCTGTCTTCGGGGGTGGGATGCGTGGAATGAACTCCGCTGGAATGTTCAGGCGGATGGACTGGTCTGTTTTTGTGAACACACTCTAGAGGCCTTTCGCAGATGGCTGGATGAAAAATACAAAGGGCTTGATGGATTAAATAAAGCATGGAAGCGGCGTTACAGCAGTTTTGAAGAAGTTTTGCCCGGTAAACTTCCTGGCCGGCCATATACAGAAATGATGGCTTTTGAACATTTTATTACATGGCGTGCCAACAGGCATGGCAAGAAACGCTACGACTTAATAAAATCCCTTGATCCTAATCGTATAGTTACAGTACATGGCGCGTCTCCAAGTCCATTGACTGGTGGCTCTGTTTATGATCATGCTATTAATAGAGGCAATGATTGGTTTTTCGCCGATGATATGGATGGAGTTGGCTGTTCCAGTTTTCCTAAGTGGAGCGGGATGGATGATGCTGATTTTGGTATGCGAGTTGAGTTTGTTAAGTCTGCAGCACGTAACAAAGCAGTCTGGCTGAGTGAAGTCCAAGGAGGTCGCGCATCTATGGGTTTCAATATTTATCAAGACGTAGATGCGCTTTCTCAACAGCGCTGGATTTGGAATGGTATTGCTTGCGGAGCTGATACTATTCTATTCTGGTGCTGGCGCGACGAAGTTTTCGGGCGCGAGTCCTCTGGATTCGGACTTGCAGGGGATGATGGACTTGCAGAAGAACGTCTTGCTGCCATGAGGGTAACAGGAAACCTGATAGAAAAGCATCATAGCTTAATAGCTAATTATAGCCCGGTAAAGCCGGAAGTCGGAATAATATTCAGCCCTCAGTCCTACTACTTGAGCTGGGCGCAGGAGGGTAACACTAATCGTCTCATGCATGCGATTCAGGGCTATGCTCGCGCACTGATACGGAAATCCATACCGTATCTTATCGTGGAAGAAGAGCACCTTGATGTTATTTCAGGTTTGAAAATTCTTTTTTTACCTCGTACGATTGTTACCAGTGAAGCTACTGAAAAAGCGCTTGAAAGTTTTGTCAGAAAAGGTGGAACGCTTATATGTGAGTCGGAATGCGGTGCTTTTAATCTTCAGGGTTTGTATCGGTATCCAGAAGATCGTTTTACGGCACACCTTTCAGGTATTCACGAACTCGGACGCCGCGGTCTCAATGAAACAAATTACATCAAGACAGTTGTTGATGGAGAGGAACTGAGCCTTGGCGTTTCTCAATGGCTAACGCCATGGCAGAGAGGTTCAGGAAAAGTATTGGCGAAAAACGAAGATGGGGCATTGATGACTGAAGTTTCTGTAGGCAAAGGGAAAATGATTCTTTGTGGAACGTATTTAGGCGATGCCTATTTACAGAATTGGAATACTGACTTTGAGAATTTTATAGATCTACTGGCTTGCAAGGCGGGATGGGACCCACAGATCCAACAGCTCTCTTCCATTCCTGAAGAGGATTCTTTCGTCTACATCAAGGGTGGAGAATCTGGAGGAAAGAAGGTGGTTTTTATTTTCTTCCCAAAAAACAAAGATGAAGTTCATATCCGGTTTAGGACAAACTTTTTTCCTCAGAGGCAAGCAAAAGACTTGATTACGGGAAAAGACATTTTTCTTTCCGATACATCTAAAGGTCAGGAAGTTGTGCTTCATGTATCGGAATGTAGGTTGTCGATTTTGACCGAAAGTTAAAGATTAGAGAAAAGTATCTTGTTGAACTTTACTAATTCAATTCGGCTTGTTGTAATATATAAGAGCTTAATGTAGAATATATCAAATTTCCAAGAGAGGTGAGAAATAATGCGAGTATGTGTGATAGGAACAGGTTATGTGGGGCTTGTAACAGGGATATGTTTGGCAGATATCGGCAATAATGTGATCTGCGTGGATATTGATAAAGAGAAAATAGAAGAATTAAAAAAAGGCATTATTCCTATATATGAGACTGGATTAGAGGAAATGGTTGGGAGAAATCTGAGCAAAGGAAGGATTTCCTTTACTACGGAGATTTCTGAAGGTGTAAAAAATTCCGAGATAATCTTTATTGCTGTTGGAACGCCTTCGAAAAAGAATGGAGAGGCGGATCTATGCTATGTTGAATCTGTCGCTCGCAGTGTGGCAAAGGCAATGGATGGGTATAGAGTAATTGTTGAAAAAAGCACTGTGCCTGTGCATACTGGTCAGTGGGTTAGACGAACAGTGGAGTTGAATAATATACATGGCATTGATTTTGATGTTGTTTCCAATCCTGAATTTCTAAGAGAAGGTTCTGCGATATCCGATTTTATGCATCCTGACAGGATTGTAATTGGCGTTGAAAGCAAAAAAGCAGGGAAAATAATGACGAAATTATACCAGCCGCTTAATGCGCCAATAGTTGTTACAGACATAAAAAGCGCAGAGATCATTAAACATGCATCGAATTCATATCTTGCTCTCAAGATTTCTTATATTAATTCAATTGCCAATATATGCGAGCGGGTAGGAGCAGATGTGGAAAAGGTTGCAGAGGGCATGGGGCTTGACAAGCGAATAGGCAAGAGTTTCCTGCGTGCCGGCGCGGGGTATGGAGGATCTTGTTTCCCAAAGGATGTTTCTGCATTTATCAAGATAGCTGAAGAGGCAGGATATGACTTTGAAATGCTTAAGTCAGTTGAAAGTGTCAACAGAATGCAAAGAGAAGATTTAGTTAAAAAAATAAAGCAGGCAGTATGGGTTATGAATAACAAAACCATCGGGATATTAGGCCTTTCCTTTAAGCCAAATACTGACGACATGAGAGAAGCGCCTTCAATATATATTATAAACAAACTTCAGCAGGAGGGCGCAAAGATCAAAGCCTATGATCCTGTGGCAGGACTTAAAGCCAAGGAAATCCTGAAAAACGTGCAATACTGCGATGACCCTTATTGTGTCGCAGAAGGCAGCGATGCGCTTGTTATTATTACAGACTGGCCTGAGTTTGAGAAACTAAATCTTAAGAAGATAAAAAACCTGCTTAATCAGCCTGTAATTATTGATGGCCGTAATATATATGACCCTGAGAAAATGGAAAAGCTTGGTTTTGTTTATAAGAGTATTGGAAGATGAACAAATTATGTCAAACTCGATAATTCATAAAATAAAGAATAAAAAAGCAAAGATTTCAGTAATTGGCTTAGGATATGTAGGTCTCCCTCTGTGTGTAGAGTTTGCAAAAAAGGGGTTCTGCGTAACAGGCATAGATGTTGATAAAAAGAGAGTGGAAGGTGTTAACAAAGGAGTTTCATATATTGGGGATGTGAAATCTTTAGACATTAAATCATGTGTGAAGGATAAATCTTTTCAGGCAACTACAGATTACAGAGTTCTTGGCAAGCAAGACGCTATTGTAATGTGCGTTCCGACACCATTGCGAAAAACAAAGGATCCGGATATTTCCTATATAATTAATGCATCTAAAAAGATAGCAAAAACCCTGAAAGCGGAACAGCTAGTTGTGTTGGAAAGCACTACATATCCGGGTACAACAGATGAAGTCATACAGCCGATACTGGAGAAAAGCGGATTAAACGTAGAGAAAGATTTCTATCTTGCTTTTTCGCCGGAAAGAGTGGACCCCGGAAATAAGAGATACAATACTGCAAATATTCCAAAGGTAATAGGCGGGATTAATAGCCAATCTACTCTGATAGCAAAAGAGTTATACAGTCAAATTAACGGTAACGTTATTGCAGTTTCCTCCTCGCGTGTAGCTGAGATGGTGAAGCTTCTGGAGAACACGTTCCGCAGCGTAAATATAGCGCTTGCAAATGAGATGGCAATAATGTGCGATTATCTGAACATAGATGTATGGGAGGTTATAAAAGGCGCTGCAACAAAGCCGTTTGGATTTATGCCGTTCTATCCAGGACCCGGCATAGGCGGACACTGTATTCCTCTTGATCCGTTCTATCTTACATGGAAATCCAGACTTCACGGGTATGAGGCAAAATTTATAGAGCTTGCTGGGGAAATTAATAGGACAATGCCTGAATATGTAATAGGAAAGATAAGAGACATATTGAATAATTGTAAGAAGAGCATTAATGGTTCGTCAGTTTTTGTACTTGGCGTTGCTTATAAAAAGGATGTAGGAGACTGGAGAGAATCACCTGCAATAGAAATTATAAGCATGCTGTTAAAAAAAGGCGCAAATGTATGTTTTAACGATCCTTATGTTCCTGAAATAAACGTAGGCACTACATTAATGCGCTCAAAGGAGCTCAATAAATCATTACTGGAGAAATCCGATTGTACAGTCATTATTACAAATCATAGTGTGTATGATTGTAAATTTATTATTGAAAATTCATCAGCTGTGTTAGATACAAGAAATGCAACAGGCGGATTAAAAGGGAATTTTGAGAATGTATTTAAACTGTAAAATGGATACGTATCTAGTAACAGGTGGTGCAGGTTTTATAGGTTCTCATATTGTAGATGCGCTTGTAAAGAATGGCGAGAAAGTCAGGGTAATAGATAACCTTTCTACCGGCAATGCAGCCAATCTTGAGCACCTGATAAATGATATAGAATTTATAGAAGGGGATATAAGGGATACCAATCTTTTAGACAAAGCTATGAAAGGTGTTGATTTTTGCTTTCATGAAGCTGCGCTTCCTTCCGTAGCAAGGTCTGTCGAGGATCCAATAACAGTAAATCAGGTTAATATAGATGGCACATTAAACCTGCTTTTTGCTGCAAAGAAGAACAAAGTAAAAAGATTTATCTATGCTAGCTCTTCTTCTGCATATGGAGACTCTTCATCTTTACCCAAAAAAGAGGATATGAAGCCTCATCCATTATCCCCTTATGCTGTAAGCAAACTAACCGGCGAATACTACTGTGGAGTTTTTTATTCTGTTTATGGACTCGAGACACTATGTTTGAGATATTTTAACGTTTTTGGTCCCAGGCAGGATCCAAACAGCCAGTATGCTGCTGTTATTCCTAAGTTTATAACTTGTTTTTTAAGAAATACCTCTCCTCAAATCTATGGTGATGGAACTCAGTCCAGAGATTTCACATATATAGACAATGTTGTTTATGCAAATATGTTGGCTGCTAAAGCAAAGAGTACATCTGGGCAGGTATTAAATATTGCCTGTGGCAGACGAACCTCTCTTAATGATTTAGTTGAATTGCTCAAAAATCTGCTGTCAAGTAAAGTAAGCCCTGATTATGCTGAGCCAAGATCAGGAGACATAAAACACTCTTTAGCAGATATATCAGAAGCTAGGCATATGCTGGGCTATAGTCCAAAAACCAGTTTTGAACAGGGCATAAAAAAGACCATAGAATGGCATAAAAATAACAAATCATGAAAACAGTCTTAATTACAGGTGGTGCAGGCTTTATAGGATCTCATCTTTGCGAGTTTATGTTAGACAGGGACTATCGCATAATCTGTATGGATAACTTAATAACCGGAAGCGAAGATAACATTGCTCATATACTGCAGAATAAAAACTTTCAGTTTATAAAGCATGATGTTACTAATTATATTGATATCAAAGGCAGGCTTGACTATATTCTGCACTTTGCTTCTCCTGCAAGTCCAATTGACTATCTTGAGCTGCCTATTCAAACCCTAAAGGTAGGCTCTTTAGGAACACATAAGGCACTTGGTCTTGCTAAAGAAAAAAAAGCAGTGTTTTTGCTTGCTTCTACATCTGAAGTGTATGGAGATCCTCTGGTTAATCCGCAGCCAGAAACTTATTGGGGGAATGTAAACCCTATTGGACCACGCGGGGTTTATGACGAGGCAAAGAGATTTGCAGAGTCCATGACTATGGCTTATCAGCGATTTCATAAGGTTTCAACAAGAATTGTAAGAATTTTTAATACATATGGTCCTCGAATGCGAATAAATGATGGGAGAGTGGTGCCAGCCTTTATAAATCAGGCTTTGGGAAACAAGGCTCTTACGGTTTTTGGAGATGGGACCCAGACACGCAGTTTTTGTTATGTCTCTGATCTTGTGGGCGGAATATATAAATTACTTCTTTCCAATGTGGACACTCCTGTAAACATAGGAAATCCGGCAGAAATGACGATCTTGGATTTTGCGAAACAAATAATTCAAATCACAGGGAGTAAAAGCAAGATTATCTTTAAACCTCTACCTGTTGATGATCCCAAAGTGCGCAGACCTGATATTTCCAAAGCAAAAAGAGAGCTTAACTGGGAACCTGTTGTTGATATTCAGCAAGGGATTAGGGACGCAATTAAGTATTTCATGACCAAGGTTTAAATTCTTATGAAAGATTTAAAAGGAAAAGTCTCTGTTATTATGCCAGCATATAATGAAGAAAAACATATCCTGCATAATATAGAGGAGACCGTTAGGGTCTTTGATCAATTCAGCTGCAATTATGAAATCATAGTGGTTGATGACGGGAGTTTGGATAATACTTATAAAGAGGCTTTAAAAGCCCAAAATGGGCATGCAAATGTTATTGTGAAAAGAAACATGATAAACAGAGGTAAGGGGCGTGCAATAAAACGTGGCTTTAGATTTGCGCAGGGAGACTACATTGTATTTCTAGACGCGGATCTTGACCTACATCCCCGACAGATAAAGGGGCTTTTTGATATTATGAAAAGAGAGGATTCAGATATTGTAATAGGTTCAAAAAGACATTCAGCATCTGTTCTTAATTATCCCAAAAGAAGAAAAATAATAAGTTATGCCTATAATTTGCTTGTCAGGATACTGTTTGCCTCTCAGATTAAGGACACTCAGACAGGCTTGAAAGTATTTAAAAGAAAGGTATTGGATTCCCTTTTTCATGTAATACTTGTTAAGAGGTTTGCTTTTGATGTAGAGCTTCTAATGGTTGCACATCATATTGGGCACAGGATATCAGACGCACCTATTGAGATCAACTTTGGCAGAGAGCAAAAAATAGGAAGGATAAGGGTTATAGATATTTTGAGTACATACTGGGACACATTAGCAATATTTTATAGGATGTATCTAAGACGTTACTATATTAAAGCGCTTTCGGAAAAGAGCGGCATATGAAAAAAACAATGCAGGTTGTAATTCTGTGCGGGGGTAAAGGTACAAGAATGGGGCATTATACAAGATTTCTGCCGAAGCCCTTAATGAAAATAGGACAAAGACCAATTCTGTGGCACATAATGAAGATTTATTCTTTTTACGGATTCAATCGCTTTATTTTATGTCTTGGGTATAAAAAACAAAAGATAGAGGAATATTTTTCTCATACAAGAGGCTGGCATATTACATTTGCAGACACCGGACTGAGCACTAATACAGGAGGAAGGATTAAGAGAATAGAGAAATATATTGAAGAGGATAATTTTCTCGCAACATATGGTGACGGGGTAGCAGATGTTAATATAAATAAACTCATTCAGTTCCATAATAAAAATAAAAAGATAGCAACTCTTACAGCAGCAAAACCGCGTTCACAGTTTGGTATTATGGACATAGAATCTGATAATACGGTTAAGGATTTTCATGAAAAACCTGTTCTTAGTCACTGGATAAATGGAGGTTTTTTTGTGTTTAACAAGCGTATATTTGAATATTTAGAAAAAGACGATATTCTCGAAAGAAGGCCTTTCCGTCAATTATCCAAAGACAAAGAACTAGCTGCTTATAAGCATCACGGTTTTTGGGAGTGCATGGATACATACAAAGATAATCTTGAACTTAATCGGGCATGGAAGGCCTGTGCTGCTCCCTGGGCATTATGGAGCTAAGTTCTCTCACAAGATCTGCAGGCAAGGTTGGACTTGCAACAATTATCAGCAGAATTTTTGGCTATATCAGAGATATCTTATTAGCCTCGCTTTTTGGTACATCAATGTTTGCAGATGTCTTTTTTGTGGCTTTCAGAATTCCAAACACGCTTAGACACCTCATTGGAGAGAATGCTTTTAACGGGGCGTTTATACCTGTTATGAGTGATTATCTCCAGAAGCATGAAGAAAAAAAAGTATGGAATATGGCTGCATCTATTGGGTTGTCACTGGTATGTATATTGGTGTTTTTTGTTGGTGTTGGAATTCTGTTTGCTCCATTTATAATGAAGATAGCGGCGCCGGGATTTGCCTACACGCCGGGAAAGATCGAGATCGCAACAAAGCTCTTGAGGATAATGTTCCCGTATATTTTATTTATGGGCATAGCTATTTTTATGATGAGCATGTTGAATTGTTTTAAAATCTTTTTTATTCCTGCTATTGCGCCGAGCATTCTGAATATATGTATGATCGCAGCTCTTATATGCTTCTGTCACAGGATAAAGGAACCAGTTGTAGGATTAGCAATTGCAGTTGTAATAGGAGGGATCGGGCAACTTGTGATTCAACTGCCTGTTTTAATAAAAAGAGGCGGAAGGTTTTTTAAGGACTTAAGACCCAGATTTAATCATCCGGCAGCCAAGACAATAATAAAGCTTTTGATTCCAATCATAATTGGATCAGGTGTTTATCATATAAATATTTTCTTTGATACACTGCTGGCCTCGTTCTCTCATATAGTAGGAGAAGGAGCCGTATCAGCCCTGTACTATGCTAACCGTTTGATACAACTGCCTCTCGCAGTATTTGCTATAGGATTAGGTACTGTTATCCTTCCTTATATGGCAGGTTTTGCTTCTGAAAATAAGATTGATAAACTAAAAGAAACACTCGCGTTTTCCATAAGAATGATCCTTTTTATCAGCATACCTTTGAGTGTATTATTCATAATTTTGCGGTTACAGATTGTCCAGTTGTTATTCGGATGGGGGAATTTTCAATTCTACTCTATAAAAGCAACAAGTTTTGGACTCTTATGTTACAGCTTTGGCCTTATTGCATATTCAACTAACCAGATTATTAGGCGCGCATTCTATGCAGTGAAGGATACAAAAACACCTCTAAAAATTGCATGCTTGAGCATGGTTATAAACATTATACTTAACTTAGTGCTGATGTGGCCATTGAAGCTGGGCGGATTGGCTCTGGCAACTTCTATTTCTGCTACATGTAGTATGGTGGCACTCTTTATTCTTTTTGATAAAAAGATAGGCAGAATAGATTGGCATGGTATAAGGGATACACTGTATCGTTTGCTGCCTGCTTCAGCAATAATGGCAATAACCTGCTGGTTTACACTAAAATGGATGATATGTATTGAAGGGAATCTACTTACAGTGCGTCTTATTCAGTTTTTTGTCCCTGCTTTTGCTGGAACTATTAGTTTTCTTATCATATCCTATTTCTTAAAACTTAAAGAATTAAGACATGTGTTTGTGCTAATAGGAAGATTCAGACAAAAACATGTTTAGTAACTACAGCCAGACGCATTGCATTAGCCGTAACCTGCTGAATAAGTTTTTTACATTGACCTATTTGGTCTTGTGTAGTTAGTGGGCTGTTAAACTCAGTTATTATTGCATCAATTCCATTTTTGTACACTTCTTCATATCCTTCATCCACCATTCCGCATACTGCGATAACTGGTTTGCCATATTTTTTGGCCAGTTTTGCAACCCCTATGGGTGTTTTCCCAAATATAGTTTGTCCATCAATCTTACCTTCGCCAGTTATCACAAGGTCAGCATTCTGAATATGTTTCTCAATACCACTTGCCTCAATAACTAGTTCTATACCACTTTTTAGACGTGCGCCGAGAAAAGCAACCAGCCCTGCCCCTAATCCTCCAGCAGCTCCTGCGCCTGGTAGATTCTCCACTTCCACTCCAATATCTCTGCGAATTACATATGCAAAATGGGATAGAGCCCTATCTAAAACAGGTATTTGTATCTTAGCTACTCCCTTTTGTGGGCCATACACATACGCTGCTCCCTTTGTACCGCAAAGCGGGTTATTGACATCGCATGCAACTTCAAAATCACAAGCTTTAATGCGTTTGTCCATAGAGCTAATGTCTATTTTAAACAACTTTGATAAGCTGCCTCCACCGAATCCTATTTCTTTACCTCTCTTATCAACGAGTTTTGCTCCTAAGGCCTGTGCCATACCTGCTCCGCCATCAACAGTTGCGCTGCCGCCAATACCTATTATGAATCTCTTAGTGCCTTTTTCCAGAGCGGATTTTATTAATTCACCGGTTCCGCGTGTGGTAGTTTTTAAAGGATTTCTTTTTTCAACAGGCACAAGTGGCAGGCCAGATGCTTCAGCCATTTCAATAACAGCAGTTTTATTATCCCCGAGAATTCCGAATTTGGCTTTAACCTTTCCTCCAAGAGGATTTGTTACAACCTTGGTGATTAAACTGCCTTTTGTAGCTGCTATGAGACTGTCAACAGTCCCCTCTCCTCCATCTGCCATTGGGATTTTTATGGTCTCTACTTTTGGACATACCTGTTTAATCCCGCTTTCAATAGCATTACATACTTCCAGAGCTGAAGCAGCCCCTTTGAAAGAATCAGAAGCTATGAGAATTTTGCTCATGCTTCATTTTCTCTTTATTATATACACACTACTAATGGCTGTATGTGATCTGAGGACAATATAGATATCTCCATTTTCTGCTTCAAAACACAGCTGATTAAAGCTTGGATTGGCAGCAACAAGCCTGCCATATTCAGATGGAATTATATAGGATAATACAGTCTTCCTAAAAGGACGTTGCTTTTTTCTGGTTTGCGCAAGTATAGACCCGCTAATCAACACCAGAAACACAATTACGCTTACTCCGATAACAGCTAGTTTCTTCATATCTCCACCCTCCTTTTTTTGATATTTAATATAGCATATAGAATTTTCCCAGTCAAAGTGATACAATTTCTGCTATGGGAAAAGAAAAGATCATAGCAGTTAATAAGCGCGCAAGGCATGACTATCATGTATTAGAAACCTTTGAGGCAGGGATTGCTCTTAATGGCAGTGAAGTAAAATCAATGCGCTCAGGAGGGGTAAATATAAAGGAAGCGTTTGCAAAGATTGAGAATGCAGAGCTTTTCATACACAGCATGCATATAAATCCCTATGAGCAGGCCAGCGAGTTTAATCACGATCCGTTAAGAATTCGCAAACTTTTGCTTCATAAGCAGGAGATAAAACGCCTTATTGGACAGACTTCCCAGAAGGGACTTACTTTAGTGCCTCTGCAGATTTATTTTAAGGGGGGCAGGGCAAAGATAGAAATTGCTCTTGTAAAAGGCAAGAAACTGTACGATAAACGCGATGCGATAAAGAAGAAGGTTATAAGCAGGGAAACAGAAAAAGCTTTAAAACAGCACCGGAAAAGAATATAATAACAATAGATCATTGAAAACATTTGGGGGTGATACGGCTTCGACAGGAGTAGAAGGTGCGGAAGTTGCATGTCGAGGGTGTCGGGTGGCCTCGAAAAAAACCTGGCAAAACAACTTAATTGCCGACGAACAGTTGGCTTTAGCTGCTTAAATAGCAGTTACGTCTATCTTGTTCTTGCCTGTAGAGTGAGAATAGGCGCCGATTAACAGGCTGGATGGATTGTTTTGTTTGAGGCGATTTGTTGAGATTTTATCAAACTAGTTTCTGTAACATCCTGTTCGCTGGAGGTTATAAGAGACGAAAGTTAAATAGCGGAATAAACATGTAGATGCTACTGTAACTTTACTTTTGGACGCGGGTTCGACTCCCGCCACCTCCACTAAGAAAAAAATAATGATTAAACCATACTACGAAAAACCAAGATTTAAGCAATGGCTTGAAAAAACATGAATCAATACGAAGCAGTTATAAAAACAATGGAAGAAAGTGGTGGGTATGCAACACTTGGCTTTTTAAATCAAAGCGTTGATGTTTCAAATTGGAAAACAAAAACACCGTTTGCAAGTATTAGACGCATCGTTCAGGATAACAGATTTTTCTTTAAAATAAGACCGGGACTTTGGGCATTAAAAACTTATAAAAATAAATTGCCTGAAAATATTTTTCCAGTAGAAAAAATTTCTAAAATAAAACAAGAAGAATTTAATCATTCATATTATCAAGGGCTACTTGTTGAAATAGGCAATCTCAAAAAGCAAGAAACTTTTGTTCCATATCAAGATAAAAATAAAAAATATTTAGAAAAAAGTTTATTTGAAATAACAACTGTTAAAAAATTTTATGATTTTACTCATAAAAATTTATTAAGACACGCTATAACAATTGATGTAAGTTGGTTTAACAAAAGAAAAATGCCAAGTTATTTTTTTGAAATAGAACACTCTACGGACATTAAAAATTCTCTTAATAAATTTGTTGAATTGCAAGATTTTTACGTAAAATTTTATATCGTGGCTGATATTGTAAGAAGAAGGGAATATAATGACAAATTAAAATCAAGTGCATTTGATTCCGTTCAAGGCAGAGTTGATTTTATTGACTATGAAAGTTTATCTAATTGGCATACAAAAAGTTTTGAAATATACAAATTAGAAAACAATTTTAACTTTTAAAAATGAAATTAAATTTTTTTATTGAGAAATTAGAAAGGATAGCTCAAAAGCACGGAAATGATACAAGAGTTGTAATGGCTGATAATATTCCAGTGGTTAATCCAGCTTTTTCAGAAAAACATCCAAACAAAAAAAGCGTGGTTATAACAGACGAAGAATAAATAAGTTAGAGATTTTACTGATGAAGATACAAGACGTTTAGATTTTTGTTAACAATCCTAAACCCACCCATAAAGTGCCGCATCATACTAAAGTTGTATGGTGGGCTTTTTTTATATATAATGGACGAATTCTAAAATAAGGCAGGAGCAAGATAAATGACAAATGAAATCCAAAATTCAAAAATTGCTATTTTCCAGAAAAAAGAAATACGCAAAACAATTTATAAAAATGAATGGTGGTTTTCGGTTGCGGATGTAGTTGAGGCGCTTACCGATACTGCAGATGTTCGGGATTATATAAAAAAGATGAGAAAGAGAGATAAGGAATTAAGCGTCTACTGGGGGACAAATTGTCCCCTACTTGAAATGATTGCTAAAGATGGTAAAAAAAGAAAAATAACCAGTGCGAATACGGAAGGTGTTTTTCGTATAATCCAATCAATTCCGTCGCCTAAAGCCGAACCATTCAAACGCTGGCTGGCGCGAGTTGGTTATGAACGTATTAAAGAAATAGAAGATCCTGAATTGGCTACAAAAAGAACACGGGCAATTTACAAAGCAAAAGGATATTCTAATGCATGGATTGAAAAGCGGATGCGGGGCATTGAAGTTAGGGAAACCTTAACTGATGAGTGGAAAAAGCGGGAAGTAAAAAAAGGTCAAGAGTATGCGATATTAACAGCCGAGATTTCCAAAGCTACTTTTGGTATGACACCGAGTGAATATCAAAAATTAAAAGGACTGAAAAGAGAAAATTTGCGTGACCATATGAATGATTTAGAATTGATTTTTACTATGCTTGGGGAAGCGTCAACAACCGAAATTTCAAAAAATAAAAATGCGATTGGTTTTGATGAAAATAAAATTGTTGCGCAAGAAGGTGGGAGCGTAGCAGGTAAAGCACGCAAAGATTTAGAAAGAAAAAGCAATAAAAAGGTTTCAACAAATCAAAATTATCTTCCAAAAGCAAAGGGCAAAATACAAAACAATGTTTAGGATTTTTAAAATTAGAATTTTGAATTTGTTTCGGATTTCGTCCCGAAAGCATTCGGGAGGATTTCGGATTTTTGTGTTCAGCGCATTAATACTGAGCATAAGTTATAGCGCCTATTGCGCACCGAACGTACTCAAGAATGCGAGATATCATTCTTATCCTAACAAGACGCGAATCGTTCTTGACTCAAAAGAGGCAATAACATATACGATTGAAAAAACAGGTTCGCGGGAAATCCATATCCGGCTTCACAATATAACCCCTGTAAACAAGTTCAGCCAAATAAAACATTTCCTGTTTTTCCCTATATATCCGCATGTTACAGTTAATGACCACATTGTTAAAAAGGTAAAATTAAAGCCTGCTTATCATTCCATAGATGCTGTTTTCAAGCTTAATACCAGAGGTGCTTCGTATAATATATTTTATCTTAAGAATCCTGACCGTCTTGTTCTTGACTTCATAAAAGTAAGCGATAAACGAAAAATTAAGGTAATTGTTATAGACCCGGGTCACGGAGGAAATGACTCGGGAGCAGTTAGAAAACATAGAAGAGGATTAATATTTTCATATAAGCTCAAAGAAAAAGATATTAATTTAGACATAGCAAAGCGGGTAAAAAGATATCTCAGGGGCACTGATACAAGGGTAATTTTAACCAGAGAAAGAGACGAGTTCATTTCTTTGAAGAATAGAGTTAAACTTGCCAAAAAGTATAAAGCTGATATTTTTGTGAGTATTCATGCAAACGCAGCATGGGATAAAAAAATGATGGGCATAGAAACATATTATCCCAGAAAAGCGCGGAACAAGAGCGGTTCTCTTAGAAAAGAGAGCATGAAACTTGCAGAGAGTATTCATGAGAGTCTTATCAGACATATGCGTGCCAGGGACAGAGGTATAAAAAAGGCAATGTTCTACGTGCTCAGAAATGCATATATGCCGGCTGTTCTTGTTGAAGTAGGGTTTATTTCCAATTATTATGAAGCTAAATTACTAAGAAAATCTTCATATAGGAAGAAAGTGGCGCAGGTGATTGTGCAGGGTATTCTGGAATACAAGAATGAAGTTGAAAAACAGAAGGGAGAGTAAAGTAGAATGTATACAGTGAGAGTAACTGATTCTTTTGCTGCTGCGCATAGCCTTAAGTTTTCACAAAGCAAATGCGAGAATCTTCATGGACATAACTGGAAGGTTGAGGTATTTGTATGTGGAACAGGTCTTGATAAAAGCGGCATGTTAATGGACTTTGATAAACTAAAAGCAATATTGAAAAAGATTGTAAATAAACTGGATCATAAAAACCTTGATGACTTGCAGTTTTTGAAAGGGCATAGCCCCTCCTCAGAAGTAATTGCAAAGTATATTTTTTCAGAACTGGTTCCCACTATTCCTAAGGAGCTTTTAGTAAAAGAAGTAAGGGTGTGGGAAAGCGCAGACAGTTGTGCGAGTTATACTGGCGATAAGGATAAAGGATAAAGTGATAAGTATTAAGGTAAAAACAATAACAGAGGCAGTGGCTGATCTTTGTGTTAAGTCCAATTATGAACTTCCTAAAGATGTTATCGGGAAGATAAAAGAGGCAAAGGCCAAAGAGAAGTCCGAGCTTGGCAATTATTGTTTTGACCAGATATTGCGTAATCTGCGTATAGCTAAAATGAAGAAGGTTCCTATTTGTCAGGATACAGGCATGGTCGTTGTTTTTGTAGAAATAGGCCAGGATGTTCATATAACAGGAGGAACACTTAGTGATGCAATAAATGAAGGGGTAAGAATAGGTTATGAAAGAGGATATCTGCGTAAGTCTATTGTAGATGATCCAATATTTAGCCGCAAGAATACAGGAGACAATACGCCTGCTGTTATACATACAAGTATCACATCCGGAAGCAAAATCAATATTACTGTTGTTCCCAAAGGATTTGGAAGTGAGAATATGAGCGGGCTGACTGTGCTCAAACCGACTGATGGAGCAGAGGGCGTTAAAAAATTTGTTGTAGATACAGTAAAACAGGCAGGTGCCAATCCGTGCCCGCCAATCATAGTAGGCGTTGGTATTGGGGGAACTATTGAAAAAGCAGCAATGCTTTCAAAGCAAGCTCTTATAAGGTCACTAAACAAGTCTAATGTAGATGCAAAAATGGCAGGACTAGAGAAACAAATACTTATAGAAATAAATAAGCTTAATATTGGTCCTCAAGGCTTTGGAGGCAGTATAACTGCTTTAAGCGTAAATATAGAGACATATCCTACGCATATTGCAGGATTGCCTGTCGCAGTGAATATTGGCTGTTACGTGTCAAGACATGCAAGCGTGATACTATGAAAAAACTAAACACGCCTTTAACAAAAGAGATTAGATGCAGTCTGCGAGCGGGGGATAGAGTTTTTATAAGCGGCATTATCTATACAGCAAGGGATATGGCTCATAAAAGGTTGGTGGAGACAATTAAAAAAGAGGGTAAATTACCCTTGGGTAGATTACCCTTTGATCTGCATAATCAGATAATTTACTATACGGGTCCTACTCCTGCCAGAAAAGGGAAAATCATAGGTTCATGCGGTCCAACTACGAGTCTTAGAATGGACAAATACACTCCAATATTGCTTAGAGCCGGGCTAGGAGGGACAATTGGTAAAGGTCAGAGGTCAGAGGATGTTGTAAAAGCACTTCAGAAGTATAAATCTGTATACTTTGCTGCAGTAGGCGGGGCAGGAGCGCTTCTTTCAACAAAAGTAAAAAAAGCAAAACTTGTTGCATACGAAGACTTGGGTTGCGAAGCGATTCGTCAGTTGGAAGTTATTGACTTTCCTGTAATTGTAGCAGTTGATACGTATGGTGGGAATATTTATGGACGGAATTTTAAATATAGATAAACCAAAAGACTGGACATCGCACGATGTTGTAGCTGCGATAAGAAGCCATTTCAGAATAAAGAAAGTTGGACATGCTGGGACTCTGGATCCTAACGCAACAGGAGTTTTACTGATTTGTCTTGGAAAGGCTACTAAAAAAGCAAGTTTCCTGACCGGACAGAAAAAAACATATGAAGGAACGCTTTTACTTGGAACTACAACCGACACTCAGGACATTAAAGGGAAAGTAATAAGAAGGATTAAGGTAGAGAAGGTTGATACTGAATTATTATCTGGTATTTTAGAAGATTTAACCGGAGATATCTCTCAGATACCACCTATGTATTCAGCTGTTCATTATAAGGGAGAGAGGTTGTACAAATTGGCCAGAAAGGGCATAAAAGTAAATCCTGAGCCACGTAGGGTACATATTTATAGTATGGAATTGTTAAGTATCAATATTCCTGAAATTTCCATTCGTGTTATATGTTCTAAGGGAACATATATTCGTACTCTTGCAAGTACAATTGGAGAAAAGCTTGGGTATGGGGCGTGTCTTAAGGATCTGAGAAGAACGCAAATAGGGGCTTTTCATATTAAGGATTCGTTATCATTAAAGGATGTATTAGCTGCCAAAGACCCTGGAGATATTCTCGTTTAATATGGATATTATAAAGAAACTTGTTTCACTAAAGCGCAGATATCCACGTGCAGTGCTGGCAATGGGAAATTTTGATGGTATGCACGTTGGGCATAAGAAAATTATTGATAGAGTTATAGAGGAAACTAAAAAAATTAACGGGACAAGCATTGTTCTAACATTTACGCCGCATCCTATCAAAGTATTGAAGCCGGAAGTAACGGATTTACTGCTTACGTCTGAAGAACATAAGATAAAACTTATTGAGAAAACAGGGATAGACGTTTGTGTATCTATAGATTTTACCTTAATTGCAAATATGAAGGCTGAAGACTTTGTATCAGAAGTTCTATGTAATTACTTTCACGTTCAGAAAATATATGTAGGCTTTAATTATAAATTCGGTGTTGGACAGCAAGGAGATGTAAAATTGCTAAAACAAATGGGGGAGAAAAACAACTTCAGTGTTGGGATTATAAAGCCTGTGAAAATTTTTGATGAAGTTGTTAGTAGCACCAAAATCCGGAAGTGTATCACGGAAGGGAACTTGGACAAGGCATCCAGATTGCTTGGACGCCGATATTCGGTAATGGGAAAAGTTATCAAAGGATATGGAATTTCTCGCAACATAGATTTCCCCACTGCCAATATATATTGTGACAATGAAATAACGCCTCCAGAGGGGGTGTATGCAGCATATGCCATAATATTCATAGACCATAAACGCTTCATCTATAAAGCTGTATTAGATGCGAAAAAACAAAATAGCAAATTTTTTCTAGAAGTATATATTTTCGATCTTAAAACAGACCTCTATGGAAAAACTATAGAGGTTTTTTTTATTAAAAAATTGCGGGGTAGATACAAATTTCAGTGCAGGGAGGATGCAAAAAAGCAGATAATTTGTGATGCAACTCAAGCAAGGAAGATTCTAGAAAAAGCTTTACATGCGAACACTGCTATGCTACAATCTAGCAGATGAATACAATTTTAGAGAAAGGATTGGATGTGGCAATATCCACTGATGAGAAAAAGGAAGTCATAACAAAGTTTAGGGTGCATGAGAACGATACAGGATCTCCAGAGGTCCAGATTGCTTTGATGACAGGGAGAATCAGTAATTTAACAAGGCATTTTTCAAGTTTTAAAAAGGATCAAAATTCAAGGCGTGGATTGTTAAAACTTGTAGGAAAACGGAGGCGCTTGCTGGATTATCTTAAAAAGAAAGACACTAAGAGATACTTAACAGTTATTGATAAATTGAAACTTCGTAAATAGTAGAGCAGAGAAGGAGTTAATAAATAAAGAAATTTGCTGAAGTAAATCGGAGAATACGGGCAAAACAAGTAAGATTAATTGGGCTGGATAAAGAACAGCTTGGAATTTTGTCCATTGAAGAGGCCTTAAGGATTGCAGAGGGAAAAAGCTCTGACTTGGTTCAGGTTTCTTCCAACTCTTCTCCTCCGGTTTGCCGGATAATGGATTATGATAAGTATAGATATGATCAGATAAGGCGAAAGAAGGAATCCCGTAAAAAACAGAAGACCGTAGAATTAAAAGAAATTAAATTCAGACCAAATATAGAAGAAAACGACTATCAGATAAAGTTAAGACATGTTAAGGAATTCCTTGCGGATGGGAACAAGGTTAAAATAACGCTTATGTTTCGCGGCAGAGAAATGTCTCATAAAGAGATCGGCAGACAGATACTCGAAAGGCTTGCTGGGGATGTGTCTGAACAAGGAGAGATAGATCAACCTATTTCTTCGCTTGGTAAGAGGATCATGGTTATGGTATTAAGCCCGAAAGCCCATACAGGGAAAAAACAATAGGCCCAATGAGGATTGTATGCCAAAATTAAAGACACATCGCGGTGCGGCAAAGAGGTTTAAGCTGACCAGTAAAGGGAAAATAAAACGGGGAAAAGCATACGCTAGCCATATTTTGACCAAGAAAACCACAAAAAGAAAGAGGAATTTACGAAGTTCCACTCTTCTGGCTAAAGGAGATATCAAAAGGACAAAGAGGCTTTTAGGAGTATAGTATGAGTAGAGTAAAGGGTGCTGTTGCCTCCAAAAGAAGACATAAAAAATTTCTTAAGATGGCAAAGGGATATTGGGGGAGACGTAGTAAGAATTATAGAACTGCGAGGGAGACTGTAGAGAGAGGGCTCGTTTATGCATACAGGGATCGCAAAGCAAGAAAAAGGGATTTTAGAAGCTTATGGATTGTGCGGATAAACGCAGCAGTAAGACCGTATAAGTTGTCCTACAGTGCTTTTATAAATGGTCTTGCAAAAGCAAAAGTAGAATTAAATAGAAAGATTCTTGCTGATTTAGCAATAACAAATCCTATAGCATTTGAACGACTGGTAGAAGTTTCGAAAAAGCATCTGGCAAAAAAATAACACTTCACTCTATTTTCTATTCCCATTTTTTCTCTTCATCTTATTGCGCTTTTCAGAACTAATTATGTAAGATAAGTCCTCCAAAGTTTTATTTAGGTCTTTATTTACTACAACATAATTGTAACTGTTGCTTTCTTTAATTTCTTTTTTTGCAAGGATGATTCTTGCATCTATTTCTTGTTTAGAATCAGTCTTTCTCAGGTTTAATCTCTTTCTCAAAGTATGAATAGAAGGTGGACTTATGAAAATAAAAATTCCATTCTCCTGATATGATTTTCTAAGTTTAGATGCACCCTGAACATCTATATCAAGGAGAACATCATATCCTGAATTAATAACATTTTCTATAAAGGGCTTTGAAGTGCCGTAAAGGTTTTCTCCCACTTCAGCCCATTCTGCAAAGCACCCTTTTTCAATATCCTTCTTAAATTTTTCCATGCACACAAACACGTAATCATGTCCATTGACTTCTGTTTTTCGTGTTTTTCTTGTTGTAACAGATATTGAATATTTCATTTCAGGAAATTGTGTTAATAACTTTCGCCCTAAAGTGGTTTTCCCTACGCCAGAAGGCCCAGATATAACTATCAATAGACCCTTTTTAGAGGACATTTTGTATCTGCTCCTTTATTTTTTCCAGTTTGTTTTTTACTGTTATAACCTCTCTTCCAATAATTACGTCATTCGCTTTTGAGCCTAGAGTGTTTATTTCTCTATTGAGTTCCTGAACTATAAAATCAAGATTCCTTCCGGTTATTTTAGACGAATTAACCAAACTTGAAAATTGGTGTATATGGCTTCTTATTCTTGTAATCTCTTCTGCAATGTCTGTGCAATTAGCGTATATTGGAAGTCTGGGCAGAAGCTTCTCTTTGTCTATTGTTTCTAAGTTACCTATATTTGACTTTTTTAATGTTTCTTTAATGCTTTTGATTAGTTTTTCTCTGGATTTTCTAAGTACAATTGGTTGTCTGTTTTCTATCTTTTTCATACTTTTGTTTATACTATTTATATATTTTATTATACTTTTCTGGAGCAACGCACCTTCTGTCATGCGCATCAGATTAACGCCATTCAGAGCACGGTTAATACCCTTTTCTAAATCAGCCCATACCTTTTTCCACTGTATTCTTATGTCTTCTGTATACATAACGCCATCAAGGCGCGCCAGTGTTTGAATATCTATCTCTCCTGTTAACTTAAGTTCTTTTTTCAATAGTTTTAGCCTATCAGAGTATGCTGTTGCTAGTACTTTATTAATGCGTGGAAGTTGAAAATCATCAGGCTTAGTCCACTTAAGAAAAAAACTAATCCTTCCGCGAACAAGGGTTTTTTCAATTAATTTCCTTAGTCTTATCTCAAACATTGAGAACGCACCGGGAAGTTTTACCACAATATCGCAAAACCTGGAATTTATACTTTGAATTTCTATTAGAAAATATCCAAACTCAGAAGAAACTTCTGCGCTTCCAAATCCTGTCATACTTCGCAGCATTTTATTACCTCTTTAAGATTCTCTTCAACATATCACATAAGCATGCTTGTAGCAAGCTCTTGATTATTTAACTTCTATAGAATATATTACTGAATGTAAGAAATTGTGGAGAATCTTCTAATGGATATAATTCTGGGAATAGATATAGGAACCAGCAAAATCTGTGTTATTGCTATGGATATAACTACAGGCAATATCTTAAGCAATATATCTGCAAAAAACATGTCTAGTTTGAAGTCAAAAGAACAGGATATAAAGGAACAATCCCCAGACATTATCTATTCTCAGATCATTGAACTCATTAAGAAAGTGTGTGGAAAACTCAAAACCAAAAGGAGCGCGATAAGAGGTATAGGCATCACATGTCAGATGCACGGAGTCTTACTGATTGATATTGATAAGAAGCCTATAACGCCTCTTATAACCTGGCAGGATAGCCGCTGTAAGAGGAAAATGGAAAACGGAAGAACCTATATACAGCGCATTTTAGACATTGTGCCTAATAATGTATTTAGTAAAGACTGTGGCACCTTACCTGCGCCAGGATTCGGGGGAATGACTCTTTTCTGGCTAAAGGAAAATAATTTAATTCCTTATGATGCTAAAGCAGTGACAATTGGCGACTACATCAGTATCAAATTGTCTGGCGGGCGACTCACAACAGACCCAACAAATGCAGCAAGCTTTGGCATTTATAATATTAAGAAACATGCATGGCATAATGAAATAATAAAATCTATGGGTTTGCCATCAAGATTATTGCCTGAAGTTGGAGCTAGTGGAGAACCTATAGGAAGCATTACATCAGATATTGCGAATTTAACGAATCTACCCAAACATACAAAGGTATGTAGATGTATTGGAGATAATCAGGCAAGTTTTATAGGCGCAGTTTCCAATATAAAAAAGGAAGCTCTCCTAAATATTGGAACAGGAAGTCAGATTTCATGCCCCCTAAAGAGTTTTAAGGCATACAGAGGGCTTGACACAAGACCACTTGTTGATAATAGGTATATTGTTGTTGGCGCTGGTTTATGTGGAGGGGAAGCGTATAAGTATCTTAGGGATTTTATATCAGATATTGGAAAAACCTTTTTCTATACCAGCAAATCTGAATCCGAATTATTTGTGAAGATGAATGAGCTTGCAGTAAAAGCAACAAGAGAGACGTCTCTTACCATAAATACCCGTTTTATGGGAACAAGAATTGACCCAAACATAAAAGGCAGTATAGAAAACATTGATATAAAAAATTTTAGCATTAATAATTTATGTCAAGGTTTTCTGGATGGGATAGTTAATGAGCTGCTTGATCTTTATAAAATATGTTCTCATGATATACAAATAGAAAATATTGTTGGCTCAGGTAATGCTGTAAGGAAAAATTCACTACTTAATAAAATTATTTCTGAAAAATTCAAACATAGAGTTAAAATGCCACTACACACAGAAGAAGCAGCGTATGGAGCAGCTCTTTCTGCTGGAGTTGGGCTGGGATTCTTTAAGTCATATGAAGAAGCTGGGAAAATAATAAAGTATCAGTAAAAATAACGTAGATAGGAATACAATATGAAACATGTTTTTAACATAGAAAGAATAGGGAAATATATTGATGTTATTCAAAAAGATAATAAGAAAAGGCATCGGCTTGATGGCTGGTTTCTTGCAAAAGAAATACAGATGAAAAAGCTGCAAGAGATGAAGAAAGCCAACATAACATATTCTCCCGCCATGACACAGGCAATTCTTCTTAAAGAAGCAGTAGAAAAGATTCCTCTTTCTATGGGAGGGGGGAGAATTTTTGCAGGCACAGAAGACGATGCATTTGCAAGAAGTTATGCATTAATAAATCCATCATTTAGGGTTAATACATTTGAGGGATACTGTGAAGAGGACGCAGTATACGATGATATAAAGCCTAACAAGGCATTTTCTAAGAGCAGAATTGATAAAGTCAGAGGATTCTGGGCAAATCATCCCTTTTCAAAGGGCATTGATAGGATATATGAGAATGCAGGAGAAGAGACGAGAGAGGTTGTATATTTTGTTGAAAGAGTTACCGGCCATACAATACCTCGTTTTGATGATGTTCTAAAGTATGGGATGGAGCACATCATAGAAAAGTGTAAAAATCAAAAATCAAAATGCAAAGATAATAAAGATTATTATAATGCAATGATTAAAGCTATAGGAACAGTGCTCAGGCTTGCAGAAAGATATAAAGATTTGGCAGATAAAATGGCGAAAAAAGAAAAAGACAAAGCGAGAAAAAAAGGACTTGAGCTGATTGCTCAAACATGTAAAAAAGTTCCAGGGAAACCTGCAGAAAACCTTTATGAAGCTTTTCAATCCTACATTCTTTGCTGGCAAGTAATGAATCTTGAACAACTTCCAAACCCATTTGCATTCTCTGTAGGCAATCTGGACAGAATAATGCAGTCTTATTACACAAAATTAAAGATTCCAAGAGAACTAGCTGTGCAGATTACAAGACATTTCCTTACATTCTTTGAGGTAGGGGATAGGAATTGGGCAATATCTCAAAATATTATGGTTGGAGGTTTGGGGGCAGGAGAAAAAGACAGTACAAATGACATGAGTAGTATAATTATTGACGCATTCAGGCAATCTCCATATTCTCAGCCAAATCTATCTGTAAGAGTTCATGAAAAGAGCCCATTAAGATTATATGAAGCTATTAGTAAAGGCATGTTTTCATTTGGCATGAGCTCTCCCTCGTTCTTTAATGATAGAATGCAATATAAGATGTTAAAAACCAAGGGAGTAGAAAAAGAGGATCTGCACAAGTATGGAATTGCTGGTTGTCAGGAGCCGCTCATTCATGGACTTGATTCCTCAAATACCACAAATGGCTGGCTAAATCTCGCAAAGGTTCTGGAACTTGCTTTAACTGAGGGTAAATCGCTAATATCTGGGAAACAGATTGGCCCAACTTATAAAAAGCTAGGAATTACTAAATATCCAAAAACAGTGGATGACATAAAACACACCTTCTATAGATATTTGGAATACTTTGTTCCCAGAATGGTAAGGGCTGCAAATGCCTGTACAGAAGCCTTAAGTTTATTACCTGTTCCCTTTGCATCAGCCTTTATGGGAAGTATTGCGACAGGTGCAGATATGAGAGACATTGAAAAAAGAGGGACTAAATACAATGGTTCAGGTTGCCTGATACACGGACTTGCGAATGTATGTGATTCATTTACAACATTTAAATGGATTAAGAAAAACGGCAGAGACTATGGCTATGACTTTAATGACATAATAAATGCTGTAAAGCATAATTTTAAAGGATATAAGGAATTGCGTTCTATTATTCTAGATAAGATTCCAAAGTATGGCCAAAATGTTTTTGAACCTGATAATGAAGCAAGCGAACTTCAGATAAAGGTTTCAAGACTTATCAATTCTCAAAAAAACTCTTTTGGAAGGAATTTTGCTTCAGATTTTTCTACACCAAGCACAAATCAGCTTTATGGCTTCTGGGTAGGAGCAACTCCTGATGGCAGGCTCCCCAAAACGCCGCTTGCATTTGGCATGGACCCATCGGTAGGGGTTTCAAAAAAAGGACTTCTAGCAAGAGTATTATCTGCACATAAATTGAAATTTGAATTAATGTCTGGCGGTGCTGCGTCCAGTATGAGTATTAATCCAGACAGAATAAGAAAAATGTCTATTTCAGAACAAGCGCAATATCTTAAAAAGGTTATAGATGTAATCTTTGATTTTAATAAAAAGAATGGAAATGGTATACCTTATGTTTACTTTAATGTTTATTCTCCAAAAGAGCTTCTTGATGTAGCAAAGCATCCAAAAAGATATCCCAATCCGGTTATTTTAAGGATTCACGGTCAGTATGTTGATGCCAGACATCTATCTCCGGATATTCTCCTTAATGACGTTATCCCAAAACTTGACCCAATGTCTACCTCGTTTTGAGGATCTGCGATTCAGACACTAGACTATAGACATTATAGACTTAAAAGCATAAAACAGCAAAAATTCTTGACATTATGTTTGCTATATGTTAGCATTATGTTGGCATTATAAGGAAATGCTTTGCTGTATAAGGTTTTGGTCATGAGAAATATAATAGAAAAGATGAGCAAAGGGACAAAGATAGACAGAAATAGTCCTTTTCCTATTTATCTACAATTGAGAGAGATTATAAAAGAAATTGTTACAGATAGCAATTTCACCCATAGGTATATCCCAAAAGAAGAAGAGCTCTGCCAGATTTATCAGGTGAGCAGGGACTCTGTTGCTAAAGCAATTTCCGGTCTTGTTGAAGAAGGGCGGCTATACAGAATAAAGAGAAAAGGAACTTTTATTAATCAACCAGAAAAAAAGGAGAATTTTAACAGTGTTATTGATCAAATTGGAATCGTATGGCCAATCACGAATTTCTGGGATACTGCCATATCAAGCATGAATTCCTTAGCCCGAGAGAATGGATATAACGCAAAAATATCTTCCTATGAATGGCATAATCTGGATGATGAGTTAAAATTGATAGAAGAGTTTAAAAACACATCGAAAGGAATTACCATTTATCCAAATTGCATGGGAAGTGACAGAGGTTTTATCAAGAAATTACAGGAAACTGGTTTTCCATTTGTTCTAATAGACCTGTATTTTCCCAACAATAGCGTGAACTGTGTGACTGCAGATAATTTTAACGGAGCTTTTGGGGCAGTAACATATCTTCTGAATCATGGACGTAAGAGAATAGTTTATCTGGGAGGGCCGGTTTATCTAAGCTCAAATCAGGACAGAATGAAAGGATATGAATCTGCCCTTAAGAAGAAGAATATTTGCGTGGATAAAAACCTGATATTTTCCAGGCAGTTATCCATGAAAAATGAAGATGTTGAGATCCTGATTAAAAAACTTATTAAGAAAAATAAACCTGAGGCTGTGTTTTGCGGTGAACATGGATTTGCTAATATGTGTTTTAAAACTGCCAATGAATATTCCTTATCTATTCCCAAAGATATGGCTATAATAGCTTTTGATAGTATTCCAGGTGATGAATTCTTGAATCCACCTCTAAGTGTAGTTGAACAGCCACAGGAAGAAATTGGAAAGCAGGCTATGCAATTACTCATTAATTCTATTGAAGGTAAACAGAAAAAGCCAAAAAAGATATTTCTTAATACAAAATTAATAATTAGAGAATCTTGTGGAAAAGCATAAGGTAGTGTAGAAAAATGACTTTCAGAGAAAGAATACGAAAAATATTTAACAAGGAAAAGATCAATAAGATTGTCTTTCAGCCAAGAATCTATTATTGGTATTATGGGAATGGGCTGCAGAATAAAGTTCCTGAGGATTATACAGATACAAGTGTTATTGATTCTTTGAATAAAAGATTCCAACCTTATAAAGAAGTCCCGGAAAAATACAGGAGTAAAAGTTTAATAAATATCTATGATGATTTAAATATTTCTCCAAGATATCCCATGGAGGTTTTAGGAATAAATGTGTTCAGAGTTACGGAGAAAAAGAATGCTTGTGTAGCAGTAGAATCTATTCACGGGAAGGATGAACAAACTATTACC